>Ga0335395_10000463_pt1 | contig 25570 bp, 51 predicted proteins | sample MAT02_FD_205744 | JGI IMG/M metagenome (GOLD analysis project Ga0335395, IMG submission 205744) | Freshwater microbial communities from Lake Fryxell liftoff mats and glacier meltwater in Antarctica - MAT-02 (spades assembly) (version 2) ...
ATAATTTTGCTATATTCTTAAAAAATGCTAAATGATATAAGGCTGACATACGGGGCGCTATCCGTAATCTTCAGAAACTGGCGAAGCGCGGATCTCCCACGATCTCGCGTTGATTTTTCATCAAGTAATCCGTACTCAACATTCGGGACTAAGCTCACGACGGGCGTTAGCTTCACGCGCCCCTATTTCTGGAATATCTCAGCGCACTTAATCCAAGATGATTACGATCGATTAACTGCAATTTGGGAGAAATCCGATTTAGCAAGGCGATCGGGGGGGAGTCCTTACATGACTTTAGATGATGAAAGCGAAGAGATATTTGAAGAGGGCGCGACACTTGCAACATTAACGCGGTCGGTTGTCACTGGCACAACACCAAGGCTCCTTAATGGCGGCGTTTATTCCTATGGTAGGTTCCAAGCTGAATTTTCAGATCCGCCAAAATTTGGCAGATGGGGGCGATCGCAAAAGGCGGGGGCGATCAATTGTCAAGGAGGTGTTAGAGTTTGCCCTGTCGATTTAATTCTGGAAGATACGAGAATTTTGATTTAACCATTTCCCTGACGCTAGGAATATGGTTAATAAAAAAGGCGATCGCATGAGTGCGATCGCCTTTAAATTTGCATGAAATCACCTTGCTTATATCCTAGTCGATTCGCGCTTTCGTCTTGCCCGCTCTTGCTCAACATAATCATTGGCTAAAGCAATCGCGTCTTGATAGTTGCCAATCTCAATCAGCCTCTCGACATCGCGGTAATGGTCGTTTGACCACAGGATTAAGTCTCTAGCATCGAGCGCTTTATCTAATAATGTTCTCATTTTTGCTCCTAAGATATTGAAACTTCAACGCGAGGGTTCTCAGCGTCATACCAAAAGTCAAAGCTACCAGACACATATTTGTCACAGACAAAAAGCGCGTCTGCATATGCCTTGAAAATATTATCGGGATCCCCATGCTTGTAGTCAGCAAAGAAAATCCTTAAATCCATCCTTGTCTTTTGCCCTCTCACAGTGGTTAGGGGTTTATCGCAACCCCAATCACCTTGACACTGCTCCAAGAATGCAATCACGATCGCATCCTTGTAAGCCTGATAGCGATGATATTGTTCATCAGTCCACTTCGCGTTTTGCGTAGTTCGCTTGTATGGTACGGGCTGCCCATAGATTGTGAAATTGAGCGATCGCGAGTTCATTCAAAAACAATCTCTTCTTTTTCTAGTAAAGCCAATTTATCTTGAAGCTCCTGAAGCTCTTTAGAGCGCTCAGTAATCCTCTCTCGCAAATTCTCAAGCCTAGATACGCGCTCTAGTATCGCCATTTCAACGACAGCCTCTATATCCGTTAAAAATGTATTGTCATACATCAACCAGCCGTCATGCGTGACGTTTGGGTATCCAATCTCTTCGCAATACTTGGTGGAAATTCTCAAGCCCTCATAGGTATAAACAGGAATTGATTGAGTAAAAGTGTCTTCAGCATCTAGCAAAGCTTTAATCTCGCTTGGCATAGCAGCAGATATATTGGGGTAATGCTTTGGCAAGAAATCATTAAGCCATGATTCTCGCTTTTTGATCATTCCAGTATCCATGCTAATCGCCGCCAAATCGCTGATATAGGACGATCCAATCAGCAAATCGCGCTCTCTAATTTGCACGATGTGACCAATATTAAAATGCTTCTTAAATGTATTCCAACCCATGATTTTTGCCCTCAGTAAATTATTAAAGGTTAGCTTTTAATCGCCCGAAAGCGTCGAGATGCGTATGCGTTTCTAGAGAAAGTCCCGTCAGGGTTTCTGCAATATCCCTCAGGCATTTTATCCAAATAGCATGTGAAGCGGGTATCGCAAGGCTTTGGACATAAGCGCAAAAGGCGGTATATTTCCGCGATGATTTCCTTCTTTCCCATCACTGATCGCCCTCATATTGCTCGATCATCATCGTGCGATAGAGGCAGCGCTCTAGCAGTGCGCGATTAGATCCTAGGCTTTGCTCATCAGGGATTTGATAGCGATCGCGTTTGGATTTTGCCTCAAGGTATTTGGCAAGGAGCCAAGTATATCGGGCGAAGATTACCATTAAGAGCATTAGAAGCGTTGCGGCGATCATGTTTTTAATACCTTAGCTTCTAGTCCATTTCTACCCGCGTCTCGCGTCTGAATATGCCCTTCAGACGCGAGTAATTTTAAATATCCTTGGATATTCTCAATCGGTTCATCAAGTCTTTTTAACTCTGCAATTGATTGCTTAATTGCATTATCCCTTGTCCAATCGCGCCCATCCAAAAATGTGACAATCTTTTGGAAAATCTCAATAAGAGGTGCTTTTATTGGGCTATCTTCTATGGGAGAAACTTCAACTTCTATAGGTTGCTCCATAAAACTAGCGCCCATAGGGATCTTCGCAAAATCGGATTCACTTGGCATTAATGCTTGTAATCGATCGCCATCAAAATACAAATCACCACGACCTAAAAGCTGAGTTCCATCAAAAGATTTATCACCTGTAATCGCTTCACTATCATCAAATTCTTTGACAGTGAGTAGAATCCGAGTAGGACAATTCGCCCTGATTTGTGGAACAATCGCATTTTTAGGACGTTGGGTTGAGATACCTTCCATAATGCCAGCCGCCCTCGCTTTTTGCCCAATCCTTGTCACTAAAGATATAAGTTCTTTTGATTGACTCTTATTACAACCCATTTTAAGATCTCCAAATTCATCAAAAAAGAAAATAATTCTAGGCAATTTTTCAGGGTATTGATCAATATTCTCAACGCCTAAAGCCTCAAATAAAATGTATCGGCGTTCCATTTCTTCTACGAGCCAGTTAAGCCATTTTATTGCATCAACTGGCTCGTACATGATCGGCGCGAGTAAGTGCGCTGAGTTCTTAAATCTTGGAAAAGTGACGCGCTTAGCATCGCAAATTAAAATCTGTAAATCGTCAGGACTATGATTCAGAAGCAAGCTTAGGAGCATGCCTTGTAGCAACACTGATTTACCAGATCCTGTAGTACCCGCGCACAAGAAATGACAGCTTTCTGGCTGAGAAATATCAACAGATACTAATCGATCATTAATATCAACACCGATCGCCATCTCAAATTTTTGGGATGGTTTCCAGTAATCAGAGAATTGTGCTATTTGGCGATCTTTTCTTGGAACGTCAATAGCGATCGCGCCTCGACTAATCAGCATTACAGGCTCTTTGTCTAGCCCTAACTCTAATTGCAATTCTTTTCCAACCATTAAAACTTGAGCGCCTTTGCAGTTGGTAGGCTTGATTAATGTGCGATGGAATGATGGAGATCTAAGCTCTTGAACTAAAACACACTCAAGCTTTAAGCCATGAAGGGCTTTTAATATTGGGTGCGATGGGATTGGCTTAGGTGATTCTGCGATCGCAAGCTCACGCATAGGCGGTTTCATGGCATGAGTAATAAATTGCCCATGAGCTTTTGCGCTTTCCCTTACTGAATTATCAGCGTATGGAGCGAGTAATTCTAAGTGCTTATCTAATCTCACGCAGATCGCCACTAGGGAGCTAGCCGCCGCCATAAGTCCGATTTTCAAAGTCCAATGGCTTGGAATTGCTGTGGATAAATACACAAAACACGCGATCGCAAATACACGATTAGAGGCTTTACGGGTTACTCGTAAGCTTTCTGTGGTCGTTGTAATTTGCGATGCGTGAAATTGTGTAGTGGTATAGCTCATGAGTTTTTGGAGCAAATATTAAAAACTAGATCATTAAGTTGCGTATCATCAAACCTTTTTAGATCAACAGCATCAGGTTTTACCCCTGCACATAAGGCGTATTTTTCCTCTAATGTGGCGCGTTTATCTTCAGGCTTTAAACTGATTTGCTTAGGCTGTGGCGCGGCGATCGCTTGGGGCGCTATGTCGATACGAGCTAAAAAATAAGCAGTTACGGTTCCAAAACCATACATCAGCAAATGGGTGAGTCCTAAGATTTTGATGTTCATTTTTTTAAAACCTGTAATTGATTAGCTGCAAAGCCGATCCCAAATCCAATCGTGAATGATGCAATTGAGGAACCTAAGCAAAGTATCAAAAACATCAAAATGATTTGATTATGTTGTTTCCAGTACTCTGCGTTCACAGTTGCCACCATTTTTTGGTTGGTTCATCATCTAGATCTTCATCATCTAGATCTTCATCATCTAGATCTTCATCATCTAGATCTTCATCATCTAGATCGTTTACATCAGCATCGCGTTGGCGATCCCATGCTTCTTGATTTTCTTCGCTATCAATGTCTTCAGATATGCCAGTGATAGCAGTAAAAAACTGCTTAAGCATCATCAACACCAGACGCTGTGAGTAAAAGCGTAGGCACATGATTTAACGCGATCGGACTGTATCTGTCCGACAAGCACTCGAAAAAACTTGGAGATAAATCTTGAGTTCTCTTAATCGCATCAGCGAACTCATCGGAAAACGCTTGGAACTCAATCGTTTTAGTAATAGCATGGGCACGATCGCGATGCGTATCGTACAAAACTTTTGCGCTCGTCTCAAGACCTTGAACCATAGGGATTTCATCTTGAGATGGCTTAGGAGCCTTAGTAGTACGCTTGTTGCTGCCATCTTGAGATGGTGGCTTAGGCTTGGCATAAGCGCCCGAATTTATGTCGTTAGCAGTTGCTTGCATGAGTTTAAGATCCTTTCAATATTTTTATTCTTTGATGCTCCAATCCCAGATCCAGCAACACTTAAGCCGCCTTTCTCTAGGATAAAAATCATTTGCTCTTTGGAGTAAGGAGCCTCACCGACGATTAAGTAAACTTTATCGCGATAGCCCCTTAGTGTTTTTAAGTCGAAACCTAGCTCTGTAGCCCATCTGGATAGTCCTAATTTGTACTCTGTTGGGTGCGTCATGGGATAGGTGATGGTCTAGGTCGTGAGCTAGGTGATGACTGATTACAAAAGAGCATACAACCCGTAATAACTATCTGTCAATACGATCCGTATGCTATTTTGTAATCAACCTATTAATTAACCTGTATGCCCCAAGCAAAGCCCCGCTCTATCAGATTTAACGAGAAAGTTGACATTGCCATTGAGCAAGAATCAACACGGCGCAAAGTCGCGTTTTCTACCGTAGTGAATGAATACTGCTCTGAGAGAATTATTGCTAAGGAGCAAACTATATATGAGAGGTTGGAAAATCTTGAGGATCGATTGCAGAAATTAGAAGGCTAAAAAAGCCCGATCCAAATTTGGATCGGGCTTTTTGCTAAGTATTTTTAATCTTCGCCCATCGTTCGGCGGTATAGAAAGTCTGTCGCCTATACCAAGTGAAAGCGTCGATATCATCTTTCTCGCTGTTGCACTTTTCGCAACTTGGTACTAAGTTATGAGGCATATCTGCGAACTCACGCGGTAGCTGCGATTTTGGTATTACATGGTCAATTGTTAAATATCTTAAGTGCGGTCTAATCCCGCAATAGGCGCAGCAGTTATCCCATAATGCTTTGCGCTCATCTTTCATTTGTTGCTTAGCGTTGCGACGATCTTTGATCTCTTGATCGACATGACATGGAGACGGTTGAGATCTGCTTTGCATGAAAATAGGTACTAATTAGCTTGGCTTCAGTTTAGGATGTTTTGAATAATTCACAGTAAAAAATAATGCAAAAAAATGTACTGGCAACTAGGATCGCGACTGGGCTTGTAATTGGCTTTGGGATCTATGTTTGGGGCTACAACACATTTAACCCCGCCCCTAAGCTGTCCGATAAAGACTATGAATGCCGACAATTGATCCGCGATATGCAAGGAGCAAAAACACTGGCTGAAGATGATTTTGCTAAGCAGAGATTTGCTGTGAGGTGTAGTGATTGGAGAATGCCAATAGCTCAATAAAAAAGGCGATCGCAATTTGCGATCGCCTTTTTTATTTGCATTGATTTTTCTCAGCGCTTTCTCTCTTAGCCAATTGCGCCAACTTTTCAGCGACGGCGGCGCGAATAAAATCGGCTTTAAGCTCACCCATGGCTCGCAGTAATGAAGCCGCCGCCAAGTCAAACTTTACTGAGATCACTTTGGAATCTAAAGGTTGATCTAGCGTGGATCGGAATCGACCATTTACAAAAATTTTAGCCACAGCATTAAATCTTGAGGGATTTTAGAAGCATAGCATATCTAGGTTTACTAAGTAATAAGCTTTACTTATCAATATACTAGGTTTACTAAGTAATGCTAATCTAATATAGTTGCAATTACTTAGTAAACCTAGTATATTAAAAGAAGAAAGCAGCGAGGACTAAGATTAATGAAGTGGAAAGCGGTATCACAATTCGCATCTGAGCATAACATCGAGATTTACCGCCCTCTGATGGGTTGCCATAGGAATGTCCAAATCATCCTGGTAGAAGAAGAAACCCACACATGGGCAAGTAACAGGGCTAAGGATGTATGGGTTTCACTGCAAGCAATCGTACATCAAAGGGCGCTAGCAAAAGTCTCCGCCGATGCGCTAATCAATCAATCAGAAATCGCTAAATCTTTCATCTAGAAAAAAACAATGACAAACCACGAAGAATCAGAATTTACAGCTTACTGCGAAGCGCTCACCCACAAATATGCCGCCATATATCTGTACTACTTAATCGCTCACCCTGTCGCGATCGCCACGCCTAACCCTAACTACACAGAGGAATTTTAACCATGATAATTGACAAAATCGGCGCTGAATACAAGCGTAAATTAAATCTTGGCAACTATGAACACGCTGAAATTGGCGCAATAATTTGGGCTTCCGTAGAGCATGGTGATGATGTTGGCGAATGCTACGACACGATCTTCGAGATTGCCAAGGAAACGGTAAAAATCAATGTGCCGCCAACTTATAAAAAGAATACACCAAACTATTCTGAAACCTTTACTAAGCTTGGCGTGAAGGTTGCAAAGGAAGATTTAGAAGCTTATGAGGTTCCTTACTAATGACAACCCAAACCGCAATCCTAAAACGAGAACTCAGCACACTGGAAGATTGCATCACTTCCATAAGGAAGGAGTTGATGATCGCTGAAGCCGCAAGCCTAAATTTTGACCTAGCAATTTTAGGCAATCGCCTAACCACGATGACAGATCCCCTCATGCGCCACGGATGGAGCATTACTGCATACATTGGGTTTAGCACCAAAAAAGATGCTAATGCCATGATTGATCGCTTCACAAAAAGCGCGTATGAATGCAAAAAGACAGGCAAGCCGTCGCCTTTTTTGTTCATGGAGTTAAGGGAATCGGAGAGAGTTTTTGAAGGTAAGTACGAACTTAAAATTATTGACCTTCACCAAGTTTTAATCAATAAACTTTGTAAGGAACTTGGATACGCAATTAGGAATAATTGCACTCAATCAGATATTCCCGATCCTCAAGAGCCGCTTAGCGATCAAGAAACTGAAGACTTAGCAGACTTGGTTGCTATCTCCCAAAAAGCAACCATTAACTAAATCAGCGATCGCCATCCTCGCAGTATTTTGGCGGTTGCGTTGACTCAAATCAGAGTCATTTACAAAGAGAAAACAAATGTCAAAAGCTAAACAGCAAGAAATGATCGTAGAGTCTCCCGAAACAGATTTGCTTGCTACTTATGAAGCAAATCAGACTTCAGAGCTTGCCATCGCAGCGCCCGCCCCTTTGATGAATGATAAGGCTCACGACACGGGTTTACTAGCAACCGCCGTCAATGTTTCGGCTGTCAATCTGGCTAATGTTTTGAACACGCTAGACGAAATCGACAGCTACGATGAAGGGATGTCTTTCACCCCTCAGTACAAAGAGTTTGAAGACGCAGACAAAAACGTCGCACATCGGATCGTTTTTATGGGCTTTAAGACTATTCAGAAAAATGACAAGGATGAGGTGAAAGAAATCAATTGCATTACTTGGTTAGAGCGTAATGCAGATGGGGCTGTTGATGCTTACATGAACGGCGGCGCGATCCTGCTCAGTGCATTTGAGTTTGCACTTCCAAGCGAACCCTACCAAATCACCTTTTTGGGGCGCAAAAAGACTGGATCTGGATTCAATATCAAAGATTTCAAGGTGGTTTCCTTGCGTGCTGCTAAGCAAGTTCGCTCTAACTAATTTCTAATCCATGGCGGCGTAGCGCTCTTTTAATACTCCGTTTTAAAAACGGAGTATTCCAAACGCTTACTAAGTATAGCTTTGAAGCTTTCCCGCTATGATTGCGTTGCAATATCAAAAAGGCGATCGCGTTATGAGTCACGAATAAAAAAGCCGCCAATAGCTGGCGGCTTTTTTATTTTCTTGACAATGTATCGGTAATGAATTAGTATCTAATTATTAACTACAGGATAGACGGATGAAGCAAGGAACTGCAAAGGTAAAAACTACTGTCAACGCGAAGATCTCAGCCGCCCTCAAGGAGCAAACTATTGAGGCTTGCGAGATTCTTGAAATGTCAATCACTGACATTATTGTTGAAGCCTTTAAGGCGAAGGTCAAGGAAGCGCAGAAGGTATCTCAGAAGGTGTCAGCATGATTAGTAATTTTGAGTATTTAGATGAAGGCAACAGAAGCGCCGCCCCTCAATATATGAGCAAAGCGCTCTATTGCGAACGCTGTAATGTAGGATTTGTCGGATGTTGGGACAATTCGGACTGCGAATGGTGTGGACGGAATTGCTTAACAAATGAGGATCACCCCGAAAATCCTAGCGGGATCTCTAGGAGAGCTAAAGCTCAGAAGGTATCGGTATGAGTAAGTACGCAGGGGCTGATTGACTCCAAGGCAAGGTTGATTTTGAACTATCCCCATTAGCTCGTAAAGTTGCGGACTTAATGGGACAGGTTGAATGTGGTTTGTACCACTGGGATTGTATAACTGGGCAAAAAGGCTGGAAAGAGAAAGATCGGATCGGGTTGCTTTACGGAGATCGGTTAACAACTCACAGTTTCCCTTGCTCACTAACCTTGTTAGCGCTTTTGTGCCATCAACAAAAAATCGAATTGACAATTGAGCCTTGCTCAGATCATTGGATTTGGCTGATATTTGTTGAATCGCCCGAAATGCTTGATATTTTAAAATTCATGAATCAGGCGAATCCAACACTAGGGGCGATCGCGTTATGAGTCACCATAAAAAGCTGTCGAGTAATCGGCGGCTTTTTTATTTTCTTGACAATGTATACATGTATCGTTTAAGATATCATTATGTTTACAGGAGATTGCCAAGTATGAAAAAAGGGATTGCGCCTAACCGAGTTCTAATCGGTACTAGAGTAACTATTGAATTTAGAGAAGAAGTTTCCAGTGCTTGCGAATATACCCGTATGTCTTCTCAAGATTTTATTGAGGACTGCGTGCGCCGTCGCATCGCTCAACTCAATAAAAAGGCTAATAAACCTGCGATTTTTGCCGTTGAGCAGGATGATATTGCGATCGCTGAGGCAGTCAATGATCAATGAAACTTGCGAATTTTGCTCAGAAATAGCCGTCAACTTATGCGATGGGCTAATTGACGGTGAGACTTGCGATCGCAGACTTTGCGAAGCTTGCTCGACAAGGAAAGGCATAAGCTTTTACTGCGGTAAAGATGTATTTGGTACAGGCATAGGGCTTTGTGTGGACACTACAGATTGGTGTCCAAAGTGCGTAAAACTTGGCGGCAATTTCGTTTCAAGTGGCTACAGGTCTAAGAGAACTTTATCAGCTTTAAAGAGTAGGAAGTCATCAGCGCTATGACAGAAGCAGAAAGGCAAGAGGGCGATCGCAGATTATTGCTATTTGCGCTCAATACCACACTGGAGCTTACGCCTAAGAACCATGAAGAAATGCTTTTAGAGTTGGAAGATTCTTATGGCGTTAAAATTGATAGCTGGGCTAAGTTAGTCTATGAACTGAATCGCATTATTGAGAAAAATAAAAATGCTTGCTGAAGGAAAATCGGTTACAAAGACCGAGCCGTGCGTAGTTTGTGGAAAGCCTGATTGGTGCTACTCCATCGGACAAGGATCGACAACTAGAATAATGTGCAAAAGAGTAACTCCCCAATCTTTACTGTTGCCTCAGTACCTAGAAGCAACGGACACAACAGATAAAGATGGAGACTACTTCTTGAAACTTAAGACGGAAGAGAAAGCACCGCGCCCAAACAAAACTGTCGAGTACGTCTATCACAAAGATAGTATACCAGTTTTAAAGGTAGTCACAAAGTACGCTGATGGCAAAAAGCAGGGCGTTTATCCGTACCTTTGGAACGATGGCAAGTGGAGCGAAAAATCTGGGTTAGGAGATACTCCAGAAACTGCGATCCCTCTTTACAATTACGATGCGATCGCAGTTGCAAAAGGTCACGTTTTTTTGGTTGAGGGAGAAAGCTGTGCAAAAGCATTAAATGATTTAGGCTTCTGTGCAACGACAATACGGGGTAAGACTTTCAGCGCCGAACATATTGAGATGCTTGCTTCTAAAAAATGTATTGTGCTATGCCCCGATCGCGACACTACAGGCGTTGATTTTATGGTTAAGGCTAGATTAGCCCTTACTGAAAAATCAGCAAAACTAAAGCAGCTTTTAGCGCCGCCCCATGATTTCTACTGGCAACATTTACCCCATAATGGCGGCTTAGATGTTGCGGACTGGATTAATGATGGAACCGATAAGGATGGGATTATTGCTGCGATAACTCCATTAACTGAACTACTCGCAAATGAAGCGGTTCCATTAGTTGAGGTTGACCAACACACTCGCTTAGAGCAAAGTATTAAGCTTTGGATTGGAGAGCCTAGCCTAGCAAAACAAGCTCTGTTAGGGGTGAAGATTCGCCGTGAGTATCACCTTGATAAACCAACTTTCGATAAGTTGGTGAGCGTGATGCATGGCGAAATGACGACAGCACCGATGCTATGCAGATCGGCTAAAGACTTCATGGGAGAAGGTGACAACGAAATTAAGTGGTTGCTTTCTAACATGATCTCGCGTGGTGAAATGGTTTTGCTATCAGGAGCACCCGGTCGAGGTAAGTCTGTTTTTGCCATGTTTTTAATCCACAAAATGATTAGAGAGGGGCAGATATTTCTGAATGAGCATTGCATGAAGTCTTGCAAAATTTTATTTATATCAGGTGACCAAAGCGATCGCACTACTCGCAAAAGGTTTAGAGAAATGGGTACGGATCAATTCCCTGAATTTTGGGAAAATGTGCGAATCCTATCTAATTTTTCTCTCGAAACTTTGGACAAATTGGAATCTGAAGTCGAGAGCTTTAGACCTGATTTAGTGGTCATTGACTCGCTGACTTCCATCACTCTTAACAGTGCGATCGCTGAGAAAGATCCCGAATTTGCACACGCAATTTATCGCCTTAAGGATTTATTCAGTCGTTACGATGCTGCAAGTATTTTGATCCATCACCTTAATAAATCAGGCGTGGAAAGTGGCAGCTTACGGATTACGGCTGCTGTTTGGGCTGTGTGGCGAATAGAGTCAGCCGCCCCTGATAACCCAGATTGCACACTAAACAAGCTCACAATGCCTAAAGTTCGAGACTCTGAGCGCCTTGCTTTAGATATCGAATACAACCCAATTGACGACTGGAAAGAAATGGGTGTATTTACATACACAGGCGAAACAAAGTCAGGACGAATCCATGACGATGTTTTGTCGATTGCTTTGGGAGTCCTCAAAGATGGCACAATGGCAACGGATGAGCTAGCTAGTCGATGTTCAACCACGATTAGCACCCTTAGAGTCACGATGAACCGCGCAAAAAACAAGGGGCTTGTAGAGATGTCTAGATCGCAAGGTGGAAGATTCGCATCTTGGGGCTTATCAGAGAGGGGAATGAAGCTTTACCCACCCGCCCCAAAGCAACTAACCACAGCACCCCCCAGAACGCCCATGAGATACCCAAACATTTCAGATCCGAAAAGGCAAGATATCTGGAAAGGCAAAGCGAAACCTGAAATTAAAGATGATGATTTCTTTTAGCCCCAAAAAAAGCAGCAAGTAAAATTGCTGCTTTTTTGTCCCCATTTTTGAGCAAAAAACTTTTTGCAAAATTGTTATGTTGTTATGTCTAGGGCTGAATAGCTTACACAGCATACATTTAACAGACATAACAAGGTGGAATAACTTGTTATGTCTAGCAGATCGGGCAAAAAAACTTCCTTATATATATTGTTATGTGTTATGTCTAACCTTACGCACTATACAGGGTATGAATTACAGAGACATAACACGCAGACATAACATGTTATGTCTAGACATAACATAACAGAGACATAACAAAGACATAACAACATTTACTACCTGTTATGTCTATCAAACGTATACACGGTATACATTACAAACTAGACATAACAACATAACAATAAAAAAATAAATTCTACATACAAACATATATAAAAATATCTATATATATACAAATTAGTATAGAGAGTTATCTATAAGGCTTAATATTTGCGATGTTTTTAAGACTGATTAAATTGCAAGTTTATCTTTATTTGTTTATCTTGTCACTTTTGCGTATTTCGTGTATACTGTCATATATGCAAACAAAAACAGAAGCAAAAGTAGAGACAATCTCAGTATCAACATTTAGGGATCAACTCTTTAAGCTATTCCGAGCCGTGAAAAGCGGAGAGAAATCGCTAGTGGTCACATACTACGGTGAACCGATTTTCACAGTCACGCAGTGCGATGAGGACTACATATGCAAGCATCAGTTTAGAGTTTCTGAAGTTCGCTCTTTTGTTGCGGATTTTCAAGATGAGCTTATGGTTGCCAAGAATATTCTCATCACGCGCCGAGGTAAGAAGATCCTATGTACGAGGGTTTAAATAATGAACTATCCACCCGCCGAACGCCGAGCGATTATCCTTAGCTACGATCGCCATATCGATCTAATCGTAGGGAGCCTGCGATCGCGCTTAAAAGACATAAAGAATGTCAAAAACCCTTGCGTAAAAGCCTTATTAAAGACTTTTCAAGATCATGAGAAGCGCAATCTAGCAGATTCCCTAAACGAGCGCTTAGCACTTTGCGAACAGTATTCAAGGAGTAAGTAATGAAATTCCACACCTATTTCGCGTTCACCAATGGCTTGACAGAGCCTGTCCATGTCCCTGTGGGAACGCTTCAAGAATTGAGGGACAATTTTAAGGCGCTTGAGAAAGCCTTGGGTTGCACTATCCCTGAAACCACATGGGAAAAGAATGTCAAGCCGTCTGACATCGATCTGTTATGTGGCTCAGTCGATCGCCACAATAAAGCAGTAATTCGTTTTTACGGTTTGGTTGGAGCCAAGCTAGAGCAAAGCGTTGGAACCGAAGTTATCACGCCCGAAATTGCCGCGACATTCTGGATGCAACTCAAAATCATTGAGTTATCTCCTAAGTTTTGGAGCGAAGATTATTACCGCGATCGCATGGAGCATCTTTACGATGTATTGCGTGGACGCGAAAGCGAAGGTGTCACTTGGAGTAAAGGCGCAAAGCTTACCCCGACGCAAGCCGCCAATGTGATCAATCTAGTTGCAAGTTATTTAGAGCCGAACCATTCAGATTTGCGCCTTGACGTTCCCAAAGGACGCGATTATCTAGCCTCATCCTATGATGGCGGTTATGAGTGGTGCGAGAATTGCAACGCTGCGATCGCGGATTCAGATATTGGCGACTGTAAAAAGCGTAGATGCCCTCTCTCAGAAAATTAAATTGATTAAATTATTGGAGCTAGTAGCATGAAATTTAGTGAGATCAAGGTTGGATCAAGATTCCGTAAGCTTAACGGTAAGCGCCTGTACATCAAAGCCCCATTCCCATTTGGCGGCGATCAAATGGGTGGACGCTATCAAAGCGGATGGAAAGCATTTGAAGACACCGACACGGTAGAGCTAATCTAATGCAAATGAGTTTCCTTGAAATCCAAGTGACCTACGCAACAATCGTCATCGATCCACCTTGGCATTATTCGCTAAGACCCGATGACGATTCGCACCGAGGCAGAATTACTTACCCCTCAATGCAGTTCGCAGAAATCGCCGCCCTTCCGATTACGGAGCTTGCCGATGACGATGGTTGCACAATATTCCTGTGGACGACTAACAACCACATGGGCGATGCGTTTAAGCTTTTGGAAGCTTGGCAGTTTACACATAAATCTATTCTCACATGGGAAAAGATATGCAAAAACGGAAGCACGCGGATCGGCAATGGTCACTGGTTGCGTAGTTCTACAGAACATTGCTTAATCGCTACCAAAGGTAAAGTCCGAGCCTTTGGGAGTCATTCCGCGATCGCGAGACGTACTAGCAATTTACTCAAAGCAGAGAGGCGTGAACACTCACGCAAGCCCGATGAGTTCTATCGACTGGTGGAATCTATCTGCACAGGCTCAAAGCTTGATATGTTTTCGCGTCAGGTGCGTGAAGGTTGGGATGCATGGGGCAATGAAATTAACCATTTTGAACAGGAGAATATCGCGTAATGGCAACAGGTTCACATTTAAAAGTCAAGAAGTTTGGGACAAACACTTTAGGCATTGAGCTTGAAGGGAACCCCAAAAAGCCAGAGCCTGATAACTTCGCAGTTAAGTTTAAAGGCGGTGAAGTCCAAATCGTGAGAACCGAAGATGGCGACTACTGGATTCATGTCATTGCATACGCTTCAGACAGTTCTTACTTCCAAAGGTGTGATGATCGCGAATTGGGCGCTATCACTGACTCAAGAGCTAATGTCTTACCTAGATCCGAAGGTGGAATGATTAGCAATATATCTGTAAGAATCTCGACTAAACAGCTTGGCTTCTTACATCCCGAATCACTAGAACATCCCGAAATTTTATTGGCTCAATTAAGAGAGGCGATCGCGTCATGAATCAAGTTGACTACTCAAGCGTCTTTTCATCCCTCACAGCTAGCGAGATATCCGCTATGGGCGTAATTTGCGCTCATAGCGGGGGATTGCATCAGCACAAAACTAATAAGCGGTTTCAGTCGCTTGTTGGGCTAGGTCTCGTTTACACGCAATCCGTAAACACTGGGCGTGGTATTCGATACAAAGTCCACGATCCTGTTTGGTTTGGGTTTAAATCGTGGATTAATAATAGGAGTGCGATCGCGTCATGACACAAAACGAATTTTTGGATCGAAAAGTATTAGTGGGTGTTTTTGTTGGTGAAGAAGATCGCAACTTTGAACTTGGTGATATTGTCGAGTGTGGTTACTCTGAATCATCCGATGAAGAAGAGGTTGGGCTTTGGTGTCAAACATGGGGAACATGGAATCCCTTAACCTACAGCGATGTAAGCGATGACGAAGTTATTGTTTTGGGCGAGTCTCTTGACTGGCGCTCTGATAATTACACAGAAGTTTCCCCAGATCTTTTGTGTCGTGCCGAAAAAATCTCATTAGAAAGGAGTGCGATCGCGTAATGGATAGATCGATCTTTGACCGTATGGATTATCGAATCAGTTCTATGTCAGACGCAGACTGGAATAGTATGGACAATCAAATTGCGTTCGCAGACGATAAAGCGCAAACTGTTTGGCACATTGTTAATTACCTAGCTTTAGGCGTTGACACCATGAGCGCTTTCCTTTTACTCACTGATATCTGCGAACAAAATTTTGAGGTATCGCTATGAAAAAACGAGAGACAGGTGCGTTTAGGCTCAAAGAGCATTATTGCTGTTGGACAAAAAGAGAAAAGTTTTACACTCTGCACATTTTGCTTTACGCAGATTCCTTTGATCCTTTAGATGAGCCTTGCTATGACGAGTATTTTACTGGATCAACTATCAAGGAAGCGACTCAAGTATTTCGCGATTGGATATCGGTTCCATCAAATCTAAAGACATACCAAGATGAGAGAGTAGAGTAATCGTCATGAGTGAACAATATCCGCACCGCGATTGGAATGCGTTTGTCGAGAGTCTGGATCGCGCCACGTATCCCGAAATGTATCGGACTTATACATTTAAGCCGAAACCAGTTTTTGAAGTTATTCCCATTAGCAAGAAAGGTAAAAAATGATACTAAGAGCTTTATTAAAAATCGTTGCTACCCCATGCCATCTTGTAGGATTTGCATTGCTAACACCGCTCTACTTATTCTTTTTGACTCGCAATCGTATGCCAAAAGAAATGTTTAACTTCCCCATTTACGCGGTTATGCATTGGTGGAATTATATAAATTCAGATGACGATTTGATGATTTATTCAATGGGAATCGTATTTATATACACTTGTAGAAGTATCAATGAGTTTCGAGTCAACGAACGGTTCACGAGTCAATATTTAAAAGCGGTTGAGAAGGATTTAAAAAGGTAAAAAATAAAATGCAACGTGGAAAAATCAACACCATTGGCGAGCGGATGCAAGAATGTGAGGATCTCGCTCGCCTGATATACAAGCACATGGGATACGTTTGTCCTGAGAGCGTTAGTCGCGACTACATGGGAAAATCTCAGCACCCGACGGAGCGATCTTGCTATCAATGCGCCGATGAAATCCTAGGAAAGTATTTTAAATAAATAGGCTAAAAACAATGCAACATCGACTATACGGCTTGCGCGGTAACGAATACAGGGTAGAGAAAAGGAGACTACGCGAGCTCCTAAATCCAAGTATCAAACTTGAGTTCGATAAAATCTATCGAATTGAAGGCACTTTCACCCCAAGAGATTTAGGCAGATTAGCAAATCTTCTCTTGCTACCTCTAACCGTCCTTGATGAGTTTTTGCCTCAAGCGACTGATTACAAGTACAAAACAGGGACTTTAGAAAGGTTGAAAGATCGCGGACTAAAGGCTAAGGATATTGGAGTTATGTGGGAATAGCTTTAGGCTTACCAAATAAATAACCTTGCGCGTAATCACACCCGATCCCGCGCAAGAAATCGACTTGTTCATCGGTCTCTACCCCCTCACAGATGACCTTGATATCCATTCTGTGTGCGCCATAAACGATCGTATCAATGAGCGCCTTCATGTGGCGACGCTCTAAGTTTTGAATCAGGTGCATATCAAGCTTTACCCTTACACGATTTGTGTCTTCAAATGCACTCAAAATCATTGATAGATGATCAAAGGAGGCGGATGTAAAATCATCCACAAATACCGCAAAGCCTAACCGATCAACCAATGAAAGCCTCTTGAGTTGATTCTCGCAAGCAAATTCCATTGAGGCGCGTTCGGTAATCTCGAATGCGATTAATTCGCCTTGGTATAGGGCTATTTCGCTAGGAAAATTCTGATGGATAAGAGATGTCGCACTCAAGTTAACCGATACTGGCAAGCCCAAAGTGCGAACGGCTAATGAAGCAGATTCTAATCCAAAGCTGAAAATCTCGAAAATAGTATCAGGCTCACGCTCTGCTTTTTTGATAAATGCATCAGGATAAAGCAAGCCGAGCGTAGAATGATTCCATCGGATCAACGCCTCAAAGCTTGATACTGCCAGAGTGTCTAGTGCCACAATTGGCTGATAGTGCATCACTACTTCGTTATTGGCTAATCCTTGGAGAATACTGTCAGACATTTTCGCGTTCCCCCATATTCAACTTATTAAAGATATCTTTTTGCGACATTTTTATGTGATCTACATCATCCTTTAGCTCTTTAATAATTTGATTTAATGCTCTTATTTCTTCAAGCAATAAATAATAAATCTCTCTATATTCCTTTGCGTTTTGAAAATTATTAGTAAGCGATAAATAAAGCGTGTCTGTTATTATTTTCGTTTTTTGATTCGTGTCCGCGATCGCAGCTTCACTTTTCAACCTTTCTGCGTCTAATTCTACTTGTCTTTCTTTTAGCTCTAAGTCGGATTTAGCTTTTGTTAGCTGGTTTTGCAAGTCGGATTTTGACTGTTGCGAAACCAAAAAATTGTTGCCAAACTTTGACCAAAATCCAATAAAAGCTGTCCCCAAAACGCCGCCGCCAAGGAGTGTCCCTAAAATCAATACCAAGGGATCATTGCCTTGATATTGTGGCGATGGAGGGGGATCTGCGCTTCTTACCTCGCTTGATTGCGCGATCAATAGCCCCTCAAATGGAGGGATCGTCGTGAATAGTGGGGGCTGCGATCGCGTTGGGAATGGCATTAAATTAAAAATACTAAAGAACTAAAGTTTAAAGATGCAAGTGTAGAGTTCCACAGAGCCTTTTTAAACTCTAGATAATGTCATTTGACGGACATGTGTAAGAGACTCACCATTAGCAGCTTGGACGAGCAAACGCCAGTGCTTTGACGCTGATAGAGGGAATGAATACGTCCTTGATTCACTAGCAGTGAAAGCCTGTGCTGACCTAGTATCTACATCTTGCCAAGATACATTATCAGCAGATCTTTGTAGTTTAAAATCAAAAGGCATACGCCCAATGAAGGAATCTCTATTAGTTAAGGTATACCGATTTGCTGAAATTATCTGTCCGTAATCAATAGATAGCCACTGTGGGAACCCGCTAGCCGTAGAAGTCCAAATACTGTCAGTATTATCAAAAGCGCGGAAAGCTTCTTCAGCCGCAAAGAAAGAGCTAGCCCTAGCAACAAAAGGATTTGGTGATGAATCTGTGGTCATGGTAAAGACAGGAGGCTCTGGGTAGAAGCTCGGATCAATAGGGGGCGGGGGGAAGCTTATCTGGAATGTGTTACTAACAATGTCCCATATAAAGCTTGTAGCATTCCACCTAAGCGCTATATAATCCGATACTCCTCCCCCACTCGTTGTAGCTATCGAAACGACTTGATAACCAGACCCAAAAGTGAGTAGTCTGGGTAAGAGGCTAGTTATCCTGAGTTGCAGTAACTGCCCCTCGGACGGTGTACCAGTAGGATTTGCAAAAGTAGTGTTTTGCGATAGCGTCGCGAGTGTGCCGATGTCGGTCGTATTGGAATTAGGCGTGACTGTTGCCGCGTCAGTTAATGCGATCGCACGTAGGTTAGGGAGAAAAGACTGATCAATTCGTCCGCTAGCATTAGTGGCAATAATGTTAAACGCATCAGCAATACCAGCCGATGACGGGATCGCAGTCACCAGCCGAACAGCATTATCAATGAAAGTTAGGAATCGATTCGTCATTTTCTACACTGCGATAATTACCTGAGTTGGCTGAAACGAGATCGCGGTAGTAGATACCGCAGAGCCTAACCCTTGGATTAAATTATTACCTGAAAGAGCAGGTGCTGAAGTACTTTCGCCTCCCGCCGTTACGCTCAAATAATAGTAAGCACCGATTGTTAGTCCAGTTTTTGCGTTATTTGTACCAGCCCTAAAAACAACGGCAGTAGCGGATGATGCAAAAGACGCTAAGACAAAGCCATGCGCGGGGCGGTTATTGTCAGCATCCGCACGGCGAGCACTAGTAACTCCGCCATTGTCAAAGATGTTTACAAAATCGCCAGCGCTTAGCGCCTCAAATGCAACGGCGGTTTGAGTATCTGCTCCAATTCCCACAGGCATTAGAGTACTGCTAATTAATCCATCAGAACCCGTTGCAATAATTTTATTAGCATCGCCAACTCCTACCGAAGTAGCGATCGCAGTCACAAGCTGCATCGTGTTATTGATAAAACTTAGAAATCTATTAGTTGCCACTTATTTGCACTCCTTGAGATACGTTTATATTTACAGTTGTAGAGTTTTCAGCATGACCAATTGGCACGATGAAACCAGATGAAGGAACTAAAGCAGAAATATTCCCATTAGTCCCTAAATACAATGGTGATCCTCTAGTCCAGTTCCAAGATGAATCTGAATGTAATCCACTCAAAATTACTGTAGGGGAAGCGCCTACGATCGCGGATTGTATCGTCAATCCCAATAATGTTGCATCAATATCTTTGTCTGCAACGACCAGATTATTATTGCTATCCAGTCTGACAAGTCTCAGTGCAGATACTGCGATCGCGGCGGGGTAATCAGTAGTAGTGGTTTTGTTGCCTAAACCAGTAATATTAATTACCGATCGCCCCATCTCAATAATTTGAGTGGGTTGAGAATTTGGAGCCTCAATAATTTGAGTCATAGCAGCACCTCACGCACGCAAGCTTCCACAAAAAAGTCATGGGATAACGCGCCGCTTGGAAAATTTTGAACACCTCCAAACCCCTCCCACTCGCCAGATTGCATTAATTCAGTTTGTATTGCTGACAAGCCAAATACAGCAAGTCCATTCTCAAGGATAGCTGCGATTACAGTAAATGAAACTTTGCTTAAATTGGTTCCAAATTTAGGCTTAATCGTCAAAAATGGTACATTGACAGTCAGATCTAGCAATACTCCATTTTCTCTGAATACCAATGGGAATGCGTAAGGGAACCCTTTAGTAATTGGTTCGCAAAGTTTCAGCAGAGCCGCCTCACAGCAATTATTCATAGCTCACCCCCAGAATATCGTTTAGCCTGTTGGATTAAAATTTTATCTATCGGTTCGATCCCCGCTAGATCCCGCGCCTTATTAATTACTGCCAGATCATTACCGCCAAGCACCCCAGTATTTGAGGCATTAGCAAGCACGCCCAAAAGTGCAACATTATCAGTTTTGTCGATCGCGGGTTCGGGGAAAGATCCGTAGTCTGTTTGTGGGCCATAATTCCAGTCAAGCAAATTTCGCACGGGATCTTCGATTAATCGCTCCTTAATTTGATCTGTCATCGCAGACACGCTCAGATTAAGGATCGACATATGCCCCGCGTTAAGATTACTATCACCGCTTGCGCCCTGCGAGCCTGTACTTAAAATCGTTTCAGGCATTAAGTACGAGATCATTATTTGCGAGTTAAGGAACCGCAAAACATTCAGAAAAAAAGCGCCGTCGGTTTGTTGATCAATCGCGGTAATTTTGTCCGCAATGTCAAGCACTAGCACCGATTGATTTTCTAATAGCTCTAACGCATTTTTCATGCGATCGCTATTTCTTATAAATATTGGTTCTCCAAACTCATTCTCAAGCTCATTACCCAACGCATCAACTAAATTTGAACTCCCTTGGATATCCGTTTGCCCCAAAATAATCGGTGTTGCTTGGCGCTGGGCGGCGATGACCATAGCCGCCAAAATTAATCTTTTCGCTTGCCAGTATGAGTAAGCTTTTTTGGACTCGCTGAAACCATAAGGATCGCGCCCTAAGTTGAGATGACGACCGTTTACGATGTGTATCCCCTTTGTGTAAGGGATATCAATTAAGCCACGATATGTTGATCGGTACTTTACCGTTTCGATCTTGCCGACCGATCCTGCATACCGAAAATAGCGCGGATCAACGCCGTAAATGCTCTCTAATGTCCACTGAGATCCAGTGTTATAGCTAAGTTCTGAGAATGAATGCCCGACCCATTTTGCTTGCCACATTTCGCAAAAGCTTAGCTTTAAAGAGCCATGCATCTGAGCAAAATTGGCTCTAATAAAATCTTGCTTTTCAGATTCGGGGTGTGTATATTCCCCTAACATTTTGGAGCCTAGCAACATTGGCACTTCGATCGCCGCCCCTACGATCGGGTCTGTTGATGCCATTAATAAATAATCGTCAACCGAAATTGCATCAAGACTTGAGATCTCATTGACAAGCAAATTAGTAAGGCGCTCTACCTCTGCTGCGAGTTTGCCCTTGACTGGTTGGATTAGTAGCGATGAGTCTGCCATATTGCCGCCAGAATAATGCAAAGTTTGATTTTTGGCAATTATTGCGCCTTGGTATTTGCATCGCTAACGAAAGTTTTAGGGAGATATCAAGCTCAAAGCTCAAACCAATTAGAGCCTAGCTCTCGCTTAAATCTAATTGAGAAAGTAAGAGTTTGGCATATAAAAAATGTATTAATCCCATTAATAGCACTCCCATATAGATCTGAAGATACAGGGGGTAGTGCATCTGGAGAGAAAGTTATTTCAAATAGTATTCTTTCATTTTCGACTAATGCATATCTAGCAAAATAATCAATCCAAGATATGTTACTAAATCCTACATTAACTATCACATAGCTCTCAACGCCTAAGTCCGCAACAGAACCAGATAAGCCAGATATTTCTAGATCCCCATTAGATACGCTTGACGTAGAGCTATCATAACTAGCTACATCTAAATCTGTATAAAAATATGAGGCTGTAGAGCCTGATAGACCTTGCAAAGGCGGCTGCAAAAAATCAGGTGGGTTTTCGTAAACAAAAATAGAAATATTGAGCGGTAATTCTTGATTGCTCTTTATAGTTTTTATTTCTAATTTTTTAAGCTTATTTGTAACGCGCCCTCTTGATTTTTTATTCCGAGATAGCTCAAAAGTTAGCAAGTCAGTTGTGAGAGGTATCCACTGAAAAAGTATTAATCCGTACTGTGGTGATGCTGAAAATTTGATTGCATTTTTATTAAAATCAGTAATAGATATAATTTCTCCGCCAACCCCAAATCGCTCGATCCTAAGATTCATAAAATCCCTTAATACTGTATTCGTGCTAAAGGTAATGTCCACTTCAGATTTTAGCTTTTTTGCTGTATTTAAAGCTTCATTGGCTTCAACATCATCTAGTAATAATCCTATTATTTTTTTACCTAAAAACCCGCACAAAAAATGAGCGTAAGCACCTATAAACCCATCAAACGGCGAAACTATTTGGGCGGACAAACTTACAAATATTACGGCTAATTTACCAGAATCTCTTTTGTACTCAATCAAAAATTCGCCGAGAGTTTCCCAATTAAAGTCAAACGAACTTCCGTTTAGCGCATAAGTTATTTGTCCTACTCCATTTAGACTCCGAATTACTAGACCCGATATCCCTTCACCCTCTAGCTCGATCGTTTGCTGAGTTACTAAGTCAGTGATTCCGCAACCTACAAAGCTTAAATAACTCACCCCTACATAATATGCAGCAATATCGGGATCTTCTTCAGGGATAGGCTTATCAGGCGCAACATTTCTAGCGTCAGCGCGTTGCAAACCGCTAGCAGAGGGGCGCAAACTTACCCGATCGCCTGTTGATATTGGCTTATTAGAAATCAACCTAAAGCCACTGACAGGCTCATCGCCGTCAACCTCAATAATATCCGTACCATCAACAGAATCTTTACCCTGATATGTCGCGCCCTTAATCTTTTTTTGCTTAGGGATTAGCAATCTGTTAGTCCGCTTAGCGGACTGCAAAAATCTCGCATCATCTAATATTCCCATCAGCTCCAATCCCCAAAAGATAACAGCCCGATCGCAGGTCTTACGATCGAGATTGAGTTAGTTGGATTCCTGAAATTACCAGCTATATAAGGTATTTCACTGCCATCAGCAGTTGTGGCAATATACTGCCCTGAATCTACGTCAAAGCCCGTAGGCTGTGCAATTAGTGTTTGCGGTTCATCTGTGGATATAGATTGCAGTCTATTAGCACGCTTTGCGGACTGAATAGCGATCGCACTTGAAAATAATGACATTAATTTATACCTAAAGTGATGGCATTAGCAGCAATCAAAACTGATTGACCGACAGCAATATTTTGGCTTGGTATAGCACCATAGGCGATTAAATTACCCGCGCTACTAGCATCCCAAATTGTTACAAAATCTAAACCTGCAACGGCTCCAGCGCTAGTCCCAAATGATGCATTATTTGTATTTCTTATTTGACGATAATTACCAACTGTTGCGATCGCTGTCCACAATGTTGATGCGATCGCAATTCTGCCAGATGGTGCGATCGTGGTTGTCACTTCTGTGGTTGTGCCATTTGGCAAGATCGCAGTCGCTAAGCCAGTATATAAATCAGTAGGAGCCGATGGGAATGTAGTCCCTTTTACCCATTCTAGGAATGCATCAACAAAATAATTAGAAAATGCTAAATTAGCGATTTGGATAATTACTGCACTAATTGGTAATGATATGTTATCAGCTAGCCCAAAGGTGAGGGGATTTGCAACGCCTAAAGCCGTTCGGCAATCACCAACAAATAAGCAATTCCCACCTGTTATTGCATCCCAAATGCCAAAGAAAGGAACGGAACCAGCGAGAATACTAGCGCCCCAATTGACTGCAATAGTATTGCTAATTTGTCGAAAGGCTCCAACTTGAGACGTGGCTGAAAAATCAGCAGCCGTATATGACACGCGACCTGATGCAAAAGTATTTGTTACCTCATTAGCACCATTTTTTGAGTCAGCGCTGTGCAATGAGAAAAATAAATTAGTAGGAGCAGTGGGGAAAGTAACGCCCTTTATCCACCCTAAAATTGAATTAGCAGAATAAGTTGAAAGTGACATTTTTTAACCTCTTGATTCTAAGAAAATATTAACTAATATAGGGTTAGGCGTTACCCCATAAACAATACTTTCAGCAAGAATATTAATCATTCCTAAGCTTTCAGTAATTGCAAATATATTGCTATCCGCAAAGATAGCAATATTGCCTAAAGGTATCTGTAAAGGGAATATAACATCGTTAGGAGTGAGCGCCGCCGCCGTGCCTACTTCGATCCCGTTCCACAATAAATAAGCCTCAGTGCCACTAATCGCATATTGCAAAGCATCTACTCGCAAGGAGTAAATTAAGCCCCCAAATGTTACCGCTACTTGCTGAAATGGCAGTAAGCCAATATCTAGCACGCCGCCAAATTGCCATCCAAAAGCACGCCCTGTTAAGGCTCTGTTAATCAGTCCGCCATAGTTGCTAAGCTGCGCTACTGATACAGCGTAAGGTACATCTATCGTGCGCTGGCGGGGGCGGAAAGGATCTTCAGCTAGTTGCGTTGCAAATACCTCAGCTTTTATTTGGCGATCGGCGGTTGTGTTATCGCTGATTTCTCCAATGTTTGTTGGTGGACCAGAAGTGTCTTTATCATCTACAAAGCTTTTAGCAATAAATAAGATAGTCGGATTTTGCTGCCCTAAAGGGGTATCAGGGAATAAAACCCCTGCGGGTTGAAATAACTTATACGTCCTCTCCCAAAGCCCATCCCTGATAGATTGCCATGATATTTCTTCTCTTTTAGCAAAAAATAGAGAGCTAGGATTATTTTCTCCTAAAGGATTATCAGGGAATAAAACCCCTGCGGGTTGTGTTTCAACAGTGCTTTGGCTTGATACTATCCCATTGGTAAATGTGTAAGTAATTATTATTCTTTTAGCAAAAAATAAAATAGTAGGATTATTTTCCCCTAAAGGATTATCAGGGAATAAAACCCCTGCGGGTTGCAATTCTTCTTCAGTAGTTTTATAAAATTGCGATGTTTTTTCGGATGTTTTTGTTGTTATTTTAGCAAAAAATAAGATAGTAGGGTTTTGTTGTCCTAAAGGAGTATCAGGGAATAAAAGCCCTGCGGGTTGTGTTTCAGTAACGACCTGCGGACTCCTATCCACAGGCGTAACGTCTTGCACAACGCCCGTAACAATCGTTAGCTCTAAAGGTTGTTCAGCGACATCGCCGATCGCCTCCCATAACTTCTCATCACGCCCGATTAAATACGATCGCACACTACTGCCAAAACTAAGCTGTATCGGTTCGCTGACTACCACGCCATCGGTGCGACAGCGCAAATAATGCCCTGCACTATCTGCGATTTTCCCTGCAAACTGAATCCAGTTGCCATCAGTTTTTGGCAGTGA
>Ga0335395_10000464_pt1 | contig 25551 bp, 23 predicted proteins | sample MAT02_FD_205744 | JGI IMG/M metagenome (GOLD analysis project Ga0335395, IMG submission 205744) | Freshwater microbial communities from Lake Fryxell liftoff mats and glacier meltwater in Antarctica - MAT-02 (spades assembly) (version 2) ...
CGAGGGCAGCGCCCGCCGAACACTGACGCGGGGCAAAGCCAACTACGCAGCCAAAGGGGAGCAACTGGCGATGGAATGGCGCGCCGGGGCGTTCGTGCCGGTGGGCCATGATACGGCTGATATGGGCACCGATGAACGCCACGAGCTGGCCTTCCTGGCATGCCTGGACGACGCCACGGGCCAGCGGCGGAACGTGTCGCATGCGACCGGCCGAAACTATGCACCACTAGCATTCGAACGCATGAAAGCAGCGGGCGGCGCTAGTAAGCGCAACCTTGGCCTGGCGATGGAACGTCTATTCAAAAGAGGCGAAATCATCGCAGATTGCGACCTCTGGAAAGACGCCAACGGGCGCCATAAAATCGGAATTACACGCTCCCAAGCGGTCCCCCGAACGGCCCCGAACGGAACGCCTCCCCTAGACCCGAACGGTTCCCCCGAACGGTTCCCGAACGCCCCGAACGCCTCCCCCGAACGGCCCCCCGAACGCCCCTATGTATTACATACATATCCGGCGGGGCCTGAGGGCCCCCCGCCGTATTGTGAAAATGAGTGGGCGGCGCGGCAGGCCGAAGACGACGCCATCGCCGATGCGAACGGCTGGGAGGCTGACTCGTGATCGAGCCCGATCGGTTGCCAAGCGCAAACCGGGACCGCGTCTGGCGAGGGCTGGCGCTGAAGCTTGAACGGGCTTCGTTCCATGCAGACTGACCTCGGTTTAGGACGCATAGGACGCATTGGACACCGTTTGGCTGTTAACGGTCTTACTCGGGCGCGCGCGTGCGTAAGAGCGTCATGCCGGATTTGCTGTCCGAAGCGTCCTAAGCGTCCGAGCGTCGCTGCACCTCTCGCACGTCCCGACCCGGCAACCGGCTTCCATGCTCAGGATTTCCAATGTGGGGGGGTCGGAAAGTCTGGGACATGCTGGCGAGAGACTGCCCCATAACTCGAAACTCAATTAGTAAAGCGTCCCGGGTTTTCCGGAGGCTGTTTCGTTTAAGTCATGCGACCATATCGAGGTTCTCGATGGCTGCATGGGGTGTGACGGTCAATAGGCAAAAATGGAGCCGGGCTAAAGGGGTGCCTCCGGGATTTGGCTGAGAGATTTTTTCCTTTATTTTAAAAGGACTTGGGGCGCCGGCCTGTCGACCTCTACGGGCCGGCTCGAGGATTCAAGGCGGGACCTAGTTCCGCATTTACCCCTGATATGTTCCGTTTCAGGTAACAAATAGCCATCATCCATCCGTGAATTGGTCGCGAGCTGAGAATCCGCTGAAGACCCCTGTGCTCGGGTGATGGTTCTGTCAGCTGTCGAGTCTTCGAGGCGCTACTCGGCCGTGCGATGATACCGCCTTGCGGCCCCTGCAGCGGGCAGGACGGGTCAAGCTGCGGCTCTTGAATTCCAGTCAAGCAAGTGTTCCGCCTGCGGTGCCAAGGCGCCGGTTAAGGACCTCGTACTCGCCCGGTAGATGATCGCGATGCCGGTCCAGGTTTGCGTCGTTTGCACTGGTGCTCGACCGGACCTGAAGCCGCTAGTTCGACGTTTGGCAATCATGTCCCATTGGTCGCGACTAAGCCTAGCCGTGACCTGCAAAGCGCTGTCTGATCTCGCCTTGTCAGCCCCGATGCGCGATCTTGCAGCGCATATCGGGATGTCGCAAGAAGGCCTCAAAAAGCTGCTGAAAGACTACGAAATAGCAATACCGCCGCAGGGTCATTAGAACCGCGAAGCCGCCGGACGAGCATTCCCCAAGCCGCCCTCCACGGCTCCACGCCGACGTGGCCAGCACCAATACGTGTATGTCGGCCGGGCACGTCGCCGAGGCGCGGCCGCTGCTAATCGACGGGCCCTCTCCATCGCCGCTCGTGCCTGCCGATCTTGAAGAACTACGCGCCCGCGTCGCGAATGCAGTTGGCCGTATAGCGGTGCCGCGCAGCTTCGAACGTTACCCCGATGGGCTGGCTTACATCATCGCCCGCCAAGCCCAGCTGCGCGCCATCCTGGTCGTGTCGTCTTACGCCTGGACCAGCGGCGATGAGCTCGATGGCTCCCTCAACGAGCGTCGGCTTCACATCCTCCGTGGGCTGCTCTCGGCATTGCAGAAGCAGGGGTGCACCAGCCTGGCGAAAATTCGTGATTGCGAGCTGTGTGCGTGCCCGCAGGTGGGGTATCTTCGGCAGCACGCGCTGCGACTTCAATCGTGACACCCGACTGTTGTCGACGAAAATGGTAGGACCATGATGGTTCGGTATCAGGCCCCCTCGGTCGGTGGTCCGTCAAGCGAGCAAAAACACTCCCCCCGCGACCCGCACTTGCAGACCGATCCGTCTCGCCAGCTCTCTGGCGCGCTTGAGCGCCGAGTGGGCATAAGGCGTTGGTAGCTTCCGGCTAAGTCACGTAGGCAGGTCAAACAAACATCCTTATCAGCTTTCGCAGTAACGGTCCGGTATGATTGGAAACAGGGAATGACCATAGAAGCAGTGCTCCTACACCCAAGCAAGAATGTAAGCGGCAATCTTCGTTGGCCGGGAGAGTTGCCGGAAGCAGAACGGGGCGCGCTTGAATCCGCCATCATTTCCCTCCGTGCTAAGGGTTATTGGGCTAGCGCGTTTCCGGAAGGCGACGGGGTCACGTTCAGTAGCGAGCTTAAAGAGGGTTATAATCCCGACCGAGCACTTGCCGATTTTCGCGAGACTTTTTCGTTCCTGACGATTTCGATGCTCGACAAAAACGAGGGGCTTGCGGATACGTTGGCGAGGTTTGCGACCGATCGCACGGTTATGTGCCGTTATCTCACGCCCGTGGAGTCGATCCGCCTCGACACAGCGATCGAGCTCGGCGAGACGCGGTTCCATCCGCCGGTCGACGGATATGAGCATCGCCTTGCCGATCATGCCTGGCAGGAGCTCTGTGACGTCGTCGGTGCGGATGCTAATCCAAACTGGGCGCCAGGTGCACACGCCTCGGGCACGACCGAGCTGCTTGCCTATCCGCTGATCGAGCGCACGGTTGAGGTCCCACTCGCCCTAATATATGCCGCGACGGGGTCCTACGATGCGCAGACGCCCTTGCTTCGGCTGGTGCTGGAGGATGCGGACAGCGCACTCGATCCGATCCGCTTCAACACCTGCCATTATCGCAAGCTGCACTATCTGCCTGCAAAGCCCGGTTGGATCGGCGACACGGCGATCGTCTATCTTATGCCTCAGACCCGCGCGGCCGACCCCCGGCTCCTACAGGGCAAGCCCTATGTGCTACGTGTCTCCAACAATTGGCTGGGCCTGCAGGTCGACGAGACGCTGTCCGGCCCAAATCCACTAGCCGACATCGTCGACAGCACCGACACAGATGAGATCACGCTGGCGCTCAAGGCGGCGCTGCGCGCTTGGAATCGCTCCTTCTACCTTGTCGACCTTGAGGCTTCCTTCCTGCACCTCGTCTACGCCACCGACGCGCTTTGTGCTCCCGGCAAACTCACGGGAGACCGGCAGCGGCTGTGGATATCCGCCTTCGCCACTGGGGGGGATGCAGCGCGTTTTGCCACACTGCTCGATGCATTCGACCAGCACTACAAGCTACGCAATCGGATCGTGCATGAGGGGAAGACCTTCGCGGCCCTCGGCCTAGCCGGTGAGGACCAGTGCCAGTTCATGCTCGGGGTGCTGGCATCCTGCATCCGGCGGTTTTCAACCGAAGGATTCGCCTCGCGAGCCGATGCCAGGGATTTCGCTTTCAAGCGTCTGAATGAACAGGCGCTCGCGTCTGTGATTGACGGAATGGTTGAACCCAAATTCACACTGCCACTTGCGGCAGACAAGGGTTTCAAGAAGCATATGGGCCTATGATTTTTCTACAACTCTTTCTGTTGCTGGTCACGACAGGCGCACGGATCTCTCAGTTAAGGAGCCGGAAGGAGGATTCTGAGCCGAACGTCAGGAAGCTCACCTCGGATGCGGCCCGCTCGCCAGACACCTGGCTGCTTGCGGCCGAAGTGCCGGGTTATAAGTGCGGTCGCTGATCAGACAGTCCACCGGAATCAACTTCGCGTTTCCGAAAGTCGTGGCTAAAGTAGCTCCAACTCTGGGGGCCCTATGCAGCACATGTCGGCGCGTGACGCCAAAAACGGCTTTGGCCGGCTGATCGATCTGGCCCGGGCCGCCCCCGTTTCAATTGATAAATATGGACGGCCGGTGGTCGTCGTTCTGTCGGTTGAGGAATACGAGCGTCTGGCTGCGTGCGCCGGCAAGACGGGAACAAACGCCTGATGGCCAACCATAACGACCTTGCGAATCTGATCTGGGACATCGCGAACCTTCTGCGCGGCCCTTATCGCCCGCCGCAGTATGAACGGGTAATGCTGCCACTCGTCGTCCTGCGGCGCTTTGATTGCGTGCTGGCCGATACGAAGGACGCTGTCGTTGCCGAGGCCAAGCGGCGTGAAGGCGGCAAGATCGACGGCGATGCGCTCGACAGCAAGTTGAACCAGGTCGCCGGCCACCGCTTCCACAACCGGGCGCCGTATGATTTCAAAAAGCTGCTGGGCGATCCGGACAACATCAACCAGCATCTTCAGTCCTATATCAACGGCTTTTCCGCTAACGTGCGGAAGATCTTCGAATATTTCGAATTCACCGCCGAGATTGAGCGGATGCACGAGGCCGGCATCCTGTTCCTGATCGTGAAGGAGTTTGCGGCCGTCGATCTGCATCCCAACGTCGTCAAGAATGACCAGATGGGGCTGATCTTCGAAAACCTGATCCGGCGCTTCAACGAGCTGGCGAATGAAACCGCCGGTGATCACTTCACCCCGCGCGAAGTCATCACCCTGATGGTCGATTTGCTGTTCATGGAAGATGACGCGCTGTTTCAAGCATCTGGCGCTGTAAAAACCATGCTCGATCCGGCCTGCGGAACTGGCGGCATGTTGGCGGAAGCACAGTCGTACATGCGCAGCCGGGGCGCGGCCGCCAAGCTGTATGTTTATGGCCAGGATTACAACAAGCGCGCGTTCGCAACCGCCGCGTCCGACATGCTGATGAAGCAGGTTGACCACAATGGGCATGGTGAGAACATCCAGTTCGGTGACACGTTCACCGACGACAAATTCGAAGGCCTGGAGTTCGATTATTTCATCGCCAACCCGCCGTTCGGGGTGGATTGGAAAAAGCAACAGAAGGAAATCGTGGCGGAGCATGAACGCGGCCTGTCGGGTCGCTTTCATGCCGGCTTGCCGCGTGTCAACGATGGCTCACTGCTGTTTCTACAGCACATGATTTCGAAGTTCGAACCGGTCATCCCGGCCAAGCAGAAATTCGGATCACGCGCCGCGATTGTTTTCAGCGGTTCGCCGCTGTTCACCGGCGGCGCCGGCGGCGGGGAAAGCAACATCCGCAAATGGATCATCGAAGAGGACATGCTGGAGGCGATTGTCGCCCTGCCCGAACAGATGTTCTACAACACCGGCATCGGCACCTATATCTGGATCGTCACCAACCGGAAGGCCAAGGCGCGCAAGCGCAAGATTCAGCTTGTTGATGCGCGCGACACCTGGATCCCCATGCGCCGCAGCCAGGGCGACAAGCGTCGCAAGATCGGCGAAGGGCCCGCCGACATCGGCGATGACCGCGGCGATGAGCCCGACCAGATTGCCGACATTGTCCGGCGCTATGGGCAATTCACCCAGACCGAACATTCCAAAATCTTCGACAATGATGATTTTGGTTACACCCGTGTCACCGTCGAGCGGCCCTTGCGGCTGCGCTATCAGATGACGGTGGAGGACAAGGCCCGCTTCCTCGATGCCGCACCGCACCTGCTCGATGACATTCAGGCCATCGACAAGTCGCTTGGCCGCGATCCACTGATGGACTGGAACAAGGTGTCGAAGGACATTGCGCGGGTCGTGAAGCAGCGTGGATCGAACTGGCGCGCGTCAGATGAGAAACTCTTCCGAAGCGTGTTCACCGCAAAGGACCGGACAGCGGAAATGGTGAAGAAGGGCAAAGGCTTCGAACCCGATCCCGATCTGCGCGATTTCGAGAATGTGCCGCTCAAGGTGGACATCGATGCCTTTTTCGCGCGCGAAGTGCTGCCGCATGTGCCCGATGCCTGGATGGACCGGACCAAGGACAAGCTCGGCTATGAAATCAACTTCAACCGCCACTTCTACAAGTTTGTGCCGCCGCGTCCGCTGGCGGTGATCGATGCCGAGCTGAAGGAAGCCGAAGAGGAAATCATGCGCCTGCTGCGGGAGGTGACGGAGTGAGCGCGGTCGATCAACTGCGCCAGATGGTTCCAGATTATTGGCAACTAAAGCCACTGCGTTCGGTCGCAGATTATCAAGTCAGCAATGTCGATAAGCTCGTGTTGGAAGGCGAAGAACCTGTCCGGCTCTGCAATTACGTGGACGTATATCACAACGAAAAAGTCGATCTCACCCTCTCATTCATGTCCGCAACGGCAACCGCTACTGAGATAGAGCGGTTCGGGCTGCGGGTTGGCGACGTTCTGATTACGAAGGACTCGGAATCCTGGGAAGACATTGGGATACCAACACTTATCAGTGAAACAGCGGACGACCTTGTTTGCGGCTACCACCTTGCCATGATCCGCCCCAATCCAGATCAGATCGAGGGCGAATTTCTGCTCAGGTGCATTCAGGCCAAACCTGTCGGCGTTCAGCTCGAATTGGCGGCCAATGGAATTACGCGCTTTGGCATTCCCAAAGGTGCGATTGGAAGTCTTGCGATTCCTGTCCCGCCGATTTCCGCGCAAAAGCAGATAGTTCGCTATATCGCAGTGCAAACACAGGTGATCGACAACCTGCTCGAAGCCAAGCAAAATCTGCTGAAGCTGCTCGCCGAAAAGCGGCGGACGGTGGTGGCAGAGGCGGTCATGCGCGGACTTGACCGCGCCGCCCCCTCCCGCCCCTTCGGCATCGACTGGCTCGGCGATATTCCTGCCCATTGGGAAGTGCGCCGCCTCGCTACGCTGTTCGCCGAGAAGGATGAACGGAACGAGCCAGAATTGCCCTTGCTGGAAGTATCGATCAACACAGGCGTGTCCGTCAGGCAATTTTCGACCAACCAGATTGAGGGCACGGCAGCCGATTTCAATACTTACAAGGTCGCGCGAAAAGGCAGCATCGCGTTCAACAAAATGCGGATGTGGCAAGGTGCCGTGGGGGTCACGCCCACGGACGGACTGATCAGCCCGGACTATGTGGTTGCGGCCCCATCACCGGAGATTGATGCTGCGTTTGCAGGGCTACTGTTCCGCACACCGGCGTTCAGCGCCGAATGCGCGCGCAATTCTCAGGGCATCACTTGGGACCGGCTAAGGCTGTATTGGGACGGTTTCCGCGACATCTCCATCGGGCTGCCACCGTTGAAAGAGCAGCAGCAGATTTCTGAACAGATCACGTCAGAAGTGTTGAAAATCGACAAGCTGGCATCCGCCACCGAACGCTCCATCGCCTTGCTCAAGGAACGCCGCAGCGCCCTCATCGCCGCCGCCGTCACCGGCCAGATACACATCCCGGAAGCCGCATGAAGATCACCAAGCTCGATGTCACCAACATGCGCGGTTTCGAACATGCCACGTTCGAACTCGATCCATCATTCACCCTGCTGGTTGGCGTCAACGGTGTCGGCAAAAGCAGCGTGCTGGAGGCCCTGCGGATTTCCCTGTCGCGCGTGATGCCGAAGTTTACGGCCAGCCGGGCCATACCGATCGCTTTCACCGAAGATGATACGCGCATTGGCAGCCCGGCCCTGACTGTTAGGCTGGACTTCCAGTTTGCCGATGGCGGACGCCACTTCCTGATGCACTTGCCGCGTGAGAAATATGTCGCGGATCAGGAAGGCTCTGTGCGGCAGGGAGCAATGGATACTCCCGACCGTGAGGAAATGTCGGAGCCGTGGCCGAAGGTGGACAAGGAAGGCAAACAGCCGCTGGCGCTCTTTTTCGGCGTTCGGCGTTCCTACCCGACCGACGAGCGCATCAACACCGGCCGAACCGCCACGGGCCAAGCCAACGCCTATGCCGATGCACTTTCCACCGTCCGCGCGCTGCACCTGGCCGACATGGCATCATGGGTCCTCGCGCAGGAAACCTTGGCGGACGAACTGCCGCGCGCGCGGATGCACCTCGACGCTTTGAAATCCGCCGCCGCGCGTTTTCTGCCAACCTGCACCGATCTGCGCGCCACCAATGAAGGCGACAAGCCCCGCCTGCTGATTACCAAGGGTGGCACAGAACTGGATGTCCGCTTCCTGTCAGAAGGGGAGCGCGGCATGCTGGCACTGGCGCTCGACCTAGCCCGCCGCCTGTCACAGGCCAACCCCGGCCTTGACGATCCTGTCCGCGATGGCGTGGCAGTGGTGCTGATCGACGAGCTCGACATGCACATGCATCCCACATGGCAGCGGCAGATTGCAGGTCTGCTGACCGAGACCTTCCGCAGTTGCCAGTTCATAGCCTCCAGCCACTCTCCCCAGATTATCGGCGAAACACAGCCGCACCAGTTGATCCTTTTGAAGCAGGCCGATGGTCGCGTGGTCGCTGAGACATGCGGACAGGCCTATGGTTTGGACACGAACTATGTGCTCGAACAGATTATGGATACGCCCTCTCGCCCTGTGCCGGTAAGCGCGGCAATCGATGCAGTGGAGGAGGCGCTGGAAGCCGCAGATTTGGATCTTGCACGCCAGACACTCGATGAACTGCGCGCATTGCAGCATGGGGATGACCCGACTTCTGTCGGTCTGGAAGCCGCCATCAACAACCTAGAAGCCTTGGCCGATGAGGCAGATTAGGAAGCAGGCGCCCCCCCCAGCGCTCGTGAATTGGATTGCTTCCAACCGGAACGGGCCGAACTGCAACTATCGCTCTTTAGACACAGATCTTCGCCGAACAATCCGTGAAGCCCTCGTGGCCGAACAGGGACACCTGTGCGCATACACTGGCCGCATAATCGAAACAGAAACGTGTCACATCGAGCATTTGAAGCCGCAGGCACATTGCGAGGCATTGGAGGACGTGACGTACCGGAATCTCGTCGCGGCAGTGCCGCAGCCAAACACGCCGAAACTGCCCTACGGTGCGCACCTGAAGGACAATTGGCCCTCGGATGCTGACGCGGCGCTCTTTGTGTCACCGCTACAGAACGGCTGTGCAGCTAGGTTCTCGTTCAGCTTCAGCGGTAAGATTCAACCGACAAATCCAGCGGATGCTGCCGCATCGGAGACAATCAAGCGTCTGGGCCTAGAACACGATGTGTTGGTCGGATTCAGAAGGGAGGCGATCAAGCGAACACTTCAGGCACCGGGCAAGGGGCCAGCTTCGCTGAATGCGAAAGCAGCTCGTCAGCGGCTTCAAGGCTTGCAGCAACAGGAATTGGATGCTCCTGCTTTGGAGCAGTTTTCCTTTGCGTTAATCAACGCTCTGGAGAAGCATATCGAGCGGATACAGAAAATTAGCGCGAAGAAGAATCGAGCATGATGCACGCCCGCCATACTGAAGGTGCGTTCGAGACCGTAATCGAGAGCGTTCTCTTGGCCTCGGGCTATGATTCTCTTTCCTCGGACAAGCTCGACCGTGCATCGGCCATTTTCCCCGATGCAGTGCTCGACTTTATCCGCGCCACCCAACCGAAGGAATGGAAAGCGCTGGAGGCGCTCCACGGCGAGAAAGCCGGCGCTCAGGTGCTAGCCGATCTGATCAAGTGGATCGATGCCAACGGCTCGCTCGCGACGCTGCGGCATGGCTTCAAATGCTACGGCAAGACCTTGCGCGTGGCGACGTTCAAGGCGGCGCATGATCTGAACGCCGAACTGGAAGCGCGATACGCGGCGAACATCTTGAGCGTTACCCGCCAGCTTCGCTACTCCGTCAGGAACGATAACGAGCTGGACCTGGTGCTGAGCGTCAACGGCATTCCTGTCGTGTCGATCGAGCTCAAAAACGCCATGACGCGCTCGACCGTGGAAGACGCGATCCGCCAGTACCGCCATGATCGCGATCCGCGCGAGCCGATCTTTGAATTCAAGCGGCGTATCCTGGCGCATTTTGCGGTCGATACCGATGCCGTGTTCATGACCACGCGGCTTTCTGGCCCGGCGACAAATTTCCTGCCGTTCAACCGCGGCGACGGCGGTCGGGCAGGCAATCCGCCTGACCCCCAGGGCAGAAGTTATCGCACGGCCTATCTTTGGGAAGAGGTGCTGCAACGGGACAGCCTGCTCGACCTGTTGGCCCGGTTCATTCATTTGCAGGTTGAGGAAAAGCGGGACGATGCCGGCCGGAAGGTCAAGAAAGAAACGCTGATCTTTCCGCGCTATCACCAGCTTGAAGCCGTGCGCGATCTGGTCGGGAAGGCAAAAGCCGAAGGACCAGGCCACAATTATCTGATCGAACATTCGGCCGGCAGCGGCAAGAGCAACACCATCGGCTGGCTGACGCACCGCCTTGCATCACTGCATGATGACGCAAACGAGCGCGTGTTCGACAGCGTTATCGTGATTACCGACCGGGTTGTCCTCGACAAGCAGTTGCAGGACACGATCTATCAGTTTGAGCACAAACATGGGGTTGTGCAGAAGATCGATGACAGCTCTCGGCAATTGGCGGAAGCGCTTGAGGGCTCGGTGCCGATCATCATCACGACGCTGCAGAAATTCCCGTTCGTTTCCCGGCAGCTCGTGCGCCTCGCCGAGGAACGGGGGGCAGACGGGGACGGCGTTCTCAAAACGCGACAGTTCGCCGTCATCATCGATGAAGCGCACAGTTCGCAGGGCGGCGAAGCAGCCACTGACCTCAAGGAGGTTCTGGGCGGCCAAGCGCTTCGCGAGGAAGCACTTCGGAAAATGGCCGAAACTGAAAGCACCGGCGAGGAGGATCTTTTCCGGAGCATGGCGAAGCGAGGGCGCCAGGCCAATCTGAGCTTCTTCGCCTTCACAGCGACGCCCAAGCACAAGACGCTCGCGGTTTTCGGCAGGGACGGCAAACCGACCCATCGCTACACCATGCGGCAGGCCATCGAGGAGGGCTTCATCCTCGATGTTTTGAAGCATTACACCACCTATGCGACCTATTATCGTCTGCTGAAGGCCAGCGATGACGACCCGAACGTCATCAGAAAAAAGGCCGCGTTGGCTCTAGCCAGGTTTCTGAAGCTGCATCCGCACAACATCTCGCAGAAGACCGAAGTGATGGTGGAGCATTTTCAGGTGGCCACGCTGCACAAGGTCGGCGGGCGAGCCAAGGCCATGGTCATTACCGGATCGCGCCTGGAGGCCGTTCGCTACAAGCAGAGTTTTGATGCCTATATCAAGACGAAGGGCTATGCGATCAAATCACTCGTGGCGTTCTCGGGTTCAGTGCCGGACGACAAGCTGAAAGACGTTGAATACACGGAAGAAGCCATGAACCTGGGCGTGCGTGAAAGGGAGCTTCCCGAGGTTTTCGCGACATCCGAATATCAAGTGCTGCTCGTGGCGGAGAAGTACCAAACCGGATTTGATCAACCTCTGCTTCATACCATGTATGTCGATCGACGGCTCTCGGGCATTCAGGCCGTCCAGACATTGTCGCGCCTCAATCGGACCCATCCGTTCAAGGAGGACACATTTATCCTGGATTTCGTGAATGACCGAAGCGAGATTCAAGAGGCGTTCAAGACATACTATGAGGGTGCTGAAATCGGGGAAGAAGTCGACCCGAACCGTATGTACCAGATCAAGGGCGAACTGGATTCAAGCGGAGTTTATGCTCTCCGCGATGTGGAGCTGTTTTCCGATGTCTATTTCAAGCCAAAACTGAAGCAAAGCCCGGCAGACCATCAAAGAATGAACGCGATCATTGATCGCCCTGTCAGCAATTTTGTTGAAACCGCCAAGAACGACCCTGCGGAAGCTGAGGTTCTGCGCGGCAAAATTCTCGCGTTCTGCGCTGTCTATGGTTTTCTGAGCCAAATCATCCCGTACCAAGATTCCGATCTGGAAAGGCTCTATGTTTTCCTTCGCCACCTGGCGTCAAAACTGCCCAAAAGGGGCGAAAGCCCATCCTATCAATTCGATGACGATGTGAGACTGGATTACTACCGACTGCAAAAGGTCAGCGAGGGCTCAATCAGTTTATCGGACGGAACGGCCAATCCACTCGACGGCCCGTCTTCCGTTGGTTCAAAGATCGCGCGTGAAGAGGAGGTGCCGCTTTCCCGGTTGATCGACGTCGTCAATGACCGGTTCGGTACCGATTTCAACAACGCCGACCAGCTGTTTTTTGACCAGATCGTGGAGGCAGCCATGGCGGATGCTAGCTTGCAACAGGCAGCCATTGCCAACCCGGGAGCCAAATTCGAACTGTTGTTCAAGAATTTGCTGGAGGCACTTTTCGTTGAACGTATGGATCAGAATGAAGAGATATTTGCTCGTTTTATGAACGATAAAGCCTTTCAGGGGATGGTAACGAACTGGCTTGCGTCTGAGGCGTACCTAAAGCTACGAAAGCCGCATCAGTAACCGCGTCGCGGGGGACCGGCTCGGCTCGCACTCAAGATATCATAGCGTTCTGCTAAGGCCAAAAGGATAGTTTCCGCGCGCCCATGAGCACCAACAAAAGGGCGAAAGCCTACAGCTACGCGATCGCCGCCAAGCCGCTTCGTTGCACAATCGACAGCAGCCGTAGCGCCGGCCCACCTGGCCGCTTCTTTCCACGCTCCCAATCCGACACCAGATTCCGCGACACATTGAGGTAAGCCGCAAACACGGGCTGCGACACCGCCTCGCGCTCGCGCAGCGCGCGGATTTCCTCTGGCGCCAGTGGGTCAGCCTGGATGAGGCAAGCCTCGTCGAACTGGCGCAGCGTCGTCTTCGACACCACGCCGACGCTGGCGAACCCGGCGACCATCTCATGCACGGCGCCGGCAATCTCGCTCCGGTATGCCGGTTTGTCAGTCGTCATCGCTCAACACCTCGATCAGTTGGCCCGTTGCAACAAGCCGGGCAATGTCATCCTCGGTCAGCGCCAGCGTCATGCTGGCAGTATCCTTCAGCAGCGCCAGATCGGCCGGCGCGATGTTCGCCTGGTCGCTTTTCGCGAACCCAAACGCAAACACCGCGCGACGGCCGACCCGGAACAGGATCAGCGTCCGATACCCACCGGACCGACCCTGTCCAGGCCGTGCCACCCGCTGCTTGATGACGCCGCCGCCAAGGTCGGCGTCGATTAAGCCGCGGTCGGCTCGCTCAATCGCCTCGATCAGCGCGACGTTGCCGATACGCTCCTTGGCGGCAAACCGCTGGAACCAGCGGTTCATCAGGATGCGCGTCACTCCGCAGGCTGTCCGTGACTCCAGTCCAAAGCATCATACTTAGCGGTAGGGTAAACCGGCGCTTCCCCTGAGTCCATCATCTTCTCGATGGCGTCGGCGATCTGCTGAGACGCGGCAAGCGCATGGGCATCGTCGAGATGTGCGTAACGCAGCGTCGACGATATCTTGGCGTGACCGAGAAGCCGGCCAACCATCGGGATCGTCTCGGCGCGCTGGACGGCGTGGCTGGCAAAGGTGTGGCGCGTGTCATGGACACGCAAGCCCGAAAGGCCAACACGCGCCTGCACCGTCTTCCAATAGCTACCAACACATTTGATCTGCCTGCGGTAGCTGTAGTTCCAGAAAAGGAATTCGATCTTGTTATGGCGCGGTATCGCATCGATGATGGCGCGTGCTTCACTGCCAAGCCAGACGGTGCGGCGGCCCTTCTTGGCGTCGCTCAGCCGGATTCGCTGGCCGTTGATATCAGGCCATCTGAGGTTGAGTATCTCGCTGTGGCGGCAACCGGTAAGCAGCAATAGCAACATGGCATTGGCATAGCTGCTTTTCGTGCGGTCGGTACCGTCGCGGTCGGCGATGAGGACCTTGCCGACATCGGCCATTTGCTCCGGCGTCAGATAACGCTCGAACCTGCGAGCGCGATTCTTGCGCTGGCCAGTGCAGGGGTTGGTATTTTCGATGCGATAGCCCCATTGCTCGGCTTTATTGAACATGGTGCGCAAAATATCGACGCACACGTTGGCGCCGCCAGGACCGGAACTGTCTGTCGCGCGCGCAAACCAGCGCGCAATGTCCCCTGGCATGATGTCGTCGATATAGCGTTCAGGAAATGCGCCATCGATCAGCATGCGGCGATAGACCCCCCATGATCGCCGCGTCGACGGTTTTCATGAAGACTCGCACTTCTCCCAATACTCCTTGACGAAGTCGTCAAAGGCCGGTGCGTTGCGGATGCGCTTGCGGTCCTCGGCGGGATCATTGCCCACCAGCGCATGGGCGATGACGCGCTTGGCAACGCTCGCCGCCATCGCCTGGGTGAGCACACTCGCGGGACCAATGGTGACCGTTCGCACCCTGCCATTCATGCGCGACTGGACGATGTAGACGTTTCGGCCAGAGGCGTAGCGGCGCATGCCAAAGCCCGATTCCATCGGGAACCAGACGGTTTCGCGCGGCCGTCCGCGTGTTGGCGGGAAGGTCGCTTCGTCGACACCGACATCGGCAAGCGCGCCAGCGACAACGGCTTTGAGGGAGAGCGCGTTCACCGGCCGAGCCCCAGATGACCGGCGATTGATCCGGAAACCCGCTGGGCAGCATCGCAGACGGCACCGTCGGCGACATGGGCATAGCGGGCAGTTGTTTCGTGCAAGGCGTGGCCGAACAGCTTGCCGATCGTTGCCAGCGGTACGGCGTCCATGATCCCGGCGGACGCATAACTGTGCCGCAGATCATGCAGCCTCACATCGGGGACAAGGGCTTTTCGCCTGACCTTGTTCCATATCGCAGAGGGATTAACACCCGAGCTGCCACTGCGATTGGGAAAGACCAACTCACTTTCACGCGTGCGTGTGACTGAAGCCAGCAGCGCCTCGGCCTGCCGGTTGAGATAGATGTACTTCGCATTGCTCTTGCTGTCCCAAAGCTGAAGCCGGGGCGGCTGCACCTCGCTCCACTTCAGTTCGGTAATTTCGGACAAGCGTGCACCAGTGAAGACCAGCAAGCGAAGGATCGCCACCTCGGTCGGGTTGGCTTCTTCCGCTGCCGCCAGCGCGGCGGCGACGCGTCGATATTCCATCGGCGTCAGATAGCGCTCGATAAGCTCGCGCTTGTAGCGAGGCGTGCCTCTGGAAACGTTCGATCCGACCCGGCAATAGCCCAGCCTCGCCGCATATTGCAGCATCCCCGACAAAACCGGGATGCAGCGATTGAACACGCCCTGTTTCGCTGAAAGGCTATCGCGCCAGCGGATGATATCGACCTTGCGGATTTCGTTGACCGGGATATCGCCAAAGTTGGGAATGAGCTGACGCTCGATAGCGCCGCGGTTTGATGCTTGTGTCGCCGGCTTCCACTGCTCGAAGCAGTTGGCGTAAAATTCGCCAGCATAGTCCTTGAACAGCGGAACAGGCTTTGCCTTGACCGGCTTGGGCAGCCCGTCGAGCGCTGCGGCTGCCAGCATCGTCCGCGCCCTGGCGCGGGCGTCGTTGGCGTCAACGTCAACGCAGCGGCCCAGCGTGACCTTTTTCAGTTTTCCGCGCTGGCGATACTGCACGATCCAGCTGTTGTTGCCTGAGGCGCGGACCTGAAGCCCGAAGCCGGCAAGGACAGTGTCCCACACCACATGATCGACGGTTCCCGGCGTCGGGTTCCGCCGGGCAAGATGGCCATTGATCACGGCCTTTGGCGCCCGGTTTCGACGCTTGGGTAACAGCACGCCCTTATCTTTTAGCGTTTTGCCGGGAAAGTCCGTTATAGTAGAGCGAGATACGGGTATCAGATGGCCACCATCAGCGGGCAAATTATCAGCGCGTTTCTTCGAATCAATCATTGTATTTACTCCATTTTCTAGCCTCTCCGCACTTATAAGTGCATGGGGTGTGACGGCTAACGCCTTCCCGATCGCCTTTGGCAACTGGCAGCGCGGCTACATCATCGGGGATCGCACCCCACTGGGACTGCTTCGCGAACCCTACTCGCACCGTGGTTTCTTGACGCTATACTGGCGCAAGCGGGTTCATGGCGCGGTTCTGAACTCCGAGGCGATTAAGTTGCTGAAGATCGCAGCCACATAACACAACCCGGCAAGAGGCGGGGCTGGCGATGGGTCCTGAACCAAAAGCGCGGTGGTGCCGGGTTGTTCCTTTGGCCGCCGCGCGAACGTCGCAGGGAGTCGGTTGTCCCCGGCCGACTCCCACCTACGGGGCACGGGGAGGGCGGGAGGGTCGAAAGTTGCCAGTGAGATATCTGGATACCGTTGGGACCCTCAGCTTTATTGCAAATACCGTTTTTAGGGAGAGTCGCATGGCCAGACGGCAACGGATCGACAGTGTAGCGGCGCAGGTTGACGCGGCGAGCCGGGCGGCGCGGGCGGAACTTTCGCCCCCCAAGCATGTCCCCCTGACAGATGCTGAGCTTCCTTTCTTTCGATCGACAATCGACCATTTGCCGCACGGTGACTGGCTCCCCCACACGCTCGAAATGGCGGCGCTTCTGGCGCGGTTCATGGCGGCGCTGGAGCGGACCCAAACCGATGCCCGGGACGCGGGATTCGTCGTCGATGGCAAGGTTCACCCCGCAGCAACAATCGCGGCCAATCTGTCGGGCGTTGTGCTGGCGTGGCGTCGTTCGCTGGGGCTGCACGCGCGGGCCTTGGCCGGGGGAGACCTGCGGACTGCTGGCAAGCGTCAGGCGGGCGCTATCGGCTGGAACGATGATGACTTGTTGGCCCGGCCCGGCGATGATGATGGCCTGCTGAACTAGCGGCGCGAAAAGGCTTGCGGCTTGCGGGGCGCTTGGGAGACTTTGCGCTCTTTTTTTGGTGATGTTGTATTTGACATACTCACCTATCGGTGGATTCGGATGCGACGCTCTTGGACTTCGAACAACATCGGAACACAGGCAGCTTCACATTCGCCGAGTTCAAGTTCCAACGCAGGCAGAAACACAGCCAATCGGCGGGCTGATAGGAGTTCGGGGCACTGGAACATTAGCCGACACAACGTGGGATAGCGGCTGCGCCAAGCCGCAGAGCATTTTCGCTCGGTCGGCCTAAAGTCACTATCGTGAGTTACAAGTATCCGTTTTCGAGCCATAGTGGCTGTAGCAACCGTGTGGTCTGACGCACCTGGGGCCAAAACCTCAACGGAAAGCTCAACGTCGTGCCCGCGCCTTCGCAAAAGCGCATGGACATCTGCCGCCACATTTTCATCGATGAAGAATCGCATTCATTGTCCACATGAATGCGTTATGCAGCTTGAGTCAAATCCGCATTGAAGGCGATTGCTGCTTTGATGTCCGCCGCCTTGAGCGAAGGAAACTGCTCTAGAATCGACGATCGCGAGTAACCGGCTTCATCGTATGCCTTGATGGTGTCCACTGGGACGCGAGTTCCTGCCACACAGAGGCGGCCGCCCATAATGTTCCGGCGCGCCTCAAATTGGCCAACGTTGACAGGATCGCGGCGCTTCAGTTTATTTGCTTCAAGGGCCACCTGTTCAGCTATCGGCCCTAGCGGCATTGGCACAGCCCCCTGCCCAGTCTCCGCTCCCTCGACTATACCGGTTGCAGGATTCATAAAGTGAACCTCGCGCTTCAAAACATAGAGTGTCAGTTTAGACCATGGGCGATCACTATGCTGCTTAAGACCCATCGCAGCCTTCTTGAGATGCTGTCGTGAAACCTGCTGTCTCAAAAGCGCAAGGGTCCGTAATCCAACAATGTCGTCGAAGGAATATATGCGGCTCTCGGGACTGCTTCTATTTTTGCAAGCAAGTGTTGGGACAAAAAAATCATCTCTGTCCCACGAAATCAGTCTCGCCTTTGAGAGGCGGGAAAGATTGGCAGCTTGGTCGATACTGAAGGCCGCGATAACGTTTGACACGTGCACCTCCTTCCAATTAAGCTGCCTCGCAGCTTAGCGCGCTTACGCAGCGCGTGTCAACGAATCAGCTACAATTCCTTTTCAGCCATTTTCGACAATCGCAACACCTGCTCAAACCGCTCATCAGCCTCGCTGGGGCTTAGTTCGCCAGCGTCCACCAAGCCGCGCACGGCCTTTCTGGCGTTGTGCTGGCGTGGCGGCGCTCGCTGGGGCTGCACGCGCGGGCCTTGGCCGGGGGAGACCTGCGGACTGCTGGCAAGCGTCAGGCGGGCGCTATCGGCTGGAATGATGACGACCTGCTGGCGCGGCCGGGCGATGATGACGGGTTGCTGAACTAGCGGCGGAGCATCCGGCAGGCGGGGCGCTGGCGATGGCTGGCGCTCTTTTTTGTGGGCAATCGAGCACACCCGCTTTTCCGTACTTTTTCCGTACGAACCCGAAACGGAACCAAGCGAGCCAGCTAAGTCATTGAAAAACACGGTGCGGATGGTCGGGGAAAGAGGATTCGAACCTCCGGCCTCTGCCTCCCGAAGGCAGCGCTCTACCAAGCTGAGCTATTCCCCGTGACCGAGGCGGCGGGTTAGGCGTGGCACGGCTTGGCGTCAAGCCTTGTTGCTGCCCCGCCGACGACTGCCGGGGCTTTGCCATCACCCGGTGAGGGAGCGCATTTCGGCGATTTTGACGATCTTTTCGCGTGGCGCGCCGGTGCGGGCCCGGGCCACTTCGGCGGCGTCGATCCGCTGCCAGTCTGCGAATTGGGAGACTTTTACGGCGCGCTCGGACAGCAGCCTGTCGATGCCGTCGCGGCCTGCCTTGTTGCCTGCGGGCGGCGTTGCGGCCAGCCGCTCGATGAGGCTGAAGCCATCCTGGCGGTTGGTGCCGATGGTGCCCGTGGGCCCGCGTCGAGCCCAGCCGACGCACCACAGACCCGGGCCGATCAGCCCATCTGTGCTGATGAAACGGCCTGCGCTTTCATCGAAATGGGCGCCATCGACGGGTGATGTGCGGTAGCCGATGCAGGAAATGACGAGGCCGACAGGGATTGTCCGGGTTTCTCCGGTGTCGATTGCGCGGCCTTCGGAATCAAGCCGGGTTCTCATGACTTCGATCGCTTCTGCCTTGCCGTCTCCGATCACGCGCAGCGGGCGGTGGAAGAAATCGAGTGTGATGGAGACCGGCTTGGCCCCATCCGGCCCGGCGGCGGCGAACTTGCGCAGCACCTCCACCACGCGGCGCTGGCCGGTTTCCAAGCTTGCGTCAGTTTCGCGGGGCGGGAAATCGGCTTCGCGCACAACCGGGGTTGCGCGCTCGAGGTCGCCCAGTTCGCCCACTTCCTTCAGCGTGAAGCTGGCCTGGTGCGGCCCGCGCCGGCCCAGGATGTGAACGCGCTGCACACCGGACTTCGAAAGGGGATCGAGCGCATGGTTTACGATGTCCGTGTCTTGCAGTTCGCGCACTGTCTTGGCGAGGATTCGCGCGCAATCGATGGCGACGTTGCCATTGCCAACGATGGCGACCGCTTCCGCCTGAAGCGGGGGCGCGAGATCGGCGAAATCCGGGTGCCCGTTGTACCAGCCGACGAACGCAGCCGAACCCAGGACGCCGGGAAGATCATCCCCCGGGACGCCGAGAGGCCTGTCGTGCGGGGCACCGACCGCAAGGACCACATCGTCGTAGAGCGCGGTCAGTTCGGCGACGGAGATATCCTGCCCGACGCAGACATGGCCCAGGAAGCGAACGCGCTGATCTGTCGCGACCGCATCATAGCGGCGGGAGACCGCCTTGATCGACTGGTGATCCGGCGCGACGCCGGCGCGGATCAGGCCATAGGGGGTGGGGAGCTTGTCGATGATGTCGATGCGGACATCGTCTCCGAAGCTTTTGAGGGCAGCTTCCGCCGTGTAGAAGCCCGCCGGGCCTGATCCGATGATTGCCAATGTGCGCATGTTCGTCCTCCGCGCGCTCCCGTGGCGGGAATTTCGGCGACAGGCAAGAAAGCTATTGTCCGGGTTGATTCAGAACGGCTTCCAGGCACGCCCCCATTGCGGCGGCTGTGCCCGGAGCCATGCCGATGAACGCGCGACGGGCATCGGCCGGATCGCTTTCCCGCACAAAGAGGTCGCGGTCGACCAAGGTCTTTATCCAGCGCAGCGCCGTGGTGGTGGGAACTGCGGCGGCAATGCACAGGCTGGACACGCTGACACGGCGGCCTTCCATGCGCGCTGCCGAAAGATCGAGCAGCATGTCCCACGCCGGATCGGCGAAAAGATCTGGCGCGAAGAAGCGATCTCGCACGCGACGGGCCTTGATGTGGGCGCGAATGCGCGCTGGATCAACCGCGCGTGGGCCTTCCTGCGGCTGCCCAGCCACGAGTTCGGCGATTGCAGCTGCAACTCGGTCTGCATCGCGCTTCAGCGCGGCTATGCGGTCTTCGGGGGAAAAGGCGTTGGTGGCGTCGCCCGCCGAAACGGCGCGGACAGTTTCTGCAACAGCCGCAGCGATATCCTCGGCCGAGGCAGGCGCTTGCAGGATGTGAAGCGGGCAACCGAGCAGCAGCCCAACCAGATCTGCGTCTTCGTCCCCCGCCTCCACGATCAGCAAGGTGTGGGCGTATCGGCGGTCTGCCAGCAGTGTTGCAAGTTCAACGCTGGCGAGGCCTGCTGTCATCAGCAGGATATCCGGTTGTTCGACGCGGACAGCTTCCACCAGATTGCCATCGGCATTCCTGACCCGGACCATGCTGTCCGCTATGGGGAAACTGCGCCCTGCCGTGAGAATAAGCGTTTGCAATCCGGCCGAAACATTCGGATCGGACATTGGGTAATCATGCATATGGCTGGCCTCACCCTGCTGGAAAACAACACTTTTCCCTGTGGCAGACTGGACCGCACCCTCCGCGCGGGACCCAATTGCTCCAGGGCGGACCAGTCCGCGCTCAAGCTTGCGCCAGAAGCGTGGCACTAGTTCCACCGACCCTGGGAAAGCGTTGCGCTGGTTGGCCTGAAAGGTCAACCGGCCACAGGCAGGAGAGGCGCCGTCACCTTCAGTGGGCTTGCCTGGGTCTTTAAGGCGGATCTGGGTCGGCCCTTGCGGCTGATAGGAATGACATGGGCGAAGTGCCATTTGCACGGGCTACCGGTGCAACCCCGTCTCGGGTGCTGAGGGGCTCGGCAGATCTCGTTGGCTCGTCTGCAGCGATGCGTGAGCTTCGGTCTTCGATTGCGCGGCTTGCCGGTACCGATGCGACGATCCTGCTTTCGGGATTGTCGGGAACGGGCAAGGAGAATGTGGCCCGGGCACTGCATGCACAAGGCGCGCGCTCGGCTGGCCGGTTCGAAGCGGTGAACTGTGGGGCGATCCCGCATGATCTTGCCGAAGCCGAGCTGTTTGGCGCTGAAGCGGGTGCCTATACCGGCGCAACACGGGCGCGGATCGGCCGGCTGGAAGCGGCGAGCGGCGGGACGCTGTTCCTTGACGAAATCGGCGACCTGCCGCTGCCGCTGCAAGTGAAGCTTCTGCGTGTGCTGGAAACACGGGAGGTGGAGCGACTGGGGGGAAGCAGGCCGATCCCGGTGGATATCCGCATCATCGCGGCGACAAACGTCGACCTTGAAATGGCGGTTCGGGATGGGCGTTTCCGGGCCGACCTTTACTGGCGGCTTGCGGTTGTGTGGCTGGACCTTCCGCCGCTGAATGCCCGGGCCGGGGATATTCCCGCGCTGGTGTTCCACTTCGCGGACATGCACCGGCAGCGATTGCACCTTGCCGATAGCGGCATTGCAGCGCTTGCGGCCCACCCGTGGCCGGGGAATCTGCGGGAGTTGCGCAACCTGGTTGAGCGCGCGCTGGCCTTGGGCGAGCGATGCCTGGACGCCGATACGGTCACGCGCCTGCTGCATCCGCGCCGGCGGCCCGTTTCGCAGTGGCTGACGGATGATGTCCGTTCGGGCGAGGGCGGGCAGGGCGCTACGGGCACGGCTGCTGCAATACCGGTGATGCCTGATTCGGCCAGGAACCCCACGGCAGCGCCGCCCTGCGCTGTATCGCCTGATCTTTCCGGGTGGACCGATGGCGCCATTGCGATGCAGCCGTTGCAGCTGAAGGCGCTGCTGGCGGAGGCGGAAGCGGCGTTCATTGCCGAAGCGTTGGCGGCGTCTGGCGGGACCATTGCACAATCGGCGCGGTTGTTGGGCCTGAAGCGGACCACGTTGGTGGAGAAGATGCGGCGCATGGGGCTGAAGCCACCGGCCAATGAGGCTGCGTAAGATCGGTGGGGCGCGGCTGCCGCCATTCGGCGGGGCATGCGCTGTGCCCCCTCGCTGGCAGGGTACGGCACGAACCATTGTAAATCCTTGCAAAGTTTGCCGTTTAGCTGAGCAAACCACGGTGCAAAGTGGCGCTACCCCGGCTATCTCGCTTTCGTTGAAGAATCACGATTAACGAAAAAAGGGTCATGAACCAGTGAACAAGCTTTTCCTTGCTGCGATCATCGCAGGCATCGCCGCTTCGCCCGCGAGTGCCGCCACCTGGGTTCTGGGTGGCGCAAATGCCAACTTGGCATCTGTTGTCCGCTCGGCGGAGGGTGTCGACCTCAGCTTCACGGCCCGCCGCTTTTCTGCGCAGCCGGGCTCGCTCACCAATCTTTCGGATCTGGGCGCTGTGCTGAATGTATCGGTGACTGCGCCCGGCCTTGGCGTTTCCGGTGGCGCATCGGCACCGCAGATCGATACCAACCAGGCCAATCGCCGGGAGGCGCTTCTTGTCAGTGCGAGCAAGCGCATCAGCGTCAGCGGCCTCAAGCTCTCCTTTGTCGATGCCAATGATACGCTGCAGATCTACGGCATCGGCGATGGTGGCGCGCTCACCGATCTGGGCTTTGGCGGCACTATCCGCACTGGCCTCGATGGCGCGGCAAGCTTTGTGAACAGCGGCGCCAACAGCGGCACCACGCTGCTGACCTTCCTGGAGCCGACCCGCGGATACAGCGGTTTTCTCTTCACTACGCGCATTGGCGGCGACGTGGTCTTCGGCGGCAATCTGGGCCAGGGCTACCGGGTCGACTCCATTTCGGCCACGCCGGTCCCCGAGGCCAGCACATGGGCGATGCTGATTGCCGGGTTTGGACTGGTCGGGCTGGCAATACGCAGGCAGCCGGCGGCTGCTCGCAGCGCGTAGCTATAGACTGTTCGGGTGCACTGTTGCTGGAATTCCAAGCCGTTTGGGCAATGCCCGAAATGTGCCTGGTGGCCCGCGAAACTTCCGAAACTTCGCTCTCGTGAGGGGTTTTAGGTGCCGTGCCCAGCCGAGCTTGTCCCGAGCGGTGTGGACGAAACTGTTCGGTAGGGCAGCATAATCGGAGCAATGCGGAGATCTGCTCTGTAGGACAGCCGATTGACGCGAAAAGCGGCGTTCACTGCTTTACAGCGCCAGGAACGAAAGGCCGGGGCCGCCTGTGTGGCAGGCGGCCCCGGCCCTTGGGTTTTGCGGCATTGCCCGCCGCGTAAGTGCTTCAGGCGTTGGCCGCCAACGTCGTACGTCTGCGGCGCAGGGTTGCGCCAACCGAGCCGAAGCCGATGATCAGCATGGCCCATGTCGCTGGTTCGGGGACGGCCGCCTGAAGGGACAGGCTGGCTGCCGAGCCGCTGTTCGGATCGAAGCTGATACCGAAATCCCGGGTCCCGGCAAGCGAGCCCAGAAGAACGGCATTGGGTTCGCCGGGCGCTTCGAATGTGATGGTGAGCAGCGTTGCTGCGGAATTCAGGCTGGTGGAGAAGCCTGCGAAGCTGGGCGCAATGTCGCCGATCTGCGTGAAGGTTGCGCCCGTCAGCGAGAGGGTGAGGCTGCGGACGTTCTGGCCCATTTCCACGGCGGTGAAGATATCAATGAGGCTGTTGAAGCCGAAGCTCGTCTCTTCTGCATCGGCCGAGACGTCGATGCGGATCGGGGAGGTTGCCCGGACCAAGAAATCCACTTCGAGGAGCCCTGGGCCTTGGGAGATGACGGTAACGCCATTTCCCCTCGTAGCGGAGACGCCGGTGACGGTGACGGCGGCGGCTGGTGCCGCTGCGAGCGCGAAGACAGTGGCGACTGCAAGCCATGTGCGCATGTGGAATATCCCTGTTGAAGCTTGTTGGATCAGCCGAGGTTGCCGAGAGCCCAGGGCCCGGAAATGGCATAGGTGATGCCGGGGGACTGGCTGTTCACGTAGAGGACGCGGCCGGTCCAGTCGAAGGTGGCTCCGCAGAACTCGGCATCCCGATAATCGCCTTCGGCGAACTGGCCCGTCTTTCCGACGCGAGCGATATCCGTTGGGGTGAGCTGGGCGTTGTTCTTGGCGAAAATGTAGGCGAGCCCGTCGTCGCGGAAGCCCATGATCCGCTGACCGGTGCCGAAACGATCGACGACGGCTGAACCATCGTCGCAGGTGAGGATGCCGCCCCTCGGGCTGACGGTGATGTTGTCCGGGTTGTTGCCGGCGATGCGGGCGGCGGCTGCGTAGATGAGGGTGAGGGTACCGCGATCCGGGTTGGAGCGGTTGGGGTGATAGGCCCAAACGGCGCCGAGGCCCCGACCGGCGCGTGGCGGAGCGCCGGTGGCTTCGTAGCCGAAGCTGGTATCGACGATATACATGCAGTTGGACTTGTGATCCCACCAGATCCCTTCGCCCCGGCTCATGCGGAGCGCGCCCTTGCTGCGGGCTTCGACGAACGGACCCGAGCCATTGCGCGTGCCGATATCGGGGTTCTGATCGCCGCTTTCGCTGTAGGCCACTGGATCGCTGTCGGGATTGTCGATCGTGACCCATTCGATCGAGAAGTGATCACCGACGCGTGCGACGCTGCTGGGCCGGGCGCCTGAGAGGGCAATGAGGTTCGCCTTGTCCACATCCACCACCTTTGCGGCCTGGAGCGTGCCGCCATCTTCGAGCGAGCGGTATGTGCGCGACGTGTTGCTGGGCTTGAAGCGATAGAAAGCGGAGACGTTGCGGTCGTCCTCCGTCTCGTAGATGTAGCCGGTGACCGGGTCGGCGGCGATGGCTTCGTGGCTGAAGCGGCCCATTGCGACGAGGGGGACAGGAGAGATCTGCGCAGGCTTGATCGGCACGTCGAAGATGTATCCGTGCTTCTTTCCGCCGGCCGCGACCAGGTTGGTTGTGGTTTCCTCGCAGGTGAGCCAGCTGTTCCACAGGGTGCGACCGCCCGCGCAGTTTACCAGCGTGCCGCCGATCACGGCGCGGTGGTCTGCCAGCTGGCCATTGCGAATGCGCATCACGGTGCAGCCGCCGGCAGCCTGGCCCTGGCCCGGAATCTGGACCGAATCGTAAATGCCGCCCGGCACGTTCAGCAGAGTGCCGGCGCCGTTTTCGTGGTTGCGGATCAGGTATGTGTCGCCGGTGCGGCCGCTGGTCATCTGCACGACGGCCATGCCATCATGACGGGCAGCAACGCGCTGGCCGTCGTTCATCATGTCGCCTGTCCACGACATGGAGCGGTAGGTGAAGCCTTTGGGCAGCTGGAGAAGAAAGAGCCCGGTGGAGAGATCGCGCGCCGGGGCCAGAGGACCGTAGGGACTGGCCACATCCACCAGCTGCGAACCATCGGACTGGGTGCTGGCACG
>Ga0335395_10000465_pt1 | contig 25510 bp, 14 predicted proteins | sample MAT02_FD_205744 | JGI IMG/M metagenome (GOLD analysis project Ga0335395, IMG submission 205744) | Freshwater microbial communities from Lake Fryxell liftoff mats and glacier meltwater in Antarctica - MAT-02 (spades assembly) (version 2) ...
AACTATTAGAAAATGCGATCAAGTTTACTGATGATAATTGCAATCATAAGGTAAAGTTTGGGATACATTTTATAGGAGAAGCTGATGTTATTGCAGTAATTTTTGCGACTAACTATGTGCAGCAACCAGCGGCTCACAAATTGCAGGAATTCATTGCAGAACTGCTTAATTCTGACTCTGATGAATTATATTTACAGCAGCTTGAAAAGAATGCTGAATCTGAAAGTGAAACATCGGGACTGGGATTGCTGACGATGATTAATGACTATTCAGCTAAGATAGGTTGGAAATTTGAGAGGATGTCTGACAGTTCCAATATGCTAGCTATTACGACGATCGTTCAAATTAGTGTTTAGTTTTAACTTTTTCAATATTGACTCTGTTGTGCCACAATAATTCACTCAGGAAACTACAAGACAATGGACATTCAGGAAATCAAAGGTCAAGACTACAGTATTCAATACGATCCTAAATCGGTGACAGTCTGTTTCCAAGGCGAACTCAGCTTAGATGGAGCGCCAGATTATAAGCCAATAGTTGATTTATTAGATGAGGTTGCCAATCCCGAACCGCCTACTATTACCTTGAACCTAAAAAAATTGGATTTTGTTAACAGTTCTGGTATTAATATGCTGTCTAAGTTTGTGATTAGTGTGCGGAAAAAGAAAACGATTCAACTTTTGGTAGTGGGTTCAAATGATGTTCCTTGGCAACAGAAATCTCTCAAAAATTTAGAAAAGTTGTTGCCAACTTTGAAGTTAGAATTGGAGTAGGTGATGTGCAGCTTAAGTTTGGTGGATTGGCAATTCAATGATAAACTCGGTTCCTTTTCCAGGTTCTGACTCGCACCGCAGAATTCCTCCGTGGTTTTCTACTAAAATTTTGTAGACAATAGACAATCCTAAACCGGTACCTTTACCAATTTTTTTGGTTGTGAAAAACTGCTCGAACATTCGTTCTTTTACCTGTGCGCTGATTCCCGCTCCTGTGTCAGCAATCCGCACTCTCACTCGATCGAACTCAGTTACCTCAGTGCAGATCGAAATCTTCAGCGAAGCATCAGGCTGATTTTCTGCTGCTTCTTCTAAAGCATCGATAGCGTTGCTTATTAGATTCATAAATACTTGATTTAGCTGTCCGGCATAACACTCTACAGAAGGCAATTTTCCGTAATCTTTAATTACTTCAATCTCTGAACGAAAGCAACGAGAACTGAGACGGTTTCGCAAAATTAACACCGTGCTATCAATGCTATCATGCAAATCGCATAGGGTCATGTTCGTGTTATCCGATCGCGAAAAGTTTTGCATTGATTTGACAATTTCGCGAATTCGATCGGAACCCATTTGCATTGAAGACATCACTTTTGGCAAGTCTTCAAGTAAAAAATCGAGTTCCATTTCTTCGATATGCTCTTGAATCTCCTGACCAGGATTGGGATATTCTTCTTGATAGAGACGCAGCAAGTGCAGCAAATCTTGAGTATAAACTTCGACATGGCTCAAGTTGCCGTAAATAAAACTCACTGGGTTATTGATTTCGTGGACAATACTAGCCATTAGTTCTCCCAGAGAAGACATTTTTTCGCTGTGAAAAAGTTGAGCTTGAGTTTCTTTTAGTTCGCGAAGTGTTCGATCTAGTTCAGATGCTTTAGCTATGGATGCGGCAGTAGTAGCGCAACTTTCTTGATAAAGTTCAACTTGTCTGAGATCTATTTCAAATTGTTCGATTTCGCTCTCATGTTGATATTGACTAACTACTGCATCGAAAGCTTTTAGCAATTCGCCGGAAGCTGCTGCTACAATGTACAACAGGTGGGGATTGTCCGGCTTGAGTTCGGCATCTGGAACTTGTACTAATGCTTTAATTCTATCGATATATTCGCGTACTTGTTTGTCTAGATAAAGGGGCGCTTCAAAATACATTGCTTTGACATCTGGTGAACGGGGAGTTAATAAGTTGATGCTGCTGTCAGTATTGATTAAGCTGCTGTGGGATTTTTCCATGAGAGCGATCGCTGCAAGCAAATCAGCCCGCAGTTGTTCTCTTTCTGCTGCTTGTGGAGAGCAAACTAACCTCATGGAAAAAAAGGCGGTTTTTTGGGAAAGCATTCGCTGCCGGCCACTGACGTTAATTAGAGCGGCGCTAATTTTTCGAGCTGTCATAATTTCTTCAAGATTGAAGTAGTTTTTGAGTGCCACGATAGGTAATACATTCGACTCAACTGAATGTCTGTAACTCCTGTTGGCAGAAGATATTGTCATCATAAAAAATGTTTTTCACTATACTGTCAAAAATATAGTCGCTATGCAGCTATTTAAGTGGTATAACGGGTAACATTTTTGGAGTCGGTACTACAATCTATGGTTAGACGCAATCTAGGTCAATTGCCCAAAAAATTCCCAAATCAGATTTGCCATCATTTCAGCTTGAGTTTGGGGCAACCCGTGAGTCGCATTGGGAATAATGGCTAATTTTGCCCCCGGTATTTCATTGGCATAGGTTTGAGAATGCCACAGAGGAATTGTTTCGTCTCTATCTCCAGTGATGACTAATGTGGGAATTTGCAATTTGTGAATGTCTTTTTCAATGGTATCAATGGCGTCTTCGGGCCGCATCCGACTCATTAAAAAAGACCGGGCGACTGGTTGAGACATTAACTCCCGCCGCCAACCTAAGATTTGCTGCAATTCGTTACTTTTTCCGGCTAAATTCGCAAAGGGTTTTGCTAATTGCAATGCCCAATCAACGATCGGCGTTTGCCACAGCAGTGGCCGCAAAGCATCGTATTGACCGCAAAAGCTGTCATCTCGAATTCCTGCTGGTGCTGCTAATACTAGACTGCTGACGGAATTTGTGTATTTGAGGGCATAGGCAGAAGCTACCCAACCGCCAAAAGAATGTCCGATGATGCAGCAGGGATCAATATTCAGTTGTTCTACCACTTGTCGGACAAAGGAAACTTCTAAGGCTACATTGTATTGGATTTCTGGTTTGCTGGATTCTCCAAAACCTAACATATCCAGACTAATGCAGCGAAATTGAGATTGCAATAATTCGATCAGGGGGAGCCAGCAAGTCTTTTCTCCGAAGAAACCGTGCAGCAGTAACAAGGGTTGTCCGCTGCCGATGTCGAGGTAAGTGGCTTTTTGGCTGCTGTTGTTGACAAATGTAGTTAAAGTGTGCGTGTGCATAATTTCTCTAGAGGGGGAGAGGGGGAGAGGGGGAGAGGGGGAGATACGGCTACCGATGCCCGATGCCCGATGCCCGATGCCCGGATTTTGTAAACAATTGTTACCCTGTTAATCTCCAAAGGTTAAACTTCATTACGGAGTTGAGAATTTGAAAGGTAGCATGATAGTCTCTATAATTATTGAAAATACTGCAAACACAAAGCAGGAGAACACTTTGAACTCTAATTTAAAACGATACCCGGCTTGTTCGCTGCGCGAAGATGTCAGTGAGTATGTAGCTCACTTACAGCTTCACATGACTTTACAGGCTCGTAACTTGCTCCCTAGCATTACTCATGCTAAGGATAGTCGCGAACTACTTTTGCAGCAGACTCAGGCTCATTTTGAAAAACGAGTGTCTCGACAAGCTCTTTAAATCGTAAGTTGCCGATCGAGCAATTTGGTTTGGTATCCCCGGATTCATCCCCGCGGTCAATTTTTCAATTCTGCAATCTAAAATCTAAAATGGATTGACGATCGCCTAATTCGATCGAATTTCTCGAAATTTTAACATCCTAGAAATCCGGTATTCCTTAAAATACCGGGTTTCTTTCGGTAATATGCGTTTGTACTAAACATAGATTTTTATGCGTATTGTCAATATTTCTGCGATCGCAATTTTGACTCTGGCGGCAGTGGCTGGGGGCGAATTAGCGGCAAGGGCTGCAACTGAGATGCTAGATGTTGACAGGCCCCCCGCCCGTCCCACAGAGGTTGACGACAGGCCAGACGCCCGTCCCACAAGGGAAACTAAAGATTTTGGATTTGTGTTAAAAACTCGCGCCGACTCAATTGCTGTGGGCGAAAACCCGGAATCGGTGAACCGCAACGCCAGAAAGCTAGACGGTACTCTACAAGTCAGTCAAGCTAGAGATGTGGGCGGTATTTATGTTGCAGAGGTGAAAATTAGGTTTGTCAATTCCAGAGGGGAAGCAGTTGACAAAAAAGGGAATGCAATTGAGGGCAGAATTTCCGAAGATTTTATCCGCGGCGAACTCAAACTCAAGGTGGGGGATAATTACAGTCAGGATGTAGTGCGATCGGATTTGCAGCAGTTGCAGCAATTGGGATTATTTGACAAGGTGACGGTTTCTACTGAAGAAGTTGGCACGGATATTAATGTTATATACAATGTGCAAGAGCGATCGGCTCGGTCTTTTGGGGTGAGTGCGAGTCTTAGTGATGACATTGGGCTGGCGATTCCTCTGTCTTATACCGATCGCACTTTGGGGACAAATCCGCAACGGGTATCGGTGGAAGTTCAGCCCAGCCTGCGAGGTGTCGAGTATAACGTTCAGTTTGTCAGCCCTTACGTTGCCGCCACAGACCGTTTGGGATACAGTGTGAGAACTTTTCGCGATCGCCGAACTTCGGAAATTTTCAATAAGGATATCAATTTGCCCAACGGTAATCGAGTTCGGGAAATTAGGATGGGAGGAAATCTGGCATTTACCAAGCCTTTGGGGGATTGGCGAGGGACTTTGGGACTTAATTATACAAATATCAGCACGCGCGATCGCAATTTGAATATCGCCCGCCGTGACGAATTGGGAAATCCTCTCACATTCAGCGGTACTGGCGTTGATGAGTTATACACTGTTTCTTTTGGCGCGATGCTCGATCGGCGAAATAATCCCTTTAACCCCAGCAGCGGCTCGATTCTGACGCTCAGCAGCGAACAATCAATACCTTTAGGGCAAGCCAATATTTTGAGCAATAAACTATTAGCAAATTACATACAATATGTACCGATGAATTTACTCGGCGGTGGCGATTCTGAAACTTTGCCAGAAATGTTGGCTTTTAATTTGCAAGCGGGGACAGTAATTGGGGATTTGCCACCAACAGAAGCTTTTCGCCTCGGTGGGCGGAATTCTGTGCGGGGTTACGACAGTGGAGATATTGGTAGTGGGCGCAGTTATTTCCTAGCTTCTGGAGAGTATCGGTTTCCCGTCGGTAGAGATGTGGGTGGGGTCATATTTGTCGATTTTGCGTCGGATTTGGGAACTGGAGACAGGGTGTTAGGACAACCGGCGGTGGTGAGGGACAAACCGGGGACTGGGGCTGGTGCGGGTGTGGGTGTGCGCGTGCGATCGCCTTTTGGATTAATTCGCTTAGATATGGGTGTTAGTGATGGGGGTGAAATCAAATTTGTACTCGGTACAAAACAGCGATTTTGAATTAGCAAGGTCGGACACGGCAATGCCGTTTCCCTACCTATCGCCCAATTAATTGTACGGACACGGCACTGCCGTTTCCCTACCTATCGCCCAATTAATTGTAGGGACACGGCACTCCCTCCGCTACGCTTCGCCCAAGGAGTGTCAACTTAAGCCTGAAAGCCTTGGTATCTCTCGCTTTTAGCCGAGTCTATAACCCCCTAAATCCCCCTTGGTAAGGGGGACGCAAGAGTATTTCTTGTCCCCCCCTTATACTCCCCCCTTGGGGGGGGGCGGGGGGGGTTGGGGGCTAGGGGGGTGGAAGGGCCTCATAGTCAAACCACAGTCTCTGACTGGGTTTGACCTTAAGTTGACACCAATGGGCACTGCCGTGTCGTGACTACCTATCGCCCAATTAATTGTAGGGACACGGCACTGCCGTGTCCTGACTATGGGTAATATTAATACCGAGGACACCGGAATTGATAGCAAGGTCGGACACGGCAATGCCGTTTCCCTACCTATTAAACCTGGGCTACATTCATCACCAAATCGATCATCGAAGTCGAAGCCTCCACCTTAGCAACATCCAACAAAGTCTTCAAAACAGAATCAGGATTCAAACTAATCGAATCAATTCCCAACTCAACCAAGAACCGGGCAAATTCTGGATAATCACTAGGCGCTTGACCGCAAATTCCAATCTTGCGGCCGTATTTTTTCGCCGCTTTGATCGCAATTTCTACCAGCCGCTTCACAGCTTCATTCCGTTCATCAAAGATGTGCGCGACTAAGCCAGAATCTCGGTCTAATCCCAATGTTAGCTGAGTTAGATCGTTAGAGCCGATCGAGAATCCATCAAAAACTTGCGCGAATTCATCAGCAAATATGACATTGCTAGGCAATTCGCACATCACATACACTTGCAAGCCGTTTTCGCCCTTGACTAAACCGTGTTTCGCCATCTCAGCTAACACTTTTCTTCCCTCATCCGGCGTGCGACAAAATGGAATCATCGGAATCACATTTGTCAAGCCCATTTCGTCACGAACGCGCTTCAAGGCCTGGCATTCCAAAGCGTAAGCTTCACGGTAATTCGGGTCATAATAGCGAGATGCGCCACGCCACCCAATCATCGGATTTTCTTCCTTCGGTTCAAACTGCCGCCCTCCCAAAAGATTAGCATATTCGTTGCTTTTGAAATCGCTCATCCGCACGATGACTGGGTTGGGATAAAATGCGGCAGCAATTGTGGCAATTCCGTGGGCTAATTTGTCGGTAAAGAAATCGGGTTTGTGTTCGTAAAGTGCTGTGAGTTTGGCAATTTGGCGCTTGACGGATTCGTCTGTCAATTCGTCAAAGTGAATCAGTGCCAGCGGGTGTGCTTTAATGTGATTGGCAATGATGAATTCCAGTCGCGCCAATCCCACGCCGTCGCAAGGAATTGCGGACAAACCAAAAGCTTCTTCGGGGTTGCCGACATTCATTAAGATTTGAGTGCGAGTGCGGGGCAAATTGTCGATCGCACTTTCTTGTACTTCAAATGGCACTAAACCCGAATAAACTTTGCCTTCCTCTCCTTCGGCACAAGAAATAGTGATCTCTTGACCGTTTTTCAATACTTTTGTAGCATCGCCAGTGCCGACAATTGCCGGAATTCCCATTTCCCGCGCAATGATTGCTGCGTGGCAAGTACGGCCGCCGGAATTGGTGACAATCGCACTCGCTTTTTTCATGATCGGTTCCCAATCGGGGTCTGTTTTGTTGGTAACTAAAACTTCCCCTGCTTCAAATTCAGCGATTTCACTAGCATCTAAAATGACGCGGGATTTGCCTTGTCCGATCGCTTCACCAACGGCGCGTCCTTTTACCAAAACTGCACTGGAACCTTGCAATTTGTAATTCCGCAACACTGTAGCGGACTTTTGAGATTGCACTGTTTCTGGTCGTGCTTGGACAATGAACAATTCGCCGGTATTGCCGTCTTTTGCCCACTCCATGTCCATCGGCGTGTAAGTTCCGTGCACTTGGGAGTAGTGTTCTTCTATTAATACTGCCCAACGCGCTAACTGCAAAATTTCGTCATCGTTAATGGCAAATTTTTCCCGTTCTGTTGTTGTTACTGAGACGTTTTTTGTATATTTAGAGCCGCCAAGATCGTACACCATTTTAAGTTTTTTGGTGCCGAGGCGTTTGTCTAAAATTGGGCGAAAACTTTGTTTTAATGTGGGTTTGAAAACTAAGTATTCGTCTGGGTTTACTGCGCCTTGAACGATGTTTTCTCCTAATCCGTAGGCTGCGGTGATTAGGGCGGCGTTTTTGAAACCGGTTTCGGTGTCGATGCTGAACATGACGCCGGAGGATGCTAGGTCCGATCGCACCATTTTCTGTACGCCCACTGATAAGGCTACTTCAAAGTGGTCGAATCCTCGGAGTTGGCGGTAGGAAATAGCCCGATCGGTGAATATGGATGCGAAGCATTTGTGGCAGCATTGGATCACGCCGTTGGAAGCATGGACGTTGAGGTAAGTTTCTTGTTGTCCGGCGAAACTCGCGTCTGGTAAGTCTTCGGCGGTGGCGGAGGAACGCACTGCTACGTCTGTATTGTCGCCGTAGCGATCGCACAATCGATCGTAAGCATCTGCGATCGCCGCTTGCAAGTCTCGCGGAAACGGGCTACCCAGAATCAGTGCCCGCGCTTGCTTACCTTTTGCCCTCAAGTTGTTAACATTTTCTACATCCAAATCGGCAAATATTTCGCGCAATTTAGCTTCCAAACCAGCCGACTCTATGAAGCAGCGGTAGGCGTGTGCTGTAGTTGCAAATCCGTTGGGAACATTGACTCCTTTGGGAGTTAACTGTTGAATCATTTCCCCCAAAGAAGCATTTTTGCCACCTACTAAGGGGATGTCAGCGATGCCGACTTCATCGAACCACAATACTAAGGCTTTTTCTTTGGGAATTAGAAGCTGCTTTTCTTGAATTGCTAATCTTTCAGTCATTGCTTTTTCCTCTCAATTTCAGCTCTGTTTGGTCAAAGGACAGCAAAAATTCTTAATGTAGTTTTGTTGCGAATATTTTCTCAAAATATTCCGAACTTTTGACTTTTCAGTCGCGAGTTATTAGCTGTATAGTGCCAGCCGATCGCTAAAATAATAACTCACCTTGACAGCTAGCTTTTCCTCGTGCTAATCATGTTCTAGACGAACGCTGTAAATTTGATCCCCGGCTATTAGGAGTGAATTTGAGTGTTGTTTAGGCACTGGTTGGGCTAGAGGCTGTATTGATATATTTTTTTGCCTCTATTTACACAATATCACTTTTTTAGCAAAATACAAAATAGGTGCCAAAATTTTTATTGGGTTCTCAAAAAAGAGTATTTTACGTTTAATTAGGTCGATCTACTTACCTGACCGATGAAGTTCATGCTGTAACAGAAAGGCGATCGATTGTCTGTTTTGATACTGCGAGCGCTTTTAAATGTGTTTCAACTATTTTCTTCCTAAGGGCAGAGAGTTTAAAAAATCCGCTGAGGAATGGAGACTTCATTTCGGAAGTTGTAAACTCTTCCACCTTGTATATTTCAATATTGAATTGTTTCTATGCTATAATAGTTTGTAGGACTGCTCTACGATAAAAATATTGGTATGATGATATCAGTTTTGAACCCAACCACAGAGCGCAATGGCTTTAAGGTTCTTCTGGTCGAAGACAATTGGGCCGAAGCTGAGCTGATCGAAGAATTATTATTAGAAACTAATGTTGCCCGATCATTGCCCCAAAGCCTGTCCGTAAGTCGCGCCGATCGTCTCAGCAAAGCGCAGCAGCTTTTAGTCACTGAAAAATTTGATGTCATTTTACTAGATCTTTCGCTGCCAGACAGCCAAGACTTAAGTACAATTGTCAAAATTCAAGAATACAGCCTAAATACTCCGATCGTGGTACTCACGGCCCGCAACGATGAAGAACTAGCCGTGCAGTCAATCCAAGCTGGAGCTCAAGATTATTTAGTCAAAAGAAAAATAGATAGCGAAGTGTTAATGCGATCGCTGCGTTACGCAGTGGAGCGACAACACAACCAAGAAGCTTTGCAAAAAAGTGAAGCAAAATATCGCTCTGTAGTGGAGAATTCCCTAGTCGGAATCGCCATTCTGGCCGCGCCAGCTTTCCCCTCAGAACCAGAGCGATGCGAGTGGCTAGAAGTCAACGATGCTTTGTGCAATTTGCTGGGATATGAGCGCGAAGAACTTATGCAGGAGAATTGGGATATATTGAGTTTTCCTGAAGATAGGCAAGCCACTTTTGACGAGTTAAATAAAATTTTAGCAGGTACGAGCGAAGGCTACGTTTTAGACAAAAGGTGGCGCAGAAAAAACGGACAAATAGTTTATACGAGAGTTTCTCTGCGCTGTATACGCCGCCCGGACGGAGCGATCGACCGGATGATTAAAGTGATACTGGATGTAAGCGATCGCTATCGCTATGAACTCCAATTAAAGACATCAGAAGAGTTTTTAAAACACACGATTAATGCGACTCCCGATCCCATTTTTGTCAAAGATGAGCAACACCGCTGGGTAGTATTAAACGATGCTTTTTGCGAGTTAATGGGAAAACCGCGATCGGAACTTATCGGTAAATCGGGATACGACTTTTTCCCGACTGCAAAAGGTGACGTTTTTTGGCAAAAAGACGAAGAGGTATTGAGAACTGGCATCCAGGTCGAAACAGAAGAAGAATTTATAGACCTCGTAGGCAAAGAACGTGTTATTTCGACCAAAAGAAGCGTATTTAAAACAATTGACAACAGTAAAATGTTAGTCGGCACAATTCGAGATGTTACCGAGTACAAATGCCAACAAGCAGCTTTAGAACAGAGCGACACTAGGTTTCTGAAAATGGCAGCCAACGTACCGGGCATGATTTATCAATTTCGGAGCGAACCTGGTGGAAACAACTATTTTACCTACGTTTCTTCTGGCAGCAAGAACCTCTACCAATTAGAACCAAAAGAAATAGAAAGAAAGAAAAATTTTGCTTATGAAACAATTCATCCCGATGACCTCACAGGCTTTGAAGAATCGATAAAAATTTCAGCAACGACTCTGCAACCTTGGCAGCACCAGTGGCGACAAATTATCAACGGCAAAGTGAAGTGGCTGCAAGGTGCGTCGAAGCCAGAAAAACAAGCCAACGGCGATTTAGTTTGGGACGGTTTGGTGATGGATATTACCGAATTAAAACAAACTCAACAAGATCGCGATCGCTTTTTTACGATCTCGCTAGATTTACTTTGCATTGCGGGTTTAGACGGCTATTTCAAACGCTTAAATCCAGCTTGGTCAAATGGATTAGGTTACAGCACAGCGGAATTTCTAGCGAAACCTTTCATAGAATTTGTGCATCCAGAAGACCAAGACAAAACCATAGCTGAATTGGAAAAACTCAAAAGTGGCAACCCCGTTATCAACTTAGAAAACCGCTATCTTTGCCAAGACGGTACTTATAAATGGCTGTCGTGGACGGTATCGCCATTTACTGAAGAAGGTTTATTTTATGCAGTTGCCCGCGACGTTACATTAAACAAGCAAGCAGAAGCAGAATTGCGAAAAAGCGAAGCCACCAACCGCGCTCTTTTAAACGCCATACCAGACATGATGTTTCGATGTCGCGCCGACGGCACTTGTGTAGACTTCAAACCTGCAAAAGACCTCCGTAATATCATGCCAGAAAATATATTTTTAGGCAAAAAAGTACAAGACATTTTGCCACCTGCGTTTGCTGAAAAGATCCTATCAGGGAACAAACAAGCCATCGAAAACGGTGATATTCAAATCGTAGAATATCAAATGTTAGTTAATGGTGAACAGTACGATTTTGAAGCGAGAATTGTGTTTTGTACAGATGACGAAATTATCGCTATTGTCCGCAATATCACCGATCGCAAACGCTCCGAGTCAATACTCCACAGACAAGCAGCAGCAATGGCCCAAGCTTCCGAAGGTATTGCCATGCTCAATGCCGACGGAGAAGTGATTTATTGCAACGCAGCCAGACTAAAAATCTACGGTTATGACTCTCTCAAAGAACTTTTGGGCAAAAGTTGGAAAATATTCTACGAAGGTGCAGAACTGCAAAGGTTCGAGCAAGAAGTCGTACCAGTTTTAGTGCAGAAAGGTTGTTACATGACCGAAGCAGTAGGATGCCGCCGCGACGGTTCAAAAGTCCCTGTAGATGTGTCGCTGACAATGCTGCCAGACGGGGAAATGATTTGTGTTGTTCGCGATATTTCAGAAAGAAAAAAAACAGAAGCAGCACTGCGAGAAAGCCAGCGGTTTGTCGAAAAAATTGCTGAGGCTAGTCCTAATATTTTGTATGTTTACGACTTGATAGAACACAAAGTTATTTATGCTAATGCTTCTATAGTACACATTCTAGGCTATACAGTAGAAGAGATTCAGGCAATGAAAGTGGAGATGATTTCAAGGTTGATGCACCCAGAAGATTTAATAAAAATGCCGGATTATTTACAGCAAGTAGAAACGGGTGCTAAAGGTGATATCTTTGAAGTTGAATACAGAATGCAGCATAAGAATGGTTCTTGGCGTTGGATTGTCAGCCGAGATACTGTATTTATGAAAACAGCAGAAGGTCAATTAAAACAAATTCTCGGTGCAGGAACTGACATTACTGAAAGCAAGCAAACAGAAGATGAAATTAAGTTGTTGCTAGCAGCAACTCAAGCAATTAGTCAGTCGGCAGACTTCGATCGCGCTCTCGCAGATATTTTGCGGCTGCTGTGCAATGCGATCGGCTGGAATTTTGCTGAAGCTTGGATACCTGCCGATGACGGGAGTGTGTTGGAACAAAGCCAAACTTGGTACGCTAGCGACCGGAATTTAGACGCTTTCGGAAGCGAAAGCAATAAGTTTGTATTTGCACCGGGAGTCGGAGTGCCGGGGCGAATTTGGATGACTAAACAAATGGAGTGGAGAGAAGATATATCGAATTGCGTAAATCCTGTTTTCTTGAGAGCGCAAATTGCCGCAAAAAGTGGATTGAAAGCTTGTTTCGGAATACCAATTCGCGCCCAGGGAGAAGTGCTGGCAGTTTTAGTATTTTACCAGCGCAATCAATCGACTCTAGAGCGTCGTATAGTAGAGTTAGTAAATGCAGTCGCAACTCAGTTGGGTTCTCATGTTCAGCGCAAACAAGCAGAATTAGAGCTATTGAAAGTTACTCAAGCTGTTGAAAGTACCAGCGATGCGATCGCCATTACTGACTTGAAAGGACGCTCTATTTACCACAACCAAGCCTTCATTCAGCGTTACGGCTACACCGTCGAAGACCTCAACATTACCAATGCGGCGCAGGCAATGTACGTCCAACCTCAAATATATAAACAGATCTATAAAACTATTCGCCGCGGTTTGTCATGGAGCGACGAACTTGAACTGAAAACTAAGAACGGTGAAGCAGTAATAACTTTGGTTCGAGCCGATAACATTAAAGATGATACTGGCAATTTGATCGGTTTAGTTGGAGTAATTACTGATATCACTGAGCGCAAAAAAGTCGAAGCAACTTTGCTCCAGCAATTAAAACGGGAGCGACTGGCAGTAGCCATGCTCGAACGTATTCGCTCTTCTTTAAATTTAGCAGAAATTTTAACCACTGCTGTCGAAGAAGTACGGCAGTTTCTGCAAGTAGACCGCACAGTTATTTACCAATTTAATCCTAATTGGAGCGGGTTTATCGCTGTCGAGTCGGTTGAGAAAAATTGCATGGCAATTGCGGGCATGGAAATTTACGACCCCTGTTTTGGCGAACGCTATATTTCCCTGTACACAGACGGCAGAATTCGAGCTACAGATGATGTTTACAACGCTGGTATGGCTGAATGCCACTTGAATTTGTTAACTGAGCTTCAGGTAAGAGCTAATCTGGTAGTACCGATTTTGCAAGGCGAAAATTTGTGGGGGCTGTTAATTGCCCACCACTGCACGGGCCCGCGTCCCTGGCAGAAATTTGAGGCAGAGTGTCTGCAACAATTGGGTGTGCAGTTGGCGATCGCGATCCAACAATCTACTTTGTTTCAAAAAGCCCAAACAGAAATTGCCGATCGCAAACAAGCAGAAGCTGCCCTGCAATTAGCTAAAGAATCTGCCGAAGCCGCCAACCGCGCTAAAAGCGAATTTCTAGCCAATATGAGCCACGAATTGCGGACTCCTTTGAATGGGATTTTAGGATATATTCAACTGCTAAAACCCGATCGCAATTTAACAAATGAACAACAGGAGATCCTGAATAACGCTAAAGAGTGCGGCAACCACTTACTGACGCTGATTAATGACGTTTTAGATCTAGCGAAAATTGAAGCTAATAAAATGGAACTTTCTCTGACAGAGATGGATTTATTGCTTTTTATAAAAAGTATTGTTAACTTGTTCCAAATGCGATCGGCTCAAAAAGGAATTGCCTTTAATTTCGAGCAGCTCTCTCCCCTACCAAGCTGGGTTTTTGCAGATGAAAAAAGGCTCCGACAAATTTTGATTAATTTGCTCAGCAATGCGGTGAAGTTTACTAACCTCGGCGGAGTGACATTAAAAATCGGTTATGTGGAGAATTTCGCTGAAAATTCAACTCAAATAAACTCCATCAATTCGAGTTTAACGGCGGAGGTTGGCGACGAGAGGGCAAATTTGACCGCAAATCTAGAACAAGAGGAAAAGTCGATCGCACAATGTGGCATAATAGAATCCCTCCCGCACATCACAGCACCAAATTTAGAAAAATCATTTGCCACTAAAATTCGCTTTCAAATCGAAGATACCGGCATTGGTATCGGAGATCACAAACTAGCAGAAATATTTTTGCCATTTCACCAAGTGGGCGATCGTCACAATTTTGTTGAAGGTACCGGATTGGGACTTTCCATCAGTCAAAAATTAGTTAAAATGATGGGCAGCAAAATTCACGTCCAAAGTACCTCCGGCAAAGGCAGCATTTTTTGGTTGGATATAGACTTGGCCGCAGTCGCCCAATGTTCTGAAGTCCCCTCTCCCCCAGAAAAACAGCGGCTTATCGGTTTTGTCGGCCTCAAGCGCAAAGTGTTGTTAGTAGACGACAACGAAGCGAATCGGGCAATGCTCAATAAAATGCTGTCTCGTTTGGGTTTTGAAATTGTACAAGCCACAGACGGCGAAGACTGCTTGCACAAAGCATTGGAATTTCAACCAGATTTAATTTTAATGGACTTGCTGATGCCACTCATGGACGGTTGGGAAGCTACCAGGCGGCTGCGACACTTGCCGCAATTAAAAGATACAGTTATCCTTGCTTTGTCCGCTAGCGTTTACGAGACTACGAGGCAAGAGAGCATACTTGCAGGCTGCAATGGTTTTCTCACCAAGCCTATTCAAACCAACGAGCTTTTAGAATCGTTGCGAGTTCATTTGGGACTAGAATGGGTTTACGAAGACGGATCATCCGCCAAAAAACGGAAAGCTCAAACCCCAAAAACAGCATCAGACTTGGCTGTTGCTGACTCAACCATCGTGTCTCCTGCCTGCGAGTCAGTCTTGACTTTGTTAAGATTGTCTTCGATGGGCGATATTGAAGCTATTTTGGAGGAAATTGCTCAACTTGAAAATTCTGACCCGAAATTAGTGCCTTTCGCTCACCACCTCCGCCAACTTACTAAGGGATTTCAACTCAAGCAAATTCGAGTTTTTTTGAAGCAACATTTGTCTTAATTTTTTTAATCATTGAATATGAACGATAAAAATTCCGAAAGAAGCATCATACTAATTGTCGATGACAACCAGACAAATCTGGATGTACTTTTCGAGTTGTTGAAAAACTACGGGTTTAAGGTATTGGTAGCTCAAGACGGCGAAAGTGCGATCGAGCAAATTCAGTACATCCATCCAGACCTGATTCTTTTAGATATCATGATGCCGGGAATTGACGGGTTTGAAACTTGCCACCGCTTGAAATCCGACCCGCCAACGCAAGACATTCCCATCATATTTATGAGCGCCCTTTCCGATACCGTTGATAAAGTCAAAGGCTTTCAAACAGGAGCAGTTGACTACATTACCAAGCCGTTCCAACACGAAGAAGTATTGAGCAGAATTCAAACTCACTTGACTATTCGTAGTTTACAAAAAAAACTCGAACAGAAAAACGCAGAACTTGCTCACCTCAACCAAAATCTCGAAAGACTTGTCGAACAAAAAAGTAAGCAGCTTATAGAGCAGGAAAAAACAGCCATCATCGGTCGCTTGACTCAGGGCATGGTCCACAACCTGAAAAGTCCGCTTCAAGTTATGCAGACTAGCGTCGATCTGATTGAAACAAAAGCGACCAAAATTAACGATTATTCGTTTTTTAGTTACACTAAGTATATTTTGCAAGCCATCACAAAAGTCAATCAGATTATGGATACTCTGATGGTAAAAAGTAGAAAAGAGCAAAACCAAGATTTGCAGGCTGTTAATATTAACGAATTAGTTCAGCGAGAAATTCAGTTATTGGAAGGTAATCTGTATTTTAAAAATAAAATTAAGAAAAAATATTTTTATGATGAAAATATCGCAAATATTCCCTTGATTTATTCCTATATTTCCCAAGTATTTTATAACTTAATCAATAATGCAATGGATGCAATGTGGGATAAAAAAATCAGGGAACTAACTATTGTTACTCGACAAGACGAATCGAAAATCTATATGGATATTGCCGATACGGGATGCGGGATAGCACCCGAAGATTTATCAAAGATATTTGCTCCTTTTTACACCTCAAAACCACCTAAAGGCGAGGAACAAAAAGAGGGCGAACCGACAGGAACTGGCCTGGGACTTTATACTTGCATTGAACTTCTAAAACCTTTTAATGGCCAGATTGGAATTAGTAGCAACCTCGGCAAGGGTAGCATATTTACAGTTGTGTTGCCAAAACAGCAGAAAGATTGAAGGAAGTTCGGCAACGGATTCTATAACGGATTTTGAATGGATTTAACCGATGTAAGGGAGGCAATGCCCAATGCTTTTCGGCCCAATCCCCATACAGGATTTATCAACTATTAACCGAATCAGAGATTATTTTTATATTAAGTTTTAACCAATGACATCTGTTTTTCAGTCAACTTTGATACCTGCTTATTTGAACCTTCTTCTGGTTGAAGATTGTGCAGAAGATGCGGAATTAATTCAAAATATTTTGTTAGAAAGCAATCTGAGAGGCTCAATTAATTTGACCCAGGTTCTCCGACTCCGAGAAGCTAGAGAAGATTTAATAAATCCGGTTTTTGATGTGATTTTGTTAGACATCTCAGTTCCTGATAGCCAACGCTTCGATACTTTCTTAAGGCTGCAAAACTACGGTATAAATATTCCCATCGTCATTCTCACAGCCGCTGATGACGAAGAACTAGCCATCGAATTAATTGCAGCAGGCGCGCAAGATTATCTGGTGAAAGGACAACTAGATAGTCGGCTGCTGATGCGGACTTTGCAATGTGCCATCGTCCGCCACAAACGGCAAGCAGAAGGGCAAAAAAATAGAGACCAACTTTTAGTTACAGAGCAACTAAAAGGTAGTAAAAGTTTTTTGAATCATACAATAAATGCAGTTGTTGAAAATATCCCTGTCGCTATCTACCGCAGTCAGTATGATGTGCATGGGACGATGGAATTTATCAGCGATGAGATTCAGGCAATTAGTGGCTATTCTGCTGCGGATTTTATGTGCAAAAGTAACTTCGGTTTTGCTAATATTATCCATGATGCAGATACTGAAATGGTCGATCGCAAAATCAAAGCAGCAGTAGTATCGAAACAGCCGTACTATTTAGAATACCGAATTGTTCGGGCTGACGGCGCGACGCGGTGGATTTCCCAAAGAGGCAGACCGGCTTACAATGCAGAAGGGCAAATTTTGTGGCTTGACGGAGTGATGTTTGACATTACCGATCGCAAACAAGCGGAATTGACTTTGCAGCAAGTAACTCAGGCTGTAGACAGCGCTAGTGACGCGATCGCGATCGCCAATCTCGAAGGTTATTCAATTTATCACAATCTAGCATTTATTCAGCGCTACGGCTATACAGTTGAGGAACTAAATAATAGCGGTGGGCCCGCAGTAATTTACACCAAATATCAAGAATTGAGAAAGTTATTTATCGTGCTGCGGAAAGGCTTGTCATGGAATGGTGAAATCCAACTAAAAGCTAAAAATGGCGAAATTATAGAAACCCAATTGCGAGCTGACTGTATTAAAGATAGCAGCAATCAACCGATAGGAATGATGGCGATTATTGCCGATTTGACAGAACTGAAACGTACAGAATCAGCCTTGAAACTTAGTCAAGAACGATTGCAGTTGGCAATGTTTGGCAGCTTATTGGGGCTGTGGGATTGGAATATAGCTACAGGTGAAACTTATTTTGACTCGCAGTGGAAAGCAATGCTAGGTTACGAAGAAAATGAAATTAAAAATAGCGTTAAATCTTGGGAAGATTTGCTGCATTCTGAAGATAAAGTAACGGTAATGGCTGCTTTGAATTTACATTTTGAAGGTAAGACAAATATTTATCAAGTTGAGTTTCGGATGTTCAACAAATCAGGAAATTGGCAATGGATTATGGCCTTGGGCAAGGTGGTCGAGTATGACGAATGGGGCGCGCCATTGCGGATGAACGGCACTCACCAAGATATTAGCGATCGCAAACAAGCAGAGTTAGCTTTGCAGGAATCGGAAGCGCGAGAACGTTCAAAAGCGGTAGAGTTAGAAGTAGCAATTAACCAGCTCAGAACGACTCAATCTCAGCTTGTTCAAAATGAAAAGATGGTTAGTTTGGGGCAGTTAGTTGCTGGTGTAGCTCATGAAATTAATAATCCTGTCAGCTTTATTCACGGCAATCTCGCTCCGGCTCGTAGTTATACTTTAAACCTGCTGGATTTGATTAAAACTTATCAGTATCACTACCCCAGTCCGGCTACGGGCGTGTTGGATAAAATTCAAGAAATTGATCTCGATTATATGACGGAAGATTTGCCGAAAATATTCAATTCAATGCGAGTAGGGACCGATCGAATTGTAGAAATTGTAAAATCCCTACGCAACTTTTCCCGTTTAGACGAATCTGCGGGTAAGTCTGTCAATATTCATGAGGGAATTGATAGCACTTTAATGATTTTGCAAAATCGCCTGAAATCTCACAGCAGCCGTCCGGGAATTCAGGTAATTAAAGATTACCAGCAACTGCCAAATGTCGAATGTTTTCCGGGTCAGTTGAATCAGGTATTTATGAATATTTTGATTAATGCGATCGATGCTTTGGAAGAACGGGACAAGGAGCGGGAAATTGAGGAGTGCGATCGGCATCCCAGTACCATCACTATTCGCACTTATCTGGCTGCTGGTGGGTTCATAGCGGTATCTATTGCTGACAACGGGCGGGGGATACCGGAGTCGGTCAAGTCCAGGCTGTTTGACCCGTTTTTCACGACTAAACCGGTGGGTAAGGGGACGGGTTTGGGACTGTCGATTTCTCATTCAATTATAGTCGATCGGCATGGGGGCAAATTGAGTTGTATTTCAACGGTGGGAGAGGGTTCGGAGTTTTTGGTAGAAATTCCTGTGCAGCAGAATTTAACAGATACGAGTTTGGCTTGATATACTGGTTCTGAAAAGCTAATAATTTTCTACATTAAATTGCGTCGCAGCGTAACAATAAAAACAGCAACTGTCAACTTACCTATGGTCAAGTTATGAGTGGTTCTCCCACGGAAGCTCAACTGCCTAAACAAGCGCCGATCGCGAATTTCTCAGGAGTCGGCGAAAATTCCTGGTGCGACTGGGCAGATCAGGTGCCAGCAATGCTATGGATAGCAGATGCAGATAGCAATTGTCATTACTTTAACTCGCAGTGGACAGAATTTACAGGGCTGAGTCAGGCAGAAATTGCAGCCAGCGGTTGGAGGCAAAACATCCACCCCGAAGATTTAGATTACTGGGGACAAATATATGCCACTGCTTGGAATTGTCGTGCCCAATTCAAGATAGAATATCGGCTAAAAAGAGCTGACGGTGAATATCGGTGGATTGAAGAAACAGCAGTTCCCAAATTGACACCATCGGGTAAATTTCAAGGATTTATCGGCACTGCAACGGATATTAGCGGACGCAAAAAAGCCACTGATGAACTCTTAGAATACCAACAAAAATTAGAAGAAACTCAAAAAGTTGCTCATATCGGCAACTGGGAATTCGACCTCACTACTGGCAAAATTACTTGGTCGGACGAATTAAAAAGAATTTTTGATCTAGAAGTAAACCTACCAACACCAAGTTATCCAGAACTTGTCGAGCAAATTCATCCCAACGATAGAGAACGCTTTCAACAGAGTATAGACGAAGCGATAGCCGATCGCCAACCCTACGAAATTGACCACCGCATTTACCGTTCCAACGGAGAAATGAGATATCTGATCGGTTGGGGACAAACTTTGCAAAACCAGCAAGGGGAAGTCATAAAATTATTCGGAGCTGCGATTGATATTACCGATCGCAAACAAGCAGAATTAGCACTGCAAGTGACTCAAAAACGCCTCCGCGCCGTTGTCAAAAATGCACCCGTAGTTCTGTCTTGTATTGACCGTCGGGGCATATTTACACTTTCCGAAGGCAAAGGCTTAGAAGCTTTAGGATTTAAGCCCGGACAAGTCGTTGGCTTATCGGTGTACGAACTGTACAAAGATTACCCCCAAATTATCGAAAATATCAACTTTGTTTTGGCTGGCGAAGAAAAAAATTGGCCTACCGAATTCAATGGTCACATTTACGAAACTCGCGGGACACCAATATTAGATGAAAAAGGAGAAGTTGCAGGATTAATTGCTATTTTTGTTGACATCACAGAGAGGGCGCGAGTTGAAGAAACTCTCAGGAAAAGTGAAGCGCGGCTGCGCTTAATTCTGGAAAATATGCCAGTAATGCTGAGCGCTGTTGATGCCGATCGCAATATCATAGTCTGGAACCGAGAATGCGAACAAGTTTTGGGCTACAGCACCTCAGAAATGGTCGCCAACCAGCAAGCTATACAACTACTAATACCTGATGTTCAATACCGACAAAAAGTGTTTAAAGAAGTTGTCAAGCTCGAACATAATTTTCGGAATTTAGAAGTGGAATTGATGGCGGCTGACGGCAGTGTCAAAACAATTGCTTGGTCTAATATTTCCGCTGACTTTTCCGTTCCTGGCTGGGATTTTTGGGGAATTGGCGTTGATGTTACGGAGCGAAAAGCAGCAGAAGTGGCACTTCGAGAATCAGAAGGTCAACTCAGAGAACAAGCAGTGGAATTAGAATTGGCTTTTAACACTCTTGCCAATACCCAAGCACAGCTCGTGCAAAGTGAAAAAATGTCTTCTTTGGGTCAATTAGTTGCTGGAGTCGCCCACGAAATTAATAATCCTGTCAGTTTTATATTTGGAAATATTATCTATGCCAAAGATTACACCAACGATTTGTTAAGAATTCTTGAACTTTACCGCGCTGCTTACCCAAAAGCCACAGCAGAAATTGAGGCAGAACTTCAAGAATGTGACTTAGATTTTATCCGAGAAGATTTGCCGAAACTGATGGATTCAATGGAAGTTGGAGCAGATAGGATTCAGGAAATCGTCAAATCTTTGCGTACTTTTTCTCGCCTGGACGAAGCGGCTTTTAAGGCAGTTAATGTCCATGCAGGAATTGACAGCACTTTGATGATTTTGGCTCACCGTTTGAAACCCAAAATGGAATATACTGGTATTTCGGTAATTAAAGAGTACGGGAATTTACCGCAGGTGGAATGTTACTCTGGTCAATTGAATCAGGTGTTTATGAATTTGTTGAGCAATGCGATCGATGCTTTGGAAGAAAAGGCTAACAATCTTCAATCGGATGATGCTCTATCGCCTGTTTCTACAATTAAAATTCGCACGGAAGTTGTGGAGGGCGATCGGGTGAAAATTGCGATCGTAGACAGTGGTACTGGCATTCCAGAATCAGTGCAGCAGCGGTTGTTCGATCCATTTTTTACTACCAAACCTGTTGGGAAAGGTACTGGATTGGGATTGGCTATTAGTTACGAGATCGTAGTTGAAAAACATCAAGGAAAATTGGAGTGCAATTCCCAGTTAGGGGTTGGTACGGAATTTGCGATCGAAATACCAATCCGTCAATCGATTTTGGATTTTAAATTTTAGATTTTAGATTGAAGCAACAGAGGACACGGCAGTATGAGGACACGGCAGTGCCGTGTCCTCTATATCATTCCGGTGCAACCGGATTTGATATTAATTGTAGGGATACGGCACTGCCGTGTCCAGATTAGCCCGATTAATTGTAGGGAAACGTGTCCAGATTAGCCCGATTAATTGTAGTCCAAGAACACTGCCGTGTCCTGATTGTGGGTAATATTAATCGGGTTGCTGTTGGCGTGACAAATGCGATTTTTGCCTTCAGCTTTAGCTTGATAGAGAGCACCGTCAGCACTGTGAATTAGGCTGTCGGGAGATTGCTGGGGAGAAGGAATAGTCGTAGCAATGCCACAACTGAGGGTAACATAGGGTTCGACTTCCGATCGCGCGTGGGGGAGTTTCAGGGTTTCGAGGCGATCGCAAATTTTCCGGGCGACAATATTGGCCCCTTCGGCAGAGGTGTTGGGCAGTAGTACGGCAAATTCTTCGCCACCATAACGGGCGGGCAAATCTCCTGCCCGCTTGACAGCAGAGGCGATCGCCTTAGCAACTTGACACAAGCAGTTGTCGCCGGCAAGATGACCATAAAAGTCGTTGTAAGGTTTAAAAAAGTCGATGTCAAATAGGATCAAAGACAGAGGCAATTCCTCTCTGCCTAACCTACGCCACTCCAACATCAAAACCCGATCGAACTGGCGGCGGTTAGCAATTCGCGTCAGCCCGTCTGTAGTTGCCAGTAGCTGCAATTTTTGGTTGGCTATTGCTAGCTTGCGGTAAAGTTGAGATTGTTCGATCGCGATCGCCACTTGATTTGCCAAATGTTTTAAAAATTCTATTTCCCACTGCTGCCACTGTCTCACACCTGTGCAATTGTATGCTGTCAGCATTCCCCACAAATAATTGTCATTTTCTGTGTCAGAGTCAGATCCACTTGGGATCGCTATCTGCGGTTTCTCAAAAGCCAGCAGCGCCATCGAATCTTCGGGATAATCCTCATCTTGTTCGTCTTCCCAAATAGAGTCAGAAGATGTTTGATTTGTCGCTTCCTTGTCTCCAGATTGCCAGATCGGAACGCTTAAAACTGCTGAAATTTCACAAGCCGCCAACAACTCTTTGCTACCACCAGTCAATTCGGCCACACTTACATCTGATATTGCTTGTACCGACTTAGACTCCACCAAAAAAAGACACGACACCGCCAAAGCAGAACAAATATTTTGGTTGTCAATATAGCCTTCTGGCAATCCATCACCTGCGACAATCTGGCATTTTTGCTCTTCGCTGTCGAGTTTTGTGGCAGAATTTTGACAGCGATAAATTAAAACGCGGTCTGTTTTCAGAAATTGACGCACTTCTGCGACAGTATTTTGGAGAATACTTGTAGCGTCGATTGACGATCGAATATTTTCGATCATTTTGCTCAAAAGTCGCTCTCTTTGGGCTTGCTGTCGCAATTGTTCTTCTATGCGTTGGCGTTCGATCGCATAATGGATCGCCCGCACCAGCAGAGTTCTGTGAAATCTTCCCTTCACCAAACAATCTTGAGCGCCCGATCGCAATATCGACAGTGCCGTATGTTGATCGTTGAAATCTGTGAGCACCACAATTGGCACTGTGGGCGATCGGGCTTTCAGAATCGCGATCGTATCACTTCCCCCCAAACAATCTTGCACAGACCAATCTAATAGTATCGCGTCAAACTCTCCGGCTTGCAGACATTTTATCCCCTCCTCCAGAGACTTAACAGTTTGAAGACGAAACATAGCATCACTGAATGACCCTAAAAGGTCTTCAATCAGCGTCGCATCGGCGAGGTTATCCTCAATCAACAAAACTCTTAGAGAGGGGTTAGACGTTAACACAACTATTTAGCTTACAGAGCCTCATGCGGGAGCGAAACGATTTCAAACCAATACTGACACAAAGTCTTCATTACTTCAACCAATCCCTCAAAAGTGACTGGTTTGGATATGAAAGAATTAGCACCCAAGCGGTAACAAAGCAAAATATCTCCGCTGTTTTGCGATGTGGTAAGTATCACGATCGGTATGTGTTGCAAATCTGGGTCAGATCTAATCAAAGTTAGTGCTTCCCGCCCGTCAAGCCTAGGCATATTCAGATCTAAAAGTATCAGGTCGGGGAAGTGCCAATTGCTTGCCCCAGCAAACCTACCGCGACAGTACAAATAGTCTAGCACTTGTTCCCCATTTTCCACAAATTCAATCCTAATTGCTACTTGAATCTCTCGGAGTGATTCCTGCACAAAAAAGCGCGTGTCTTCGTCGTCGTTTGCCATTAAAATGGTGAATGTTTTCTTTTTATGATTCACGGTTTTTGCTCATTACCCACAACAGTTGTGAGTTGGTGGGACTTGAAAAAACATCCGACTATCCGCAAATCTCTGTTGCCATAATTTGACTACTTGAGCTAACAATACTGGGTTTGTGTAGAAATTTGCTTGTTTACCTTCCAGGCAAAGAGTTGTCGCTAATGCTTGTTTCACTTGACATTTGTTTGAATAACACACAAGCCACAAAAATATCATAAGGCTTGCCCGCGAAATACTCTGGAAACTACTCTCTACCAAAGTAAGATACTCTCGATACAGTTGGAATAAATGGAAAAGTATTGCGCGTACCACTGATTTTTAAGTTTTACGAGAATTGAGTTAATAATTCGATCATGATAAATTTACTGTATTTTTGTCATCAGTAAATATGCTACATTTTTTGAGCAATTATGTAAAGCGAATATAAAGATATTTAAAAAATATGTAAAGAGTCAACTGGAAATTAGTTATATCAAATCCGGTAGCACCGGAATTATAGAGTCCAAGGCTAGGCCTAAGTCCCTACTTATTTTGCGTAGGGACACGGCACTGCCGTCTCCTAATTTTGGACACAAATAATTCCGTTTAATTCCGCTATTATCCATTTATTCTAAAATTGACTGAGTTAAATTCACTATTCTGTCAAGTCGGTAATCCTCAAGCAAATCCTTTAAAGCATTCGCTAAAGTTGGATGACTTTCCCAAATGCGATCGACAATTTGAATCACCAACTCTTCATTAACATCATTAGCCGCATCGTCCAGTTCCTCTAACCAATCTTTTGGCATCTCTGCTAGCAGCGACAAGAAAAATGAATCGGGTTTTTCGCTTATAAAATAACGCCTTCCCCCCGCTGCCAAAGGTACAGACAACTCTTGATAAATATAGCGCACTCCCAAATATTGAGCAATTTTTTCAAAAATGATTTGTTCTTGAAAAGGTTTACGCACAAAATCGTCACAGCCGGCTGCGATAATTTCGCCTTTTTTTTCCTCAAAAACACTCGCAGTCAGAGCAATAACTACAGTACGCGATCGAGTATTGTTCTCCTTAGTTCTAATTTCTATCACCGTTTCAAAACCATTCATTACTGGCATTCGCGTATCCAGCCAGATTAAATCAGGCTGCCAACTTTCCCAGATTTCAATTGCTTGTCGGCCGTTTTCAGCTTCTCGGACTTCAAAACCAATTGGTTGCAACATTTTAACTAGCAGCAGCCGATTTTCAGTATTATCATCAACTACTAAAATGCGATAAACTGGCTGTTCGGCTTCTAGCCCCAGCACCCGCTGCAATCTCGTGATGCTTACTTCAGACGAAGCAGCCGGAGATATTTTAATATTAAATTTAAACGTAGTTCCCTCACCTACAATACTACTGACCCCAATATTTCCATCCATAATCTGCACATATAGCCTTTCTCAGAAAGATGAGGTATCATGTTACTGACCCTCACGAGTGAGGGTCAAACAGAGAAAATCAGATCAAATGAACTATAATTACATGGTTCAGTAAAGCCTCGCCTGCGATACCACA
>Ga0335395_10000467_pt1 | contig 25402 bp, 19 predicted proteins | sample MAT02_FD_205744 | JGI IMG/M metagenome (GOLD analysis project Ga0335395, IMG submission 205744) | Freshwater microbial communities from Lake Fryxell liftoff mats and glacier meltwater in Antarctica - MAT-02 (spades assembly) (version 2) ...
CATTCCAGAAACACCCAGGCTTCGATTCCCGATTGAGCAAATCGACCAACACCCGCGATGTCCAGCGAGTCGCGACATCCCAGTCAATTTCCAGCGGCCTTTTAATTCTATGGGAAATTGCGATGCCTGGAATACCGTGCATTGCAGCTTCCCGCACCGCCGCAACTGTACCCGAAATGTACACGTCAACGCCCAAATTGCCACCCGCGTTAATACCCGAAAGCACCAAATCCGGCTTCGCACAAACGTGATGAAGAGCGATACGCACGCAGTCTGCCGGTGTTCCCCCTACAGCATACTCAAATTCCGATCGCCGATCGACATGAATCGGACTGTGAGCCGTCACTTGATGCCCGCAGCCCGATAACTGCCCCTGGGGAGCCACCATAATTGTCTTGCCTTCTACAGCTTGCTTCATTGCCTGAATTCCGGGAGCGTCTATGCCGTCGTCGTTGGTTAAAATTATCGTCATTGAAAATTTGTCTGTTAGTAACGTTATTGTGTCACTGGCGGGCGAGTCGAGGCAATCTCAAATTGTAGGGTGGCGCGGGGATTGTATCGGTGTCAGTCGATTTTAGATTTTAGATTTTAGATTTACTCCACAGATGAATCTCGGAGATTGAACAACAGCCTAAAATTTTTGAGCCCTCCACGCCGTACTTTAGTGGCTCAAACCCGGTATCTGCGCCCAGGAAGAGTTACTAATTCTATAGAACCCATTTGACATCTTTGAGTTTTTGGGTTGGGTGACGAGAAATACCGAGAGAAACCCGGTTTCTGATATTTACGCTCATGGCGAGAAACCGGGTTTCTACGAGTTTTTGGGTTGGGTGACGAGAAATACCGAGAGAAACCCGGTTTCTGATATTTACGCAGAATAGATCTCAAATGGGTTCTATATTTACTTACTGTGCAACTATAGCGGTTCTCAAAAAAGTGAGGATAGCCCTATGCCCTATGCCCTATGCCCTATGCCCTATGCCCTATGCCCTATGCGGGAAGCGTACCTGATATGAGAGCTCGAAAGGCTATATATTTTACTTTCGCGTACATCAGGCGATCGACAAACCGATTCCTCAATTATTGTATAAATACACACTTATTTGTAAGTAATATTACGCAATTAGCCATTGTGACAGCCGATGATACCGAAAGTTGCAATAACGGATAGTTAGCCGTGGAATACCTCAGCAACAGTCATCCTAGCGTTTGCGATACAACCGAGTTTACGAAAACTTTAAGAATAAACCTCGCACAATATTTTTTTAGTAAAGGTAGCAAAAATCTATATACAAATACCTTTACATGATAGATGATGTAAATAGACACCAGAAGAAATCAATAAAGTCAATCCCCCCAACGATATAAACGAGGTATTACTCTTATGAAAACCAACTTCGCCCAACCACTAACCGCGTGTCTAGCTACCGCTGGTTTAGCCATTGCTTCTTCATTACTAACTGCAACGCAAGCCCAAGCATTCAGTTTATCCGTGGCTCCTCAGTACGGTACTACCAACGGCATTGGCACCGGCGCTACTGCAACATTGGACTTCAACGTTGTCCAAAGTGGAGCCGACTTGCTCCTGAATTTGGGCATCAAGAATACCACTGGCACTCAGGCTACAGCCGGTGGCGCAACCAACTCTTCTCTCGTTGGCGTGGCATTTGACGTATTGAGTGGCGTTAGTGCATCGGTTAAATCGACCGCAGGCAGCACTTTTACAGCGTTTTGGCAAAACGTTGATATTAGCGGTTTGCACAACGGTTTCGACTATGGCATTAGCACTCCGCGCAATAGCTTTAATGGTGGAAACGCTAATGGAGGCTTATATAAAAATCAGTCTACTCTCGTTAGCTTTTTGCTAACGGGCAGCAGTCTGAGTGCTGCTCAGGCAGAAAGTGCCTTCTTGACGGGATTTCAGAATGGTACGCTTAAGGCAGGGGTTCGCTTCCAACAGGTAGATGGGTCTAATGTTGGTACCAGTGACAAAGTTATGGCCGGAGTTTCGGCTGATGCTGAGCCAGTACCCGAACCAACCACTATTGCAGGTATGGTGATGGGGTTGGGCAGTTTAGTCGCAGCCCGCCGCAAGCAGGCAAAAAAAGCTCTTGCTTAAATTTTCTTAGGGGTGCGGGCCATCCATCGGCAGAAAAGCTCGCCGCATTTCTAGTGAATTCAGGTTAACTTCTAGTATCAACTCATAAGAGCTAGGGCAGCTATCCCGCCTCTGGCTCTTATTTTTGCTCTAAGTTGACAAAATCTACATTTTGTCAACTTAGAGAAGAAAAAATTTGTGCTCGCCCTAATTACCGCAAAAATTCACCGCAAATCGCCAAATTTCCCAAAAAATATCAACATAGTTGTGGTAAAGTTTTGTGTCGATTGCTCTGTCAAGACAATCCGCAAGTTCAGTTAGAAGCGATCGCAGCTATGTTTTTGTTACCAATTCTACCCTTAGCTCAAGCAATCCCCACAACTCCCGCCCAAGAACTCATCATCCAGCCAGAAGTCCCGCTACCGGAAAACGAACGGGATGTGCCACCACCTGTGACAACCGCCCCGCTGAACACCGTGACGGTGCCCCAGCAAGTGCGCGTTTTGCCGGGAAAACTCGACAACATTCCCGTTTTCAACAGCAACAGCCCGGAAGTTGTGCAAACCGAAGGCATTTTGCTCTCCACATTTCCACAAGAAGACAAACAAGTACCTTCTGCACACTTAACCTTTCCCTTCAAAGGTCGATTTGATATCTTCGCCCACCACATCGCCAAAGCTAAAAATCGCGATGAAACTCGCACTTTATTTCAAGGAATCATTGTCTACAATCCCAACTCAGAACCTGTTACTTTAAAAGTATTGCAAGGAGCTACCTATTTAACTCGGCCGGATGCGTTGTTTGTCGATTTGCCGTCGTATTTAGAAAATCGATTCGGCACAGTGTTTGCGGGGCCTGGAAGCCGGATTACGAGCGATGTGCTGCGGGGGTACAGACAAGCCATTTTGCCTGCTGCGATCGAAATTCCGGCCATGCAGAGCCGAATGCTGATGAATTTGCCGATACCTGTGGGGAATATTACGCCTGCTTCCAACGGGCGATCGACTTTGATGCGAATGTCGAGCAGCAATTCGGTTTATGTTGCTAGTTTAGCAATGTTTGCTCCTCAAACTAAAAATGGAGTCGAACAACATCCGACTTTAGAACAGTGGGAAAATATTTTAAATACCAAAGGTTTAGCGGGGCCGAGAGATTTGGCACCAACTCCGAAAGACAAAAATCCGCTGCAAAAAATTTACGGCCGCGTGGCGGGAGTAGCTGAAGGTTCTGAGTGGAAAGCTAAAATTACTGACAGTTCGAGAACCGATTATTTAACGATTCCTAAGCGCGGCGAGTCATTTTCCTATGCTTTGAGCACTACTGATACGGGCACTTTTGGCACTGGTCAAGTTCAAAGCGCTAAAATGTTAGCTCGTTATCCCGATACTGCTTATTTTGCTCACGGTAATTACGGGATTCAATACAACTTAACTTTTCCGCTTTACAACAAATCTCGCGAGTCTCAATCGGTGAGTATTAGAATGCAAACACCGATTAAAGCAAATACAAAATCGGGTGGATTGATGTTTTATGATCCGCCGGAAAATCGGATATTTTTCCGAGGTACGGTGCGGGTGATGTTTAATGACGATGCGGGGAAAACTTTGACGCGCTACATTCACATTGTGCAGCGCCGGGGACAGCAGGGCGAACCTTTGGTGAATGTGAATATGAAGCCGGGGGAACGCCGTTTGGTTCAGGTGGATTTCTTGTATCCGCCGGATGCAACTCCGCCGCAAGTCTTGACTGTGCGATCGAGTCAGTAGTCAGTTGACAGTTGACAGTAGTCAGTTGACAGTTGACAGTTGACAGTTGACAGTTGACAGTAGTCAGTTGACAGTTGAATCGTCCCCGAAGAGCGAGCTATACATATACGCTCTTCGGGGACAGCACTGTAAAAGAATAAATGGTGCGTCAGAATGAGATTAGGAATGATGATTGAGAATCACCAAACTGACGCACCCTACAAGATCGGATTAAAGTGTTAAAGATTGAGGATTTGTCTCAATCAATTTTGCTAAATCCTGCAAGAAAGACGCAGCGTCAGCACCGTAAATAATCCGGTGATCGCAGGTAATATTCACTTGCATTTGCCGCTTGACTCCCATCAAGCCTTCCTCGTTGGCTACGACTTGCGGCCGGGAAGAGCCGATCGCCAAAATTGAGCCTTGATTCGGCGGTAAAATCGCGTCAAACTTATCTACTCCAAACATTCCCAAATTGGAAAGAGTAAAAGTTCCCGTGCTGTATTCGTCAGGTTTTAACTGTTTGGCGCGGGCGCGATCGACTAAATCCTTCCAACTACGGGAGAGAGAATATATGTCCAGGCGATCGGCATTTTGCAACACCGGCGTAATCAAACCGCCGCCATCCATCGCCACCGCTACCGCCACATTAATATCAGCCCGGTGTTGAATTCCCGACTCTACATAAGAAGCATTCAGCAGAGGATGTTTTTGTAAAGTTACTGCTACTGCTTTTGCGAGCATAGCCGTCATCGTGACGCCTTTCGACTTAATTTGTTTGTAGAGTTTGTCCAGATTGTCAGTAGTAATCGTATAGCCGACGCGGAAACAGGGCACGCTCAAACTTGCTTCCATATTGCGGACTACCGCATTTTGCAGCGCGTTCATCGGTACTCTGTTACCGGAAAGCGCCACTGCTGGGACTGGTGCGGGTGCAGGTTTGGCTGCTGCGGGTGCGGGTGCTGCGGCTGCGGGCGTTGCGGGGACTGTGACTGGTTGCTGAACCGGGGCTGGTTGGGTTTTACCGGCTGCGGCTTCCACGTCTTCTGCAACAATGCGACCGTTGGGGCCGCTGCCTTTGATCGAATTCAAATCTACTTTAAATTCTTTGGCTAATTTGCGAGCGCGGGGAGAAACAACGCTGCGGCCGTTTTGGCGGCTGACGTTTTGCTGCAAACCTGCTGATGCGCTAGCTGCGACTGGGGCTGCGGCTGCTGGGGCTGGGGCTGCTGCTGCTGGCGCGCCTGCTCCTTGTTTCTGAGCTTCTGCGATTTCGGCTTCTGTTTCTGCGACTAGGGCGATCGCGGCTCCTACTGGAGCAACTTCGCCGGCTTGTACAATAATTATTGCTAGATAGCCTTCGTAGAAAGACTCGACATCCATGTCGGCTTTGTCGGATTCAACCACGACTACGGTTTCGCCCTTTTCTACTTTGTCTCCGGCGGATTTGACCCAGGAAACAATTTTGCCCTCTGTCATGGTAGAACTCAGGGCTGGCATGAAAACTTCGCGAATCATCTGTAAAAAGTCCTTTTGATTTGGTAATTGGCGATCGGTATTTGGCGAGAGTTAGTTGGCGATCGGCCAGCGGCAATATTTATTATTATGCCAGTATCTCGCATTCTTGATGTGTGACTGTTGAATCAAAATCGATTGTCAATTACCGCTCGCCAATTACCAATCACTAATTTCTAAATATCACCTCGAATTTCTTCAACTATGCCGTCGCGGAGCAGAATTTCTACTTGCATTTTTTGAATCAAGTTTTCTCCCAGTCCGACGGTGAACGTGCCATCAATTTGACCTTGACTCACTTCTTGTTCGAGGTCTAGTACCTGCACTTGTTGGAGTTGTTGCAGGTTTTGGTTTTTCTGTTCGAGCAGTTTACTTTTTTCTTGATTCACTTGCCCTTGAATGTTTTCTATTTGCTGCATTACTTGCGGCCCGGGGGGTTGCAGGTTTTGCTTTTGGAGTTCAGAAATCATTCGATTCCCTTGCATTTCTAGCTGTTGTAGCTGAGAATCTATTTGGTTGATTTGGGCTTGGAGTTGCTGTTGAGCTTCTTCTTTCCAGCGGGGAGTAACGATGACTTTAACGCTAATCGAGCGCTTCAAGAGTAATTGTGGTTCCATAAAGTTGTTGCTTGTCAATTATCAAGGGGAAATTAGTGATTAGTCATTAGTCCTATGTCATCCGTCATTAGTCGTTAGTTCGCAAACATTTCCTATTGACTGAGGACTCGGATTCGGGACTCTGGCGTTGGTGTCAACTTAACCTTAAACCTATTATCAGTCTTCTGTCTGGCGATTTAGGCCAGATCCCGCCTAGCCCAGGGCGGGCACGCCCCTAGGTCGGGGGGGATAAGAATCTTCTCAAAGTCAACCCCTACCCCCCTTCTTAAGGGTGATTTAGGGGGATCTGGCCTCTGCTATCAACGAGAGATACAAAGGTTTTCAGGCGATCGTTGACACCAATGGGGACTCGGGTGTTGGGATAATTTTTGCTTTTCCATTCCCCAAGTCCTGCGAATATTTTCAAAACATCCCGTCAATCATATCGCGGTAGTGTTCAGTCACAACCGGGCGCTTAATTTTCAGGGTCTGGGTCAACATTCCATTTTCCATTGAAAATGGCTCCTGAATCAACCGGAACGGGCCGATGCGATCGTCCGCGCGGTATCCAGGGCGATTTTTCACCTCCCGGTTCAACTCTTGGCGGAATAAGTCTTGAATTGTCTTGCTATTCCAGTCAATTTCCTGTATAGGCGGACTCTGAGTTTCGCCCCATTTGAGTACGGCTTCTGGATTGGGGACAATTAAGGCACCGATCGATTTCTGGTCTTGGCCTACTACCATAATTTGGTCGATATAGGGGCTGCGGATGCAGGCATCTTCGATCGGCTGCGGTTCGATATTTTCGCCGTTGCTGAGGACGATCGTATCTTTGGCCCGCCCGGTCAAAACTAAGTCGTTTCCCGGTGTCAGCCAACCTAAATCGCCGGTGTCAAACCAGCCGTCAGAGTCGATCGCCTTTGAGGTAGCTTGGGGATTGAGATAGTAGCCCTGCATAATTTGCGGCCCGCGGCCCAAAACTAAACCGCGCTGGCCAGTTGGCAGTTGCTGTCTAGTTTCGGGGTCAACTATTTTTATTTCGGTGTGGGCGATCGGCCCTCCGGCAGAACCTTTAAGATTGTGCCAAGGGCGGCGGACTGTCAAAACCGGGGATGTTTCGGTTAAACCGTATCCCACCAACAAACCGATATTCGCGATTTCAAAGAAATTGTCTAAATGCGCGGCCAAAGAACCGCCGCCACTAATTGCCCATTTAAAACGTCCTCCCGTAGCTTCCCGGACTTTTTGGTAAACGAGTTTTTCGGCGACGGCGTGGATAGGTGACAACAGAATGCTTTTGGCGCGGGCGATGAGTTTTTCCGAAGCTGAGGCAGGTTCTAAACTGAGAGTTAATCCTTGGGAAATGCGGCGGGCTTCTATGTATTGTTGGCTGGTAGATAACAGAAAATTCACCAATTTTTGTTTGTTGGGCGGCTGTTCCCTAAATTGCTTTTGTACTGCCTCATAAATCGATTCCCAGATGCGCGGAACGCTGACCATGTACTGGGGTTTGCAAGTTTTAAAGTCTTGTTTGAAATAGCGAATGCTGGTGTAAATTTGGGTGCAGCCTTGGGAAAGCAGGAAGTATTCAACGGTGCGTTCGTAGGCGTGCCAACTTGGCAGGATGCTGAGGGCGGATTCGCCCGGTTCCGGTTGCAAAATTGTGCCGAAGGTGGTGATTTGGTGCAGCAAGTTGCCGTGGGTCAGCATCACGCCTTTGGGTTTGCCTGTGGTGCCGCTGGTGTAGAGGAGAGTGGCGAGGGTTTGGGGGTTGTGGTTGGTGGGTTTGAGGGTGCTATTTGCCCCTCTGGCCATGACTTCGGAAAATTTGACTGTGTTGAGGGTTTGGTGGGTTTCGGGTTCTTCGTCGGAGAGGAGGACGATGAGTGTGACGGGCAAGTCGAGGAGGCGGTGTTGGAGTTTTTTGAGTAATGCCTGGTTTTCGACTACTAAGGCGGTACTGCCGCTGTCTTGGATGATGTAGAGGAGTTCTTCGGGGTCGGCGGTGGCGCCTCGAACGACGTTGGCGGCCCCGGCGGTCATGATGCCTTGGTCGGCTATCAGCCAGCGGGGGCTGTTGTCGGCGAAGAGGGCGACGCGGGGAGGGATTGCTTCTTCGGGGTTGGATTCGATGCCGAGGGCTTGCAAGCCGCGGGCGAATTGCTGGATTTGTTGGTAGAGGTCGGTGTAGGTAAGCTTGATTTCTGGCTGGGTGTGGGGGTCGTGGAGGGCGACGGTTTGGGGAAATCGCTGTTTGACGATCGCCCAAATTTCTGGTATCGATCGAATGGAACTGTAGTCGATCGTGCGGCTGAGGTTGGCGCGTTCAATGTCGCTCATTTGAGAGGGGGCGTCAGGTGTGGGGCGGTTCATAGGGTATTTTCCTGAGTTTTGGGCGATAAAATTATTGGCTATAAATTTAATATCACAGTTATTTTAGAGCTATCTGGCAGTGTCGTGACAGTTTGTAAACCTGCCATTGTTTATTTGGAAAATTAGAGATACAAAATGATGAAAACTATAGTTGTACAGAAACACAGGAATTTATCAAGGTTGATAGTAGTTGCTTTTAGTGCGATCGTAGCATTATCTGGAAATGTAATTTTCGCCGAAGTTGCACAGACGCAACCTGGAAACAGTAGACGAACATTTGCGGATTGGTGTCGCCAAAAAGCTGATTTGAGTCCTGAAACTAAACATACTGTTGATGTGCTGCTGCAGAAAGCTGAGACTACTGATTGCGATGTGGGCGATCGGAAACTTTCTAGTCTCACGGATCTCTCCCTCAGCGCAGATCAAATCAGCGACATCAAACCGCTAGCATCCTTGACTAACCTGATTTCGCTCGAACTCAACTTCAATCAAATCAGCGACATCAAACCGCTAGCATCCTTGACTAACCTGACACGGCTCTACCTCGGCGCAAATCAGATCGGCGACATCAAACCGCTAGCATCCTTGACTAACCTGACACAGATCCACCTCAGCAACAATGCGATCGGCGACATCAAACCGCTAGCATCCTTGACTAACCTGACACAGATCGACCTCCACAACAATAAAATCAGCGATATCAAACCGCTAGCATCCTTGACTAACCTGACACAGATCGAACTCCACAACAATCAGATCGGCGATATCAAATCGCTAGCATCCTTGACTAACCTGACACGGCTCGGCCTCATCAAGAATAAAATCAGCGATATCAAACCGCTAGCATCTTTGACTAACCTGACTTGGCTCGAACTCGGCGCAAATCAGATCGGCGATATCAAACCGCTAGCATCCTTGACTAAGCTGACACAGCTCGACCTCAGTGGCAATGCGATCGGCGACATCAAACCGCTAGCATCCTTGACTAACCTGATTTGGCTCGATCTCAGGAACAATCAGATCGGCGACATCAAACCGCTAGCATCCTTGACTAACCTGATTTCGCTCGAACTCAGGAACAATCAGATCGGCGATATCAAACCGCTAGCATCCTTGACTAACCTGATTTCGCTTTCCCTCGACGGAAATCCGATCGCTCCCAAAACTTGCCCTCTTTCGCCAGAGTCTATCTGTCAGTGGTAACCATAAATTCAACTTCAGTCAGGGGGAGATTGTCGGGAAGGTCGATCGTAATTTGCACGATGTTGTACTTGTTTGTTTTAATTTTATTTAACGGGCGATCGACTAACTTTGCAATTTGAGTTTTAAATTGATTGAGTTTTTCAAACGCGATCGATAATGTCTCGAATTTGATTAGTTGGGATGTCATCTTGGTCTGACTTGGAGTAGATAGCAACGAGTAAAACGCAGGTATCTCCTCTAAGTTGATAGATGACCCGATATCCGCCACTTTTTCCTTTTTGGATATCGCTGTTTTTGAGACGAACTTTGAATACATTGTAACCAGTTCCAGGGATTTGGTCGCCAATGAAGTTGCCAGATAGAAGTTCATCAAGTAGGGGTTGTAGGTCACTGCGGATACTGCGGTAGCGTTTATTTAGGGTGCGAAGACGTGTTTTGAAGTCATCGGAAAAAAGAAGAAGCTGGATTTCGGGTGTCTCGTCAGTCATCAATGCCATCCCAGAGTTCAGAAATAGGATGAACTTTGCCTTCTTTAACTTGCTGCATGGAGTTGCGGAGGCTGGCTAGTATGAGTTCGGCCGGTTCGTCATCGGGATCTGCGGGCGGAGTGACGATATGGCGATCGATTAATAGTTGGTAGAAGTCGTCCACAGACATTACAGCGAGTTGAGCGGCTTTATCGAGACTGAGGCTGTGTTGCTGATAAAGTACGATCGCCAATTCTATCCTCACATCGGCTTCAGTCAGGGGCAGATTGTCGGGAAGGTCGATCGTGATTTGCATGATTTAAGGTAATTTTAGGTTTTTATTGGCTTTTAAGTGCGATCGATTAATTCTGCAATTTAGATTTAACTCTATTACAAAAATCGACAAAATGACGAAAAGTAGTCAATTGTTCTGGCTGCACTTGAATTCTGGCTAATAGTCAACGTAGGGTGCGTCGCCAAGAACAACTCTCGCCCTGGATCGCCAGATTAAACCAGCGACGCACCCTACAACTTATAACTTAAGTAAACCCTATTGAACCTGTACCTCACCTTTTTGAGAGGGGTTGACGAATACTCACCTATTTAAAGCATGAATAATCGCGAACCCGCCCGATCTAATTTATGTTACATATTGCTGCAACTCATATCCCCAGATAATTGACTGAAACGGGCATTTTCCCGGTAGTCAACCGGACAGTCAATCACGCAGGGAACATCTTGAGCGAGCGCTTCCTTCAAAATAGGAATAAAATCGCTAGCCGCTTCCACGCGATAGCCTTTTAAACCCATACTTTCGGCAAATTTTACAAAATCGGGATTGCCAAATTTGATGAAATTTGAATGGCCAAATTGATCTTGCTGCTTCCATTCAATTAACCCGTAGCCGCCGTCATTAAAGATGAGAGTCACAAAATTAGTACCGACACGCAACGCAGTTTCTAACTCTTGACAGTTCATCATAAAACCGCCGTCGCCGGTGGCTGCTACTACTTTGCGATCGGGATAAACGAGTTTTGCCGCCACCGCGCCGGGAATCGCAATTCCCATCGCCGCAAATCCGTTGGAAATTAAACAGGTATTCGGGCGATCGCAATGATAGTGCCGCGCGATCCACATTTTGTGAGCTCCCACATCAGATATCACAATATCTTCCGGGCCCATGACTTGCCGCAAATCGTAAATCAACTTCTGCGGCTTGATCGGAAAACCATCATCGTTTGCATATTGTTCGTACCCAGCGCGAATATCCGCCCGCAATTGCTTCGCAAAAGGGTCTACTTTTTCCATGCGATCCGCACGCTGCAAAATTTCATTGAGGGAATCAGAAATATCCCCCACAACTTCTACAATAGGAATATAACTGCTGTCAACTTCTGAAGGCAAAGCTCCAACGTGAATAATCGGAATTTTCCCGTCAGGATTCCACTTTTTCGGGGAATATTCAATTAAATCGTAGCCAACAGCAATCACTAAATCCGTTTCTTCAAAAGCACAACTAATGTAATCCCGCTTTTGCAATCCCGTCGTCCAAAGTGCCAAAGGATGAGTGTAAGGAATTACGCCTTTGCCCATAAAAGTATTAGCTACAGGAATATTTAATCGAGTAGCAAATTCTGTCAAAGTATCGCTGGCGTTAGCGCGGACTGCGCCGTTTCCTACTAACAGCAAAGGACTTTTTGCCTTAGAAATTGCTATTGCTGCTTTATTCAGGCTTTGGTAAGCACCAAAAGTTTTTTCGCGGTTATCTTTGGTGAGCGGCTCTCCTTCCACAGGCATTGCCGCGATGTTTTCTGGCAAGTCAATATGAACTGCTCCGGGCTTTTCGCTTTGAGCAACTTTAAAAGCTTTGCGGACGATTTCTGAGGTAGTGCTGGGGCGGACAATCTGAGCGTTCCACTTAGTAACAGGAGCAAACATAGCCACCAAATCTAAATATTGGTGCGATTCTATGTGCATTCTGTCTGTACCGACTTGTCCAGTAATTGCTATTAAAGGAGCGCCGTCTAAGTTGGCATCAGCAACTCCTGTCATTAGGTTAGTTGCGCCGGGGCCCAAGGTGGACAAGCAAACGCCGGCTTTCCCGGTGAGGCGGCCGTAAACGTCGGCCATGAAGGCTGCACCTTGTTCGTGGCGAGTAGTAATAAATTTAATTGAAGAGGTTCTTAGGGCTTCTAAAACTTCTAAATTTTCTTCTCCGGGAAGTCCGAAGACGTATTCTACGCCTTCGTTTTCTAAACATTTGACGAGTAGTTGAGCTGTGTTCATTTCGGTTTTTTTCCTATTTAAGTCTGGTGGTTTTTTTTGATAAACTTGTGGTCAAAACACGAGATTAATTTTAACCGCTGATGAACGCGGATTGACGCAGATTAATTTATGCTTTGACGAACAGTTTATCAAATTTTGTTTATTTTACCCACACTGTTTTGATGTTGACAAATTCGTGAATTCCTTGGATGCTCAATTCGCGTCCGTAACCGGAGCGTTTGATGCCGCCAAAGGGCAGTCTGAGGTCGGATTTGACTAAGGCGTTAATGAATACTGCGCCGGCTTCTAGTTCGGAAATAAACCGATCGCTCTCTGTTCTTACTGTAGTCCAAGCTGCGGCACCCAAGCCAAAGGATGTGCTGTTAGCTAGGGCGATCGCCTCATCGATGCTTGCAACCCGGAATACTAAGGCTACCGGGCCGAAAAACTCTTCTTGACGCGCCGCAGCATCCGGGGGAATATCTGCCAGAATAGTTGGTAAGTAGAAATTGCCGGCATTCTCTGACAATGGCCGGCCGCCTGTCAGCAGTTTTGCTCCAGATTTGATGCAAGCTTGCACTTGATTGTCCAATTCTTTGAGGATTGCTGGGGTAGCTAAAGGGCCGATATCGGTTTCGGGCAACATCGGATCTCCTACTTTTAATTGCTCGAATTTTTCGATAAATCCTTGGATGAATTCGTCGGCGATTTCTTCTGCTAAAATAAAGCGTTTAGCGGCGATGCAAGATTGGCCGTTATTCAGCATCCGCGATGTGACTGCTGTTGATAAAGCTGCTTCTAAATCGGCGCTGGACATCACAATAAATGGGTCGCTTCCTCCCAATTCCAGCACTACTTTTTTGAGATTTTTGCCTGCATTTGCTGCCAAACTTTCCCCAGCAGGTTCGCTACCGGTGAGAGTTGCTGCTTTGATGCGATCGTCCGCAACTATCTTAGCTACTTTATCGGCTCCCACTAACAAAGTTTGAAAAACTCCTTCGGGAAAGCCAGCTTCCGCGAAAATTTCCTCGATTTTCAAGGCGCACTGTGGCACGTTGGAAGCGTGTTTGAGCAAGCCGACATTGCCCGCCATCAGCGCCGGTGCGGCAAACCGAAAAACTTGCCAAAATGGGAAATTCCACGGCATGACGGCTAAAATAACGCCCAGCGGTTGGTAGCGGACAAAGCTACTGCTAGCGTCGGTGGTTGCGGGTACGTCTGCCATAAATTGAGCGGCATTTTTGGCGTAGTAGCGACAAACTAGGGCGCATTTTTCTATTTCGACGATCGCCGATTTGAACGTTTTGCCCATTTCCAGCGTCATCATTTCAGCATAAATTTCGCGATCGCGCTCCAAGATATCCGCAGCTTTCTGCATCCAAATTGCTCGCTGCTCAAACTGCAAGTCGCGGTATTTGTTAAAAGCTTGCTGTGCTAATTCCAACTTAGCTTCAATTTCCTCATCCGTTATTTCCTCGAAAGTTGAGAGCGTTTCTCCCGTTGCCGGGTTGATAGTAGCAATAGCCATTGTTTCATCTCCTTTTCAAAAAACACAAAACTCCCTGATAGTTTTTAAGCTAGCTGGGGAGTTCTTGTATATATCTATTACAAAATTTGAATTTGCTAGCCACATTTTCAGGTCTTGCTAACTTGCAAGTACCGGAATTTGCTTAAAAATCCATACGGTTCACTTAACATATTTATGCCCCGGAGATCCCCCTAAATCCCCCGAAAGCAAGGGGGACTTTGAGGGCATTCTTGTCCCACCCCCTACTCCCCTTTTTAAGGGGTGTGCCAGGGAGATCTGTCTTAAGTGAACCGTATTGGCTTAAAAATCTCATTGTTTAATTATAGTGCAACAGATCCAATGCAAATCTTAAGAAATTTTGTTGTTAAAGTTTATGTTTGTGGTCAAATGGCTTTGCAGAAGGTCGATCAATTTTAGATTTTAGATTTTAGATTTTAGATTTTCTACTCGTTCTACTCGTGACCAGGGAGGAGAGAAAGTAACGCTTTTGCGGTGAGGAAGAGCCGACTTTTCCATTTTCCTAGGCGAGGCAGAGCCTCTGGATCTCGGTTCCCAGGCTCTAGCCTGGGAACCAGTTACTGATTTCAGCCCTCACCCAAATCAAACAGACTTTTCCTCAATGTAATTCTGCACGTAAGACTGATAGTAATACCTGCTGCCCTTATCGTTATTTGCCACCATTCCCAACAGCGGAATTCCCGCCATTTTTAAATCCTCAAAAGCCAACAACAGCGCCTCCCGCTCAGTTTGATGTAGCCCAACTACCAGCATCAATCCGTTAGTTTGACCAGCCAACAAATTCGCATCCGCCAAACCCAACAACGGCGCAGTATCGTAAATAACTAAGTCAAAATGACTTGCCAAAGCTGCCATTAAATGCTGCATTTTTCGCGAAGAAAGCACCTTTGTCGGGTCTGGAGGTACTGGCCCGGATGTTAACACAAATAGGTTTTCATCCCTGGGCGATCGCACAATCACATCTTGCACATCCAAATCCTCAGCAATCACGTTGTGCAAGCCTTGCCAGTTCGGCAAACCGAGCATTTCGTGCACCTGCGGCCGCCGTAAATCCGCATCCACTAACAGCACTTGCTGGCCCATTGCAGCCGCCGCCCGTGCCAGATTTACTGCCACAGTAGACTTGCCATCAGCTACTTGACAAGACGTAATTACACAAGAATTGATCGGAGTATCAACGTTTAGTAACCGAATATTAGCATTGAGCGATCGAAAAGCCTCTTGAAAAGCATCCGTCGGCACCGGCGACATTTCCACATCCACCGGAGTCTTCTCTGCAGGCGGCAGTCTCAAAATTTTATCGCTAGCAGGAATTACCCCCAACAAAGGTAGGTGAATCGAATGTTTGACATCCTCTGGAGTCTGGAACACCGTTTTATTATTAAACCGTTCCGCCAACTGCGCCATCAGCATACCAAACACCAAACCAGCCAATCCCCCCAAAGCCAAATTCAAAGGCATAATCGGAGCAACAGCCATCAACTCGCCATTTCTATAGCGCGGAATTTCCGGCTTAGCAATCACCTCCCAAGCCACCTCTTTTTGACCGACAGCTTCTAGCTGTAAAGCTTGCTGTTTCGCCAGCAAACTATTCAGCGTATTATTAGTCAACTCCGCCTCCCGTTGCAAATCAGAATAGCGCCGCAAAATCACCGGAAATCCTTGAGAATATTGATTCAACTCCTTAGCAGCTTGTTCCAAAACCACATTTCGCACGCCCAGCACCTGAATCAAATTAGCAGTACCGATAAACTGCTCGATCAACTTAATCCGCACCGGATCTTGAAAAGCCAGCACCTGCGAATTCACCTTAGCCAAATCAGTTCCCAGAACTTGTTGGGCTTCTTTCTGCAACAAAGGAATCAGATTCTTGCGCTGTTCTCGCAACAATTGCATTTGCGGAGTTTGGTCTGTATATGTAGCCGAGTTAATCGCAATTTGCCCTTCCAATTGCTGCAATTGAGTCAGCATTGCTTGATAGCGGGGAGCTTGACTCAAAGCCGAAGCCATCAGTGCTTGTTTTTGGTTCAATCCGAGCTGATTTTGCAGGTTTGCATAGAGCAATCTCTGCTGGTTAAGCTGCGTTTGCGCGTCCAATCGTTGCGCTTGAATTTGACTAATTTGTTGCGCTAGTTGTTGGCTTTGAATTTGCGGATCGATGAAATTGTACTGCTGCCGCAACTTTTGAATTTCGGTTTGCAGAACTTGTTGGCGCTTTTTTTGGTTAGGAAGTTGTGATTTCACAAAATCTAGACTCTGGTTAATTTGTGTTCTGGTATCTTGCACGCTGTAGTTGCGGAAACCAACAGCCAATTTTTCCAAAACAAAATTAATCTTTTTCGGATCGTAATCCCGATATCTAACTTCGATAATTTTGGTATTTTTGAACCGATTGACTGACAGCCTGGTTTCCCCAGAAAACGGCAAATTATCTACTTTTTGATTCAAAAGGTAGCTGTAATTTATTTCGGGATATTTAGCCTGCAACTGTTTAATAATCGGCGACATAACTTGCGGGCTTTGCAAAACTTGAATTTGCGATTCGTAGTCAAAACCTGGATTTTCGGCAGTCCCGGGACTCGCTGGTTGCACTTTCAGCTCGCCGGAGTAGATTTTTGCTAAAGTTTTTTGCGTAACAGGGGCTTCTACTAATAATTGAAAGCGCCCTTCGTACTCGCTTTTTTGAGTCAACGTCCAGGCAAAAACTCCCGTTGTCACTGCCACTGCTACGGCGATGACTAAGAGGGAGCGGCTGCGGCAAACTTCCCAAAAACTTAACTCTTCTTCCTCTCTGTTTTCCCTATCTAAAAATTGATTTTCTTGATAAACTGCTGTTGATATATTTTGCCAATCCAAAAATTTTCTATTGTTATTAAACTGTGTTATTTGAGACTTTTTCCCTGGTTTCATTTGATTTCTACAACTTATTAGTTTAAACGTCTGTAAGGCTGGGGTCGTTTCATTAACCCGGTTTCTGACTAGATATCTAGTTACTAAACCGAAAAATTTTCTAGAAACCTGGTTTTTGAAACCCTAGCGCTAGTGTATTCAAATCACCGAAAAATATTGAACAACCGAAATATTCCCAACAGCGGGCTCAAAGGAGCGAGAGTCCCGCCTACATTATCCGAAAACGTAGCGCGTCCCGATCGCCTTACCATAATTACATCATTATTTTGCAGTTTGGGATTAGTTTCCTCATTGGCTGTTGCCGAAAAATTCACCTTAACACTTAGCTGGGAAACAGTACCGTTAGAATTCAGGCGAATTAAATCCACAGAATCCATTTCTGCCCGCGATTTATTAAAACCTCCGGCTGCTACCAGCGCTTGATTTAAAGAAGTGTTGGGCATCATCGCAAACGATCCGGCTTTCACGACTTCTCCCACAATGCTCACCTTAATCGTATCCGGTGAAAAAGTAGAACTAGCCACTTGTTCACCTTCGGCTGCATCAAGATTGTCGGCTTTGGGAACAATTACCGTATCTCCCTGTTGCAGCGCTAAATCTTGAGATACATCTCCCCCTTCCAAAAGTTGCCACAAATTCACATTAATAATTTGTTCTGTACCCGCGCGAGTCAGGCGGCGAACTTGTATTTGTCTGATATCGGCTACCGGCGTAATGCCGCCGGCCATTTTAATCGCCTTAGTTACAGTTTGCTGTACGAGAGTTTCCCCGCCTGCGGGAGTTTCGCTGGCAGCAAACAAACCAGAATTTGCACCTATTTCATTCTCTTGTACTCTACTTTGAACCTCTTTTGCCAGAGTATAAGTACCGGGGCGAGTTACTTCGCCCACCACAGCAATATTAATTGGTTGAGTGCTTTGTCCGGTAATGTTAGCTACTGCTAAAGTCGGTGCTTCTTGGCGGTTGAGGCTAGTTACAGTGGGAATAAATATCGTGTCGCCGTCGCGCAAAGTCAAGTCGGCGCGCAAATCGCCGTTTTGCAATAATTCCCACAAATCCACACTAATAATTTGTTCCGGTGCGTTGCGCTGGGGGCGGCGGATTTTGATTTGCCGCACGTCTGCTGATTGGGTAATTCCTCCCGCCATTCGCAGAGCCCGCGATATCGTGGGCATTTGAGTGCCAATTTGTTCTGAGGTGCCTCCGGGGCCTGCTGCTGAGGATATTGTATAGGCTCCGGGGCGGTTGATTTCACCGGCGATCGCAATTTGCAAAGGACGCGCAGCCAGCAGTTTCAGCGTAATCCAAGGACGTTTGAGATATTTGCCGTATAGCTCCTTGACAGCATTAGAAGCTTGTTCTAAGGTCATTCCGGCAACTTCCAGGCTGCCAATTAAGGGCAAACTCAGGGAACCGTCGGCCTGTACTTGATGTTGACCGTTGGGGCCGCTGTATTCCGGGACGTTGAAAATGTCCATTTGAACGCGATCGCCCGCGCCCAAAGTGTAAACTTCCGATCGTACACTTGTAGGCGCACTTGCCGGAAATCCGGGAAATCCCGGCGCTGCGGGTACTGGTACCGGCTCGCTCGAAGCAGGAGGAGGAGGAGGAGGCGCAAACTGGGCCGCCGCCGGAGAGCAGCCCACAGCCCCCAGCACTGACACTGTTAAACTTTGGACAATCAAATTTTTGACGGCATTACTTGTCAAATAACCCTGCTTGCAGCTTTTGCTGGAAACATCTCTCCGGGTTCCTTTCCTCGAAACAGAAGCGAACAATCGAACCATTTCCGTCAGGGCCAAGAATGCCCGAGGGTCAGGTTTTTTCTCAAGTTGCACGCCGCGCGAAGAACTTTTCACCACCATCGCTTTTTGCCCCTATCCTCTTCCTACCCCGCCAACATCAAATGTAACCTAACTGTTCTAACTTGGTCAGAACTTTTTTAACACTCTCTTCTACACTTTCTTGCTCTGTGTAGCAAATAATCTCAGGATTGAGCGGTTCTTCATAGGGATCGTCAATTCCCGTAAAACCCTTAATTTCTCCTGCTCTGGCCTTAGCGTACAGCCCTTTGACATCGCGACCTTCGCACACTGCTAGCGGCGCTTTGACATACACTTCAACAAAATTTGGCTCGATCGCTCTAATTTCGTCGCGAATTGCTCTGTAGGGGCTAATAGCTGCGGTCATTGCGGCAACTCCATTGCGGCTCAGCAGGTGAGCGACAAATCCAATCCGTCGAATATTAGTATCCCGGTCTTCTTGGCTAAATCCCAAACCTTTTGACAAGTTGGTGCGAACGATATCTCCATCCAAGATTTCAACTTTGCAGCCTCGACGCTTCAATTCTGGTTCGAGAGCTTCGCTGATAGTTGTCTTGCCGGAACCGCTCAGGCCGGTGAACCACAAAATAAAACCTTTTTCCATTTTTAGCCACTAATTAAGTAACGGGGAAATTAATTATACGATGTAAAACTTTATAGATGCAGTTCCCTTTTTCTATTATCTTGATTCGCGGTGTCAGTCGATTTTAGATTTTAGATTCTTCGACTTCGCGAGCGTACAAGTTTTAGATTCTTCGACTTCGCGAGCGTACAAGTTTTAGATTTTTGATTTTAGAATTGACTCTGGCAAGGAGAAATCAAAATTTGCGATCGCTGGCGCTTTCTTGCAGTAACAAAAATTTGGATTGTCTGCGTAATTACCGATGTATAGTTGATCGAGTCTTTACACATAAAAATTCAATTCGCGATCGCATTCAAGCCGAACATCTATCCCGTAGGGTGTGCACTGCGAACCTTACATGATGACAAATGCCGAACATCTATCCCGCACGGTGCTTATGGCGCACCTTATACCATTTTTACAAAATTTTGCTACAAAAAAGTGTTGGGCGGAGTGAAACGGAGGGTTGTTTACACGAGCCCTGTATGCAGCGGTGCGTCGCTATGAGATTGTCGATATACAAGTTAGGGATTTTCTGTGGCGACGCACCCTACGACTTGCAATCTAAAATCTAAAATCTAAAATCTAAAATCCTATTGCCATGTCCCCAACCTTAAAAGCAGATGTTTTAGTCGTCGGTGGCGGCACCGGCGGCACTGCAGCAGCCGTGCAAGCAGCCCGCCGCGGTGCCAAAACTATTTTAGTCAGCGAATTTCCCTGGCTGGGAGGAATGCTGACTTCCGCTGGCGTTTGTGCTCCCGATGGCAACGAATTAGCAGCTTTTCAAACTGGTTTGTGGGGTGCCTTTCTCCGGGAACTTCAGCAGCGACAGCCGGGAGGTTTGGATTGGGGCTGGGTCAGTTTTTTTACTTACGATCCCCGCATCGGTGCGGAAATTTTTGCTGATTGGGTTAAGTGTTTACCGAACTTGCACTGGATTTCTGGACAAATAGCTCGCGATGTGCTATGGGAAGGCAACAGAATTTCTGGCGTTCGGTTTGCAGATGTTACTGTTTTGGCCAAAGTCACTTTGGATGCAACGGAATTGGGAGATTTATTGGCTTTAGCGGAAGTCGGGCACCGCTGGGGTTGGGAATTTCAAGCCGAGTGGGGAGAACCCAGCGCGCCGATCGCCCCTAACGATCTCACACAAAGGTATTCGGTGCAAGCTCCGACTTTGGTGGTTGTCATGCAGGATTTTGGTGAAGGTGCTGCGGCACCAGAAATTCCCGCGCCGCCTGTTGACAATCCCGATCGATTTATCGGCGCTTGGAAAGATTACACTCCCGATCAATTTCTCAATTACGGCAGGCTGCCTGGGGGATTGTTGATGATTAATTGGCCGATTCGTGGTAATGATTATGGTGAAGGGGTCGATCGACTAATTGGATCTGAAACATCTCGACAAGAATTCCTCCAAGAAAGTCTCTGGCACAGCCAAAGTTTCGCCCGCTGCATTCAAACCCAACTCGGCCGCCGCTACGGTTTAGCACAGAACATTTTCCCCATTTCAGAAACAGAAAATCCACAAACTTCTCCCCTTCTTTCTTCTTCCTTCTCCCCTCTTCCTTCTTCCTTCTTCCCTCTTCCTTCTTCCTTCGCCTTACATCCTTACTACCGAGAAAGCCGCCGCTTGCGAGGACTCAGTACAGTCACAGAACAAGATATTTTGCCCATTGTCGGCGGCAGAGTAGCGAAATTGCCGATCGATTCTCAGGGAATTTGCGAGACAATTGCGATCGGCAACTATGCCAACGATCACCACTACCCGTCTGGCGACATTCCCTTACAGCCAAAATCTATCCGCTGGGGCGGCCGCTGGACGGGAACGACCTTTACAATTCCCTACAGTGCGCTAATTCCTGCGAGTGCAGACGGATTGCTGGTTTGCGAAAAAAATATTTCCGTCTCTCACATCGCCAACGGTGCAACTCGCTTGCAGCCGGTGGTGATGAATATCGGACAGGCGGCGGGGATGGCGGCGGCTTTGTGCGCGGAAGCTGGATGTCAGCCGCGCGATTTGTCGGTGAGGGTTTTGCAGGAAGCTTTGCTGCAAGATTCCGAGGCGAGGGCGGCGGTTGTTCCTTTATTTAATGTGACACCGGAGCGATCGCATTGGCTCGATCGGCAGCGCTATTATCTCGATCGACCTCAAGCATATCCCGCCAGCGGCGAATGTCCTTCCTCAGATCCAAAATCGCGACAAACCCGGTTTCTCAACGAAACTTCTGTATTTGAACCCAGAACCTTGACATCTGAACTTAGTTTCTGCCCAAACCCCAGCAGTCAAACAGCAAATACCCACAGCGAATTTTCCGGCATTTTCCGCCGAAAAGGCCCGCAAGACTGGACGCTAACGCTGACAAGTCCCGGATCAAATAGCGGTCAAACTTGGCAACTCGTGACTTTGGACTGGGAAACCGACAGCTTTTTAGACAATTGCGAAACCGAAAAACTGATAACAGTGTGGGGCTGGCCCAATGAAGCCGGTGGTTGGCTGCGGTTGGCATCTGTAGCGTTACAAGAGTAAGGTTTTTTGCAAAGTTCCGAAATTGGCAGAAATCTATCCTGATCGATCGGGCCAAGTCCGTATCAGGTAATAGACACTGACACGGATACTACCCATGCAAACCTACACTGCAATTGCTTTACTGAGCCTGTTGGGCATTACCTTGAGTGCCAGCGCTGCTCGTGCTTTTGAATCTCCAGCCTCAATGCTCGAAACTGCTACCGCCCAATATTATATGTTGTCAGCGCAAACTCAACAAAAGGGCGAACGCGGCCCAGAGAGGGGCAGCGGACGCAGAAGCTTTATCGAGCCTAATGTTACTCATGCGCTACAAAATTTCTAATATTACTGTATCTGTGCGAGTGCCAAAACTGAGTTGGTTCGGGCCGTTGGTTCGATCGATCTGATTTTCTGAAATTCTAGTTTTTCAGGTTAAACGGTAACTGCACTTTTTGTTTACAGTTTTCAGGAGATTCTTTTTGTGTGATAAATGTTAGCATATAAATCTTGAACCGCCATCTACCTAGAGATAGACTCTAGTATTTGGCGGTTTTGTCTTGAAAACGCTTTCCTCTCCCCCATCAGACCCTCGCCCGTTGTCGGAGCCTCCTCAAATTCCTGCGATCGCAATACTTATTTACGTTGTCCGCCAGCAGGTGCGGTTTAATTTTTCAACGGCTGTACTATAATTAACGTGCGATAACTAACTTAAATATAGGTAAACCCTGAGTGCAGAGGGTGGAGCAATCTACTTAAATTCGCCAATAAGAACCACTTATTCGGTGTCGGTCGCATTTAAGCCAATGCCCCAGCGAACTCAGGGAAATTAATAGGCCTGAATATTAGGATAGCTGCCAAGCTTTCCGGCGGCAGTCGGCTATGCTAGATTCGGCGCTCTCGCAATAATTTAGTGGAGGATCGCAAGATGCCTCCTAGTTTGGCTATTTCGGGGATTGTGATGAAAAATGACTCTTTAGATCTGGTCAAAAGCCTCAGCCCTAGTGCAATGGATCAGATCATGCTATATCTGGCCTTTAGCGCCATGAGAACCAGCGGGCACAGGCACGGGGCGTTTTTAGACGCGGCCGCAACGGCGGCTAAGTGTGCCATTTATATGACTTATATGGAGCAGGACAACAACCTGCGGATGACCGGACACTTGCATCACATTGAGCCTAAACGGGTGAAGGTGATTGTTGAGGAAGTCCGGGAAGCTCTGACTAAGGGAAAATTGCTGAAAATGTTGGGTTCCCAAGAACCTAAATATTTGATTCAGTTTCCCTATGTCTGGCTGGAACAGTATGCTTGGTTGCCTGGCCGCCCTCGCATTCCTGGAAACAGCTTGAATGCGGATGAAAAAAAATATCTCGAAGGCAAGGTTCCTGCTAATCCGCCTGATGCTCAACTGATCAATTCTTTTCAGTTTATGGAGTTGATCGAGTTTCTGCACAGGCGATCGCAAGAAGATATGCACCCAGAAAGGCGAATGCCTTTGAGCGAAGCTCTAGCAGAACACATCAAGCGCCGATTGATCTATTCGGGAACAGTTACTCGCATAGATTCTCCTTGGGGAATGCCGTTTTATGCCCTCACCCGCGCTACCTACTCTCCCGCAGAGCAGGAAGAGCGCACGTTTACGATGGTGGAGGATACGGCTAGATATTTCCGGCTGATGAAGGATTGGGCGGAAAAACAACCGAAGGTGATGCGAGTTATGGAGACTTTGGATATCCCGCCGGAACGGCTGGATCAAGCTGTTGAAGAATTAGATGAAATTATTCGCAATTGGGCCGATCGCTATCACAAGCGAGGCGAACCAACGATGGTTTTACAAATGGTTTTTGGGCCGCAAGACGACGCTTAATGTGATGAGTTATTGGTCATTGGTCATTAGTTATTAGTTATTAGTCATTGGTCATTGGTTATTAGTCATTAGTCCAACGTCATTAGTCCAACGTCATTAGTGCGAGCGTCCCCGCTCGCGAACGTCCAACGTCATTAGTGCGAGCGTCCCCGCTCGCGAACGTCCAACGTCATTAGTGCGAGCGTCCCCACTCGCGAACGTCCAACGTCATTAGTCGATCGCTCGAAACTAATGAGTAATGATTAATAACTAATAGTGGAGACAGCAACCAGTTTTTTTTCGCAAATACTGCGTTATACCATTTTTCTAAAGATGTGCTTAGGGAGCATCTCAGTTTTGTATTTATAGTGCGAGCGTCCCCGCTCGCGTATTGTACAATACGCGAGTTCTTGAGGTGCTCGCACTCAAAGAAAAAATGCTTTTTACAAAAATGAGATGATCCCTGTGCTGATGAAGTCTTAGCCCCCCCCTTACTAAGGGGGGGTTGGGGGGGTAAGATCTAGTGCTACTTTATGAAATTGGTATTAATGCTTTGAATGCTTGTAAAAAACCCGGTTTCTTGAGTCGGCTATCTCCAAAATTCACTAAACTAAAAAAGCTTTCCAGACATAGGCCAAGACGATCGCACAAATCGCTCCAATCAGCGTATTAAAAAAATTAACTACCTCATTCGTCAGCCATTCAAACTTTGATTGCACCGTCGCGCCAATCACGCTCTCGATGTTGGTAGCAATAAAAGCTGCAATAATACAAAAAACAACTCCTGTCAAGTCAATTAAACCCACAGCCCAACTCAAAAGCGCAATCAGGATCGATCCGACAATGCCCGCGATCGTTCCTTCCAGACTTACCGCCCCTTCCGTACCCCTAGGTACAGGCTGCAACGTAGTAATCAAAAACGTATGCTTGCCGTAAGCTTTGCCGATTTCGCTAGCGCAGGTATCGGAAAGTTTGGTACAAAAACTCGCCGCATAACCCAGCAATAACAGGGAAATCACCTCTTGTGGCACAGGCATATTGCCCGTATCTCCGAAAATAGATAATGCCAAAACTCCCACAGCACAAAAAGTAGCTGTTAAAGCCGAACCCCAGACATTTTCCGGGCCTCGTGCGCCCGATCGCTTTTCAGCAATGCCTTCTGCTTCTTTCTGGGCTTTACCGATGCGGGTAACTCCCGATCCGAGAAGAAAGTAAAACATCACCACCGCATAGCCTCGCCATCCCAAACTCGCCCAGATAATCACACCTAGCAGCCAGCCGTGAAATTGTCCGGCCCGAGTCAGCAATTTTTTGGGAGCAACTGTGGCGATCGCGAGTAAAAATGTATTAAGGGCGATCGCCACCAACCAAGGATTAGACCAAGATAAATAATTAAAGAACAATTCTGAATTCTGCACAGTCACTTTTATACCTCCATGAGCCAAATCTTATTTCATCTTGCCTTCCCCGTAACGGATCTTGCCCAAACAAAAGCCTTCTACGTAGACGGGCTCGGCTGCACATTAGGTCGCGAATCGCCCAATTCTGCGATTTTGGGTTTGTGCGGCCATCAAATTGTCGCCCACCTCAGCCGCGAACCTTTGACACCTCAGCGAGGCATCTATCCCCGGCATTTTGGGTTAATTTTCACTTCAGAAGCTGACTGGGAAGGGTTACTAGAAAAAGCACAGCAAAACAACTTAAATTTCTATCAAGAAGCCAGAAGGCGATTTGTCGGTTTGCCTACAGAGCACCGCACCTTCTTCTTAGAAGACCCTTTCCACAATATACTAGAGTTCAAGTATTACTGTGAAGCTGAGGCAATTTTTGGCCTCAGCGAATACGCTGAAGTGGGCGATGCTGTTTGATTGTTTTGGAATGATTTAA
>Ga0335395_10000468_pt1 | contig 25347 bp, 21 predicted proteins | sample MAT02_FD_205744 | JGI IMG/M metagenome (GOLD analysis project Ga0335395, IMG submission 205744) | Freshwater microbial communities from Lake Fryxell liftoff mats and glacier meltwater in Antarctica - MAT-02 (spades assembly) (version 2) ...
TAAATTCTGTAGTTGTGTAAAAGTAGTTTATTTTGAAGGACAAAAAAATGGCTTTAGGTCAAAACAAGCGAGCTGTAGGATCTTTTTCTAATTACCGCGATACGGAATTAGCCCTGATGGAACTGCAAAGTACCGGGTTTCCGATGAATAAAGTTTCGGTAGTTGGGGAAAGTCTCAACGGGAACGAAATTGGGGGCGCTAGCACTGCTAAGAGTACCGATGAGAAAGCGGGGGGCGGCGCGAAAGCTGGCGCGACGGCGGGAGTCGTGACGGGCGGTTTGATTGGGTTGCTCGGCAGCATTGGGGCGCTGGCGATTCCGGGAGTTGGCCCGATCATGGCGGGGGGCGCGATCGCGACTCTGCTCGCGGATACTGTGGTCGGAGGTGCGATTGGGGCTGCTGCGGGCGGTTTGGTGGGCGGCTTAATAGGTTTGGGAGTTCCCGAAGACAAAGCTAAAGTTTATAGCGATCGCGTCTCGCGCGGAGAATATTTGGTATTCGTAGAAGGAACAGATGCCGAACTTGCCACTGCTGAAGGTATTATGAGCGTGCGGGGCATTCAGGATTGGGGCATTTACGATGTGCCGGCAGACACCGGCCGCAGAGCTTCGACCCACGACAAGCGCGCTGTCGGGGTATTTTCAACCCGCCGCGAGACCGAGCACGCCCTGGGAGAACTCAGAACAGCCGGTTTTGACATGAATCGGGTTTCGGTTATCGCTAAAGATGCTGATTCTCAAGGGGACATCGCAGGGATTGACGTGCACGACAGCGCGGACAACAAGGCTGATGAAGGGGCGACCAAGGGCGCGCTCACAGGCGGCACTTTGGGTGGTTTGACGGGCTTGTTGGTGGGTCTGGGCCTGGTGGCAATTCCGGGTATCGGGCCGATTATGCTGGCTGGAGCTGCGGCTACGACGATCGCCACTACACTGGCCGGTACTGCTTTGGGTGCGGCTGCAGGCGGCTTGATCGGAGCTTTGGTCGGTTTGGGAATTCCTGAAGAGGAAGCTAAAGCATACAGCGATCGGGTGTCGAGAGGAGATTATTTGGTACTGCTTGACGGTAGCGAAGCAGAAATCGCCAGAGCTGAAACGATTCTGAGCCGCGGCGGCATTCAGGATTGGAGCATCTACGACCATCCCAGCGTCGATGGCGCTCGGGCAGATTACGGCGCTCCCGGCGCTCCTGGCGTTGATACTACGGCTGGTATTTACGACCCCAATCAGGGCCTGACCGGCCGCCCGAGGGTTTAATACTTCAGACTCGGTTTGGGTATTGTTTCTACGAACGGCAGGCTAGTGCCTCTCCCGCACTCGGATTGTGTGTGGCGTGTTTAACGCTTTGCCGATCGAATAATCTCAAAAGTCAGCTTTTTTTGTGAAAGCTGGCTTTTGTTTTGTTTTGGAAAGTTAAAAAAAGCGACACCATTCAACAGTTGACAGTTGACAGCCAGCACAGCATCGCGGGAGCAGGTACCAGCCTCGCGGGGCATTTTTTCGGAAAATCTCAGGCGAGAGATAGCCTGTTTTTTGCTTCGCCCGGCCCTGGAGAGCGAGTGAGGGAAACAGCCTTCCTGTTGGATTTCACTGGACGCGAGCACAGTGGGGGGAGGTGAAACTAGCTGATCTGATAGGGTTCTGCTGTGATGGGCGATGGAAGATAGAAGGCAGAAAGTAGCAGACATTCGGATTTGAAGCTTCGAGTTATTATTTCTTTCTGGCACTAATAAACTCGATCGCCCGTACCGGCAATTTTTCGGGTCAGAAGGGGGCGGGGATAGCGCCAGCAATACCCCAAATAGGCGATCGACCTTGACAAGGGCGATCGACAACTTATCAATATTTTGCGACTTTGGCAAATGGTTAGTAGTTAATAGTTAGTGATTAGCAGTTAGTATAAATACAACTAACAATTAACAACTAACATCAGTCGCAACTAACTATTAGCAAAATAAGACTTACAGGACTTACGCGGGGTGGCGATAAACTCTGTTTATTAATGACTCCCTGGGTGGAAAACCCAAAATTTGTTACGAAAAACATGGTTAATTTTCGTAAGTTATAACTAGGCCGCCCTGTCTGGCGCGTGTCAAACGCTTGGTTAAAACTGCCTGAAACACTTGAAATTTGGTAAGAAACGAGGGTGTGCACCGCGCACCGGTTGACTTGGTTTCTCATCGTGGGGCGATCGGTTGACTTTTTGGCTACCGTCTTAAGCCCACCGTTCAAGATTAGCCGGTGCTGGCCGCCATCCTACTTTCTGACGATATTTCAAGTATTTTGGAGACTTTAAACCAAACTCATCAAAGACGCCCTACAGGGCTGGTTATAACTCAATACGGTTCACTTAAGATTGTCCGAAGAGAGGCACGTTAGCGAAGCGATCCGTTCGCCGAAGGCGTTCCCGTTCCCCGTAGGGGTTCCCGAAGGGTAGGGTAGGAAAGCAAACAAGAGTATCTATTTTTCATAGTTTTTTACCGCCTGGATCGTCTTAAGTAAACCGTATTGGGTTATAACTAAGTTAACAGAGTGATGCTAGAAATCAACCAGTTTTGACAATTTTTACTGTAGCCGTATCGATTGAAACAAACTGACTGGCAAACACGATACAACCAACTTTCCGACAACATAGAAGATCGAGAAATTAAGGAAACTCACTCAACTTTTTTTATGAATTTCACCGAGATTTTAAGTGCCGATGAATTTTTAACTAGACATAGAAACGGGGAACGAGATTTTAGAGGGGCGAACCTCATTGCAGCTCATTTGATTGAAGCTAATCTCAGTCGCACAAATTTGAGCAGCGCTAATTTGAAAGGAGCCAACTTAATTAGAAGCAAACTAATTGGATCTAATTTAACCGGTGCCGACTTGAGCGGGGCTAATTTATCTAAAGCGAAATTAATTGAAGCTAACCTCGGCAGTTCTAGTTTAACTGGAACTGTGGCGATCGGAGCAGATTTTAGCGGGGCAAATCTCAGCGGAGCAATATTGTCTCGCGCTGACTTGAGCAAAGCTATTTTAACTGGAGCGAGTTTAGTAGGAGCTTGTTTGCTAAGCAGCTCGAAACTAAATGAGGCTAATTTGAGCGGGGCGACACTTAGCCGAGCAATTATGAGCGGGGTTGACTTAAGCAGAGCAAATCTGACTAGAGCGATTCTTAGCGAAGTGGATTTGAGCGGGGCAAACCTGAGCGGAGCAACTCTAATTCGGGCTTATCTCAATCGCGGAAATCTCGGCGGCGTCAACTTAGTTGGGGCTTATTTGAGCGAAGCAAGTATGCGGGAGGCTTGTGTTTGCGCTGCTGATTTAAGCGGTGCTGACTTGAGCGGTGCTGACTTGCAAGGTGCTAATTTAAATGGCTCTAATTTGAGCGGTGCTGACTTACAAGGAGCTAATTTAAGTAAAGCAAATTTAAATGGTTTGATTCTGCACAATGCTGATTTGAGGACGGCGAATTTGAACAAAGCTTCTTTGCGGGGAGCTGATTTGAGCGGTGCAAATTTGTCTGGTGCTAGCTTGTTGGAAGCGGATTTGCGGGGGGCAAATTTGAGTAACGCCAATTTGTCGGGAGCGGGTTTGCTGCTAAGTTCTTTGACAGGGGCAAATTTGACAGGAACTAATTTGTCAGAGGCTAATTTGATTGGGGCGAGCTTAAATGTTGATAATTTGAATCAAGCGGCTTTGGGCGGCGCTATTTTGCCGAATGGAGCTACTCACAGCCGCGATTGATATGTTGGAAGTTGTTAGTTGTGATAGCAACCGATGAAAGTCAATTAAGACAAATGGTAGGGGCGGGTTCACCAACAAATTAATTGGTGCATCTGTGTTTTGCATTTGAGCCTGCTGTAGAGAACTCGCGAGTCTTGCATCGCGAACTCGCGGGGACAGCACTATTAAATAGCTGGCGCTGAGAGATGTCTAAGGGAGCATTTCAGTTTTGCAAAAAGCATTTTTTTTATTATAGTGCGAGCGTCCCCGCTCGCGTATTGTACAACTCGCGAGCGGGGACGCTCGCACTATAAATGCAAAACTGAGATGCTCCCGTTTTTGTTATGGTAATCGACCGGACATGATATGAGTTGATTAACTATAATACTTAGAAATTAGGTGTCTTTTAGAAATCTGGTTTCTCACCAGCGCGCTTTCACAGTAATATAAAAAATCTAAAATCTAAAATCTAAAATCTAAAATCGAGCTACTGACGTTTAGCGTAATAGTGCTGGCGATTTTGTTCTATCCACTGAGATTCTGACCAATTCGGATCGGGTTGGTGCGCTAAATGGAGGTAGATCAATTCGGGCGATCGACAAAAATATTTATCCTCTCCTAAGTAGCGTTCAACAATATCTTGATCCTCTGCTCCCCAGCCAATGAATGTTTCATCCCATCCCCCGATTTCCATTAAGCGTTGGCGTTGAAATATGGGTGCAACTCCAAACCGTTCCCGCCGTGTCAAGTGCTTAAATAGCGCTGTCGGCATATCTTCTGGCGCAACTTTCAACTCTTCAATTATGGCAGAATTTTGCTCGAAATCCAAGCAGGCTGTATCGCACATCATTCGATAGCCAGTGACTAACATTTGGGATGAAATTTGAGCCATTTTTAAATGGCGATCGAGGGTATCTCGGTAGGGAATACAATCAACATCAAAAGCTGCTACCCATTGTCCGCGCGACAGAGATAAACCTAAATTTAAAGCTTTGGTTTTATGAAAAGTTCCCGCACAGGGAAGATAATTGTAGCTGATTGGTAGGTTGGTAATTTCTGGTAAAATCCAAGGTGAAGAAACCCGATCGAGTTCAATTAAAATGATTTCGGAAATAGATAATAAACTTGCAGAAGCTTGAGTTTTCCACCAGGCGAGTTGAGTTTTTAAATGGTGTTTTCGCTGGCGGTAGGTAATAATTAAGGATAACTGAATTTCAGTCACGGCTATAATTTGGGGTAAAATTAGTGGTGATTTCCACAAATTGAGGAGGTAAAATTGGTGGTTGGACTAAATCGCCAAAGAGAGCGCCTTTTTTGATAGATTGCAAGCAAGAGATGATATTGCGATCGCGCGTTTGCTGGGGCGGCACTTGCTGGTGATGTTGGTTGCGCGTCCCATCCGTATGAGAAACATGGATTACATTCCCCGCGCTGCAGATCTCGATTCCCAAGAGGGTAGCGCGAATTAGCAAATCTTGGTCTTCCCATCCCCAACCTGTAAAAATTTGCTTGTATCCTCCTAAGCGTAATAGCGTTTGTTTGCGGGTACAGATCAAGCCGCAGCCCGGTCGATCGCGATCGCCCGATTGAGCCTCTACAATATTAACAGTGGCAGTCTGTTCGCGCATCTGGATGTTGTAAGTATAGCGTTTCCGCTTTAAAGCTGCGGTTTGCGGGCGAGATTCTCCGACAGTTTTCACACAGCAAATAATCCCATTTTCTCGCGACTTGGCAGATGCCGGCAAGAACTGCGGTAGATTTTCTACAGGTTTTATCCTATTCTTGAGCGATAATAATTTTAGACTGTTTGGAGATAAAACAGGGTATAATAATTGTAAGATTGCCTGCTGATTCCAGATAATGTCCGCATCGGAAATTAGCAAATATTGGCTGGTAACGCGGAGAATTCCTTGATTGATTAACTGAGATTTATTAAAGTCGGATTGAGGATATTTTAACCACTCTATTTGTTCTAAGTTGGATAAATTCTGTAAAGCAGTTAAACATTGAGGTTCTGTTGTGCCACCATCGCAAATAATGATTTTAGTGACGGGGAAACTCCCTAAAAGCGATCGCACGCAGTCGCCGATTTCGGGACGATTCTTAACGGGGATAATTACCTGTAACATGATGTCTGTTCTCTTGACCGCAAGTAAAGTTCGTAGTGCGGACTTTAGTCCGCAATAAGAGCGGACTGAAGTCCGCACTACGAACCGTTTTAGTCCGTAAGAAGAGCGGACTGAAGTCCGCACTACGAACCGTTTTTGTGGTGGTAATCGACCGGACATGATATAGCATGATGTTTATAACAGTTTGAAAAAAGAGGCTAGGCAAACAAGCAATTGCTAATTATAAAATCTAAAATCTAAAATCTAAAATCGTATTAGCTTGCCCAGTTTAGGGAAGCACCGGTGATATAATTGAGTTCGATCGCCTGTGCTGTCTTCAAAGGACGCAAATCTGGTAGTTTACCCTCGCGCACCGCCGCAGTATTCGCGATCGCTCTACTCTTGAGTTGCTGAATCAATTCTAAACGCACCGGAGCATCTAGTCCAGTTTGTTGATCGGTAGTTAGCGAACCCTGTCGGTGCCGGCGAAAATAAGCAAAGTCAGGAATATTGACTATTTTTGCAGCAAAGTGCGATCGCAGCAAAAACTCACTATCCCCAGAAAACCGCAACCCCGTAGCAAAACCGCCCAATCTCAAGACTAAATCCCGCGAAACTAAGCTAGTAGGGTGTAACAGCGGATGTCCCGGCTTTTCTGCTAGGGCGGCGCTGACATTGAGAGGATAAAAAACAGGTAACAGCGTATCATCTTCAAACGCGCGCAATTCCTGCGTTCCCACTAATTCAGCACCCGTATTTTCTGCTGCTGCTAACAACAATTCTAAGCGATTTTCGCTAGACCAATCATCAGCATCTTGGAACAAATAAGCATCATAATTTGTTAGTTCGATCGCCTGTTGAATTAAGCGGTAAGGCCCGACATTCATAGCCGAAGCTAATAAAGTCACTCCCGGAAACTCTCGGACAATATCGATAGGTGGCGAATCCGAGCCATCATCAAGCACCACAATACCATCCAGAGGTCTAGTTTGAGCTACTAGAGACTGCAAGCAGCGATATAGAAACTGTTCGCAGCGATAATGAGGAATCACCGCCAGGACGCGAGATTTGCCTGTAATTATATCATATTTTTGGGAATAATTGATGTTTTTTACGACTTTATTTAAAATTTTAGCAGGAATCGGACGAGGTTTTGCGCGATCGTTCTTTACATCTAAACTCGTAGCAGTTGCTTTAGTTGTTCCCCAAGTAAAAGCAATATTTTGCCGTTCTAATTCCCTCGCAACTGCTAAAAAATTCCAGCAATTTATTTCTAACTGCGGTAGCGCTGCTTTTACCAAAGGCGTTGATGCAATCCAACCCAAGGCGGCGACAGGATATTGTTTGGCAGTTTCTAGCGGTAACTCCACCGCTGGAGGTAAAGATAGCAGGGCTAGATTGGTTAATTTGGGTACTAAAAAGTTTAATTCTGTGTTAGTAGGTAAAATAGCTATAAATTCAGTATTGATTGTCTGTAATAATTTCCAAAATGATGCCCAAGAGAAAAATTTAAATTCAGCTAAATTACCGGGCGAGGTGCAAATTGTAATTGCACGATAGGGGATTGCAGGATTGATGCTAATTACCTGTTTTAAGTCTAAGTTGCAGCCTTGATTTTGCCAAATGGCGATCGCCTTTATTTCCCAGTCAGGATTACTTTCACCCAGTATAATTAGAGTTAAACTTACCATCCTACCTCTACCCAAAGTCAGAAACAGTCTGAAAATTATCTGCGTTTACCTGCGTTTATCTGCAGTTTCGCCATCAAACCAAAATTTAGGAAAGAACCTATAGCAATCCTAAATGATTTTCTGTAGGGACACGGCACTGCCGTCTCCCGGACACGGCACTGCCGTGTCCCTACAGATGGATTTTGGGGAAATCACATTTATGTTCGCGGTAAGGATAATGATTTAGGATTGCTATATTATACTTCAATACGGTTTACTTAAGATGATCCAGGCGGTAAAAAACTATGAAAAATAAATACTGCGATTGCTTCGTTCCTCGCAATGACAATCTTAAGTGAACCGTATTGTATTATACTTTTCCTGAAAAAACTGTAAATCTCCGGCCAAATCTGCAAGAATTATGGGAGAGGTATATTAGATCGATCGCAAATGGTAGATTGTTTGTAATTCATTTCTCGCGCTAATCGTTCAAATCCCGAAGCGCGCATATCCGGCGGGGCGGCGGCAATTAAACACTGATAAGCTAATTCCGATTCTCCCCCTGCTAACCAAAGCGGGGCTAATTTCCATAAAAGCGGTATCCAAGGTATTGGATCGATATCTCGATCGGGCAAATTGGCGCTAATTAGTCCAGCATTTTTGTGAATTTTCTCTAACCATTCTACGGGGTTAAGTGGTTCTTGCCAAAGTAGTTTAGCATATCCTTGTTCGAGTTCGACTCGTGCTATTTCTGTCGGTAAAGTTGCTGTGGCTTGTAACTGAGATAATGCTGTGGTAGCTGATGCGCCATCGCCCAAAATTGCTTGCCGCCAAGTTAACCAAGCGTCTAAAAAGGAATCGCCCGTTGTTTGTCGGTGGATGCTGGATGCGAGGGCTTTTCCGTTGACTAACTCCCACCAGGATGCTAAAATTTGAATATGGAATCTGGAGGCCCAAAAATTCAAATCTCCGATTAAAATAGATAAAATTGGTTTCCACGCGATCGCGATATTGGGATTTTCACGTTTGGCTGTGCTTGCTGCGAGATTGAATGCTGCTAATAAGTGCTGAATATTAAATACATCTAGCTTGCCAGAATCGGGTAAATTGGTATTTTCCCAGATGGATATAGCGGTGTTGCTGTCGAATCCTAAACTGGGAATTAGTAAATCTACCATCGCGGAATATTCGCCGCAATTCATCTCGGCTAAACGTTGTTGGGCGCGGTGGTAGATATTTTGTCTGGTTGGGCGATCGGCTAAAAAGCTACACGCCAACAGCAACACCCGTACAGCCATCAATTCTACTGGCGATTCCCGACAAGGTGAAGGTTGCAAAAGCCTTGCGATCGCTTGTTGGGCGATCGGCGAAATCCCCGAATTTACCATGACAGTCGGCTGAATTAAACTTTTTAACAATAATGCAATTTCTCTCGCTGATCCTGCGGGTAATAAACCCAATTCCAACCACTCGCGCCAAGATTTTTTCGTTACCCATTCGATCCACTCTAAATCGCTACAACTTTGGGTATTTTCCAATTGACTTAAATCCGATGAATCTACAATAACTCTCCCTCGAACTTCTCCAAATAAATTTTCTAACCAAAGCTGTAAAGGTGACAAATCAAGGACTTGCTGCGGTTCGAGTTGCAGCCAAATATCTACATCTACTTGATTTTGCTTGACTATCTGATAATTCAGAATCCCCGGAAATTTAGGTAAACAGATTTCTCCCGGATATTTCCAGCCTTGCTGAGTCTTAATTTGTTCTTGAATGCGGCCCAGAATTTGGGCGGTGAATCCCGATCGCCCGCAAAGACACGCATCAAAATCTAATTGAATGCGATCGCCACATTTATAGCGAATCAAAGGCATTGTATAATTGAATAAATCTGTAGTGACTAATTCACCGTCAATAATTTCATAAAAACAGCGATCGACATCTAAATGCAGTCGCCCGCATTCAGGACAACTCAAGCCAGAAATCCCCGTTTCTTGGCAACCGTACTCGTTAATAACAGAAGTTTGAAAAATTGATTCAAGTAACTGTTTTTGAAAGTCAAATAAAACCTCACCGGTACAAATAACTCCTAACACAGCAGGAATTGAATGCCCAACCAGGGCGGCCGCCACTTCCGACAAACGACTGGGATAACCTCGAATTACCGCAGGCTGAATTTGCAACAATTCCTTTAAACTTTGCAGCCAATCGGCGGTGATATTTCCAATTAATGAAATATCGTTAACTCGCAGCGGTTGCAAGCGGCTGGCGAGATTAATAATTGGGACTTGTTCGTCAATTCCCCACCAACTCAAAGCGCGTTGGCGCGCCAACAAACGGGCTTGATTCCACTCATTCCCGGCAAAGTAAGTAAAAAAATCACCGGAAGTTCCGCTAGTCATTCCTCGATAAACTAAATCGTCAGCAGTTGCAAGAAATAACCCAGGATTTTGCCGGACAGTTTGTTTGTCAATGGGCTGTAAGTTAGTAAAAGCAGTTTGCCAATCGGTTACAAGTTGTTTGATATTCGAGTTTGAATCAATTAGTCCAGCTTGCAAAAAGCGGTGGTAATTTCCAGGGAGAGTTAGCGCAACTTCTAAGACTTTTTTTAAGTTTGTGGCGGTGCGATCGCTCAATTCTCTCATAAGCTGTTATCGCTCTAATTTGGCAGGCTGCGCTGTGGTTTTTATGTGTATTTTATTCAATTAAACTTATTTTTCAGAGTTTCTGCTGGCGATTTTATCTCCGATTTGCAGCCAATCTTGATGAATCAAAACTTGTCGTTTGCCTGACATTTCTGGCAAGGTTCCCCGCTGTGCGTTCAGCGGTTTTTCGCAAAAATTGCCTAAAGGTTTTAGATAACTTTTTAAAACCCAACCGACTTGGAAATTCGGTGCATTCATAAACCTATTTGCTCGACCACCTCCGCTAAGATTTTGACTGCTAGAACTAAAGTGACTGCCAATTTTTACCCATTTTCCTGTTGCATCTCGATCGCCCGTAACGACTTGCCAGCCTTTGGGAACTAAACCGATAACCGGGCCGTTGGGGCAGGAACGGATAGTGAGGGGGTCTTTGTGTGTGACGACTTGAGCGAAGGGTCGAGGTTTGCCTCCGTAGGGACAATTTTTAGCCTGTAAGGTTGTTGCCGGGGAAGTAGCAGAGGCGGCTGTTTTGACACCCGAAAGCGACAACAGCATTAAGCTAACAAACAGAGCAATTTTTTTCCAAACTTTTAAGGTATTCACGGAATATAATGATGTATGGTTTCACCAACCAAGTATTACATATATTTGGTACAGCTTGCTCCTCCTAAAGTGCCAAAAATCTTCGGACGATCGCCCTTCACCACTATTTTTTGATTTTTTGGGTAGACTACTTGCAAAATTTTTTACAGCGTGCTATCATCAAAAGGTTTGATAGGAATTGTGAGTTAGAGGTAAAACCCCGCAGAATGAAACAATTGGGAACCCATCTGATCGCTGATGCTTGGCAGTCTCCAGGAGACCTGCTCAACGATCCTGAACGTATCCGCCGCGCCATACTCGATGCGATCGAAGCCGGAGGAGCTACTCTCATCGATTTGTGCGTACACCAGTTTAGTCCTCACGGAGTGACGGCTACTGCAACTTTGGCAGAGTCTCATATAGCAATCCATACTTGGCCTGAACACGGTTATTTTGCCGCAGACTTATTTTTCTGCGGAGCCGGAGATCCTCACAAGGCCATGAAGGTGCTACAGACAGCTCTGGAAGCTAAACAGGTAAAACTCACTGAGTTCACGCGCGGTTTCGAGCCCGGGGTGGGCAGCCTAGGTTCTGCTTGTGAAGAGCAGTATGCGCCTCGTCCATTAGAAACGAGTGCCGCCAGAGTATAATGGCCAATTAGCGTAACTTTGAACATTTTATGCTAGGTTTTGGTTGAAATCCCACGGCTCGGGCTGTGGGATTCTTGTTGGAAATTACTTTTTCATTAATAAAGGGCGAACAACTAAATAACCAGCACCGAAGGCGGCAATGACAATCAAAAAAATCGCGATGGCCAACCACAATCCGCTTAAGTCTGAGGCTTTTTTGGGTTGAGAGCGAATGCGGTAAGGAGTTTCCGGCACCTCGGAAAATAATTTTTCGGGAAGTGTTTCGGGCGTCGGAGGGGGTGTGGGCGAGCTTTCCGGTAGGGGAAAGGGAAAAGCCACTGTCTGAGGTGGTTGAGGTATGGTAGAGCTACTCCGCGAGGTGACAGGTTCTGGAGGCTCCGGTTCGACGCTAAAATTGAATTTGACTGAGGGCATTTGCGGCATCCCTGTCTGGGTGACGCTCTGAGCCGAGTTGACTGCTTGCTGTAGCTGTTGGGATACTTGAACTACTGTTTCTACTTCTCGCCGCAGTTGTTGATTTTGTTGGACTAATTGCTGGTTGTGGGTTTTGAGGGAATCAAGCATGGCTTGGGCGGCTTGCAATTCGGCGGTGACTTCTCGATAGAGCGAAATCGGTACCGATGGAGAGTAACTATTGGAGTTTTCAGGGGATGTATTGTCAGATAAGGTAGTATTTTGCATAATTGTAGATGGCGAGGGTGAACTTTTTTTAGTTTGACGCCGGAAGCCCCGCATCATACCTGTACTCAGGTTGGTGTCGGGATGGATAGGCGGTCAATCGATGGGGTTCAACACCCCGCTCGATTGACAGTTTCTGTGCAACTCACGAATGACCTCGCTTTGTTGCCTTTTCTTGATTTTGCAGTAGTTCTTCAAGTGGGCTAACTCTTCATCAGTCACTCTGAAATTAATTGGGTTCATCGTCAGCAGTATGTAGCTATAGCGGTTCTCAAAAAAGTGAGGTATGCCCATAGCCCTATGCCCATAGCCCTATGCCCATAGCCCTATGCCCATAGCCCTATGCCGTTCGCGTACCTCATCTTTCTGAGAAAGGCTATACGTGCTATGATAGCATCATGAGAACAGCATACCAGTACCGACTACGGCCAACAAAAACACAGGTTACAGAGTTAGATAGATGGCTGTCAATGCTTTGTAGTCAGTACAATTATTTGTTGGCTGATAGATTCAACTGGTACGAGCAAAACCGTTCTCCTATCAACTCTTGTCCTCTCATCTGCCATTTGCCAGAACTGCGAAATAATCCCGATTATTTCAGCCAAAAGAAAACTTTGCCTCAACTCAAGAAAACTCATCCTTGGTACAAAGAGATTTATTCGCAAGTCCTCCAAGATGTTGTCTTGCGGGTAAAAGTGACTTTTGACAGGTTTCTTAAGGGTGATAGCAATGGCAAGCGTAGCGGCAGACCAAGGTTTAAGCAACGCAGTAGTTACCGCACATTTACTTACCCTCAAATGAAGGATGGATGTTGGCAAGGCAATCTAGTTAACTTACCAATGTTTGGCAAAGTTAAGGTTGTACTGCATCGTCCAATACCTGATGGGTTTAAAGTCAAAACCGCTTCTGTTACCAAAAAAGCTGATGGATTCTACCTAACACTTTCACTCGAAGATGCAACAGTTCCAACCATTAAACCTGATTTTAATCCAGACAAAATCACCGGCATTGATGTCGGCTTAAAAGAGTTCTTAACAACTTCAGAGGGTGAAACGGTTGCAATTCCTCAGCACTACCGCAAGGCACAGAAGCGTTTGCGGGTTATTCAAAAACGGGTATCACGCCGCAAGAAAGGTAGTAACCGCAGACAAAAAGCGGTTAAGCAATTGGGTTGTCAGCATAAAAAAGTAGCAGATAAAAGGAAAGATTTTCACTTTAAAACTGCTAACTCGCTGTTGTCAAAATATGACGTAATAGCTCATGAGGACTTAAACGTAAAAGGACTTGCTCGCACCAGATTGGCTAAGTCTGTGTTGGATGCTGGGTGGTCAAGCTTTCTGTCAATACTTGCAAACAAAGCCGAAAATGCTGGCTTGTTGGTAATTCCGGTAAGCGCCCACAACACCTCACAAGATTGCTCCAACTGTGGTGAGAAAGTACCAAAAAAGCTCCATGTTCGTTGGCACGACTGTCCTCACTGTGGATGCAGTCTGGGCCGTGACCATAATGCAGCTATCAATATCAAAAACAGAGCGGTGGGTCAACCCGTTCTTAAAGCTCAGTTAAAGTCCTATGCAGACGCAGGAGTCTCTGAGAAGCCTACACTATAATCGTTTCGATTTAGTGCTGGGAGTTGTCACTCGATCGCTATGAATCACCAGCAAACCCAACAAAGTATGTCGCAAAAGTCAAGTACCGAAGAAATGAAATACGGCGAACGCGAGATTTTGGAAGGGGAGTTAATTACTTTTCCGAATCCGCGAGTCGGGCGGCGCTATACGATTAACATTACTTTGCCGGAGTTTACTTGCAAGTGTCCGTTTTCGGGCTATCCAGATTTTGCCACAATTCACGTTACTTACGTGCCAGACGAGCGGGTGGTGGAGTTGAAGGCGCTAAAGCTGTATGTTAACAGTTATCGCGATCGCTACATTTCTCACGAAGAATCGATCAATCAAATTTTAGACGATTTTGTCGCAGCTTGCGCGCCGCTGGAAATGACTGTGAAGGGCGATTTTTCTCCCAGGGGGAACGTGCACACTGTGATTGAGGTGCGGCACGAGAAGTAGAAGGCTCAGCCTTTAAATGTGCGTTATGCGGCCTCCGGGGCGCTGCTGGTGAGTGTCCGATGATTCACCGCAATAAAAACCGTTCGTAGTGCGGACTTCAGTCCGCTCCGGGATGGCGGACTCGCATTCCGCACTACGAACCTGAGTTAGAGCGGTTATATCGTGTCCGGTTGATTGACAGCAATAAGATTGGTTCGTAGTGCGGACTTCAGTCCGCTCCGGGATGGCGGACTCGCATTCCGCACTACGAACCTGACGCGCGCTCGATCGGACTAATCCGATTTTCTCAGCAATTTTTTGTGACACAATCAGAACAGATTTTGAGGAAGGACTGCTTTAGCGGGCGGTTATTCGATCCGATATCGATTCTAATGAGATAAATTGTTTGACATCTAATATTTCGATCAATACCAGTTCTCCACTGCTAGAATAGTGTAGAATCATTTGCCCTTCATCTTCGGCATAGGCGATCGGGCGATCGCAAATTTCGATCAGCATCGCATCTACATCATGGCTATATCTAATCTTTTTCATATCTTGACCTCTTACCAGGATAAGCAGTAATTACTAAAATTCTATCTGAATATTCTTGGTAGACCACTCTTAGGACAAGTCCATTCAATCTTTTTTGACAAATAAACTTCCCTTGACCGCTTGCTTCTACCGAACTCGGCGATCTAACAGTTTCAGAAATTAAATCTGTTGAAATTGTAACCCCGTGACTTTCGAGAATTTCTATTTTCAGCAAGGCGTGTTGACTAAATTCTATTTTTTTGTCCACATTTATTGTTTATTTAATTTTTCGTTCGAGCCCTTGGTGTAAGGTGCACAGCGTGCACCCTACGGCTAGCTACGGTTAGCTTTGACTGGCTAGAGAAGTCGGGGATATCCCACTTTTTCCCTCTGCTGTTTTCGATTCTGCCAACTTGTCCAAAATCTCCACAACCTCTCTTTCAAAAATCACCTGAGCGCGATTAGTGCGGCCGCCGACATAGAGTTTGCCGTTTTTCTCCAAAGCCCAAATCTGCGAGTGAGACAGATAGCTCATCATCACGCTGAGCATCAGCAACCCAAAGCCAGTATAAACGAGCGGAATTCCCGGATCGGCCTTAATTTGCAATCCCGTGCTGCCTACAACTTCGTCAATTGCCAACATCACGCCGTTAACTTCTACAGCAGTGCCGGCGCGAACTGTAGTTAACAACTTGCCATCAGTACCGTAGATTAACATCGTTCCTTGCAAGTCCTTTGCTAGCAGAGAAACTCCAGCACTCAAATCTGGTTTTGTCGGAATCCAAGCACCCCAAATTCTGCCATTACCTTGAGTGTCTAACTGAGCCATTGGTAATTGAAAAACCGGGCTTTTGTTGAGGCGGACTCGCACGGCGGCGATCGCCCAATCTGCTTGATAAAACGTCACTCCCCGATATCTCAGGGGCTCGTTAACGTGAATGGTTTTGCGATCGACCTCTTGGCCTGTTTTGTCCAAAACTGACAGATCCGAGTAAAATTGGTCGATCGCCCCGCTCGGACTATAATCAATCCAGAACCGATTCACGCGCATCGACCAATCCTTCGGTATTTGCGGCCCCGCCCAAGGCCCCGCATCCATGATATTTTGCACCTTAAAAGTTTCGCCGCTAGCCACCATTTCTTGACCGAGAAACCCCGTCATCGAGCCCCACATCGATCCAGCTAAAATAATTAGCATACTCGCGTGAACAATAATCGGGCCGATTTTGCCAATTATGCCCTTACGAGCATAAACTTTTTCACCTTCTCGAAAGATGCGGTAGTTTTTTTGCTGCAAAAGTTGTTCTAACGAAGTTAAAGGAACTGTTTCTAACTCCGCACTCAGAGCTAATTTTTCAAACTGCTTTGGTTCTTCATAAAATTTCCAGCGGCGGGCGGCTTTTAGCGCCGGAAATTGTCTGGTAAAAGTGCAAGCTGTCAAGCTGCTGCCGAACAAAATTAGGATTGACAAAAACCACCAAGTACGGTACACGTGGTCTAATCCTGCAATCAGTACAACTTTCCAAGTTAGAAAGCCGAACAAAGCCGGACTTTCAGGATAGTTGGATTGGTAAAACTCTACCGATTGGCCTTGTTCTATCACTGTGCCAGAAATGCTGAAAAGTGCGATCGCCAGCAACAAAATAATTGCCAGCCGCAAATCTGCCAGCACCGGCAAAATTTCTCGCTTGAAAAACCTTTGAGGCGCAGTCGCCCAGTTTGATAGTTTAGATAGAAATACTTCTTTTGATGTCATAGGATGTTGAAGGAAGAGGGAAGAAGGAAGAGGGAAGAAGGAAGAGGGAAGAAGGAAGAAGGAAGAAGGAAGAGGGAAGAAGGAATAAACTGTTCTTATCTAGCAATTATCAATCAATTCTAAAATCTTTCTTTCTTCTTCCTTCGTGCTCTTAGCGTCTTCGCGGTTCGTCAAAAAAGATAGTTCACCAATTCTGTAATGATTGCTATATCTTTACTCAATAAGGACTAAAGTCCTTACTACAAACCTAACTGCAAACCTTACGCGGGAAGTATGCGGGAAATCAGGGAAAAAACGCCAAATCCTACCAGCAAAACGCCGCTGACAGGCGTAATCCAACTCGACCACCTGCGTAATTCTAACAACTTTTTAATGCTCGCGGTAAAAGTCCCGGCTATAATTAGCGGAGCGACGTAGCCAGCAGCGTAAAACAGCAGCAACACACCACCTAAAACAGTATCTCCCGTTTTGGAAACCCAAGCTAACAGCGTCGCTAAAACCGGCGTGCTGCAGGGAGACGCTACCAAACCAAAAGTTAAGCCCAATAAGTACGATCGCACGCCAGCCGGCAAATTTTTCGGCACCCAGCCCGCAGCGTCAAAAGACGGCATTTGCAAGGGTAAAGCTTCGAGTAAATTCAGCCCCATTAAAATAGCGATGATGCTGACAACGATCGGCAAACCAAGACCAATTTTGCCATAAATTTGGCCGGCAAATGATGCTACAATGCCTAAACCGGCAAGGGTTGTCGCCAAACCCAAGGAAAACCATGCCGACTGGGCGGCGGCTTGGAGGCGGCTTTTTGCTTCGTATCCGCCGATGTAGCCGATCGTGATCGGCAACATGGAAAGCATACAGGGCGTTAAGCTCGTTAGCAACCCTGCCAGAAAGATGACTCCGACGCTGACTAAACTTAGATGTGTCAGTTGAGTGTTGACTAAATTATTAGCAAATTGTGCGAGTTCGTAAAGTAGGGTTTCCAAGGTTTCCATCAGTCTATTTTAGATTTTAGATTTTAGATTTTAGATTTTAGATTGACTCCAGTGTCGGTTTTAGGTTTTCAATTTGAGATTTTAGAGTAATCTGAGAGGTTAAACTCAACATCTAGTTTTTTAGATTTCCGGTGAGTTCAGACGGGCGTGCTGTTCTGGCTCTGTTAAAAATTGTAACAGATGCGCGCAGCTTCGGTCTGAAATTTGAGAGAGATTTTAGGGATATTGGCTGGTTGGGAGTTGAAAGGTCGATCGCACCCTGCTTTTAACGGAATCTTGACACCATCCTCAACCAGCTTTTAGGAAATTTTGTTGACTGGTTCAGAAAATTAATACATTGTGGAACAGGCCGGAAAGCCTGAGAAAAGCTATCACTTGTGAAACAGGCATTTTACCTGTTAGTGCTAGTTTTGGAGATAATTAAAAGCGAGTTTACTTTAAATTAAAGCCAACTTCTTCATTAATAGATCCGTCTGGCATTATTGCCCCTGCCAGCACCGCACCTCTGAGATTTGCTTTCGTTAAAATAGCGCCTTCTAAATTAGCATTGCTCAGATTTGTGACTTGTTTGGAACCTCTAAAATAAAAGCTGTGTAAGTCAGCACCGGTCAAGTTTGTATCTGCCAAATTAGCATATTGCAAATCAGCACCGTGCAGCGTCACAGCAGTTAAATTAGCTTCTGTGAGATTGCTTCCCCAAAGTCGAGAATCTAACACATTAGCATCTTGTAGATTGGCGCGACTTAAATTTGCCAAGGTCAGATTAGCGTCCCACAATTTGGTGCGGTTTAAATTAGCTTCAGTCAAATTGGCTCGACTGAGATTTGTACCTAAAATATCAGCATTTGCTAAATTGGCAGCGCTGAGATCTGCGCCAGAAAGGTCAGCATTTTTTAAATTAGCACCGGACAAGTTAGCGCCGGACAAATTAGCGCCGCTCAAGTTGGCTTCAGTGAGATTAACTCCCTGCAAATCGACAGCGCTCAAATCGCACTGCTTCCACAAAAAGCTGACGCACCAATTATCTTTTAATAGCTGACTCAAATCCTCGGCACTCGCGGCGATCGCAGGAGGAGTTAAGTAGAGAGTGAACAGGGCGATCGCCAGCACTGTCGCAGCTAAAGTTTTCAACCTCAGAACTCTGTTCATGGACACTAATTTGCGCGATAGATTTTTGATGTACAATCAAAGCATAGCAAATAACCCGCAAGCCTCATCGGTAATATTACTCAAAAATATTAGTAAAATGTCGATCGGGGTTGATCCAGAGACGAACTTATACCATTTTTCTAAAGATATGCTATTGATGAATTCTGAGCCACCCCGAACTCGCGGGGGGGTTGGGGGGGTAATATCTAGCGCTACTTTATGAAATTGGTATTAACTCTGGCCCTGACGGGCGATCGCTAATAATCCGGTTGTTTCACCGATGCTTTGCAGCCAAACAATTTTTTTCATAAAAACCGGGTATAGCAGTTCGAGATCTCATATGAGGTATCGATCGCTCAAATTAGAAAGCTGCGGTATTAGTTTAATTTGGGAATGGGGAATTAGGAATCTATCGTCGCGTAAGGTGCGATATCAGCACCCTACACCTATACATTAAAGTTAGCCGATTCTGAAGGCAGCGTCGCCGACTGGTAAGTCATTCGGACGGGAAATAGTAGAAAAATCCACGGCAAAAACAGCATTTTGAACTGCTGCGGCTGTGGCATTTTGAACATTAGCCAAAGTAGCCCCGCCAAATTGAATTAAAGTGTTGCTTCCAGATTGAGTAAATGCCAGGTTTGATAAACTGGTACCGCCAATGCCAATGCGATCGCCCTGCTGCGATATAAAATCAGTAATTGTATCCGTTTCTCCATCACCTGCGATTAAAACAAAATTATCTGCACCTGCGCCACCAGTGAGAGTGTCGTTGCCTAAATCTCCAATCAAAATATCGTTGCCATCGCCACCAATTAACACGTCATTCCCTTTGCCGCCTCTCAAAAAGTCGTTACCTGCATCGCCATTGATAGTATCGTCGCCGAGATTTCCGTTGATAATATCGTTGCCAACACCTGCACTAATTAAGTCGTTACCTTTGCCGCCTCTAAGAAAGTCGTTGCCTGCTTCGCCGGTGAGAGTATCATTGCCTTGGGTGCCGTTAATGGCATCATCAATCGGCGAACCGATAATGCGATCGTTTCCACTACCGCCGAGCACGCCGCTGGGATTTTGCTGAGAATCTTGCGAAGTGACTTGATAGTTGTTGGGGGCATCAGGCAATCTGAGCGCTCGCAAAGATAGATTTACGAAATTGGTACTATTAATTAAATCGTTAAGGACATTAACATCGCTAATGATGCTAGAAACCCGACTGGGGACGATTCCTCCAACGACTTTTGCGGTAGAAATGCGATCGCCCTGCTGCACCGCATTCACCGTTTCAAAACCTTGAATAACATTGCCAAAAACAGCATAATTGCCATCCAAAAACGGCAAAGTATCCAAAGCAAAATAGAACTGCGAAGACGCGGAATTCAAAGCAGTAGCCCGAGCCATTGCCACAGCCCCGACAGTGTGTGGCAACTGCGGTGTCTGAGTTACAACTTGGTTGTAAACAGGTTGCGCGGCCCCTTGCGGCTTGATTTCCAAGGGAATAAAACGCGGCTGATTAGTATCCGGGTCAACAAAATTACCCGTTCCCAATTGACTTGCTGGAATTGAAGTATCTCTGCTGCGCGGATCGCCTCCTTGCACCACAAAAGGATCTGGCTGGCGCACAACTCGGTGAAACATCACCCCATCGTAGATGCCCCGTTCAACTAAATCAACAAAATTTCCCCCAGTAATCGGGGCATTAGTGCCGTCAACTTCGATCGCAACGGGTTGACCGTTAATTACCTGGACTACTATAGCTTTGCCTGTTAACGGGAGTGCAGCGCTCATAAGTAAATTGTGATTTGAGTGAGTGATCTCTTGATTAATACCAAATCCTGGCTAAATATCCGCTTTATTTCTTAACCTGCCAAGGCTGGTTCCCTCTGTCGAGAAGCGGTTTCCACCGCCGAATCATCAAAGGGTAGCTAACACCGGATTTGGTTTCAGAAGCAATCCGCGAATTGCCCCTACCCATTTAATCAGAAAACTGTAAACTTGTCTTAAGTACAATTCTACTTTTGAATTTATGATTTCCCGCCGCAAGTTTATTAGCACTTTATTGGCAATTTGTCTAGTCTTTCTCAGTTATAATTTTGCCGCCCCGGCCTTTGCCCTCGGCGGCAAGCTGCCGCAGGTGAATCAAGCTGCACCGGATTTTAGTTTGCCGACAAACAGTGGCGGCGGCCAAGTGTCCCTCTCCGATTATCGCGGTAAGTGGCTGGTAGTCTATTTCTATCCCAAAGATTTTACATCTGGTTGTACGATCGAAGCGCGTCGATTCCAGCAAGACTTGCCGAAATACTTGGCAAAAAACACTCAAATTATCGGCATCAGCGCTGATGATGTCAACTCCCACGCAGAATTTTGCGATGCTGAAGGTTTAAAATTTCCGCTGTTAGCTGATACCGACGGCCAAGTCAGCAAAGCTTACGGTTCTTGGATGAGTTTTATCTCAGCGCGGCACAGTTTTATTATTGACCCTGAAGGCACTTTGCGGGAAACTTTTGTCAAGGTTAACCCGGCGATTCACTCGCAAGAAGTGTTTGCGCGTCTGGAGGAATTGCAGGCTGAGGGTTAATATCGCAGTGGATTACACAAAAAAACGGTTCGTAGTGCGGACTTCAGTCCGCCCTCCAGCTCAGGACTCCTGTCCGCAAGCGCGATCCTTACTTATTGGGGGTTGTGCGATCGCACAGGATGTAATGTAATAAGCGCGATCGACCAACCCCAATCAAATAAAATAGTAGTGAAGAATGCAAGTCCTCGGAAAACGCAAAAAACTTGCATTCCGAACGCTATCATGTTTATTTTACCGAAAACAATGGCTAATAACGCCACCATCTGTAAAATAGCTAATCTCAAATCGCCATTTTGCCCTACTCAATGAGAATTAAAATTGCTATTGACTGCAACAGGATCGGAAGAAGATTCAGATTCTAACTGATTCTTCCTTTTGCTAGAAAAACGGCGTTCCGGGTCAATTCCCTCAAAAGTTGGCGGCAACCAAACTCGGACTACCAACAACACTCCCAAAACCAGCAAAAATGCTCCTGTTGATAATATTTGAACCCAAGGAGTTTCCAGCACTCCCCGCACGATTACTTCTCGCAAAACTGATACAATACAAACTTCCACGGCCACACCAATCGAAACGCGCTGCTCTTGCAAATAAATAATTAGCAGCCGAAATAATTCCACTAAAACTAATAGAAATAGAATATCTGCCGTCACTTGCTGGAAATTCAAAGGAGGTAACAGCGAGAAAAACATTTCTCGCAGTTCAATGACCATAAAGCTGAACAAACCAATACACAAAGAAATTACAATTAAATCTTGAATTGTTTCGAGAATGCTGACTATTAGTTTCAGATTCAACCACTGCGGGGGGTTACTTGTATGGTTAAGTGAACGATTTTCCATTGACATCTCCTGCAATCTGTTTGACCTGCTTACAGCTTAAGTTAAATAAAGTCACTCTTTGACAAAAAATAGGTTTAATTTATTTATAACCATTATCATACTTCCCTGTGTTGACCATTTCCGCCCCCAAACTTTTATTTATCGCGCAAGTGGGTTGACATTTTGGCAATGTTTGTGCTAGCTAGCCCATAGTATTAGTAGATTTGGTGAAAACCAGAATTCAAAATTCAAAAATGCTGCAACTGAGATAAAATATAAAAATTGTAAAGAATTTTTTACGACAGCTTGATCAACTCAAGCTAGGAACTTTAGGCTCGAATCAACGAAAAGCCGGAAAGTCAACCGAAAAACAACAGCCACCTAGAGAGGATTGAACACAATGGCATTTACACTCGCACCATTACCCTTCGCCGCTGATGCCTTAGAGTCAGATCATATGTCGGCTAACACGTTTTCGTTTCACCACGATAAGCACCACGCTGCTTACGTGACCAATCTCAACAAAATGATTGAAGGCACGGAACTTGCCAGCAAATCCCTGGAAGAAATTGTGATGGCATCTGCTAAAGACCCATCCAAATCTGGCATTTTCAACAATGCAGGTCAAGTTTGGAACCACAATTTCTTTTGGAAGTCGCTCAAGCCCGATGGTGGCGGCACTCCGACAAAAGCTTTAGCTGAGAAAATCAACGCTGACTTTGGCAGCTTCGACAAATTCAAAGAAGAATTCAAGACTGCTGCGACAACTCAGTTCGGCAGTGGCTGGGCTTGGCTGGTTTTGGACAACGGTACTTTGAAAGTTACCAAAACTGCGAACGCTGACACTCCGGTAGTACACGGCCAAACTCCTTTGCTGACTTTGGATGTGTGGGAACACGCTTATTATTTGGATTTCCAAAACCGCCGTCCCGACTACATTACTAATTTCTTGGATAATTTGGCTAACTGGGATTTCGCAGCAGCAAATTTGGCTGCGGCTTAGTAGCACCTGAATTTTAGAATTGAAGTCCTCACTACGAATTTATTAAGTTTGTAGTGAGGACTTTTGTCTTGAGACTTGGATTGCCTAAATCTTTGATTGATAAGTCATATCATGTCCGATCGATTGACCGAGTTCGGATTGGTTCGTAGTGCGGACTTTAGTCCGCAATCCCGGAGCGGACTGAAGTCCGCACTACGAACCGTTTTTTGTTATGGTAATCGATCGCACATGGTATCAAAGGCAGATGTCAGGCAGATAGACACAAATGCAGCGGAGATGATGTGAACCCACATTCCGCACGCTCAACTTTCGCAAGGGGAATGCGGCATTCAACCAAAGTTGCTGTTAGTAGATAAAAGCAGCTTTCAACATTCCTTCGCCTTGCTCTGGTTTCAGTTCAAATCCTAGTTTTTCACAGAGGCTGATTCATTTACGCGCTCACATTTCTCTACATAGCTGTGCAATGCTGGAGATGTAACGATCGCAATCCCGTCACAGGTGACAGAACAGGTCGAATCCGACAAAGCACGTAACAAGATATTACGTGCGCCGTTCAAATCTCGTTCAATTACCGTTCGGCAATTAGGACACTTGAACACTTTAGAACCACCAAGCTTTCGATGAATATGACCACAATTTCCACAAGTCTTGGACGTATAGGCTTCGGATACATCAACAACAATCGAGCCATTTTTATCGGCTTGATGCTTGATGATTTGCTTGAAGCGATAATGCGCCCATGTCAACATCTGACGTGCTGATTTCTTATTAATTTTCCGCTTGGCACGCTTGACCATTTGAGACGTTTCAAATGTTGGCAGGAAGATAACTTGGTAATTTGTGGTGAGAAAATGTGCAGCTTTTTTATGAAGTTCATCAACAAGATTTTGAATCTTGCTTCTGATTCTTGACGCCGCCTTTCTCATCGCTCTTCTTTGCTTGGCGGACACTTTAGTCATTTTTCCCATTAACTCGTCAAGATACTGACATAAGCGGGTGATTCTTCCGATATCTCCACTACCAATTTCAATCACTCTTTCCGAGTCATAACCCGTCAAGAACGTCCGAATACCAGGATCTAAAGCAATTGCGGAGTTAGACCCAGATGGTTTTGAGTCATAAGCTTCGGGGAAAATAGCGAACCAGTTGCCACGATGTAAAACTAACTGAGTCCCATACTTACAAGATACTGGAACAGGTTCGGAGGCGGTGAATTTTAGCCCTTTAACTTTTGATTTAAACCACATCCCATCTCGGAAGTTGGCATCATTAAATTTCACCGTAGAGCGAGGATTGCGAATGCTTCGATATTTGGCATCACGACTAGCAAAATACGCTCGATGGGCATCAAAGATAGCGTTCTGTCTGATATGGCATGGTGTATCTTTTACCCATTTCGGCAAATCTGATTGCATAATCTTGTTACGCAATTTGAGTTTACTTAGACGGTCTTGCTTTTGTTGAGATATTGCCTGGTTGTAGCAATACCTCGTTGCTGCCATCCACGTCTTCCAAATCTTTGCCAATGCTGGCTCTGGGTAAATCTGGATCTTCCTTGATTTGAGTTTTATATTTTCTAAGTCCGTAGAGTCGGCAGGAAAAGACGTGAATAATGGCAAGTATGTCTTCGACCATTTCTCGTTCTGGAGAAAGGTTGTCTTGGTTGAGAACCACGATTTTTGTTCCATCGAGCTGACAGAGCCATTCAATGAGTTCAAAGCCAAATCTGGCAAGTCGGTCTTTGTGGGCAACCACAACAGAGCCGACATTGCCTGTACGGACGGTTTCCAAAATGGCTCTAAGTCCTTGCCTTTTGAAATTGAGCCCGGAGGCAATGTCGGTAATGAGTGAGGCTGATGGATAGAGTTCCAGTAATTTGGCAATTTGTCGGTCAAGGTCGGCTTTTTGACTTCGACTGGATACTCTGGCGTACAGGATAGTTCTAGTGTTAGTTGTATTGCGTCCGGCATAAGAGTTGATTAAGTATCGTCGTTGACCAGCGGGTGTGCGGATGGCTTTGATCATGCCATCCTTCTCCCACCGCCTAAGCGTGTGTAGACAAACTCCAAAATGTTCGGCTGCCTGTCTTGGTGTTGAGTAGGTATCCAATTGTGAATAATGCTTACTACTTTTACAGCTTACCGCATAATTCAGGTATTTCGCGTAAAGTTCAATAAATTACCCTACAGGACTATACTCCCAAAATCTGGTGCTCTGAGGTTTCGGGGTCTTTGCGATCGGCTACTAACAGCATTTCCCGATCATAGTCAATAAAACAACTCCGGGTCAAACGTTCTTGACACTCTCAGCGCTGAAGCGACTGAGATTCTGCTGACAGGAGTTGAGTCGTAGGTTTTACCCATAACTTAATCCTCGCTACGGTCGTCAAAGACCGTCTACCCACTCTGCCTAGGTCTAAGCCT
>Ga0335395_10000469_pt1 | contig 25341 bp, 17 predicted proteins | sample MAT02_FD_205744 | JGI IMG/M metagenome (GOLD analysis project Ga0335395, IMG submission 205744) | Freshwater microbial communities from Lake Fryxell liftoff mats and glacier meltwater in Antarctica - MAT-02 (spades assembly) (version 2) ...
AACAGGAGGTGGAGGACATCGAGGCGGGGCGCGTCGATGCGGCGCAACGGCCCTACGCCGGCAGTCCGCTCGACTATCACGTCACCGCGACGCTCCCACACCGACCGCTGGCCGCCCTGGCCGTGCCGGTGCTCGAGCCTGCACCCGTGTCGGTGCCCGCCGCGCTGCCCGGTTCGCTGGTGGTGGTGGTCGAGGTCATCTCGGGTCCGTCCGTGGTGCCCGCGCTCGTGCTCGTGCTGACCACCACGGGGCGAGGGCGGGGCGGCGGGACGCGGGGCGGCGAGCGAGCGTGAAGAGGGTCGCGGCGAGCGCGAAGGACACGGCGGCCGCGACACCGGTGCCGATCGCCAGGTCACGGTCGACCCAGGCGAAGTGAAGCTTGTACTCGAATTCCACGGCGTCGCGCAACGACAGCGAGGGAGCAGAACGCTCCGTCAAGCACGTAAACCACAGCGCCGATGGATGTCAAGACTTTACAAGGGCGGTCGAAAAGGCAGCTTTCGCGGCGGTTCACAGGCCACAGTTTACGTAATTCACATTACAATAAAATCACTCGAATGATGCGAGCCCATGAACCCCGTGACGCGCCGGTGGAGGCCCGAGGATCCACGCACTGGCGCGCTCGTTCGTACCACGATGGCGGCGCGGAGGACGTCGCGGGCGCTCCGGGCTACTTGCCCAGTTTGGCCTTGAGCTTCTCTAGTCGCTCGTCGGCCTCGCGTATGCCGAGCTCGCGGGCTTTTTCATATGCGCGGCCGGCGTCGGTGTAGCGCAGCAATTTGTAATAGGCGTCGCCGAGGCGCAGGTGGTAGCTGCCGTTGCGGGCGGACACGGCGATCGCCTTTTCGGCGTACTCGGCGGCGCGCTGGTGGGCGCCGCGGTCGAACTCGAGGTCGCTCAGGCCGATCAGGGCGGCGGCGTTGCGGTTGTCGAAGCCGAGGGCCTGGTTGTAGAGCGCCTCGGCCTCCTTGCGCTTGCCCGACGCGAAGGCGCTGCGAGCCTGCTTGGCGAGCTCGTTGGACTGCTTGCTGTCACGCTTGACGACGGGCACGGGCACGGTCGTGGGCTTCGGGCCCGGGTCGATGGCCGGCGCGGGTATGGTGGGCGTTTCGGACTTGGTGGCGACGCGCTCATCGGGGGCGCGCGGGCGGGTCCGCGGGTTGCCGGAGGTCGAGGCGATCAGGCGGTCGAGGCTGGCGGCCGAGCTGGCGGGCGAGTGGTCGGGGTCGTCGGCGATGGCGATCAACTTCTGCTCGCGCTTCTTGACGTCGGGCTCGGCGAGGGCGATCAGCGGCGCGGCGGCCCGGATCTCGGCCTCGCTGAAGTTGCCCTGCGAGGCCTTGTCGAGGAATTCGGCGATCATGCCCGGCGTGGCGCCGGCGCGCTCGCGGGCCCGCTCGTTCTCGGGGTCGAAGGTGATCGCCTGAAGATAGAAGTCGCGGGCGAACGGCCTGCCGCCCTGGTTGTCCCAGTAGCTGTCGCCGAGGTTGACGAGCAAGGTCGCGAACTCGTGGCGCAGCTCGTCGGCGCGGGTGTCGGCGAGCGCCTCGACCTCGCCGGCGAGCGCCTCGAGGTCGCGGACCTTGCGAAACGCGGTCCCGTCGGGGTCGTCGCGCGGGGGCCACACCCAGTTGGCGCGCGCACTCGCGGCGCGGGCGGCCTCGGTCAGCGCATCGATCTCGGGGCTGGTGCCCTCGGGCGGACCGCCGAGCACGAGCATCGCGGTCAGGCCGGCGGCGGCGAGCGAGCTGGCGGCGACGATCGAGGGCCACAACCACCGCCGTCGCGGGCGCTCGAGGCCGTCGGGCTGCGGCATGCGGCGCATGAGCTCGTCGCGGCGCAAGGGGTCGACCGGGGGCAACGCGAGGTCGTCCCACGAGGTCCGGATCCCGGCGGCGATCTGCGCCTCGCACAGCGCAGCCTCGACGTCGTGCATGTCGCGAAACCGATCCTCGGGCTTCTTGGCGAGGCAGCGCAGGATCACGGCCTCGAGCGCGGGGTGGACGGTGCCCGGGGGACACAACTGCGAGGGCGGGACCGGCGGGCTCTCGAGCTGGGCCTGTAAGATCGCCGGCACGGTCGCGCCGGTGAACGGCGGCTTGCCGACCAACAGCTCGTAGGCGGTGCAGCCGAGCGAGTACATGTCGAGGCGGCCGTCGAAGGGCTTGCCGGCGACCTGCTCGGGGGCCATGTAGTGCGGGGTTCCAGCGGCGCCGGTGTCGGCCTCGGCGTGCATGGTGGCGATGCCGAAGTCGACGACCTTGACGCGGTCCTGACGACCGCTCGGTCCGCCACTGGCGCCCGCGGGGGTGTGCGCGGCGAGCAGGATGATGTTGTCGGGCTTGACGTCGCGGTGGATGATCCCGACCTCGTGCGCGGCCGCGAGGCCCTTGCAGCACTGGCGGAGGATCCCGATCATGCGGCCCTGGTCCATCGGGCACCGCTCGAGCTCGTTGTCGAGGCCGTGGCCGGACAGCAGCTCCATGGCGAACATCAGGCGGCCGTCGGGGAGCTCGCCGAAGTCGTAGATCTCGACGATGTTGGGCGAGCCGATGCGGCTGGCGGCGCGCGCCTCCTCGCGAAACTGGGCGGCCTGTTGCGGGTCCTCGCTGGCCTCGATGCGCAGGATCTTGAGGGCGACGCGGCGCTCGATGTCCTCGTGCTCGGCCTCGTAGACGACGCCCATGCCGCCCTCGCCGAGCCAGCGGACCAGGCGATAGCGGGTGCCCGGGACGCGGCGGCCGGGCAACAGGCGCACCTGCTTGGCGTCGGTCGCCATGCCGGCGGCCGGACCGCGGGTGCGCTCGCGCTGGCCGAGCGGACCGCGGGTGGCGACCGAAGGGCCACGACCTGGGGCGCGGGCGCCGGCGAGCGGGCGTCGGCCGACCTTGGAGTCCTCGTCGGGGCGCGGCGCGGCCTGCGGGCCCGGGGGATCCTCGAACTCGATGTCCGTGTCGATCGTCAGGCCCCAGGCCTCGCGCGAGGGGCTGGACGGCGGGTCGACGGGGATCAGGTTCGGCTTGGGTTCGGGCATCGATTGGGGCGCGGCGGCCCCCAGTGTCCGCCGCACCGGTGGTGGCGACAAGGGGCGATCGCCATGCCCGCGGCGGGAGCCTGATCCGGCAGGGCCGGCCCCTGAGGCGCACGACGCGGCTGCCGGGCGCGCCGGGTGCGGGCGCGTCGCGTGCCCGCGGCCATCGATGATAGCCTCGCGGTGTGAGGCCCCCGCTTTGCTCCGCCGCCCTGTTGTCGCTGTGCGTGTCGCTCGCCGGGCTGCCGGTGGTCGCCGTCGCCGGGCCGGCCGGGACCCCGGAGCAGCGCCTGGCGGTGCTGCCCTTGAAGGTCGAGGGCAAGGTCGACGCGGAGACGCTGGACCGCTGGACGGCGGGGCTGCGGGCCGGGCTGGCGCGCGGGGACGCGCCGCTGGTGGAGCCGGCCGCGCTGCCGGAGGTCGACGCGAACTGTGACCGCAAGGCCTGTTACGACCAGGTCCGAACGGCCACCGGCGCGACCCACATCGTGCGCACGACGCTGGTCGCCAAGAACCGCGATTTCTTGCTGAAGATCGACTTGGTTAATGTCGAGACCGGCGAGGTGGCGCTCACCACGGACGAGGTGTGCGAGATCTGCGGGTCCGAGGAGGTGGTCAGCCTGCTCGACTCGCAAGGCGCCCTGCTGCAGACGCGGCTCAAGGCGCTCGGCACCGGACCGGCGGTGCTGATCCTCGACAGCAGTCCCCGCGGCGCATTGGTGTCGATCGACGGCGAGGTGGTCGGCACGACGCCGCTCGAGCGACCGCTGCTGGAAGGCGCCCACACGCTGCGCGTCAGCCTCGATGGCCACGTCGCCGAGGAGCGCGAGCTGAAGATCGTGAAGGGGGCCCGCGAGCAGGTCAGCCTGACCCTCAAGCGCACACCCGGGGACCCCAAGAGCCGCGTGCTCGGAGCGGTGGGGCTGAGCGGCGGCCTCGCGCTGCTGGGCGCCGGCGTGACGTTGCTGGTGCTCGACGACCGACCCTACAAGGCCAAGTGCTCGGGCGAGAACGTCGACGCGGATATGGATTGCCGGTTCCTGTTCAATACAGGGGTGCTCGGCGGGGCGCTGGTCGGGGTCGGGGCGATCCTCGGGACGCTGGGGGCGGTCGCGCTGTACAGGAATCGCGGGAGCTCGCAGCGGCGGGCGCATGTCGTGCCGGGTGGGCTCGGCGTGGTCGGCAGGTTCTGAGCCAGTGGGCGAAGTCGCACGCTCGTGCGCGACGCGACCGGCGAGGCGATCGAAGCGACTGCGGGCAGGTCGGGCTCGGCGTGTACGGGCGCACGGGCTGCGACGGCACCGTCGAGGTCATCGTGGTGCCGCCGGGTCAGGCGTTCTGTCACGCGCCGACCGACTGGCCGCTGTGCTGGCCCGACGAGACGGCGCCCGAGTGTACGTGCATCTGTTGATCGGCGGTCAGCCGGACAGCAGCGAGTGGCCGGTGGTGCCGGTGATCTCGACCTCGACGGTCTCGCCGGGGCTGCCGGAGCCGAGCGGTAGGAGCACGGTGTAGAAGCTCGGGGTGCGGCCGAGGGTGCGGTCGCCCCGCTTCGACAGGCCGGACACGAGCACGCGCTCGCGGCCGCCGACGCGGGCCTGGTGGGCGGCGCGGGTGTGCTGCTCTTGCAGGTCGATGACCTCCTGGAGGCGTCGGCCCTTGACGTCGCCGGGCACGTCGTCTTGCAGCTTGCGGGCGGCGTAGGTGATGCCGCGGTCGCTGTAGCGGAACATGAAGGCGCAGTCGAAGCGGACCTCTCGCATGAGCGACAGGGTCTCCTGGTGGTCGGCCTCGGTCTCGCCGCAGAAGCCGACCATGAGGTCGGTCGAGATCGCGAGGTCGGGCATCGCGGCGCGGAGCTTGGCGACCAGCGTGACGAATTCGCCGCGGGTGTAGCCGCGGCGCATGGCGGTGAGCATGGCGTCGGAGCCGGACTGCACGGGCAGATGCATGTACGGGCAGACCTTCGGCTCGCTGGCCATCATGGCGATGAGCTCGTCGGAGAAGTCGACGGGGTAGGGGCTGGTGAAGCGGATGCGCTCGAGGCCATCGAGCTTGGCCAGGGCGCGCAGCAGCTCGGCGAAGCTCACGTCCTCCCAGGCGTAGGAGTTGACGGTCTGGCCCAGCAGCACGATCTCTTTGTAGCCGCGATCGATCAGGCCTCGGGCGGCGCGCAGGACCTCGCGGGGGGCCACGCCGCGCTCGCGGCCGCGGGTGTAGGGCACGACGCAGAAGGTGCAGAACTTGTCGCAGCCGCGCTGGATCGAGATCTGGCCGCTGACGCCGTCGTCGTCGGGGACGCCGTCGAGGCCGTCGTAGGTCTCGGACTTGTCGAGCACGACGTCGATCACGCGCTCGCCGGTGCGGGCGCGGTCGACCAGGGCGCCGATCCGGCGGTAGCTGTCGGGGCCGGCGACCAGGCCGATGTAGGGGGCCTGCTGCGAGACCTTGTCGCGCAGGTGCTCCGCCATGCAGCCGGTGATGCCGAACACCAGGTGGGGGTTTTGCTTGCGGTGGCGCAGGAGCTGGCTGGTGCGCCCGTAGACGCGGTCCTCGGCCTTCTCGCGGACGGCGCAGGTGTTGAGCAAGATGACGTCGGCGAGCGCGGGGTCGGTGACCCGGGTGTACCCGCGGGCGCGCAGTTGGCCCATGATGATCGCGGAGTCGGCCTCGTTCATCTGGCAGCCGAGGGTCTCGAGGTAGACGCGGGCCCCGGCCGAGATCCCCCCATCCACGGGTTGCGGCGGTGGCTCGGCCGCGTCCGCGGGGATCCTCGCGCCCGGGGAACGGATCTGAACGAGGCTGGACATGGGCGCGGGATCCTACGCGATCGCGGTCGGGGGTGGCCACGCGGGCTGGTTCGTGCGCCGTGCGCTGCCTGCGGGCGGTAGCTCACGCTTCGCACAAGCGGCGCGCAAAGCCTTGGAACGGCGCGGCATCGGGCGTAGGATCCCGCGCTGCCGGCGGTACGGTCGGCCGGGCCTTTGGTGCCCGTATCAGGAGAATCCATGTCCCGCCTCCCATTGTTCTTGAGTGTCGTTTGTCTGTCCCTCGCGCCCGCGTGCACCAACAAGCCGGTCGAGCCGGCCAAGGCCGAGGCGAAGGACGTCAACCAGATCCCCAACGCCGACGCCAAGGGTGGTGTCACCGAGCTGGGCGCCTTGCCGGACCCGGTCGCGCTGGTCAACACCAGGCCGGTCACGCTGGCCGAGTTCAAGTCGATCTATGACCTGAAGGTCGCGAAGTACGCCGAGCGTGGCCGCGAGATCCCGCCGTCCGCGGACCGTCGCTACCGCAAGTCGATCACCGAGCGCCTCGTGTATCAGGAGGTCCTGCGCCAGGAGGCCGAGGCCAAGGCGGCCAAGTACAACGAGGCCGAGCTGGCCGAGCGTGAGACCCAGCAGAAGCAGGGCATCAAGGACTGGGACAAGCACCTGCTGCGCCGCGGCGAGACCGAGAAGAGCCTGCGCGACATGTACATCGCGGAGATCGTCGAGAAGCAACTGCTCGAGGGGGCAGGCAAGCTGACGGTGACGGACGCGGAGGTCGACGAGGAGTACGAGAAGATCAAGCCGAACTACAAGTCGGACGCCGACCGCGTGCAGGCCTCGCACATCCTGATCCCGATCGGTCCGCAGACCGAGGGCTCGGTCGAGAAGCCGCCGGAGCCGTCGCCGGAGGACAAGAAGAAGTGGACGCAGGAGGCGATGACGAAGGCGGAGGAGATGTACAAGAAGGCGACCGCGCCGGGCGCCGACTTCGCGACGCTCGCCAAGGAGAACTCGATCGGCCCGAGCGCCGACAAGGGCGGCGACCTCGGCGTGTTCACCAAGGACCGCATGGTCGAGGAATTCAGCGTCGTCGCGTTCAAGCTCAAGCCCGGTGAGATCTCGAAGCCGGTCGAGACCAAGTTCGGCATCCACATCATCAAGGTGCTCAATCGCTACGCGCCGGGCGACCTGCCGAAGGAGGCGCTGATCGAGCAGATCCGCGAGCGCCTGAGCCAGCGCAAGCTGCATCAGGGCCGCCGCGACCTCAAGGAGGAGCTGCTCGCCCGCTACAAGGTCGAGAACAAGATGGAGGAGGCCCTCGGCCCCGACCCGCGCTCGACCCGGCCGAAGATCGGCCCGCGCACGCAGCCGAAGCCGGACGGCCTGCCGCCCGAGCACCCGCCGATCGGCGACGGCTCGCTGCCGCCGAAGAACGCGCCCAGCCCGGGCACGCCCGCGAAGGGCAAGACCGGCCCGGACGCCGTGGAGGAGCCCAAGGGCGCCGACGCGGACGGCGGCGACGGCGAGTGATCGCGTGATCGCGTGATCCCGTTCCATGAGCGACGCGCACGCAGTCGGTGACGCCCCGGTCGTGGGCGTCATCATGGGCAGCAAGTCCGACTGGGACACGATGCGCCACGCGTCGGAGGTGCTGCGCGAGTTCTCGGTGGCGCACGAGTGCCGGGTGGTCTCGGCCCACCGCACGCCGCAGTGGCTCGCCGAGTACGCGCAGACGGCCGAGGCGCGCGGGCTCGCGGTGATCGTCGCGGGGGCCGGCGGCGCGGCGCACCTGCCGGGGATGGTCGCCGCGGAGACGACGCTGCCGGTGCTCGGGGTCCCGGTGCAGACGGCCTCGCTCGGCGGGCTCGACTCGCTGCTGTCGATCGTACAAATGCCGCGCGGGGTCCCGGTGGGCACGCTGGCGATCGGCGTCGCGGGGGCGGTCAACGCGGCGCTGCTGGCGATCCGGATCCTCGCGGTGACGCGGCCGGAGCTGCGCGAGCAACTGCGGGCGTACGCGGCGCGGCGCGCCGACGAGGTGATGGGCGAGACGCTGTCATGACGGGCTCGGGCTTCAAGCCGGTGCTGCCCGGCGCGAGCATCGGGGTGCTCGGCAGCGGTCAACTGGGCCGGATGTTCGCGATCGCGGCCCGCCGCATGGGCTACCGCGTACACACCTACTCGCCGGGCTACGACACGCCGACGGGTCAGGTCGCGGACCTCGAGATCCGCGGGCCTTACGAGGACCTCGATGCGGTGGCGGCGTTCGCCGCGGACGTGTCGGTGGTGACCTTCGAGTTTGAGAACGTGCCGGCCGCGACCGCGGAGGCGGCGGCCCGCGCCGCGCCGGTGCGCCCGAGCGGCCAGGTGCTGCACGTGTCGCAGCACCGGCTGCGCGAGAAGACCTGGCTCTCGGGACATGGCTTTCCGGTCACCCCGTTTCGCGCGGTGCGCTCGGCGGACGAGCTGGCGCAGGCCCTGGTGGCGCTCGGCTGTCCGGCGCTGCTCAAGACGGCGGGCTGGGGCTACGACGGCAAGGGTCAGGTGCGGATCACGGCGCCGGGCCAGGCCGCGGAGGCGTGGGCGCGACTCGGCAGCGACGAGGCGGTGCTCGAGGCCTTCGTCGGCTTCGAGCGCGAGGTGTCGGTGGTCGCGGCGCGCGGCCACGACGGCCAGGTGGTCGACTTCGGCGTGATCGAGAACCAGCACATCGGCGGGATCCTCGACGTGTCGCTGGCACCGGGCCGCGTCTCGGCGGGCTGCGCGGCCCGGGCCCGGGAGATCACCCGCGCAGTGCTGCACGATCTCGCGGTGGTGGGTGTGCTGTGCGTCGAATTTTTCGTGCTCGCCGATGAGTCGCTGCTCGTCAACGAGCTGGCCCCGCGACCCCATAACTCGGGTCACCTGACCTTCGATGCATCGCTGACGAGCCAGTTCGAGCAGCAACTTCGGGCGGTGTGCGGGCTGCCGCTCGGCGCGACGGATCTGCTGCGTCCAGCGGCGATGGCGAACCTGATGGGCGAGCTGTGGATCCCCGGCGCGCCGCGCTGGACCGACGCGCTCGCGCTGCCCGACGTCAAGCTGCACCTCTACGGCAAGGATGAGGCCCGCCCGGGCCGCAAGATGGGCCACCTGACGGCGCTGGCGGACACGGCGGAGGCCGCGGCCGCGCGCGTGATCGAGGCGCGCGCGCGGGCTGCGTTCGATCCTCGCCGCGGATCCTGAATTCGTCGCGCGTGGGGTATGGTCGCGGTGATGACCGACGAGATCCTGGCCGCCAACCAGCGCTTCTACGAGGCCTTCGCGCAGGCGGACCTCGGCGCGATGGACGACCTGTGGGCCCGCAACGCGCCGGTGAGCTGCGTACACCCGGGCTGGGGGGCGATCGTCGAGCGCGAGGAGATCATGCTCAGTTGGCGCGCGATCCTCGAGGGTGAGGCGCCGGGCGAGGTCGAGTACGCGGCCGCCGAGGCGTACCCGGGCGCGGACATGGCGTACGTGGTCTGCAGCGAGACGATCGGCGAGGCGCAACTGGTGGCGACCAACGTGTTCGTACGCGAGGACGGCGAATGGAAGATGGTGCACCACCACGCGGGGCCGGTGGTTCGCCGGGCGCGTGGGATCAAGGCTCGTCCCGGGCTGGTCAACTGAGCGCGCGTGGGGGTGGCACGGGCGCGGAAGGCCGCGTGCGGGCCGACACGGAAAGCTGATAGAACCGGTCCGCGGCCGTCGCCGTACCGTCTTTATGCGCGCTCTCCTCGTGTCCATGATCCCCGCCGCTGTCCTCGCTTCGCTCGTGCTGTCGGCGAGCCCGGCGCGGGCGCACCTCGATCTGCTCTCACCGCCGCCGCGCACCAGCTCGCTCAAGCAGGGGCCGTGCGGGGCGGGGCCGGGTGACCTGCGCGGTCCGACGGTGGCGACCTACAAGCCGGGCGAGAAGATCGTCGTGACGTGGAACGAGTACGTCGATCATCCCGGGCACTATCGCATCGCGCTCGACCCGGACGGTCAGGACGACTTCTTCGAGCCGATGAGCTTCGACGACGTCTCCGGCGGTCCGGGCGTGCTCATGGACGGCATCCCCGACAAGAACGGCGGCGATTACTCGCAGGAGATCACGCTGCCCGACATCGAGTGTGACAACTGCGTATTGCAGGTCATCCAAATGATGACCGACAAGAAGCCCTACGGGGACGGCAACGACCTGTATTACCAGTGCGCCGACATTGCGATCGTCGGGGAGGTCGGCGCGACGTCAGGGGATACGAGCACCACCGACCCGGGCACGACCACCGCGCCGGGCACGACCGGCGCCGAGTCGTCGGGCGAGACCGGCGCGGCGACCTCGGGCGAGCCCGGTAGCAGCGAGGGCGGCGAGACGGCGGACGGGACCAGCGGCGAGCCGACGACGACGGCGACGACAGCGACGACGGCGACGACGGCGACGACGGCGACCACCGACGACCCCACGGGCGGCGCGACCGCGACGGACGGGACCGGCGGCGGTACGAGCGACGGCGCGGAGGGAGACGCGGGCTGCGGCTGTCGCGCTGATGGAGCGGATGATGCAGGTCGGGGCGGCGCGGGCTGGCTCGCGGTGGGCCTGCTGTCGCTCCTCGGCCGCCGGCGGAGGGCGTGATCGTGGCGGACGCCGGCGCCGCGCAGCTCGCAGCTCAAGCAGGGCCCGTGCGGCGGTGGGGCCGACGAGCCCCGCGGTGATGTGGTGCACAGCTATCGCCCCGGACAGACGATTACGGTGACGTGGGACGAGTACGTCGACCACCCGGGGCACTATCGCATCAGCTTCGATGAGGACGGCCAGGCGACAAGCCGCCCTACGGCGACGGCAACGACCTCTATTATCAATGCGTGGACCTCGTGCTCAGCGAGGACGCCGAGGCGGAGGCGACCACGGCTGCGGAAGGCGCGAGCGGCGGTTGCGATATCGGCCGCGAGGGCACCGGCGCGGGCGGTGTACTGCTCGGATGGCTGGTGCTCGGTCGGCTGCGTCGTCGGACCTGACCTCGGCGTGCGAAGGGCGCTGTCCGCAGGCGCGTCACGATCGCCGCTGCTGGCGTGACGCGGCCTGCTGTTATAATCGCCGGCGATGACCGAGACGCGGGAGTTCAAGGATGTCGTGCGGGCGGTGTTCGACCAGCTCGATCTGATGGCCTGGGCGATCGACAACGACGGGAAGATCCTGGTGTCGGAGGGCGCGGCGCTGCGGGCGATCGGCGTCGAGCCCGGGGCGACCGTCGGCCTCAACGCCTTCGTGCTGTACGCCGAGGGCGACAGCACGCTGCACATGCGCCGCGCGCTCGCCGGGGAGCCGCACTGCGCGGTGGTCGTCGTCGAGGGGCGCACGCTCGAGACGCGCTATGAGCCGATGCGTGCGGCGGGCGAGGCCGTGGTCGGCCTGGTCGGGATCACGACCGACATCACCGAGCGACTGAATACGCAGGCCGCGATCGACCGCCAGACTCTGGCGCTGCGCGAGCAGGCCGAGCTCCTCGACCTCGCCCATGACGCGATCCGGGTGCGTCGCCTCGATGGCACGATCAGCTACTGGAACCGCGGGGCGGAGCGGATGTTCGGCCACACGCGCGATGAGGCGGTCGGCCGACGCGTCCACGCGCTGATGGTCACCGAGGTCGTCGACGGGGCGCTGGCCGAGTGCGAGCGCCAACTGGTCGCGACCGGCTACTGGGAGGGCGAGCTGATCCAGCGCCGCCGCGACGGCGAGAGCGTGATGGTGTCGAGCCGGTGGGTGCTCAAGCGCGGCGCCAATGGCGAGCCAGACTCGGTGCTGGAGATCGACACCGACATCACCGCCCGCAAGCAGGCCGAGCAGGCCGAGGCGCGCCGCCAGCAGGAGATCATCCGCGCACAGGCGCTGGCGATCGAGGAGCTGTCGACGCCACTGATCCCGATCGCCGACGAGATCCTGGTGATGCCGCTGATCGGGATGATGGACTCGGTGCGCGCGCAACAGGTGATGCACAGCCTGCTGTCGGGCCTGGCGGCCTCGCGCGGCAAGTTCGCGATCCTCGACATCACGGGGGTGCCAGTCGTCGACACCGCGGTGGCCAACGCGATCCTGCGGGCCGCACACGCGGCGCGACTGCTCGGCACCGAGGTCATCCTCACCGGCATCCGCCCGGAGGTCGCCCAGACGCTGGTGAGCATCGAGGCCGACCTCTCCAACATCACGACCCGGGGCACGCTGCAAAGCGGCATCGCCTACGCGCTCGGCCGGCGCGGACGCAAGGCGCTGTAGGCGCGGTCAAAAGCGCAGGAGGAGCCCGCCCGGACCGGCCTGCACGCGTGTGCTTCGAGGCCGGCGCTCGTTGTGGACGGTGAGCCGAACCGCATAGACGATGCGATGACGCCACCGTGCTATGGCTCCGCTGTATTTTCACAGTGCCCCTCGCCGTTGACGTGGCCGAGGGTCCCGGTCTGATACTCGATGAAATGCCACAGGTCGACGATGCCGGTGCTGCCCACCTGATAGTTCGTCAGCGGCCGCAGGTCGACCGCGAGCAGCTCGGCTTGCGTGATCTCGCCGTCGCCGTCGACGTCGGCCTGCGCGATCAGGTCGAAGCGCACGCTCGGCGTCTCCGAGAATAGGTCGTCGTAAAACAGGTGGTCGCCATGGATCGTGAACTCCACGCTCGCGGGCGCCGCGGACGTCACCTCGGTCTCGACCTCGCAGTTGCCGTAGCTCGTCTTCGTAGCGAAGCCCCAGGCGAAGCGCTTGGTCACGCCCGCCTTGCTCGCACTGCCGGCCACGTACAGCGCGAGGCCGCCGTCGCGGATGCGCGCCAGGTCGGCCTCCGAGACATCGCTGGCCACCGGTTCGGCGTCCGGCGCGATCCAAAACACGGACCCGTAGAACCCCACATTGACCGGTCCCTCGTCCACCTGCTGACCGAGCCCCATCGACGGCCGGGTGAGGTCATAGACGTGGAAGGGAGACTCGTCCAGCCCCGCGCCGTTCATCCGGCTCGGCCCGACGATGACGTTGCCGAGGTTGACCAGGAAGCTGTCAAACTGCAGCGCCCAGCCGTCCGCGAACTCCGATGCGGGGATCCCCTCCTCGATGAACGCCTCGCCATAGATGCGGACCTCGAGCTCGCCCTCCGGCGTACATGCAACGAGGAGCAACAGAGCACTCAGGTAAGTTCGAAGCATAGTTCTGCTCAGCGATCTATCACGCCGTAGCGCACGTGTGACTGCCGGGTGCGGCGCAGAAAGTCGTGCGCCGCATCACCGGGCATAATCGCCACGACGTCATCGCTAACCCGGGTCTAGCGCCGCGAAGTCGAGGCCATCGAACACTGCCAGCGATCGACGATTTAGATCGTGCTCGCGGACAGCTTCACAGGGCGGGCGCGCCGAGGTCGTCGGCGACGGCCTTGGGGCGGCGCAGCACGGCGAGCGACCGCCACACGGCGCGGTCCCACGAGGCCTCGTGGTAGGGCAGACCGTTGCGGGCGCAGAACTGGCGGACCAGCGCGCGCAGCCGCGGGTAATGCACGGGGGACACGTTGGGGAACAGGTGGTGTTCGATCTGGTGCTCGAGGCCGCCGCAGATCAGGCGACCGATGAAGCCGGCGCGGAAGTTGGTGGACGCGGAGATCTGGAGCGCCGCGAATTCGCCGGGGGCGGCGCGGCGGCCCAGGCACACGGCCTCCGCCGGGAAGTGGCCGGGGGCGAACACGAGGAACATGCCGAGGCCGAGGCCGACGTAGCGCAGGAGGTGCAACCACAGCGCGCCGGAGAGACCGAGCCAGATCGCGGGCACGCCGATCGAGACGACCAGGTGTAGGGCCATGAGCGCGAGGTCGAGGAGCAGCGCGGGCCGGCGGCCCTGACCGCGGGCGAGCCGGCCGATCACGAAGATCCAGCTCTGGGCGACGAAGTTGATGTAGTTGAGCGCCAGCGCGAACGGGAACACCAGCCACTGCACGCGGTAGTACAGGCGCTTGAGGCCGCGGCTGCGCGCCAGTTCGTCCTGGGTGATCACGAAGTAGGGGGCGAGGTCGATGTCCTTGTCGACGCCGAGCACGTTGGGCGCGGCGTGGTGGACGACGTGGTGCTTGTGGGCCCACCAGCACGCGGAGAACCCGGCGAACAGCGGATAACCGAGGTAGGTCAGGGCCTGGTTGAGCCAGCGGCGCTCGGAGGTCGCGTGGTGGGCCGAGGTGTGGGTGTGGGTGCCGACGCCGATGCCGGCGGCGCTCATGACGACCAGGCAGCAGGCGCGGTACCACAGGGCGTCGATGGCGATGTACGCGGCGACCGAGACGGCGAACACGATCACGTGGAGCAGGACGGCGCGGAGGATCGGGGTGGCTCGGCGGCGGTCGAGGCCGAGGGCGCGGATCTCGGCGCGGAGGTCGGTGAAGGCTTGCATGGGCTTTAGAGCTCAGTTTCCAGGCGGGCCAGCGCGGCGGCGAAGCGATCGCGCAGCGCCGCGGTGTGCTCGTGGAGGTTCTCGAGGGTGTAGTCGTCGGTGGCGATCGGCGGCAGGAACTCGACGATGATCGGGCCCGGGGTGGCAGACCATGCGGCATGTGGCGCATGCGGCATGCGCTGCGGCGAGCCGGCGATGACCATCGGGACGATCGGGGCGTGGCTGGCGACGGCGAGGTGCATGGGTCCGAGCTTGAAGCGGCCGAGCACACCGGTGCGCGAGCGGGTGCCCTCCGGGGCGATGATCACGGACAGGTCCTCGCGCGTGATCCGGGAGGCGGCGCGCTGCAGTGAGGCGGCGGCGCGGGCCCGGTTGGTGCGGTCGATCAGGATGAAGTCGAGCAGATATACCACCCAGCCGATGATCGGGACGCGGATGAACTCACGCTTGGCGACGGGGACGCCGCGGTCTGGCAGCAACGCCTGGACGATGAAGATGTCCAAAGTGGAGGCATGATTAAACGGGATGATCCGGCCGCGACGGCCGCCGATGTGTTCGCGGCCGCGGACGATCAGGCGCACGCCGAGGATCGCCAGCATGCCGCGACCCCACAGGCGCAGCAGCGGGCGGCCGACGCTGTGCGAGAGGGTCCCGAGCGAGAGCAGGGTGGTCACCAGCATGAGGGCGCCCATGACGGCGGTGAAGGTCCACCCGAGGAGGTGCTGCCGAGCTGCTCGAAGGGACATGTCCGAACGGTCACTCCAGCCCGGGGGCGTAGACCCGGGCGATCGCGGCGGGGTTGCGGATCGTCTGGGCGGCCATCCATGACTCGGCGTCGACGCGCAGGCGGGTGCCCTCGTCGCCGCCGATCAACAGGCCGAGTTGACGCTCGGCGACGGCGGCGTAGAGGGCCATGTCCTGGGCGCGAAACGAGCGGAGGGCGCGGCGCAGCGGCTCGATGGCGGCGTCCGGGCGGCCCTGGACGCGCTGCAGTCCGGCGCGCAGCAGGTCGGCGAGCGGGTCGATCCACGGCATCTTCTCTTTGGCGAGCGCGTCCACTTCGCGCTCGATCGCCTTGACGGCGTCGCGGGCGGGTGGGCGTCCGGCGGCGGCGAGGTTGGCCAGCGCGGCGCGGGCCCGCAGTTGATGGGCCTCGCTGCGCACGAGCTGGATCCGCATGAGCATCGATCCGGTCAGGGCTGGCCACACGGCCTCGATCCGCGGGACGGCGGCGGCGGGCTGGCCCTCGTAGAGGTCGGCCTGGACCTGTGAGAGCAGGGCGTTGAAGTGCTGCACGTGGTAGCCGTCGGTCGGCCAGCTCGACATCGCGTCGGCGAGCTGGCGACGAGCCTCGGCGGGCTCGTCGGCGACCAGCCAGGCGAGGTTGAGGCGCGCGCGCATGTCGGTGAGGGCGTAGAGGTTGCCGCGGTCGCGGGCGTCGTCGAGGAACTCGGCGAGGCGGCGGCGCAGCTCGGCGAGCTCGCCGAGGTACATGAGCGAGCCGAGCCAGAACCGGCGGATCGTGGTCTTGGCCCAGGTGCTGCCGGCGACCTTCTCGCGGAAGATGGCCTCGCCCTCGCTACACAGCCTGGCGGCCCGCTTCCACTCGCCGCCGCCGAGGTAGGCGCAGGCGCCGGCGTGCAGCAGGGCGCTGGCGATCGCCGAGGGCAGGCCGACCTGGTGCGCGAGGTCGAGGGCGGCCTGCGACAGGCGCAGCGCCTGGGTGCGCGCCGAGCCGCCGGCGGAGGCGACCAGGCTGGCCTCCATGGCGAGCGCGCGCGACAGCCGGATCGGCTCGCCGGCCCGCAGGGCGATCAGGGTGCCGTACGACTGGAAGGCGGCGGCGCGGATGTTGTCGTTCATGCTCAGGCCCATCGACACGACGGTGCAGATGTCGATGAGCATGAGGTCCTCCGGGGGGACCTCGGACTCGGGGCGGAGCTGGAAGCGCATGCCGTGCAGCTTGAGCTGGAGGCGGCGCTTGATCAGTGAGAGCAGGGCGCGGCGGGGCGTGGGGGCCAACTGGAGGCCGACCTGCGCGAGCACGCCCTGCAAGACGACGCGGCCCTCGGCGTGGTGTCCGCTGACGAGCAACTGCTCGGCGGCGAGGCGGGTCAGGTCGAGCGCCTTGGGGCCCTGATGAAAGCTCGCGGCCCGTTGATAGGCGGCGGCGGCGGGCTGGCAGCGGCCGGCGTTGGCGAGCGCGTCGGCGAGGCCCTCCTCGAGGCGGGCGCGCGAGGTGACGCTGGCGGTGTCGGGGTTTTGACCGAGGTCATCGCCGAGGTCGAGGGCGCGGCGGTAGAACTGGGCGCATTGGTCGAAGGCCAGCGCGCGTGCGGCCTTGATCGCCGCGCGCACGGCTGCAGACCGTGCAGCGTCGAGCTGGGCGGCGGCGTGGTAGTGCACGAACAGGACCTCGGGGTCGTCGGCGCCGGAGGCGACCAGGGCCTCGGCGAGCGCGCGGTGGATCGCGGGGCGTCGGTCGGGGCCGACCTGGGCGGCGAGGGTCTCGCGGATGCGGTCGTGGTAGAGCTCGAGCTGCTCGCTGCCGGTGGTGAGGCGGACGAGCTTGGCGGTGCGCAGCGAGTTGACGAGCGGACGCTCGTCGCCGCCGAGGCCGGCGGCGCGAAACGCCACGGCCTGGCGGATCGGGTGGGCCGCGACCGCGAGCAGGTCGAGCAACGGGCGGGCCTCGGGGGCCTGGCGGCGGATCTGGGCGTCGATGACCTCGGCGAGGCCGATGCCGGTCGCGCCGACACCTGACTCATGGGACACGTAGTGGGCGAGCTGCTCGGCGAGGAACGGGCTGCCGGCGGACTCGCGGACGATCGTATCGATGAAGGGCAGGGCAGCCTCGGGGTCGCCGAGCAGATCGAAGATGAGGCGGCGGACCTCCGCCGGCGCGAGCGGACCGACGGTGAGCTCGCGCTGCGCGGGCGTGCCGGTGTGGGCCAGCAGCTCGCGCAGGAACGACTGATGCTCGATCTCCTCGCTGCGGAAGCTGGCGAGCAGGAGCAGGGCGGGGGCGTCGGGCGGGCGCAGCAGGCCCTCGAGCAGCGTGACGGAGTCGGCGTCGGCCCACTGTAGATCGTCGATCGTGACGACGACGCGACGGCGGTCAGCGAGCCGGCCGAGCAGGTCGCGCAGCGCCGCGAAGGCGCGCCGGCGCAGCTCGACCTGATCGATGACGACGGCGGCGGGCCCACGTCCGTGCAGATCGTCGACGACGGTCTGCATGACCGGGAACAGGCGCGCGAGGGCCCACAGGTCGCGCGGCATGAGCACGCGGGCCTGGTCCTCCGGGAGCGCGTTGAGGAAGCGCGAGAGGCTGTCGACGACCGGGTCGAGGGCCTTGTAAGGGACCGACTCGCGCAGGTAACAGCGACCCGAGAGGATCACGGGGCGAGGGTCCTGCGCGGCGAGCTCGTCGAGGAAGCCGCGGACCAGCGCGCTCTTGCCGGTGCCGCTCGGTCCGTGCACGTACATCGCCACGGTCTGGCCGCGGGCGGTGGCGGCGAAGGCGTCGCGCAGGGCCTGGAGATGGGTGGCGCGGCCGACCAGCGTGGTGGCCTCGCCGCCGCGGGGGACCGCGCCGGACCCGGAGGCGCCAGCGTCCGAGCCGGCGCGACCGAGCAAGCGCAGGACCTCGGCGTCGTCGGGGCGGGTGGCAGGGTCGCGGCGCATCAACATCTCGCACAGCAGCGCGAGGTCGTGCGGGGCGTGCGGGGCGACCTGGGCGAGAGGAGGCGGGTCGTGGGTGCGCTTGGCGAGCAGGACGGCCAGCAGCGCGCCGGTGTAAGGCCGCAGGCCGGAGAGGGCCTCGTAGAGCATGACGCCGACGGCGTACCAGTCGCTGGCCGCGACGCCGCGCCCGTGGGTGACCTGCTCGGGGGCCATGTAAGCGGCGGTGCCGGTCAGGCCGTCCTCGTCGTGCTCATCGGCGCCAGGGCGGGCGAGCTCGGTGGCGAGGCCGAAGTCGAGGATGACGAGGCGACCCTCCTCGTTGACCATGACGTTGCTGGGCTTGAGGTCGCGGTGGACGATGCCAGCCTGATGCAGCGCGACGACGCCGTCGGCGAGCTGGCCGAGCGCGCTGCGCAGGTGCGCGAGGTCGAGGGTGCCAGGCCCGGGGGCGGCCGGCTGTGGAGCGGCGGAGAAGCCGGCGAGGCTCGGGTCGGGCCCGATCGATCCGTGCGAGAGCGAGGCGTCGAGCAGCGAGGGGTTGAAGGCGAGGGTGGCGTCGGTGACGAAGGATCCGTCGGTGGTGCTGTGACCGGGGACCATACGGCTGACGTCGATCTCGTCGTCGTCGTCGTCGTTGTCGTCGTCTTCGTCGCCCGGTCCGTGGGTCGCGCTGAGGTCGCCGGTGTCACCCTCGGGATCGAAGCCCTCGAAGGTCGGGGCATCCACCGCGGGGCCGTGCTCGGGACGCACGTACTCGAGGAAGGTGCAGCCGATGACGCGCTCCATCGTGAAGAAGCACTGCTGCTCGTCGACCCACAGCTCGTGCAGGGCGACGAGGTTGCGGTGGTGGATGTCGGCGAGCGCGCGAAACTCCCGCTTGAATCGGTAGAGGGCGTTGGCCTCGGCGTTGAGGAGCGTCTTGAGCGCGACGATCTCGTCGCGCTCGCGGTCGTGGGCCTCGTAGACGACGCCCATGCTGCCCGCGCCGAGTCGGCTGCGGATGCGGAAGCGCGTGCCGCCGAGCGGCTGAGTCCCGAGGATGTTCACGGCCGACAGTGTCAGCGAGGATAACGAGTCGGGCGGGCCGCGTCAGCCCTTGGGCTTGCCCTTGAAGCTCGAGGGCCCATGGTCGCCGAACGGCTCGTCGCGCTCGCGCACGGCCTGGCGAAACCCTGACTCCATGGCCCGCCGGCGAAACGCGTAACCCTCCGGGGTGTGCCGCGCGATGCCGTCGAACACGGTCCCGAGGATCTGGGTCGCCTGCAGGCCCTGCGCGCCGAGGGTCTGGTTGACCAGCAGCTTCATCATGACGAGCTGATTTACGGGCATGAGGGCGATCCGAGCGAGCAGGATCTCGAAGCGCTCGTCGAGCTGATCTGCCGGCGCGGATTCGACCGCGAGCCCCCACGCAGCAGCCTCCTTGCCCGACAGACAGTCGCCAGTGAACAGCAGACGTTTGGCCCGCTCAGGGCCGATCCGGTGGGCCCACAGCGCCGAGGTCGGCACGCCCCACACCCGCGACGGCGGATAACCGATCTTGGCGTCGTCGGCGATGACCAATAGGTCGGAGCACAGCGCCATGTCCGTGCCACCGGCGACGCAAAACCCATGCACCTTGCACACGACCGGCTTGTCGCTGTGAAACAGCGACATGAAACCCTTGAGGTTGCGGCTCATCATCGCGTAGTCGACCATCGGATCCCAGGTCTGCGTGGGATCATGGTTGCGTGCGAACACCTCGGGGTCGAGCGGCGAGCCCGGGACGAACTCGCTGGGCCGCATGCCCTCGGCAGCTTCGGCGCTCTCGACGAGATCGTATCCTCCACAAAACCCGCGACCGTTGCCCGCGAGCGCGATGACCCGCACCTCAGGATCAAGGTTGGCCTGCTCGACACACGCAGCCAGCTCCTGCGGCATGTCCAACGTGATGCCGTTGCCCCGCTCCGGACGATTGAGCGTGATCCGGGCGATGCGGCCGTCGGCCTGGTAGATCATGGTCTTGGGCGACTGCATCGTCGCGGGATTGTGCCCCGGGGCGCGGTACATCGGGTGGGTTTGTTGCGGTGTCTGGGCCGGGAAGCGCCGGGGAAGGTAGAGCGCCGGTGCCGCGGGAACGTCGTTAGCTCCGCAGGAGCAGACCAATCCGCGTCACGCCGTCGATGCGCCGAATCCTGATAGTGTCGAGGACATGCGCGTCGCGACAGTTCACAGCCCCGAGCCCGACACCACGCGCGCGGTCCAGGAGGCCCACGCGGCGTTGGTCGCCGAACTCGGGGGGCCCCCGCAATGGTTGCTGGTCCAGAGCTCGGTGCGTCACCCCGCGGCGGCCTTGCAGCGGGCGATCGCCGGGATCGATGTCGCGGCAGTGCACGGCAGCAGCTCGTGCCTCGGGGTGATGACGCAGGCGGGGGCGGCGGTCGATGGCCCGGGTCTGGCGCTGCTGGGCCTGCGCGACGCGGCCGGCAGCTTCGGCGTCGGCGCGGCGACGCCGGGCGAGGGCGCGGATCCGGGGGCCGTCGCGGGCCTGGCGCTACAGCGGGCGATCGCCGCGGCGGGCCGGCAGGGCGAGGTGCCAGCGCTGGTGTGGTTGACCGCGGCTCCCGGCCACGAGGAGGCGTGCATCGCCGGGCTCGAGGCGCTGCTTGGATGCGAGGTGCCGGTGGTCGGTGGCAGCGCGGCGGACGACGAGGTCGCGGGCGGCTGGTATCAGTTGACGCGCGACGCCAGCTACACCGACGCGGTGGTCGTCAGCGCGTTGTTCCCCGCGGGCCGCGTGGTGTCGGCGTTCCAGAGCGGATATATGCCGACCGGCACGCACGGCGTGGTGACACGCGCGCGCGGTCGGACGCTGATCGAGATCGATGGTCGTCCGGCGGCGAAGGTCTACGACCAGTGGACCGGCGGTGCGATCGCAGGGGTGATGGACGCGGGTGGAAGCGTTCTGGCGAGCACGAGCCTGTTCCCGCTCGGCCGCCGCGTCGGCGACGTCGGCGGTGCGCCGTACTACCGCCTCGCGCACCCGGCGACGGTGCACCCGGATGGATCGATCGACCTGTTCGCCGACATCGAGGAGGGCGAAGAACTGGTGCTGATGCACGGGGATGTCGAGTCGCTGCTGACGCGCGCGGGTCGAGTGGCCTCCGACGCGCGGGCGCTCGCTCGCCTCGCGCCGGACGAGGTCGCGGGGGCGCTGGTGATCTTCTGCGCTGGCTGCATGCTGACGGTGCGCGACCGCCTCGATCAGGTGGTCGTCGGGCTGCGCGAGGGCCTCGGCGGCGCGCCCTTCCTCGGCAGCTTCACCTTCGGTGAGCAAGGTTGTTTCCTCGGCGGCGAGAATCGCCACGGCAACCTGATGATCTCGGTCACCGTGTTCGCCCGCTCGTAGGACCCGCATGTCGTCGCCCGAGGAGACGCTCAACGAAGCGATCAACCGCCTCGAGCAGGCGGTGGTGGTCGAGCGACGCCTGCGCGACGAGGCCGAGGCGCTGCTCGCGGGCCTGCGCGCGCTGGCGACGACGGCGTCGATCACAGAGACGGACGCCGTGCTGCTCGCGTGCCTGCAACCAGTGCTCGGCTTCGAGGCGGGTGCGGTGCTGGTGCTCGGCTCGAACGGCGAGATGCGCGAGCAGGTGAGCAGCGACCCGACGTTGACGGGGCTGCGGATGCGACCCGGACCGCTGCTGACGCGCGTGCTCGCGGGGCAGCCCGCCGCGCTCTACGACCTCGGGCAGGTGGCCGAGCTCGCCCCGCTGGCCGCCCGGACGCCGGCCCGCTCGGCGCTGTGCGTCGGACTGGTGACGGCGGGCCGCACGGCGCTGCTGGTCGGCATCCACACGCGCGCGGCCGCGTTCGCGCCGCGCCAGACCTCGCTCGCGCGCAGCTTCATGCAGGCGGCGGTGCCGGTGCTCGAGAGCCTGGCGGCCCGCGAGGAGGCGTCGCAGCGCCGCGTCGCCGAGGCCCGCGCCGAGGCGCTCGAGCGCAGCAACGCGGCCCTGCAGGAGCAGCTCGACACGATCGTCCGCCAGCAGGCGCAGATCCAGCGCCTCTCGGCCCCGGTGCTCCGCATCTGGCGCGGGGTGGTGGTGGTCCCGATCGTCGGCACGCTCGACGAGGATCAGGTGGTCCGCCTCAGCGAACGCCTGCTGCAGACGCTGGTCGACGAGCGCGCCCGCGTGGCGATCATCGAGCTCACGGGCCTCGATAGCTTCGATGCATCAACGGGCGATCGCCTGCGCGCGGTGCTCGGCGCGGCCAACCTCATCGGGGCCCGCTGCTTCGTCACCGGGGTGCATCCAACGCTCGCGATGGCGATGGTCGAGCACGGGGTCCGCGACCTGCGTAGTTTTGCCAGCCTGGCGGATGGGCTCGCGGCGGCGATGCAGGTGCTCGGACGTCCGGCGGCTTGAATGCCGGTCCCGCCGGGTCGTTGTCGCAGCACGAGAACTTCATGGTGCGCGCCTATCCGCGTCCACCGTGCGCCAGCCGAACGTCGGCGGAGCCGAATGTCAGCGCTGGCGCCGGATAGCCTGTGACAGCGGCTGGGTGCTAGCCTCGCCCCGCGCTGCTCGATCACGCGACGTCGGCCCGCCAACAGGGTTGGCACCCGCCACCGAGATCGCCAACGCCGGACACGCATGCGGGCTGGTCCCGGTATGTAAGTCGTCGCAAACACGAGAGGTTTGCGGTGGCCCAAGGCGAGCAAGGGGAGGGGCATGGCTGTACGCACCCTGCTCCGCTTCGCCCCCGTCTGCGCCACGCTCCTGCTCGCCGGCTGTCTCGAGCACCCGGTGAAGGGTGTGCAGTATGACAAGTTGACGGTCGACGACGAGGTGTTCCCGATCGCGGTCAACAAGGATGTCGACATCCTGTTCGTGATCGACAATTCGGGCTCGATGGCCGAGGAGCAGGCGCTGCTGTCGGCCAACTTTGCGGCGTTCATCGACGTGCTCGAGGCGCCGGGCGTGAAGGCGAACTATCGCATCGGGGTGACGACGACCGACGCCGGTAACCCGCGCTGTCCGAGCGCGACGTACACGCCGGAGGGCGGGCGGCTGGTGTTGTCGAGCTGCGTCGACCGGGCGGCGCTGGGCGAGTTTGCGTTCGGGGACAAGGACTTCTCGTTCGCGTGTGACGACTTTTGCAGCAAGGCGGACGCCGACGTGAAGATCAAGGCGACGGCGACGGCGCTCGATGAGGAGGAGAAGCCGCGCGCGTGGCTCGAGAGCATCGAGGGGCAGACCAACGTCGAGGGCTTCGACTCGATGGTCGAGGCGTTCCAGTGCTACGGGCCGCAGGGGGTCGCAGGTTGCGGCTTCGAGTCGCACCTCGAGAGCATGTATTTGTCGCTGGCGGCGGCCTCGGACGCGGCCTCGAGCAACTACGGGTTTATCCGCGACACGGCGATCTTGTCGGTGGTGGTGATCTCGGACGAGACGGACTGCTCGTTCAACCCGGCGACCAAGGAGATCTTCACCAGCAACAAGGTGTTCTGGACCGACCCGAACGACCCGGCGCCGTCGTCGGCGATGTGCTGGAACGCGGGCGTGAAGTGTGAGGGCGCGGGGCCGAACTACACCGACTGCCGCGCGGAGAACTTCGACGCGAAGGGCAACCCGGGGGCCGCGGACGCGGACGCGGTGCTCCAGCCGATCAGCAAGTACGTCGCGTTCCTGCAGACGATCGAGGATCGCAAGCAGGCGCTCGACCCGACCCAGGAGGTGCTGGTGTCGATGATCGCGGGCGTGCCGGTCGGCTATGATAAGGGCGCGGCGCCGCTGGTGTACGAGGACTCGGCCGACGCCAAGTTTCAGGCCGACTTCGGGATCGGGCCGGGCTGCGTGCTGCCGAGCGGCGACCCGCTGGTCGCCGATCAGACCGCGGTGCCGCCGGTGCGCGAGCGCCAGTTCGCGGAGGCCTTCGAGGTCGGAGACGTGCCGAACCTGTATTCGATCTGCCAGCCGAACTACAGCGGCGCGCTCGAGGCGATCGCGGCGAGGATCCGCGACCAGATCAAGCCGGCCTGCATGCCCAAGTGCGTGCTCGACACCGATATCAGCACGCCGCTGGTCGACGCCAACTGCCAGCTCTTCGAGGTCGACCTGACCGACGACAGCAGCACCGAGATCGTGCCGTGCCAGGAGGTGAAGGGCGAGTGGGTGGCCCCGGCCGGCGCGACGGTGTGCTTCGGCGAGCGCCTCGATCCGGAAGGCACGCTGACCCCGAGCAAGCTCGACGACATGTCCGCGGAGTGCACGGAAGAGGGTTACAACCTCGAGTTCTTCCTGGTCCGCTCGGCCGCGGCGCGCTCGGGTACGACGGTGACGGCGACCTGCCAGCTCTCCGACAACAAGCCGCGCGACTGCCCGAGGCTGTGAGCGGGTGTTCGGCGAGAAGGTCGCGTACCTCGTACAGGGGCCTAGCTCGGGACCTGTCGAGCACACCGGGTGACCCCGGTGTGCCGGCGGAAGCATGGTGTGAGGAGATCTTCGTATGCGCGTATCCTAACAATACGAACTCTGCATCTGCGGGACGACGGAGATGGCGCGAATGGACATTCCCCAGAGTTATTGGGAGAACCAGATTTAGTAATTGAGCTTACACAATTTTCACTGGACGGCCTCTGGAGGGTGTTGAGAGGTTCATCGCACGCCTTGACGATGCACCCGCGCGCATGAAACCGTCGGGCGATGAGACGTGCCCGACGCATCCCGGCCAGTTGCAGTGTCCTCGTGTTTGTGCTGGCCTGCGGCCTCGAGCGCGACTGGGCGGCCTGGCAGGCAGTGCCGATGACCGAGCCCGGGATGGACACGAGCTCGACCACGGAGGGATCGACTGGGGGCAGTACGGAGGCGGCGAGCAGCGACTCGACGGGCACGGCGGGGTCTGGCAGCGGTACGGAGTCGGGGACGAGCGGGGGCACGACGACGACGGGGCCGGCCGCGACGACGGGGACGGTGAGCGAAGGGAGCACGGGGCCGGGGGCGGTGTGCGGAGACGGCGTGGTGGAGGGCGAGGAGGAGTGCGACGACCCGGGGCAAACGGCGTGCTTCGGCTGCGTGTGGGACAGGCTAGTGTTCGTAACCTCGAAGTCGGACCACGGGGGGGACTTCGCGGGTCAGGCGGACATGGACTACTACTGCAACCACCTCGCGGCGGTGGCGGGGCTGCTGATGAACAGCCAGCCGCGGTTCAAGGCGTGGGTGTCGACGACGACGCAGAGCGCGGGGGAGCGGATGTACCACTCGCCGGGTCGTTACGTGCTGCGCAACGGGCTGGTGTTCGCGCAGAGCTGGGACGCGCTGGTGGGTGGCCAGATCCTCAATCCCCTCAACGTGGACGAGAATTCGGAGACGAAGAACGCGTCGGTCTGGACCGACACCCGGCCCGACGGCAGCGCGATGCCCGGCAACCACTGCGAGGACTGGACCTCGCCGGACTTC
>Ga0335395_10000470_pt1 | contig 25292 bp, 19 predicted proteins | sample MAT02_FD_205744 | JGI IMG/M metagenome (GOLD analysis project Ga0335395, IMG submission 205744) | Freshwater microbial communities from Lake Fryxell liftoff mats and glacier meltwater in Antarctica - MAT-02 (spades assembly) (version 2) ...
GCCGAGGGTCTCCAAAGGCGGTTTTTTCGATTTGTTCGGCGTGAATCAGTATGGGATTGTCCACGGTTTATACCTCTGTCAAGTTCTGAGTCTAGTTTACTTTGACTTGTGTGTACACGGTAGCTTGTTAAGGGGGGGCTTATGGAAAGTTCTTCACCCCTGGTTAAGGGGGGACTTATTGAGGTTTCTTCACCCCCCTTAGCAAGGGGGGCAGGGGGGGGTTCTTCACCCTCGTTAACCAGCAAGACAGCGGGAGTCGAAATAATCCTGGTTTCCGGTTACTCCGGCATCGGCAAATCTTGCTTAGTAAATGAAGTTCAAAAACCCATAGTTCAGCAGCGCGGCTATTTCATTTCCGGTAAATTTGACCAATTCAAGCGCAACATTCCCTACGCTTCTCTGATTCAAGCATTCCAGTCATTAATTCGGCAGTTGCTAACAGAAAGTGCAGCATCTATCCAAACTTGGAAACAAAAATTGCTAGCAGCCTTGGGAAGCAACGGCAAAGTTGTCACAGACGTGATTCCCGAAGTCGAACTAATTATCGGGAAACAGCCGGAAGTCCCGCAATTGGGGCCGACAGAATCGCAAAACCGATTTAATCTGGTGTTCAAACAATTCATTAGCGTGTTTACCGCGAAGAAACACCCGCTGGTGGTTTTTCTAGACGATTTGCAGTGGGCAGATTCCGCATCGCTGAAATTAATTGAACTGCTAGTGACGGATTCAGATAGCCAATATTTGCTACTAATTGGAGCCTATCGTGATAACGAAGTCAGCGCCTCCCATCCGCTGATTCAAACCATCGAAAATATCCAAAAAACTAGGGTGCAACTGCCCGAAATAGTCAGCAATATTGTTCTTAATCCCTTAGATTTGATTCATGTAAAGCAATTAATCTCTGAAACTTTAGAAAGCCAAATTTCCGAAAAAATTAAACTTTTAGCAGAGCTACTTTTTAATAAAACCCAAGGAAATCCGTTCTTTTTAAATCAGTTAATCAGAACTCTTTATCAAGAAAAACTGTTAGTTTACGATTTTCCATCGAGTAGGTGGCAGTGGGATATCGGGCACATCCAAGCAATCGGGATTACTGACTGCAATGTCGTAGAGTTAATCGCTCGAAATATTCGGAAGTTGTCCGCCGCAGCGCAGTCAGCCTTAAAATTAGCGGCCTGTATTGGCAATCGGTTTAATTTAGAAGTCCTGGCAATTGTCAGCGAAAAATCTCAAAAAGAAACAGCATTAAGTCTCTGGGATGCTCTTCAGGCAGGTCTAATTTTGCCGCTGAGTAACGATTACAAAATTCCGCTGGTTTTTGAAGGTTCGGAAACCGGGCTGTCCGGGCTGCAAGATGTGAAGGTTGGCTACAAGTTTTTGCACGACAGAGTACAGCAAGCAGCTTATTCTTTGATTCCCGATGAGGCCAAGCAAGCAACGCACCTAAAAATCGGTCAACTGCTGCTGGAGAATACTCCCGTCTCCGAGATTGAAGAAAATGTCTTTGATATTGTCAATCAACTAAATTTCGGTGTTGAATTACTCACAGAAAAATCCAAAAAAGATGAACTGGCAAAACTGAATCTGATGGCTGGTAAAAAAGCTAAAGCATCCAATGCTTACGAAGCTGCTGTCAGATATTTGAATGTCGGTTTGGAACTGATTAATTCCCCTCAGTCCGCCGTAAGTATAGGGTCAAGTTGGCAGACGGATTATGACTTAACGCTGAACCTGCACGTAGAAGCAGCGGAGGCTGAATATCTAAATACTAACTTTGGGCGATCGCAAGAATTAGCAGATATCGTGTTGCAACACGCGACAAACCGGCTCGACCAAGTTAAGGTTTACGAACTCCAAATCCAGTCTTATATGTCTCAAAACCAGATGATTGAAGCCATTGATACTGGTTTAAAAGCTTTGGAAATATTGGGGTTTTTCCTGTCAGAAATCCCCCCAAAAGGTCTGACTGGGATTAAATTACCTCAGCTTGAGGAACTAGAAAATGTTCCGGTAATGACTGATAGCTATCAGTTGGCCGCAATGCGGATACTTTCGGCTGTTGTTTCTCCTGTTTTTGTCGCAAAACCAGAACTCTTATCACAGATCATCTTCACAATGGTGGATTTTTCGATTAAACGGGGTCATTCAGCACTTGGGGCGATCGCATATAGTTGGTATGGCTTGTTGCTGGCTGGCGCATTGGGAGAGATAGACAGTGGATATCATTCTGGACAACTAGGTTTGAAGTTATTAGAGCAATTCAATGCTAAAGAACTGAAATGCAAAGTTTATAATATGTTTAACACTTTTGTGCGGCACTGGAAAGAACACGCCAAGGAGACAATCGCACCTTTGATCGAGGCGATACAAAGCGGTCTAGAAACAGGAGATTTAGAATATATTTCTTATTGTACGAATAGCATTTTTTGGTGTTTATTTTTGATTGGAGAACCATTAGACAATGTAGCACAAAAACAAGCAGATCACTTTAATTTAGTCCAAAATTTAAAACAAGAAGTTGCAAAAGAGTTTCTGGAGATTTCGGGTCAAATAATTTTAAATTTGCGAAAAAAACCAGAAAATAGTTGTCGCTTGATAGGTGAAAATTTCAGTAGAAAAGAAATGTTGCCTAGGCTGCAAAGAACTAATAACAAAATGGCACTTTTTAAGTTTTATTTGGCTAAACTGCTGCTTAATTACTTATTTAAAAATCCAGAAAAAGCCGTTGCTGACGCATCTTTGGCGGCAGAATATGCACCAGCAGCAATAGGCTTAATGATGATCGGTACGCACAATTTTTACTATTCGCTAGCACTGCTTGCTGTGTATCCAACTGCTGACAGTGCAGAACAGGAAAAACATTTGATGCAGGTAGCAGCGAATCAGGAAAAAATGCAGAAATGGGTGCACCACGCACCGATGAATTACCAGCACAAATATGAATTAGTCGAGGCAGAAAAAGCGCGGGTGTTGGGAGAAAAAGACCGGGCGATGGATTATTACGATCGCGCAATTCAACATTCCTCCGAACAGGGATACATTCAGGAAGAAGCTTTGGCTAATGAATTAGCTGCTGAGTTTTACCTGTTGGCGGGCCGAGAGAAAGTTGCCAAGGTTTACATGACTGACGCTTACTACGGTTATATCCGCTGGGGTGCGAATGCTAAGGTTGCTGATTTGGAGGAACGATATTCGCAGTTAATTGTACAGATGCCGGAAAGCGATAGTTTAACAAGTAGCAGCCAGACTGTGAATGCAACTTTTGCAACCGTTATCGGCAGTAACAAAGCTTTAGATTTCGCAACAGTTATGAAAGCATCTCTTGCTATCTCCGGTGAAATTGTCCTCGATGCTTTGCTGGCAAAAATGATGCGGATTTTGCTGGAAAATGCCGGGGCCCAAACAGGGTGTCTGATCGCGCCAAAAAACGGTGAATTTGTCATTGAAGCTGCGGGAAAGGTTGGCGCAGATGTGCGAGTGTTTTCGCGCGCGGGCTTGGATGGTGCGTATCCGCGATCGATAATCAATTTTGTCGATCGCACTCACGAAGATATTGTCCTCCACGATGCCCGCAGCGAAGCAATTTTTAACAGCGACCCCTACATCATCGAACACCAGCCCAAATCGCTGTTATGCGTGGCGATCGTCTATCAAGGCAAATTAACAGCCATCCTTTATTTAGAAAACAATTTAATCGCCGGCGCTTTTACTCCCGATCGTTTGGAAGTATTAAAACTGCTTTCTTCCCAAGCTGCGATCGCCCTGGAAAATGCCCGCCTTTACACTAACTTAGCAACGGCCAACCAACAACTAGCAGAATACAACCTTACCCTAGAAGCAAAAGTTACAGAACGCACCCAAGAATTAAACGAAAAAAATGCCCTGCTTTCCGAAGAAATTCAAGAACGCCAAAAAGCCGAAGCCACCGCCCGAGATGCCAGCCGCGCCAAAAGCGAATTTTTAGCTAACATGAGCCACGAATTGCGAACGCCCCTCAACGGCATTTTAGGTTACGCTCAAATCTTTAAGCGCGACAAACATTTATCAGCGCAACAACAGGAGGGAATTGGGGTTATTCACCGCTGCGGCGAACACTTGCTAGCTTTGATAGAGGATATTTTAGACCTTTCTAAAATCGAAGCTAGAAAAATGGAACTCGTGCCAACCGAGTTTGATTTTCTCGATTTTATTCAAGGCATAACTGCCATTTTTAGCATCCGAGCCGGTCAAAAAAATATAGCTTTTAATTGCGAATATCTTTCCTCTCTTCCCGCTGCAATCTTCGCTGATGAAAAGAAGTTGCGGCAAATTTTAATTAATTTAATTGGCAATGCTATTAAGTTTACTGAAAGGGGTGGAGTTACTTTTAAGGTTTCGGCAGTGGATTGTGTAAGGGATGGAACCCGGACTGAAGTCCTTAGTACAAACGTGAAGATTCGGTTTCAAGTAGAAGATACGGGAATTGGCATCGCTGCTGATGAATTGCCAAAGATATTTGCACCTTTTGAACAAGTAGGTAATAGTCCCCGCCATACTGAAGGAACAGGCTTGGGATTAGCGATTAGTCACCAATTAGTGGAGATTATGGGCGGTGAATTGAAAGTAGAAAGCACTTTAGGCAGAGGTAGCATTTTCTCCTTTGAGTTGGAGTTGCTGGCTGTTGACAGCCCCGACAAAAATAAAAAATATTACCCCAAAAATATTAAGGGTTTCAAGGGTACTAATAAGAAAATTTTGGTGGCGGACGATCGGTGGGAAAATCGCTCGGTTTTAATTCACCTGCTGGAACCGTTGGGTTTTGAAATAATTGAGGCGACCAACGGTCAAGATTGTGTACGTAAAGCCCTAGAATTTCTACCGGATTGTATCTTGATTGATTTGGTGATGCCGGTGATGGACGGATTTGAAGCGATGCGACAAATTCGCAATTTGCCCCAACTGCAAAATGTTGTGGCAATCGGTACTTCTGCTAGTATTATGGAAGCGGAAAAGCAGGAAAGTGTAGCAGCAGGATGCAATGCTTTTGTTCCCAAGCCGATCCGGGCTGAGGAACTTTTAAATTGCTTGCAAGTTCATTTGGGCTTAGAATGGATTTGCGAGGAGTTGCAATACCCAAATGCGGAATCTGAAGTTTTTCACAACCAATCCCAAATTCAGCATCAAGAAATCATCGCTCCTCCCGCCGATGAAATCGCTTTACTCTTTGACTTAGCCATGATGGGTGACTTAGGAGGTATTCAAAAACAAGCAGAAAAATTGGCAAAACTTGATGTTAAATATGTCTCTTTCGCCAACCATCTCAATCAATTAGCTAAAAGTTTTGAAGAAGAAAAAATTTTAGAATTTGTAGAACAATACACGAATCAGTAAAAATATGAGCATATTACCTTGGGAAGAAAGCGCGATTTTGATCGTTGATGATAACCCGAATAATTTGGCAGTGCTGTTTGATTTTTTGACGGAATCGGGGTTTAAAGTGTTGGTGGCGAGGACGGGAGAGAGTGCTATCAAAAAAGCTGAATACTCGCTGCCGGATTTGATTTTGTTGGACGTGCTGATGCCGGGAATTGACGGGTTTGAAACTTGTCGGCGTTTGAAGGCGGGCGATTTGACTAAGGAGATTCCGGTGATTTTTATGACGGCGCTGAATGAGACGGAAGATAAGGTGAAGGGATTTAGTTTGGGGGCTGTTGATTATGTTACTAAGCCGATTCAAAATGAAGAAGTTTTAGCTCGGGCTAAAGCGCATTTGAGCGTCCGCCAACTGACTCAAAAACTTCAGCAGCAAAATGTGCAGATGCAGCAGGAAATTGTCGATCGCCAAAAAGCTCAAATTAAGCTGGAACAACTGGCTGCTGAGTTGGAAAAACGGGTGGATTCGCGCACTGTGGAACTTTCTCAAGCCAACCAGCAGCTACAAGAAGAGGTTAACCACAGGCAACAAATACAGGACAATTTGCAGAAGTCCCTGCACGATCTCAAGCACGCTCAATCGCTGTTAATTCAAAGCGAAAAAATGTCGGCTTTGGGGCAAATGGTGGCGGGAATTGCTCACGAAATTAACAATCCGGTGAATTTTATCTGCGGCAATCTTAATTACGTTCGCGATTATGCTGAAGATATTCTCAAGGTGCTAGATCTTTACCAACAGCACTATCCCGATCCCGCACCGGAAATAACATCAACAGCAGAAGCGGTGGAGCTAGCATTCATCCAGGAAGATTTGATGAAAATGCTAAGCTCGATGCAGGTAGGGGGCGATCGCATTCGCGAGATAATTCTGTCTCTGCGGTATTTTTCGCGGCAAGAAGGGCGGGAAATGGAGTTGATTGATATTCATGAAGGTATCGACAGCACGCTGATGATTTTGCAAAATCGGCTGAAATTTAAGGCGAACCGTCCCGCGATTGAAGTGATTAAAGAGTATGACCCCAATTTGAAAAATGTAGAGTGCTGCGGCGGGGAACTAAATCAGGTATTTATGAATATTTTAGCTAATGCGATCGATGCAATCGAAGAATCCAGCAATGAAAAAAACTTCGAGGAAATTAAAGCAAATCCCTATCTGATTCGGATTTGTACGAAAGTCAGCAACTCCAACACGGCAATTATTAAAATTTCTGACACCGGGCCGGGAATGAGCGAGGAGTTGTGCGATCGTATTTTTGACCCATTTTTTACCACAAAGCCGATCGGCAAAGGTACCGGAATCGGCTTGTCAATTAGCTGGCACATTGTCACAGAAAAGCACGGCGGCAGTTTGCAATGTTGTTCGACACCAGGCCAAGGAACCGAATTTGCGATCGAACTTCCAATCCGACAAAAATTGCGACAAATGGCGGCCTCCGGTGCCAAAATTGGAGGCCGCTAATCAATCCCAGACTAGACTTCTTGCATTCATAGCATATGCGGTCAATCACCATAACAAAAACCGTTTGTAGTGCGGACTTCAGTCCGCCCAAAAGCGGACTGAAGTCCGCACTACGAACCTTCAAAATATCTGCGTTGAAAGAGCGTTGCATCGGCATTCAATCTCCGGTTTACCTATTAATCAAATATTTAGGCAATTGCTCGCCTACTCTAACAACAAATAAACCTATAAATCCGGTAGCTCCTGATGATCTTCCGCAGAACTCGGGTCTAATTCCCACCGACTTTCATCTCGATGTTCCAGCATATCTGTTGTGTGCAAAATAGCTCCGTCCGCCATTTCAATGCCCGCCGCAGCTCCGAGTTCGTCAACCATATCCAGGTCGGGAGTGGGAGCGCTTCCCCCCACCAATTTCTCGCCAGTGGCACTTTCTTGTTCCGCCGCAGCAACCTCGCTATCGTCGCCGCTGAGTTTGGAACTGGTTGAACCGTATTCCGAACTGCTGTCGTTCAAGGTGGTGATTTCGTATTGGTTCAATCCCGGTTCAACGATAACGCCGGTGCCGTAAGATTCAGTAATTTCTTGAGGCAAATCGCTGGAATTCTCGCGCTCTTCTGTTAATTTTTCAGCTCGTTTATTTTGCTGTGCCATGATATCTACTCCTAATTTTTTTTAAGTCTATTTAATACTTCGGAATTTTGCTATTGGCTTTAGCTGAATTGTCATTGATTGCCCATAGCTGTAATCAAGGAATGACAATTAAATAACTGTTGCTTTTTACTCGTTTTGCTCGTTACCATTCCGAGCGAAATTAATGCAAATCGGGAGGGAGAGCCTCTCTTTACCTCGCCACTTCTCGATAGAGAACAGTGTGGCAGATGTTTTAGTTATTAAATCTTCCTTACTAATTATAATAGTAACTGCTATTTAAGCTGTTAGCTTCTATCCCAAGAAATAGCTTGATTTGGCTCCGCTCTTTCATTGGGAATACAAAAAACATCGCCCTTTCAAATGGGCGATGCTTTTTCTAAGGAGCGCTAACTCTATTCGGGAAAATCAGGAATTACCCATTTGGGAGGTTCCGTCCGTTTCCTTCTGATCGCTTCCTCTGCCATTTCCAGCATTTTGTCGAGAGAAGTATTTTCAATAAAGTTTGACGTTGCCGCCGCGTATTCTCGCTTCGGGCACTTGTCGCCCAAAACGCAGCCGTTGACGCAAGCTACAGCACAATCGACAGTGTTCTCCACCATAACTTTTTTCCTTTCACGGTTCCAACAACAAGCAGGGAGGTGCTCTGGGTGAATTTGTCAAGAGACTGCCCTCTCTCTTCATTTTACTTTACAAATAGTCGTTAATGTCGATCGCCCGGGCAAAACTGTTATAAAATCAAAGCAACCTACCGAATCTGCCGATCGTGAGTAATTTTCTGCGCCGCTTAAAACTTTTACCTTGGCGAGAAATGCTGCAAATTGCCGCCCTCGTCAACTCAATCGTGATTGGAGTGGAGCTATTTTTAGCCTGGGGTTTCACGCAATCGCGCGCAATCCGCAACGTCGTGACGCTTCTCTACGGCTCCTCCCTCGGGATATTGATACCTTTCGCTGCTGCAGTGGGAATGGGAGCTTTAGCAGTGTACTTTTTAGAGCATTGGCAGCAGCAATATTTGCTCAATAAAATTAATTTGTGGGTTTTAGTTTTGTGCGTACTCTTGGGTTTGGTGTTAAAGTCATTTCTGCCCCTACCTCCTTTGTTAGCAAGTTTATCGGAAGCCTCACTAATCGGAATTACGGTGGGAGTTTTTTGGAAAGGCCGGCCTTATTGGCGATAATTTTTAGTCATTAGTCAGTAGTCAGTAGTCAGTAGTCAGTAGTCAGTAGTCAGTAGTCAGTAGTCATTAGTCATTAGTTATTGTAGGGTGCGTATTTTTTGGGTTTAGTACAAAAATCTATGGTTTTCTCCGATGACGCACCCTACTAATTAGACTAAAGAAACCGGGTTTTTCACCGATATTGACGGTTTCAACCAAGTATTTTGATGAAAAACCCGGTTTCTGGCCACCCGTGCATAAATCCTAGTTAGTTAAAGCAATAAATTCCTTCTTCCCTCTTCCCTCTTCCTTCTTCCTTCTTCCTTCTTCCCTCTTCCTTCTAATTACGGCAGCCAAAAATCGGGAATAAAAGTATTAGTCACACTGCGAGCAAACTGATTAATCTGTCTCCCTACTTGAATGTGCGGCTCATCAGCCTCGACAGGAATAACTGCCGCTTTTTTGCCAATTCCGAAACGCGAAATTACCAAATTTGCCGCCTCCAAACCAGTAACATAAGCCTTTTCCTGCGACCAAGAACCGTGACGGGTAACAACCCAATCGCCGCTCATCAATACATTATCATAACTTGTTACCGCTGGCAACAAATACTGATAACTTCCCGGTGCAAAATGCGTCACCGCCCGCGACAGTCGAATCGCGCTACTGTCAATTACTTTTGCATCCCGAAAAGCGGGAATACAAGTCGATAAATCCCGCTGCACTAAAGCAACAATTTCCTCATCTTTCAGGGGAATTAATTGATTGGCGTGATAAAAGTCAGCTTCGACAACTGTTCCCGGTTCGTCGCGGAACTCATCGTGCAAAGCATTCAAATCAAAAAATGTCCAACCCGTAGTCGAACTAAATCCAAAACAGGCATTTGAAGGCAGCGGAATATGAATTTTTCGGTCAAACCAGAGACGAACAGCTAACACGTCAACAGCACCCAAATTCATTACGTCCCTAAATTCTTGGCTACTTTGCAAAGCTGGGCTGCTGCTAATAATTTTTTGCATCCCAGTAACGCCAACTGCAAAAATAACCGCATCTGCGTCGAAGGTTTGGTCGCCACAAACCACACCTGTAGCTATGTTGTCGCTGTCAATAATTAAATCAGTAACTCGCTGATTTGTCAATACTTTAGCGCCAATTTTTTCCAGGCGTTCCACCCAGGGGCGAAAGATTTTTTCTCCGACAGTGCCGCGACACCAAACTACATCAAAATCCGGTTGGTGTGCTAGAATGAAATAATAAAGCATTCCTAAAGCTGCGGCGGCAGAACATTGTTCTCCTGGTGCAAATAAACCTACTAATAACATTGGCTCGAAGGCATCGCGGTACAGCCTCGCAGACACGCCAAACTGTTTGAACAATTCGCGGGCTGTGACGCGATCGTACCTGCGCCAAGCTTCGTCGGAATTGTCGAAATCTAGGACGGCGTAGAGTAAAGGTAAGGCTGAAAGGCGATCGACTAATGGCAGTCTTTTAAATTTTGTGTAGAGAAAGGTTCCTAACGGTGTGGGAAGTCGCGGCTCGTCCTGAAAAATGGGCGATTCTACTTCCAAGCCGGCGGGGGAATACTGACAAGAACGAGTCCAAGGCGTAAACGGATCGAGTCCTAATTCTTTGACTAAGGAAAAGATATTTTTGTAGGGATACCAGAAGCCGTGAATTCCTGCTTCTACGGAACGCCCGCCGGCGGTTTTCCACCCCGCGACTAAGCCTCCCGGCTGAGGGCCTGCTTCTAATAAAGTTACGTCGTAGCCTTGCTGGGCCAGGTGATAGGTGGCTCCTAAGCCGGCCCATCCTGCGCCGACGACGACTATTTTTGGGGCTGGCGATTCTGCTGACATTTGGTACCTCTGCATTTTTGATTTATGATGACATAATTTATGAATAAAAGTGAAATATGCGATCGCTTAGCTGAAAGTTATAGTGTTTTTTTGACGGTGGGAAATGTTATATTAAAACGTTAATGTTGGTTTTTTCGATAATTGAGATTCGAGTAAAATACACAAATTTAACTGGTTGTCAATATGCAATTAATTAATTATTTGACTGCTATTTTTGGGGTAATTTGGCAGAACAGCATTTTTCACTGGGCGGCGCTAATTTTGCTGGGCGTGGCTGTTTGGGGCGAGTATACTTCTGTGAAGCAGTATCAGCGCTATCTCGGCGCGAAAAGCCGATCGACTTCTGAGGCTGTCAGCTATTTGAGCTCGAAGTCAGAAAGCGATACATCAGGGGTGATCGAGTTGCGGCAGTGGGAAACACCACCAGATACCTGGCAAATGCTGCTAGACTGGTTTAGCGAGCACTTGGCGGGCGAAATCACCGCAGGTGGCGAGGCTTACAGGGCACAGGTAAAATCCGGGCGGTTTGTGTTGTTTCAGTATCCCGCAATTTTAGGGCGATCGGCACCCCGGAGTCAGTGGCGGTTTGTACCGAGCACCTTAGTCGCGCTGGGGGTTTTAGGTACCTTTTACGGCATTCAAACCGGCTTGCAAGATGTTAACTTGGGTTCTTTGCAAGATACCAAAGAATTGCTACCTTCGATCGGCACGTTGCTGGAGGGGATGAAAACAGCCTTTTCGACTTCTTTGATGGGTTTGGGCTCTTCTAGTATATTTACGCTTGTCTTGGCTTGGGGCGATCGCGCGCGCGTTGCCGATCGCGACAATTTACGCAATAAATTAGATAAAATTGCGAAATTACAAACCCCAGAACAAATGTTTTCTGGCGTTTATAGCGGTGGCGGTGTTGAAAGTGCGATCGCCCTTGCAACCGAAACAATGAAAACCGGATTTGCTCAAATTGTCGAAGCTCAAAGCAATGTCAACTCCCAGGAACTCGGACAGCAAATCGGCTTAGCAATGACCCCAGTTTTTCAAGACATTCGCCAAGAGTTATCCCTACTCAAACAGATTAAAGCCGACCAAGGCGAAGAGATATTAAACAATCTACTTTCAGGACTCCGCACCGAAGTAATCGAACCAGTAGTAGGGCGATTAGATCAAAGCGCCCAGTTAACTCAATCAGCATCCGAAGCTGTCAGAGAACTGAAGAACGAATTGGGCGGAATCTCTTCTAGTTTAGCACAATCTATCCTGACAATTCAAACTTTCCAGCAAGATACATTAGTGCAGTTGCAGGAATTTGCCAACAACTTGCAGCAGATTTTAGGACAATTTCAAACCGACACCCACGGCGTTTTGCAAGAAATGGCCACCGAAATACGATCGGGAGTTGGAGAAAGCATTGAAGGCATGAAAGCCCAAAGAACAGCCTTCCAAGAAAGCGCCCAAGAAGCCGCCAACACCTTTAGAGGAATTCAAGATAACTTGCAAGCATCTCTGCACACTCAAGCAGCACAAGAAAAGGAAATGCTAGAAGGAGTTGAAGCCAGAATGACTAATATTTTAAATGCAACCCACGCAGCTTTTCAAACTCAGTCAGATACCATTAAAGCAGTAGGCGATGAAGCTTCGGGACTGATGGACAAAGCGCGAGAAAATCTGGTTGGCAGTTTGCAAAATGTTGACACAATGCTGCAAAATACCCGCGTCACTGTTCAGCAAGAATTAGATAACTTTCGGGTAACATATCAATCCTCTCTCCAGCAATTCTTTACCGCACAAAATAACTTATTAGAAGGTACTTTAGGTAAACAGCAAAAAGGTTTAGCGCAGGTTGTACTAGGCTTGCAGAAAGTTTTTCAAGAAGAATCACAGAAGCGCAAATTGATGTCGCAGCAAGTAGACGAAAGTATGGACAAAATTTTGACAACAGCCGCAGAAGTGAGTCAGTTTGCTAATTCTGTAGGGTTGAATTCCAGCCAGCGTTTAGCACAGTTGCAGGAATTAGCAAAGATAACCGGACAAGAAGTGTTGCGGGTAGAAAGTGTTTATGAAAAAATGGCAAATCAGTTCAATGCCGAAGGAGAAAGGTTGCAAACTACTTATACGAGTTTGGTTAGTCAATTAAATGCAGCTTTGCAAGCGGAACAAGAACAAGTGCGGCGGGTTGAAAGTGCGTATCAAAATATGAGCGATCAGTTCGATCGCGCGTTGCAGTCGGGGAACAATCAATTAATTGGCTATTTGGAAAAAACTACGTCATCGCAGCACAAGTTTTTTGAAGAAGCGGATTCTTCGATGGCGAAAGTGTGCAATGGTTTGCAAGAATCTTCGGATGGTTTGATGCAGGTTGCTCATTATTTGGTGGCGGCTGCTGATAATTTGGGTACGAAGAAACCGTAGGGGCGGGTTTTATGAGAAATACTGGAAACATATCGCAGGCCTAATAAACCCGCCCTCCACTCCACTTGATATTCTGCAATTAAGCATCTTTCACCATCCACACTAACAAGCTCAAAATATGCTCGACAGGAGGCAGTGGATAGTCGGTTAGGTCGATCGTTACTATTTGTCCCTCCAACTTCAAAAACCGCCATTGCGTGCCGCTGGTAACGCAACCGTAGACAGCCCCAAGCGGTTGCTCTTTTGCCCGATTAAATTGTTCTACAGCCAGCATTTCTGCAATGCACTGTCCCAGCCCCGATTTCAAGTCAGATTTTTTTGCTTCAACTACAACAATTGCTGGCGCTTCCACCGTAAGCTGTTCGGGAGAACGGCTAATTAGGAAATCACAAACTCCGTTAAGTCCAACACTCGGATCGACATTAAATTCTTCGCCAGAAAACACACTAATTTGACGGTTGAGAATGCGCCGCACTTCCAGCAGGACAGGATTAATAATGACTTCTGAGCGAGCTTTTTCGGTGTCTACAGCGATCGCCCAAGGTACATCTTCTAAAATCGCTAATAACTTAGAACTAGGGGCGATCGGCTCAACAGAGTCAGGAAAAAATCGGTTTCCCTCAACTATCGTCAGGTGAAAATCTCGCTTCACCTTGTCGATACTAAACTGACTGTAGAACATAATATTTTCTTGTTGTTTTCTTCGAGAGTGTAATGTAAAATAGCAGAATACATCAAAGATTCCACATCAATAATTATATGTCAGATATCACGGTCAAAAATTACAGCTAGCAACATCAATGAGAAATTTATCCGATTTAGACAATTCACCGGAAATAGAAGAAGAGGAAGATTCCAGCGTCCTGCTATCCATCGGCGATTTAATGTCCGGCTTGCTGATGTTGTTCGCCCTCTTGTTCATCACTGTCCAAGTTCAACTCAGCGAAAAAGTGAAACTGCTGGATGAAAAAATCCTTCAGGCGGAAAAACTGCGACAGGAATTGCAGCAATATCAAAACGCATTTCAAGGACTGCCGCAGATTATTGTCAATGCTTTAGAGGGTAAAATTGGAAACAAAGACGTTTTTACAGTTGACCCCGGAACCGGAGATGTCAGTATTCGCGATCGTATTTTGTTTGATAATAACAGTTCCGTCCTCAAACCCGAAGGAAAAAAGTTTTTGCAAGCCTTCATTCCCATTTACAGCCAAGTGCTTTTTGCTAACCAACAGTTTGAAAAACAAATTGCTCGCGTTGTCATTGAAGGACATACCAGTTCAGCCGGTGCAGAACCGAAAAATCTGGAACTGAGTTTGCGAAGGGCTTTAGCTGTTTCTAATTATATGTTTTCCGATGAGGTAAATTTTCCTAAAAAAGCCCAATTGCAGCAGAAAGTATTAGTTTCCGGGCGGGGAGAATTAGATGCGAATCCGACTGAAAATGCAGCGGGCGATCGCAAAGTCGTCTTCCGCTTCCAATTCCGCCGCGAAAACTTGAATGTTGACTTAAACCGCCAGTTACCCTCGCCCGAAGCTAAAAGCCCGAATTCTGCGCCCTAGATAAATGGTGCGGCTTGACCTGCGGATTTGATATAAAATGTGTGGCATTATTAGTCCTATACGCACGGGTAGCCAGAAACTCTTATGAAATCGATCCTTCCCGATCGCAAATCGAACATCGAACATCGAAAATTGTATAGCCTGTTACTTCTATTATTTCCCGCCACCGCATGGCTGATAATTTTCTTCATTCTGCCAGTCCTAATTGTACTTTTGTACAGTTTCTTAGAACGCGGTACTTACGGCGGCGTTACTGCGATATTTACTCTCAACAATTACCAGCGTTTGTTCAGCGGACTTTTTTTAGGAGTAATTGGGCGATCGCTCTTTTTAGCTTTTTTAACAACCGTTGCTTGCCTTTTAGTTGGCTATCCCCTAGCATTTTTCATCGCCACCCGCCCTCCCCGCTGGCGAAATGCCTTGCTTTTGCTGGTAATTATTCCATTTTGGACTAACTTTTTGGTGAGGACATACGCCTGGATAATTCTGCTACGCAGCGAAGGAGTAGTTAACACCGCCCTGCAAAGCCTGCAAATTATTACCGAACCGTTAAACTTGCTGTTTACGCCTTTCGCTGTGGCGATCGGTCTGATTTACGGCTATTTACCTTTCATGGTTCTACCTTTATATTCTAGCATAGAACGCTTCAATTTTTCATTAGTAGAAGCAGCTCAAGATTTAGGAGCAAATGATATCAGAACATTCTGGCGCGTATTTTTACCATTGACAACTCGCGGAATTGTTGCAGGTTCCATTTTAGTTTTTGTTCCCACAGTTGGCGCTTTTATTACTCCAGATATATTGGGCGGCTCTAAAACAGTTATGGTAGGAAACTTGATTCAAAATCAGTTTATGAAAGCCCGCGATTGGCCTTTTGGTTCCGCCCTTTCTATGTTGTTAACAGTAATCATATTGATTCCAGTTTTGGTTTACTTCCGCGTCTCTGATGAAAGTTCATAAATGGTGTGCATCGCGCACCGTACATTTAAGATAAAATGACTGATGACTACCCTTCGACTTCGCTCAGGGCAAGATGCCCAATGCCCAATGACTAATGAGTAATGCCCAATGCCCAATGCCCAATGCCCAATGCCCAATGCCCAATGACTAATGACTAAAACAAAACTAGATTTGCTCGTGCGGGCGACTGGAAAAAAATGGCTGTGGGTGCAAGCTGCACTAGCATTTGCCTTTCTTTATTTGCCAATTCTCATCTTAATTATTTACTCCTTCAACACCTCCAGATTCAATGCCGTCTGGCGCGGTTTTACCCTCGACTGGTATCGCAGTTTATTTAGCAATACAGGTGCGACGATTTCTAGCAGCAGCAGCGGAATATTGCCCGCACTCAACAACAGCTTGCTAATTGCAGCTATTTCGACTGTGTTAGCGACAATTTTCGGTACAATGCTCGCGCTAGCTCTCGAACGCTTCCATTTTCCGGGACGCAAAGCAGTAGAAGTTTTACTGTTTTTGCCGATTATTATGCCCGAAATTACGATCGGCATTTCGCTGCTAGTTTTCTTTACCCTCGCATTTCGGATCGTAGAAAATCTCACCGGAATTCGCCTCAATCTCGGCTTACCTACAGTAATTATCGGTCACGTTGTCTTTAATATTTCGTTTGTGACGATTACCGTCAGGGCACGTTTGGCGGAACTCGATCCTCAATTAGAACAAGCAGCTTTTGACTTGGGCGCTAACGAATGGCGGACTTTTTGGCGCATCACTTTTCCGCTGATTTGGCCCGCTATTTTTAGCGCGGCACTGCTAGCTTTTACTTTATCGCTAGATGATTTTGTCGTGACATTCTTCACCACCGGCGTCGGTTCCATGACGCTGCCGCTATTTGTTTACGGCATGATAAAATTTGCAGTCACGCCAGCGATTAATGCTATTTCAACTTTGATGTTGCTGGCTTCCTTGTTGCTGGTTGTATCATCGCTAAAAATTCAAAAAAGTTAAATAAAATGTTTTTTGTGTCATAATTATTGTTCGATATAACTAACCAAACCTATGAAACGCCTGCTGACTTTCCTACTTTTGTTTGTGATGAGTGCAACGGTAGCTTACGGCTGTAGCCCCACAGGTGGCAACCAACAGCAAGTCCTCAGCATTTACAATTATGCAAGTTATATCGCCCCAGAAGCGATCGCCCAATTCGAGAAAGAGAACAATGTTAAAATTCAATACGACACTTTCGAGAACAGCGACGCACTATACGCCAAACTAAAACAGGGAAACCCCGGTTATGACTTAATATTTCCCGCCGATTACATGGTAAAAATCATGGCAGCGGAGAATATGATTGAGCCGTTAAATTTCCAGAACATCCCCAACAAAATCCACCTTGATGCTAAGTTTATCAATCAATCTTTCGATCCAGAAAATAAGTATTCTCTACCCTACCAGTGGGGAACAATGGGAATTGGCTACAACTTGAAAGCCACTAAGGGCGATATCAACAGTTGGGCGGCAATGTTCGATCCGAAATATACCGGAAAAGTCGCATGGCAAGATGATGCCAGATACACTTTTGCAGGAGTTTTAATGTATTTAGGACTTGATCCAAATACAACAAATCCCGAAGAAATCAACAAAGCCCGCGATTTGCTGATTAAAAATAAAAATATCATTGCCGCTTTTGTCCCAGACACTGGTCAAACTCTGCTAGATCAAGGAGAAGTTAACCTGACAATGGAATGGAGCGGCGATATTTTTCAGGTGATGAAAGAGAACCCAAATCTCCGCTACGTTATTCCCAAAGAAGGAACCATTGTGTTTTCTGACAATATGGCAATTCCCAAAGGTGCAGCCAACAAAGAGTTAGCCGAGAAATTTATCAACTTCACTTTGCAACCCGAGATAGGTGCAAAGATTTCTAATTTTACCCATTTTGGTTCGCCGAATAAAGCAGCCCTCGATCGAGGTTTAATCGATCCTAAAGATTTGAAAAATCCTCAAATTTACCCGTCGGCTGAGGTGCTTGCTAAAATGAAGTTTTTGCAGGATGTCGGGAAAGCAACTGCATTGTACGATCGAGCTTGGACGGAAGTTAAAGCAGGAGCTGGAAAGTAGCGTGTGCCGCCTCTTCACGGGCTAATCTTCCGTGCGATGGCAGTCAAAGTCAATCGGTGCTGGCGGCAGGGCATACCCTACAAACTAGGGAATTTAAAGCGTTATACCAATTTCATAAAGTAGCGCTAGATATTACCCCCCCAACCCCCCCGCGAGTTCGGGGGGGCTAAGACTTCATCTATAGCATATCTTTAGAAAAATGGTATTACATTCAGCCCGCTCGGAACCCTACAATAAATTTAAATTGAAACGTCGGTCAATCGGTGCGAAATCCGCACCATAAAAGATTAGTTAGTGCGGATTACACCCTACCAGGATAGATCGCAATGCACGCAGTCGAACTTGTCAACATTTCCAAAGTATTTAAAAGTATCCGCAGTCAAGATTTCTTAGCTGTAGACAACATCAACCTGCAAATTTTCGATCGCGAATTTTTTTCTTTGCTCGGCCCTTCCGGCTGCGGCAAAACTACAACTTTGCGAACGATCGCAGGTTTTGAAATTCCTACAGCAGGCGAAATTTACATTCACGGCCAACCGATGCAAAATCGCCCGCCATTTCACCGCCCTGTGAATACAGTGTTTCAAAATTATGCTTTATTTCCGCACATGACTGTAGCACAAAATGCTGCATTTGGGTTGGAAATGGAGAATTTGCCTCAGCCAAAAATTCGCGATCGCGTGGCGGCAGCTTTAGCATTAGTACAGTTGACAGATGTAGAAAAACGCTATCCCCGGCAACTGTCAGGGGGACAGCAGCAGCGAGTAGCGCTGGCGAGGGCGTTGGTTAAAGAGCCTTCTGTTTTACTGTTAGATGAACCCCTGGGAGCGCTGGATTTAAAATTGCGTAAAGAGATGCAATTAGAATTAAAAAAAATGCAGCGACAATTGGGAATTACATTTATTTATGTAACTCACGACCAAGAAGAAGCGCTCACCATGTCGGATAGAATTGCAGTGATGGAAGGAGGAAAACTGCAACAAGTCGGGACACCTGTTGATATTTATGAATATCCGAAAACGCGGTTTGTTGCTGATTTTATTGGCGACAGCAATTTTTTGACCGGGCGAGTAGTAGAAAGGCAACAGGGTCAAGTCGTCGTGTTGGTTGACCAAGAGTTGCCCGTGTTAGTTACGACAGCAGAAGATTTGCCGACTGGGAAAACTGTTACCTTGGTGTTGCGGCCGGAAAAAGCTGCTATTTATCCGGCTAATTATGATGCGGAAAATAGCTGGCCGGGAACAGTAGAAGAGGCGATTTATATTGGCACTGATACGCGCTATAAGGTGCGCTTGACTGCTAAAAGCTCGATCGCCCTTCGCCGACAAAACTTGCACCGAGATGACTTACAGCGGCACCAAATAGGCGATCGAGTTCGAGTTGCCGTGCCGCCGGAAAGTATCTGCATTCTGTGAAACGTCCCGCTCAATAAAATCTCCTTTATTGCGGTGATGGCGCGGGAGTTTCCGCTTCCGGCGCGGGAATTTCCCCAGGAGTTGATTCTGGCGGCGCGGGAATTTCTGGAGGAGTTTCCGCTTCCGGCGCGGGAATTTCCCCAGGAGTTGATTCTGGCGACGGCGTGGGAATTTCCCCAGGAGTTTCCGCTTCCGGCGCGGGAATTTCTCCGGGAGTTGATTCTGGCGAGGGCGAGGGACTCTGTGCACCGGGCGAGGGAATATCTGCAGGACTAGGGGCGGAAGTTTCCGGCGGTGGCGGAAGTGGTTCGGGCTCTGACTGAGGGCTTTGGAGGCTGCGTACCCACAAACCTAAACCAGCGAAGGCTAACATCAGCCCCAACAGCCCCAGCAGCGGCAACCAACGTTTGGGCTGCTGTTTTTGAACTGGTTCCGGGGCGGGGGCTGTTTCGGGATACAGCAACTGTTTGGACGATTCTGAAAGCTGAGATTCTGGAATCCTCCCCGTCTTCTGGAGAGATGCTGACCCTGACATCGGCAGCGACACCGACGAGGCGGACACTGCTGCTGATACTGCTGTTGAGGCTGGCGCTGATGCGGGAGGAAACAGTACCAATTTCTCCGGCGACATCCGACAGTAAGTCGCCACGACAGAGGTGTTATCGTAACCGTTTTTCTCGTTAGCGAGGTTAATCCAAGACTGAACTGCAGCTTCCAAAGACATTTTGCCCTCTAGCACCGGAGGGCCGTAATTCTCCCAAGATTGCTCTACCCAGTCGTTGTCGGCCAAACCGTCGGAACACAGCAGCAGTATGCCTTCATCTTCAACAATAAATCGCTGAATCGTCGGGCGCAGGAAATCGCCGTCTCGCGTGCCCAAGGCTTGAGTCAGGGCTCCTGCATCCGATCGCAATTGAGTCTCCCAGTATAAACTGTTTCCTAACTTGACTTCCCTTGACGCTACGTCATCGTCCACAGTCAGCCGCTGACAGTAATTTTTGCCAATCCAATAAGCGCGGCTGTCTCCAACATTAACTAAATAAAGTTCGTGACTGTTATTCGACGGCAAATCATCGGAAACTTTAATTTTTTGAGGCAACTGGAGGGCCATCACCAAAGTCGTCCCCATCCGCTGCCGCAACTCTTTTCCTTGCTCGTTATTTTGATTGGAAATCACATTGTTCACAACTCGGACTATTTCTTCGAGTTGTTTAATTACCATTTCTGGTGTCATCAACTCTTCTTGTTCAGCGATTTCTGCGAGCAAATTTTGGATTAAAGCTTTCAGGGACTGCACGGCTAATTGACTGGCAACTTCTCCTCCTTCGTGGCCACCAACCCCATCGCAAACCATTGTCAAGTAAGGAATTAGTTTGTCGCCGTCTGAATTTTTGCTAAATTGTAAATCCGTAGCAACCGGATAGCAACTGTCTTCATTTTTGGAGCGCTGCGGCCCGGTATCAGTCATGCCGACTACTTCTAAGTGCAGGGGCAATTTAGCAGCTTGTTCTAATAATAAATCGTTGAGTTCTAGGGCGATCGCCTCTAAATTCATGCTACTGCGGCGCATAAACAGACAAATCTCTCCGAGTCTCGACTGCACCTCTGGCGCGGCAGATTCCACCAAACCAGACCAAACATCTCCCAAATCTTTAACCGTCGGTACAAAATTCCCCGGGTGCAGTTGCAGCAGGCGTACCCGCCAACCTTCCACCCGCACATTTTCCGGTACCAGCAAACTCGCAGCGACTCCTTGTTCCGAAAGCGGTGTCCACAGTTGAAGCATTTGCCACAGCCAGTAAACTTGGCGCGCCGCACCGGTATGAGCCCAAGCTTCTAAAATAGAAGGATGCAGGCTACCGAAATTATTAACTGGCACATTTTCCAACAACAGCACCTCTGTCGCTTCGGGTTCTTCCCCCAGGGAACAAAAACCGTATACTTCCGGCGTGTGCAGCCGTTGGGGATACAAATGCAGGTAAGGCATGATGTGCACCGGCAGTTGTTCGGGGACGCTAGGAGGAATAGATGGACGGCTTTCTAGCCAGAGTTGGGGTGCAATGACAAAATATCGCTCGGCTATTACCTTACCCGCCGGCACTTCCTCGGCTGCTGGGCCCACCGCCCACAAATACCGATAAATTAAATTGGTTTCGCAAGCTGCACAGTGCTGGCGGCCAAAGGTATTGCGGGGCTCGGGACAGCTCAGATTCGGGCAATAAATGGGTTCTGAGAAACTACTAATCATATTGAAATAGTTTGTGTAAAAACATTCTGAAGATATTTGATTCTCCAGCTCCAATTCACGAGCTTAAGAATAAACTGATTTTAGCCCCTATCAATTTTTTAACTGCCTTTGGGGCCCTAGAAATTTTAGTTGCTGCCAATGGAGACCGGCTAGAATTGTAATCTAAGTTACTAAAACTTTAACTTTGAGTACGATCGAACCCTGATGGGGGTCGGAGCAGCCTCAACCCGATACCGCGATCGCGATCGGGCAAGCAAGTCGCAAACCCTTGCATAGTCTGTTGTTGGCACTTTTAAAATCTCAAATTTCCACTCTAAGATATTTCATAGTATCACCAATTCTTTTATGATCTTGACTCCCACGCTTCTTTGGCTGCTAGCTGGGACTTTGCTCTGTTTGGCAGAGTTATTTCTCCCGACTGCTTTTGTTGCTTTTATGATGGGGCTGAGCGCCTTCGCTGTAGCTGGATGCTCTCTAGTTTTACCCTATGTTAATTTACAGATATTCCTGTGGATGGTATTTTCGACAGTTTTTGCACTGCTGTCCCGGCGCTTGATACCAAAAGGCAACGTAAGGGCGATCGCAGATTCTCACGAAGCTAAAACTTTAACAGAAATTCCCCCCGGCGAAGCTGGACGGGTGATTTATGAAGGGAATTCTTGGCGAGCTCGTTGCGAAGACACTTCTACCGCCATCCCCCCCAACCAAAACGTAATTGTCGTGGGACGAAAAGGCACTACTTTGATAGTTTTACCAGAAAACTTATTGCATTCTTAAACAAAATGCGTAATCGATCGCCGACAATTAGTAGTTAGTCAACAGTCAACAGTCAACAGTTAACAGTCAACATTCAACATTCAACAGTCAATCAATATTTAACACTCAAAATTGATAGGAGTCAACCGTGGGACAATATTTTTTACTCGTCTTTTTAGCACTAGGCGGTTCAGCCCTCGCCGGTTCCGTCAAGATTATTAATCAGGGAAATCAAGCATTGGTCGAGACTTTAGGTAAATATAAGGGCAGGAAACTCGAACCTGGTTTGAATTTTGTGACGCCGTTTTTCGATCGCGTAGTTTACGAGCAAACAATTCGGGAAAAAGTCTTAGATGTTCCCCCGCAAGCTTGTATCACCCGCGACAACGTTTCGTTCACGGTTGATGCTGTGGTGTACTGGCGAATTGTAGACTTGGACAAAGCCTGTTACAAAGTTGAAAATCTCCAGTCAGCAATGGTAAATATGGTGCTGACTCAAATTCGCGCAGAAATGGGTCAACTGGATCTCGAACAAACTTTTACGGCTCGTTCTCAAATTAATGAACTCTTGCTCAGAGATTTAGATATTGTTACCGATCCTTGGGGAGTGAAAGTAACGCGGGTAGAATTGCGCGATATTATCCCTTCTAAAACTGTACAGGAATCGATGGAATTGCAGATGGCAGCCGATCGCCGGAAACGGGCGGCAATTTTGACATCGGAGGGCGAACGGGAGTCGGCAGTTAACAGCGCCAAAGGTAAAGCAGAAGCGCAGGTTTTGGATGCACAAGCGCGCCAAAAAGCGACTATTTTGGAGGCGGAAGCTCAACAAAAGGCGATCGTCCTGAAAGCGCAAGCAGAACGCCAAAGTCAAGTTTTGAAAGCTCAAGCTACTTCTGAGGCTTTGCAAATTATCGGCAAAACTCTGCAAAATGACCCCAAGGCGCGGGAAGCTTTACAGTTTTTGTTAGCTCAAAACTATTTGGACATGGGCTTAAAAATTGGCAGCAGCGACAGCAGTAAGGTGATGTTTATGGACCCGCGCAGCATTCCGGCTACGATGGAAGGATTGCGATCGATCATTGGGGAAGGTAATAAGGCTGATTAGCCAGTTGGCAGTTGACTGTTAACTGTTAACTGTTAACTGTTGACTGTTGACTGTTGACTGTTGACTGTTGACTGTTAACTGCTGACTATTGTGATTACCTATTACCTATTACCAAATTTAAGATTCTTGAGCCAAAGTACACCGATCGCACAATCCGAAAAATTCCAAAGTGTGATAATAAATCTTGAAAGAATGAGATTGTTGCAATTGGCTTTCTAAGTGATGGACGGGGCACTCGTCGATGGTGATGGATGCGCCGCATTCGAGACAAGTGAGGTGATGTTGGTCTTGGTGGGCGGCACCGTAGAGAGATTCGCCGCTAGCGAGGGTTCTGACGTGAACGAAGCCCTCTCGCTTTAAACCGTCGAGGGAGCGGTAAACGGTTGCTAGGCCCATGCTTTGCTCGCTGTTACGCAGTTCTAGGTAGATATCTTGCGCTGAGAGCGATCGATTTAAGGTCTTGAGCAAGTTTAAAATACGCTCCTGACTGCGGGTGCGGTTGGTTCTCATAATTTTTTTGTGTAGTCTGCTGGAATCACATTTGTCCCTGTTTCTAGGCTATCTTACTTGGGGGAGTCATACCAAATCCTCGTCTACAGAAGACTCGGCGGTTGAAACCGCGTCTAAACAAACGATGTCCGGATGGTGCGCGGACTATGAGATCAAGGGTATTAAGCCCGGATTTGGTGTGGAAGGTCGATCGCGCGCAACCTGGTTGTAGAATACAATGGCGCTAACTTGCACATCACCCACCGCAACATTCCCGTGACTCAGAAATATCTTGCCCAAATCTATGTTACCCTCCGCCCTTCGGTTTTAGATCCTGCCGGCACTGCCGTACAGTCTGGTTTGCAACACATGGGATACGACAATGTTGAGGGCGTCCGCATCGGAAAGTACGTTGAATTGACGCTGACTGCTGCGGGCGAATCGGAGGCCCGCGAACAACTCGATCGCGTTTGCGACCAACTTTTGGCGAATCCAGTTATTGAGAATTATCGCTTTGATTTGACTGCAATTCCTGTACCTGTCGAGACAGCGGCGGCATAAATGCGATCGCCCCTAGGGTGTTTTTAAACCCGGAGATCCCCCCTAACCCCCCTTAAGAAGGGGGGGACAAGAGTGTTCACAGTCTCTCTTGAAAAGGAAGGAACTCGGAACACTCAAAGTCCCCCTTCTTAAGGGGGATTTAGGGGGATCTAGGGGAGCATCTCAGTTTTGCAAAAAGCATTTTTTGCATTTATAGTGCGAGCACTATAAATGCAAAACACCAGATGCTCCCGGCTCTAAACTTTGATACAAGCGAGAGAAACCTAAGATTTCAGTCTTAAGTTGACACCTCTTCCTTCTTCCCTCTTCCCTCTTCCTTCTTCCTTCAACATCTTCCCTCTTCCTTCAACATCTGCTTATGAAATTTGGAGTTATTGTTTTTCCCGGTTCAAATTGCGATCGCGATGTGGTGTGGGTGACTCAAGGGTTGCTGCACCAACCGACGCGGATGATTTGGCACGAAGATACCGATATTTCGGATATTGACATCATTGTAATTCCCGGTGGTTTCAGTTACGGAGATTATTTGCGGTGCGGCGCGATCGCCCGTTTTTCTCCAGCGATGCGAGCTACGGCAGAACACGCGAAACAAGGTAAACTTGTACTCGGCATCTGCAACGGTTTTCAGGTGTTGACTGAAGCTGGTTTATTGCCCGGTGCTCTGGTGCGGAATGCGGGATTGAATTTTATTTGCGATCGCACTTCTTTGAAAGTCGAGCGGGGTAATACTCCTTGGACTGCGGCTTATACTTTGGGTGAAATCATCGATTTACCGATCGCCCACGGTGAAGGCAACTATTATGCTGATGCGGATACTTTGGCAGAATTAGAAGATCGCGATCAAGTGCTGTTTCGCTACTGCACAGAGGCGGGCAAAATTAGCGATGCTGGCAATCCCAACGGTTCGTTAAATAATATTGCGGGCATTTGCAATCGCGAGGGCAATGTGTTAGGAATGATGCCGCATCCAGAGAGGGCTTCCGATCCCATGTTGGGCGAAACTGATGGGGTGAAATTGTTTCAAGGGTTGCTGATGGCTACTGTGGCGGCTGTTTTGTAGCTTTGGATTATTGGTTGTGTGGGGGCGGGTTTATCTGAATTGTTTGTTGGTATTAAAGATGTTGGTGAACCCGCCCCT
>Ga0335395_10000471_pt1 | contig 25282 bp, 12 predicted proteins | sample MAT02_FD_205744 | JGI IMG/M metagenome (GOLD analysis project Ga0335395, IMG submission 205744) | Freshwater microbial communities from Lake Fryxell liftoff mats and glacier meltwater in Antarctica - MAT-02 (spades assembly) (version 2) ...
CCAACAACCTGGTCAAACAAGCCGCTTTACAGCGAAGCCTCTGGCACAGCCTGCAAGCCCTGCGCTTTGAAAATCTGGACGTGGCCGACACCCTGGCGCAGTTGCAGCGCCTGCAAGAACAGCTTGCGGCGCTGCTCAATCCGCAGTCCGACACCGCGCAGGCCAAAGCGCGCTACGGCCAAGCGCAAACGCTGCGCGAGCAGGCCGAGGCGGCGCTTCGCGGCCACGAACTCGGTCATGCCAGCGCGCAAAGCGAGCACCGCAACGCCGAGAAAAAACAGGCCGACTGCGCCGCCCGGCTGGCCGATCTGCCACCCGATACGCCCCCGCTCACCGACGCCCTCGCGCGGCTGCTGCCCGGCGGTCTGCCCAAGCCGAACAGCGATCAGATCGACGCCCAAGAGCGCAGCACGGTGGATGCGTTGCGCGAACAAGCTGACAAACAGCAACGCCACTTGGGCGACCTGCAAAAAGACCTGATCCGCCAGATGGCCCGCGCCCTCAAAGAAGACCGCGGCGCCCTGGCCGACCAGGCCGAAGAGCTGGCCGCGCTGCCGCAGTACCTGGAGCGCCTGCGCGTGCTCGAAGAAGAGGCGCTGCCCGAAAAACGCCAGCGTTTTCAGGACTACCTCAACACCGCGTCTGAGCAGGGCGTGAGCACCTTGCTGAGCGGCATCAACGCGCAGGTGACCGACATCACCGAGCGCATCGACGAGCTCAACCGCACGTTGCAGCGGGTGGACTTTCAGCCCGGTCGCATCCTGCAACTGGCCCCGCAGCTGGTGGTGCACCCCAGCTTGCAAACCCTGAACAAGGCGATGGCGCTGTTGCGCACCGAGCGCCTGCACGACGACGGCGGCCAACGCCATTACCAAGCCCTGCGCGCCATGGTCGATCTGCTGCGCGAACACGCCACCAACCGCCGCACCAAGGCCGCTCAGGCGCTGCTCGATGCGCGCTACCGGCTTCAATTCGCGGTGCATGTGATCGACCGCGCCAGCGGCCAGATTCTGGAGCGGCGCACCGGTTCGCAAGGCGGCAGCGGCGGCGAGAAAGAAATCATCGCCAGCTACGTGCTCACCGCCTCGCTCAGCTACGCCCTGTGTCCACCAGGCCGCAGCCGCCCGCTGTTTGGCACCATCGTGCTCGACGAGGCCTTCTCCAAAAGCTCCGCCGCCGTGGCCGCCCGCATCATCCAGGCCCTGCGCGAGTTCGGCCTGCACGCGCTCTTCGTCACGCCCAACAAAGAACTGCGCCTGCTGCGCAACCACACCCGCTCTGCGGTGCTGGTGCATCGGCGCGGGCGGCAGGCCAGCTTGGCCTGCTTGAGTTGGGAGGAGTTGAGGGAGAAGCTGGAGGAGAAGCGCAGTGCGGCGTTCGCGGAGAGCGGCAAGCAAGCCGAAATCGTGAACCCAATCGGCGGCTAGCGCCCCTCCCGAAAACGCAAGCAACGCATTTCTCCTTCTTTTTTCATCTCATGAAATCCCCGCACCAACTCGCCGAAAAACTCGCCAGCCAGTGGCAGCGCAGCGACTGGCGCGAGGCGCATCTGTTGCCGGGCAATGGTGCGTGGCCGCTGGAGCTGGCCATTGGCGCGCCCAGCGCTCAGCATTTTTTGACCGCTGGGTCTGCCGTGCGCGAGCACCTGCAAGCGTGGAAGGCCATCACCGACAGCGGCCCTGGCACGGTGCAGTGGGCGCCGCGTAACTACCGGGGTGGTGCGGCGCCGGTGGATGTGCCGCTGGAGTGGATATTGACGCGCCCGTCAGACGCCATTGCCGCCATCAGCCGCTGGGCGGGGCGCGAGCACGCGGGGGTTGTGGCGGACCACGAAGCGCTGGCCACTGTGCTCGGCGAAGTGAACGCGGTGTTTCACCGCCTGCTGCTGCGCCGACTCAGCCTGTGGCGGCACCTGCCGACCGCCCAAGCTATCACCGCCACCCGCGTGGCCTTGCAACTGGCGCCGGGCTGCGCCGAAGGCAAACCGCTGCGCGCGCTGGCCGTGGCGGGCAACGACAGCAAATTTTTTGAGCGCCACGACAGCCTGCTCAAAGCGCTGCTGGACGAGCGATTCAATGGCGAGGCCAGCCGCCAAGGGCTGACCGCTTTTTTGGGCGCCAGCCCCGAGGGCGAGCACTGGGTGTTGGTGGCGCCGCTGGCCGATGGCCTGCTGCCGTTTCGCCGCCAGCGCGTCACCACCAGCGAGCTGCGCACGGCCGACCCGTTCGCCACCCCTGTGCACGCCACCGTTCGGTCCGCGCACCGTGTTCTGCTGGTGGAGAACGAGCGCAGCCTGCACCAGCTGCCCAAGCAACTGCCCAACACCATCGTCATTCTCGGCAGTGGACTTAATTTGTCTTGGCTGGCCGCGCCGTGGCTGCAAACCTGTGAGGTGGCGTATTGGGGCGACTTGGACACCTGGGGCCTGGCCATGCTGGCCATCGCCCGGCGCCACCTGCCACAGCTGCACCCGCTGCTGATGGACCGCGCCACCTTCGATGCCCATGCACATCGGGCGGTGAACGAACCCGTGCCGTGCGATGACTCGGCACTGGACGGGCTCACGCCAGACGAGGCTGCGCTGGCGCGGCACCTGCGCGGCTTGGCGCAAGGGCGGCTGGAGCAGGAATTTTTGCCCGATCGGGTGGTGGGCGATGCGGTGCAAGACTGGCTGGCGGGAAATGCCGAAGCCCGGTAAGCAGCGGGCATAAAAAATGGGTGCGCACCGCGTGCCACCCATTTCAAGACGTTGGAGACGCCAAAGACATTGAACAGGCAGCGGCCATCGGCCGTCGCCTGTCAGCCACCTCAAGCGGCTTCTGCGACCTTCTCGGCCTTGCGCGACACGCGACGCGCCGCGTTGGAGGTCTGGGTCGCTGTGTCAGCCACGGCCTTGCTCACCCGCTTGGTGGCGGTCTTGGTGATCCTCTTGCGCGTGGCCACGGCCTTGTTCACCTGCTCATTCACTTGGTCGCTGGCGCTCTGGGCGATCTGCTCGCCGGTCTCCAGCGCTTCTTCCACTTGCTGGGCCGCGGCCTTGGTGATGCGCTTGCGGCTGGTGGCGGCCTTGCGCTTGGAAGCATTGAGCTTGCGCGTGGCAATCGCCTTGGCTGGCATCGACTCACCAGCCACGCGCTTGACCAGCTCGGTGCTGCCCTCTTCGAGGCCGACGGCCACGCTGTTGATCAACGAAGCGGCGGGCATGACCACAACATTCAGTTTGTCCAGCGCGTTCAGGTTGGTGCGGCGGTCCAGGCGCGTGGCGTTCGAAGCCACGAGGTTCACACCTTTGGTGGCCAGATCAACCGCCACGCCCACCACGCTTTGGGCGCGGTCGGTGCCGAAGTGCAGGCCTTTCACATAAAAACCGCTCACGCGCTGCTGGCCGTCGATCAGGGTGGCACGCGTGCCGTTGCTGAGCGTTGGCGCGCTGCGGCCCACGGCGGAGGCAAAGCGCTCGTCAATGAAGCCAACAACGCGCTCGCCGCCGAAGCGGTAGGTGTTGATGACGTTGGTCGCGGTGATGCCATAAGCCTCGATGACTTGGGTGGCGACGGTGGACAGGTTTTTGTTCGACATGTTGGACTCCAGTGGGTTGATTAAATCTGCCCAGCTGGGCGGTTTGCTCTTGGCTTACCGCTTTCTGATAGGCATGGGTCCAGTGTGTCGAAAAGTCCTAGGGACCACACCTCAATTAAAGGGTTTTCCCTAGAGTGCGATGCCTAACGGAGTCGAGTCCTGGGTTCCAACTCACCCGGCACAGGCGCGCCAGCCAGCACCGCAACCGCTCAAATCCAGTCACTGGCTGCGGCTCACAACACGTCGGCAGCGATGCCTGCGTCCAGCAGTTTGGCTACAACGTCTTCGGGCGACATCATCGCTGTGTGGCGGACCCACGCGGTGTGCGCGGGCAGGTCGACACCCGCTTCGTGGACGCAAGGCAGGTCTTGCAGCTCAAACATCACGGCGCTGGCGTCGTCATCGGTTTGCAGGGTGGGAATGAGCAGGCGCGTCTCGATCATGGTGCTGGGTGTCGGGCTTGAAACTCGGTTGGCGGCGTCGGCTTACTTGCCCTTCACCGCCAGCAGCTGCACCTGAAATTTCAGGGTGCTGTTGGGCGGGATCGTGCCGGGAATGCCGCGCTCACCGTAGGCGGTGGCCGGGGGGCAGGTGACGTCGGCTGTGTCGCCCACTTTCATTTCCTGCAAGGCCTGGGTCCAGCAGGGCACCACGCGGTTGAGCGGGAAGCTGGCGGGCTCGCCGCGCTTGAACGAACTGTCGAATTCTTTGCCGTCGAGCAGGGTGCCGCGGTAGTGCACCTGCACCGTGTCAGTGGCCTGGGGCTTGGCGCCGGTGCCAGCGGCGGTCCATTTCAGGGCGACGCCAGAGGGCAGGACCTTGTCGGCTGGCAAGGCGGCTGTTTGCGCGTGGACGGCAGCGGCGGCGGCGAGGGTGGCGATCAGGGCGGCGGTGCGAAGGATGGGGTTCATGGGGCGGATGGGTGGGAAGGGGGAGGGAGTCCCAAGACTGGGCGGGTGGCAGAGGCTCAAAGCTTAGCGGACTTCGCGCGGGGTCAGGGTCGGGGTCAGTCGCGGCAGTGCCGCTCGCTACAAAGAATCCGCAAATGGCGGCCGAAGACACATGCCCCTGCCGCGACCCGCCAACCCAGCCACCAGCCAACGCCAACGCGGGCGCCGCTGTGGCGTTTCGATATCGCCGGCCCTTGTCTTGCCCAATTCAAAACCCGCTTTCGCGAATCACCACCGCCAGACTGCCCTGCACGCCCTCCCACAGCAAGCTGCGTGGCTTGCCCTCGATGCGGACCGCACCGCGCAGCTCGTGTTGCTGCTGCGGGGCTTCCAGCAGGCGCAGGCGAACGCGGTAGAGGGCTTCGGTGGGGGCGGCTTCGCGGCCTTCCTGGTGGGTGGTGAACCGGCCGCCGTAGCGGCTCTCCAGCATGGGGTGTACCAGGCGCTGGGCACGCGTGGTGTCGATCGCGATCACCTCCGCCGACAAGGCACCGAGCCGTCCTTGGGGTAAGAAGCTGGCGCTGGCGCCGACCTCAAGGCGCTCAACCTCGCGCTGCTCAACATAGGTGTCCACCACCCAACTGCCCGGCGCCACCAACACACCCAGCAAATCGCGCACGCCCACCCAGGTGCCGTCTCGCAGCTCAGGCGACACATCGCGCCATTCGCCGTCGAACTCGGCGGTGATGCGCAGCCGCCCCGCCTCTTCGCGCACACCGCGAATCTCAGCGCGCTGCTCGTTTAGGCGCTGGGCCAGTGCCATTTGCCGGTCCACGCCATCGTCAGCGCCAAGCAGCCCGGTCAGGCGGCGCTCCAGCGTGTCGGCACTGGCTTGGGCCTGGGCCTCGCGAGCGGCGAGGTCGGGCGTGACAAAGCTGACCAGCGCGTCGCCGGCGCGAAGGGTGCCAGGTGGTTGCAGCTGATCGAGCATGGCGGGGAAGGGCGCAAACACAAACTGATGGCGCTCGGCATGGGCCACGCCGGTGGTGTCCACATCAAACCGCCACGGCATCAGCAGCGCGAGGCCAAAAATGCCGACCACGGCGTAAAGCTTGTAACGGCGTTTGGCCACGATCTCGGGCCAGCGTTTTTTCCACACCGCCAGCTCCGACCAGGCCGGGCGCACGATGAACCAGGCAATTTCGACCACCATCAGAAAAATCCCCAACGCCTTGAAAAAGAAGGTGTAAACCGCCCAGGCGATACCCAAAAAAATGATCAGGCGGTAGACCCAGGTGACGAAGGCGAAGACGACCAGCGCGCGGCGGTGGCGCGCGCTCAAGGGCTCGGGCCAGGGATCGCTGAAACCGAGTATCTGGCGGCGCAGCCAGACGCGGGCCAGCGCCCCGGCACGCTCGTGCAGGTTGGGGAAGTCGAGGATGTCGGAGAGGATGAAATACCCGTCAAAGCGCATGAACGGGCTGGCGTTGAGTGCCAAGGAAAGGATCCAGCTGGTGGTCGCTAGGTAGAGCGCCATTTGGCGCATCGGCCCGTCGTCCAGCAGCGCCCAGGCCAGCGTGGCCAGCCCGGCCAGGGCGAGCTCCACGCTGACCCCCGCCACCGAGATGGCAAGCCGCTGGCGGTGCGAACGCAGCCGCCAAGACTCACCGGTGTCGGTGTAGAGCATGGGCCACATCACCAGAAAGGCCACGCCCATGTGGCCCACCCGCACGCCCAGCCGGGTGGCAACCACCGCGTGGCCCAGCTCGTGCAAGGTTTTGGACACGATCAGTGCCAGCATGAAGCCCACGATGCCGGCCGGGGTCAGGATGTCGAGCACGCTGTGGGTGAACGCCTCCCACTGGCGGGCAACCATGAACAGGCCCAGCAACGTGGCAGCCACCAAAAGAGCGAGTGCCAGCGGCGAAAACAGCGGCTCCAGCCAAGGCGTCAGCCGGGCCAGAAAGCGCTGCGGGTGGATCAGGGGAATGCGGATGAACAGGTAGTGGTGCAACCACCAGCGCCAGTGGCGCCAGCCCGGCTCGCGCGACTGGCGCACCATGCGCTCACGGCCTTGGTCAGACGGCAGCAGCAGCTGGTGCTGATCCAAAAAGCGCACGAAGTCTTCCACCTGATCGGCGTCCACCGCGATCGGGGTGCTGGCCTCAATGTCGGCAGCAATCTGCGCTGGCTCGCCGGGCCAGCGCAGCAGGCATTCGTATTCCAGCCAGCCGATCCGGTAGAAGCGGTTGCTCACCGGGTCCTGGATCGCCCAGGCGGGCGCGCCATCGGTGCCCGGGCCAGAGGCGTGCAGGCGCAGGTCTTGGCGCAGCGGTTGCCGGATGGCGGCAGCAGCAGCGCCGATCACAGACCGGTCCACTCGCGCATCGTGGCGAGCGGCCGACGCATCAGGTAGTAACCCAGCACGACCCAGTCGCCTTGCAGCCTGGCGGTGCCGCGCAGGCCGATTCGGATGTCGTCGCCGGTGACGCTGGCGCGCAGCCGGTAGCTGGGGATGCTGTCTGGCGAGAGCGTGGCCTGGTAGCTGGTTTCGGTGATCACGCCCGACAGCGGCGAGAGCGGGCGCACGGTCAGGAAAAGCTTCACTGGCGCACCGGGGTCGAGGGTGATGGCGTCGGCGACCGGCAGATGGATCAGCAGGCCGGGTTTGTCTGGGTTGGCCAGCAGCATGATGCGCTCGCCGGTGACCACCGGCTTGCCCTGCCAGTCATCCGGGTTGGCAAACACGGCAATGCCGTCGTAGGGCGCCACCGCATTCACCCTAGCCAGCTGGACCTGAACCGCCGCGAGTTCGGCGCGGCGCTCCTGGGCGCGGCCGCTCAGCGTGGCCAGTTCGGCGCGGTTGCGGCTGTCCTGAAACGCCATTTGGGTGGCTGCGAGCAGCTCGGCGTCGGCCACCGCAACCGACTTGCGAGCGACTTCCCAGCGGTTGCGCAGCGTGGTGTCGTCCAGCGAAAACAGCAGATCGCCAGCTTTGACCGCCTGGCTCGGGCGCACATGCACCTTCTTGACCACACCATCGAGCGCGGCGGTGATCGCCATCGCATCGACCGGCACAATCTCGGCCGGCGCCAGCGCCGTTTGCCGCACCGGCAGCAAAAAAACCAGCAACAAAACCGCCACCAGCAGCCCGCGCTGCGTTGCGCTCAAGCCCCGCCAGCGCGACCTTATGCCCCGGTTCGGCTTGCCGACCAGCATCTCCCAGCAGTACGACCAGGTCTGTGCCACTTGGCCCAGCATCGCGATGGGTTCGGGCGCGAGTGGCTGGTCCAGCAGAAAAACGGCCCAGCCCAGCGGGGTGCCTGAGCGCCGGGCCAGTGGCACCACCTGCACACCAGCGGGCCACCATTCCCGCCAGCCGTCGGCGATGTCGCCCGGGGCGGTATCGAGCTCTGGGCCACTCGGCGCGTACCAGCCACCCTCTGGCAGGCGCTCGGCCAGCCAGGGCCAAGCGCGCTGCAACCAAATCAAATAGGGGCTGTCCTCGGCCAATTTGGCCAAGCCCGAGACGGTGACAACAGCGCCTTTGGCATCGACCACCAGCGCTTGGCGGAAGTGCAGCGCGGCATGGCCGTCGTTGGCGATGCTGAAGCCGAGCTCGGCAACGCTCTCGGCGGCGCGCGCACGCGCTTCCAAGTTGGCCGCGAACGCGGCCAGGCTGGGGTGCAGGCTCATCCGCGCATCAAGGCTCGATGCGGAACCGAGCGGTGCCGCTCATGCCGGCCAGCAGATCGGGCGCCGCGCTGTCCATGCGCGCTTCGAGTTCGATGGTTTGTGCGACCGCGTCCACGCGGGCGTTGATCAGCGTCACCTTGGCCGGGTAGCTGCGCCCGGTCTCATTGATCGTCACCTCAAACGGCGTGCCCACTTTCACCTGACGCAACCAGCGCGAGGGCACATTCAGGCGCAGCCTCAGGGGTCCGGTGCTGATCATCTCCACCAGCGGGGCGCCGATGTTGACACCTTGGTATTGCTTGACGTGAATCTTCACCACACTGCCGGTGAACGGCGCGACGACGGTGCATTGCGAGAGCTGCGCTCGCGACAGCGCAATCGCCGCCTTGCCCCGGTCGGCATTGGCTGCGGCCAGCGTCACCTCCACATCGCCGGCAGCGTCCAAGCTGCGCAGGCGTTCCTTGGCGCTGAGCGACTCTTTGGCCGAGGCGTATTCCGCCTGCGCCATGTTGAGCCGTGCATTGGCTTCACTGCAATCGAAGCTGACCACCGCTTGGCCTTTTTGCACCCGCCTGCCCAGCTGCGCTTGCAGACTGGAAATGCGGCCCACCATTTGGGCCGCGAGCGTGGTTTCCCGCTCGGCACTGAGCAACACGCGAATGGCGCTGGAATCGTCAGCGGGCGTCACCGGACGCACCGCCACCGGTGCGGCGGGTGCAACGGGTGCAGCGGGCACAGCCTGCCGGGCAGCACCCGCTGGCGGCACCGGCGACTGGGCTGCGGCCGGCAGTGCCAGCGTCAAGCAGAACGCCAGCGCACCGCCGTATCGAAAAAAAGCAGCCCCCATGCTCAGTTCTTCCCGGGTGTTTTGAACACCACCTGCTGCCACTGCTGCATGGTGGTGTCCATCGCGCTGGCCAGCGACTTCAGATCGTGGCTGTCAATGGTCTCGGGCAGCACATCAAGGCCGACCGAGTTGTAGACACGGCCCCAAGCCGCTTGGGCATTGGAGTAGGAAGCGTAGCGCTGGTACTCGGAGAGCAGCGTGCGGGCCTCGGTGCGAATCACCTCCAGCTCAGAGTCCACTTTGCTGCGCGCGGCAGCGCCTGCGAAGTTGAGCAAACGCTGGTCAACACGCAGGCTTTCTTCGCTGAACTTCAGCTCGGCCAGCGACAGGCTGTAGCGCTGAATACCCACCCGAATCTGGGTCAGCACCGCCATCGACAGCGCCATGCGGCGCATGTCATCGGTCGCGTTTTGATTTTTGTGTGCTTCTTTGAGGGCTGGGTACTGCGTCAGCTTGAGGATGTTCCACGATAGGCTCACACCGATGTCGGTCCAGTTGCTGTTGTAGTTGAAGCGGTTGGAGTCGTACTGCAGGCCCGCGTCCAGACTCAGATTGGGCCAGAGCAGCAGCTTGGCGGCTTTGATGTCGTTCTCGGTCACGCGCTTTCGATACCACTCTTCCATGATTTCGGGCCGTCGCTCCAGCGCAAGCCGCTCCAGCTCGTCCAGGTTGGTGGGCACCGGTGGCAGCACCAATTCTTTTTCTTCGGCCAGCGTGTAGGCCATGCCAGGTGGGATTGACATCAAGGCGCTCAGCTCGGCGCGCGCCAATTCCAGATCTTGGCGGCGCAGCGTGAGCAGGTTCACCGCGTCCAGCAAAGCGCGCTGGTAAGCCAACACCTCGCCGCGTGGCATGAGACCCTCGCGCTCAATGCGCCTGGCGTTCTCCAGCGCCTTGTTCACCCGCACCAGCAAGGTATCGACACGCCCGAGCAGCTTTTGCGCGCCGAGCGCCCGCCAGTAGCTGTTGCGCACGTCTTGCAGCACGTTTTGAACCACCTTGCGCCGGCGCTCCTCGGCCATCAGCACCTGATCGGCCTTTTGCTGGGCGCGGTAGTAAGACACGCCAAAGTCGAGCACATTCCAGGAAAAAGTGAGGCTGGCCAGCGAACGATCGCGTTCTTGGGAGGTGGAGGGGCGCAGGGTTTCCAGGCGGTCTTCGATGCCGATTGAGCGGCCTCCCGAATCGTTGTTGCGCGAGACATAACCGGCACCCGCGACAACGCGAGGCAACATCTCGTAGGTGGCGACATCTTTCAGGCTTTTTGAGAGCGCGCTCTCCATGAGCTTGAGCTTGTAGTCCAGGTTGTACTTGAGGGCGCGGGCGGCTGCGTCGTGGAAGGTGAGGGGCGCGGTCACCGGCGTTTGATCGGCGTACATCTGGATGCGGTCTTGGTTCACGCGTTCGCGAACCTCTTCGGCCTTAAAAGGCACCGGACTGATGGTGCCGCAGCCCGTGAGGACCACAGCGGCGCAAGCGGCAACCAACAGCGTAGGGCGCGGCAAACGGGTTTTGAAGGCAAATGTCGACATTTTTGGGGTTTTCATGGACGGGTTGAGAATCAGAACTGGAGCGGAGCCAGCGGCAAGCTGGCGGTACCGGTGCGCAATTGCTCGGTGAAGGAAGGTGCACCACTGCGAGCGTTGGACACCCCGGTTTTTACCGGTGTGTTCACTGCCTGCTCACCGCTGGTATCGGCTGCATCCACGGTGGCCAACTCGGCAGCATCCGCGCTGTCAATGTCGTCAGACGCAGCCACTGGTGCTGGCGCCGTTGCTGGTGCTGGCGTCGCCGGTTGCTGTGGATTGGCTTCTTGGAACAGGGCCGGGCGCTCCAGCAGGGGCTCGCTAAACAGACCAATGCGGGACAGATAGCCGTCGCTGCTGAGGTCGGCCCGGGCATACCGGCCAGCGACCACGCTGTTGGAGAAGAGCGCTTGGTGCTGCGACTCATGTACCGCCCGTGTGACGAACAGATTGGGGTCGAAACCCAGTTCCAGCGTCTGCGATGACAGCGGCTGATCGCCTGGGGTGACCGCTCGCGGGTCGCTGAAACCGCGCGGATCTTGCAGCGAGCGCTCCTGCTGCACCGCCTGCACCTCCCGGTTGACATACACGATCGGGTGGAAGGGAATCGGCAGACGGCGCACCTCATCGGTACGCTCGCCCGCGAAAAATGGCCCCGTGTCGCGCCCCAGCGGGCTTTCGTACAACCGAATGGTGGGCAGCGTTGAAGACGGCGGCAACCCAGGTACGTTGAGCTGACCAGCCGTGTTCGGATCCACCGCCACCGGATTGGACGGATTGGGCTGGTTCAGCTCAGGGACTGGCACTGGGGCCGGGGCTGGTGCTGGTGCTGGCGTTGGCGTTGGCGTTGGCGTTGGCGTTGGCGTTGGCGTTGGCGTTGGCGTTGGTGTCGGTGTTGGCGTTGGCGTTGGTGTCGGTGTCGGTGTCGGTGTCGGCGTAGGCGTAGGCGTAGGCGTAGGCGTAGGCGTAGGCGTCGGCGTTGGCACGGGTGTCGGCGTTGGCTGGGTCACCGTGACCGTAACGGTGGCGGTGCTGACATCGCCATTGGCGTCGGTGATGGTGTAGGTGAAGCTGTCGGTGCCGGTGAAGCCGGGGTTGGGCGTGTAGGTGTAGGTACCGTCTGGGTTCACCACCGCTGTGCCGTTGCCAGGGTTGGTGGTTTTGGTCCACACGTTGCCGCCGTCGGGTGATGGTGTGTCGTTGCCAGTCAGTGAGCCACTCACGGGCGTGCCGACCGCAGTGGTGGCGCTGTCGCTGACAGCCACCGGCACGCCATTGACCGTGATCGTGACAGTGGCGGTGCTGACATCGCCATTGGCGTCGGTGATGGTGTAGGTGAAGCTGTCGGTGCCGGTGAAGCCGGGGTTGGGCGTGTAGGTGTAGGTACCGTCTGGGTTCACCACCGCTGTGCCGTTGCCGGGGTTGGTGGTTTTGCTCCACACGTTGCCGCCGTCGGGTGATGGCGTGTCGTTGCCGGTCAGTGAGCCGCTCACGGGCGTGCCGACCGCAGTGGTGGCGCTGTCGCTGACAGCCACCGGCACGCCACTAACCGTGATCGTGATCGTGACGGTGGCTGTGCTGACATCGCCATTGGCGTCGGTGATGGTGTAAGTGAAGCTGTCGCTGCCAGTGAAGCCGGTGTTGGGCGTGTAGGTATAGGTACCGTCTGGGTTCACCACCGCCGTGCCGTTGCCGGGGTTGGTGGTTTTGCTCCACACGTTGCCGCCATCGCCACTGGGCGTGTCGTTGCCAGTCAGTGAGCCACTCACGGGGGTATTTCTGGGCGTGGTCGCACTGTCGGCCACTGCCACTGGCAGGTCGTTCACCGAGCGCACCGTCAGCGTGACGGTGGCTGTGCTTTGGTCGCCGTTGACGTCGATGATGGTGTAAGTGAAGCTGTCAGGGCCGTTGTAGTTTGGATTTGGGGTGTAGACAAAGGTGCCGTTGGCGTTGACCACCACCGTGCCGTGGGCTGGGTCGGTGGTTTTGGTCCACACGTTGCCACCATCGGCACTGGGGATGTCGTTGCCGATGAGCGTGCCGCTGAGCGAGGTGTCTTCATCCAGGCTGAACGCATCGGCTACCGCCACCGGCGCGGCGTTGGGCGTGAGTCCGTTGACCGTGATCGTGATGGTGGTTGTGGACGTGTCGCCATCCCTGTCGGTGATGGTGTAGGTGAAGGTGTCGGTCAGTGTCTGCCCTGTTTGCAGGGCCGCCACGGTGGGGTTGGCGTTGTTGAGCGCATAGCTGTAGGTGCCATTGGCGTTCAGCGTGATGGCGCCATAGGTACCGCTGAGCGCTGTGCCGAGCGTGCCGCCGGTGATGCCGGTGATGGGCGCGTTCACCGTTGGCGGGCCATCCGCACCGATGCGGTCGTTGGTGAAGGCGTTGCCGGTGACGGTGGCGGTGGTGCGGGTGATGCTGTTGACATCGGCAACAGCCGTGGGCGTGTCGTCCACGATGCGCACCGTCAGCGTGCCGATGGTGGCAACACCGGCTGCGTCCGTGATGGTGAGCGCAATGGCCTCGGTGCTGTCGATGGCCGCTGGCGTGTTTTGCACACTCACCAGGGTGTAGCTGTAGGTCAATGTGCCCAGTGTGGGCACACCACCGACCGAGGTGGTGGCAGTGAAACCGGTCAGCGTCAGCGTGCCCTGCGGTGTGGTGATGACAACCGGTGTTGTCGTCAGGTTGTTGAGCGCGGCCAGCGGTACCGGCGTGCCATTCACGCTGATGCTGGTCAAACCGCTGCTGGCGGTGAGGGTGATCGTGCCAGTGTTTGTTTCGCTGGTGTCTGGGACGGTGGTCAAACCGGCCTCGAACACCGTGACCTGGCCAATGGCGACGCCGTTTCCGTCCACCGGCACGATGGTGGGGCCGCCATCGTTGTTGCCTTGGATGGTGATGGTGAGCTGTGCCGCATCGGTGGCGCCGAGTGGGTCGCTCAGCGTGTAGGTGAACTGCTCGGTCAGCGTGCCGCCTGCATTGAGCGCGTTGACGGTGGGGTTGCTGTTGTCCAGCACATACGAATAGCTGCCGTCGGCGCCAATCGTCAAGGTACCAAATTGGCCGACGACCACGCTGCCATTGGCGCTGGTGGTGCCCGTGGTGATGGCAGCTACTACCCCCGGGGTGCCACCGGTTTCTGGGCCGGTGCGAATGTTGGTGACGGTGAGCTGCGCAAGGGTGTTGTCGGGGTCGCTGTCCGCTGTGGTGGCGGGCGAACCAGCGCCGGTTTTGACGTTACCGACGGAGGCGACACCAGAATCTTCCGTGACCGTGTTGGTGTCGTTCACAGCAACCGGCGGGTCGTTGGCCGCCACCAAAGTGATCGTGCCGGTCTTGCTGACCGTCAGCGGCGCGGGGCCGCCCGCGTTGCCGCCCGCTTGCACGTTGTTGCCATCGCTCAGCACCACGGTGTAGCCCAGGGTGCTGCGTGCGGTGCCCGACTGAATGTTGGTCGGGTCGTCGCCGCTGTGCTGGTACTCGATGGCTTCCAGCACGCTTTGCACCTGCGCCAGTGTGGCGGCGTTGGTGAAGCTCACCACCAAGGGAGTGCCATTGGTGCCGCCCGTGATGCTGGCTATGCCAGTGCCAGCACCAACTGCCAGACCGTCCAAACGCAGGGTGTCACCGGTGATGCCGCTGGCCAAGGAAACCGTGACCGAGCCTTGACCGAACACGGGGTTCACCAGACCAGGGGTCGTCGTTAGATCGATGTCGCTGACAGTGTTGGTGCCGGTAGTGAGCAGCTTGACTGCCGTGGTCGTGCTGCCCGTACCAGCGGTTTCGGTGGCGGTTGGGTTGGTCACCGCGTTGGAGAACGCGGGTGCGTCGTTCTGCGGTGCGACGGTGGCGTTCAAAACCAGCGCGGCAGACCAGGTGCTGGTCTGGTTGCCCAGCGTGGCACTGATGTTGCTGCTGGCCGCGAAGGTTTGGGCCGAATCGGCGATGCGTACCGCGAGGCCGTTCGCGATGGCCCCGTTGACGTTGAGCACGGAAGGGTTGAACCGCAGGCTGGCCGTGGTGGGGAGCACCAGCGCAGTGGTGTCGGCCAGACCGGTGGTGGGCACGTCCACCCAGTTGGTTCCGTCGGTCGAGTATTGCCAGATGCCTTCCGTTGTGGCGTTGGTTGCATTGCCGGTGATGACCAAACCGCCGAAGGCCGTGGCAGCGTCGCCGCCACCTGTGATGGCGGTTCGGTTGTCGGTGACATCGGCGTACCCCAGCAGCGTGCCCAGCGCGCTGACCAGCGTGCCGGCACCGTTGGTGATGTCTTCAGTCGCGGTCAATGTGCCTGCCGTGCCCGTGGGCCGATCGTTGACGTTGGCCACTGTGGTGGTCAGCGTCACGGCGTTGCTGGAGTCGCTGAAGCGTGTGGAGCCGCCGCCACTGGCATTAATACCTGATGTGGCACCAGTCACAGCGCCGCCGCTGCTGTCCACCAGTTGGGTGACCAAGCCGCCCGGTGTGCCGTGGAAGTTAGCGGCCGGCGCGAAGCGCAGTGTGGCGTCAGGGGCCAGCAACAGCGCACTGGTCACCGAGACTGTCGGCAGATCCGTCCAGCTCGTGCCGTTGTCGGTCGAGTACTGCCACACGCCTTGCGCCGCAATGGCGTTGTTGGTGGTGATGGCGATGCCCGCGAAAGTACCGGCTGAACTGCCGCCTGGAATGGCATCCTTCTCATCGGAGAACGCGCCACCAAACAGGTTGGTGACCGTATTGCCCGCGCCGCCATTGGTGTCTTCCGTGCCAGCAAGCAGGGTGACTGTGGCGGTGGTGCGGATTGGCGCGTCGTTCACGCCCGTGACGGTGACGGTGATGATGCGGGTGGTAATGAGCTCGTTGCTTGAGCCGTCGAGGTACCTGAAATCGCCGTTGCCGATACGGGCGTCGGTATCGTCGAGCGTTGTGTCGTTGGTACCGATCAAATCGGCAGGCCGTGTCCCGGTATTGCCCTTGTCGTTGTACACCACGGTGACATCGAAAGTGCCGTTCCAGTCGGCAGAGTCGGCTGCCCCAGCCACATCGGGGAAGGTGACGGTGATGGCTTTTAGGCGGTCATTGATCTGGGCTTCGGTGGCACCGGTGATGGTGATGGTGTTGGAGTTGAGGCCGCCGATAGTGCCCCCCGAGCTACCGACAGCTGTGATGGTGCCTGCGCCAACGGTGACGGTGACTTCCATGGTGGTGGCACCGTTGTCATCAGGGTCTGCCAGTGTGAAGTTGCCGTTTGTGCTGTTCAGGTTTAGCGTCGCCGAACCTTCGCTGACGGTCACATTGGCGGCGGTGATATTGCCTGGGTCGTTGACCGATGAGATGAACAGGTCACGGGTGTTGCTGGTGACGTTGTAGAGGTTGTACGCCGCTACGGTGTTCAGGTAAGGATCGAAGGTGTCGGTGTTCGGAACAGCGGGCAACCCGCTCTGCTGGTTGTTGGCCCCACCATTGGCAGCGGGCGTTGCCGGAACGGTGAACGCACCTGTTGCAGCGACACGAATCCGGTCGTCAGCGACGACTTCAAGCCTGTAAGTGACATCCAGATTGGAATTGCCCAGCGTGGCGAAGGTCACCTGCAAACCAGCCAGATAGGTGTTGATTTCCGTCAGCGTGCCACGCAGTTCAAGGGCCTTGCTGCTGCCGTCCAATGTGGCATCCACAGTGGCAGTGCCTGGCGACGTGCTGCTGAACGCGATCCCGAGCGTTCCGTAGTCAGCCAGCGGCAAAGGTACGTTTGAGTTATTCAGTACCCGCACCGTCACCTGAATCACACCGTCGGTCTCGCCATCGGCATAGCCGTTGTTGCTGTCCACATCCGTGATCGAAAAACCGCTAACCGTTGTGGCGCCTGTTCCTGCGATGGGCACTGTGGTGTTGGTCCGGTTGACCGTAGGCGCGTCGTTGATGGCGGTAATGGTCAGGCCGGTGGTGATGGGGGCCACCACGTTGGCCACGCTGCCACCGCCCACGTCGCCGCCAATGGCAGAGGTGCCCTCGCTGAAATTCAGGGTGAGAGTGACGTCGCCGGGTGAGCCCGTATTCACATCGTGGTTGACGTTCGATGCGCTGGTGTAATGCAGGCCGGTGGCGGCATGAGCAGCGTTGTCAGCAAAGTTGCGCCCGTTGAGCACCGCCTGGATGTCGTCAGCGCGGCCTGTCAGGGTGAGCGTGCCTGTACCCTGACCACCAATGGTGACGCTTTGACCATCCGTGGGCGTCAGGCTGCCGGGCGTGCCTGTCGAGCCGATGTGCAGAACGCCCGACGGCACCGTTACCGTGACAGTAACGGGCGTGTTGAAGGCGCGAGACTCGGCGTCGGACACCTCAAACTTGTTGGTCGCGCCATCGCCAACCGGGCTGCGGGTGTCCTCGTTCACCGTGAAGCTGCTGGGCGCGTTAAAAACCGGCACCTCGTTGACGCGCGAGGCGCGCAAGTCCACCGTGGTGGAGGCGATGTTGCCCGAGAGGGCGGGCACCACAGCGGCTGTGCTCCAGTCGTAAACGGTGTTGGGCACCGGGGTGGTGGGGCCGCCCGGCGTGGTGGGCTGGTTCACCTCGCCACCATTGGCGTCATTGCCTGAAGTCACCAAGTTACCAGTGCCATCTCGCGTGCGGTCGTCCACAATGACTTCCAGCTTGTAAAGCGTATTGGTGTCGTTGACGAAAGTAACAGTGAGGCCCGCCAGCGCGGCGTTCACTTGGGCCCGGGTGCCCTGAAACTGCAAAATGTTGTTGGTGCCGCTCTGTATCTCCACAACACCAGAAGCCGTGCCATAGCCAATCTGCACCCCACCGCCTGCAAAGCCTGTGACGTAATTGGTAACTGGTATACCGGTGCTGCTTTGCAAGCGCACCGTCACCTGCAAGAAGTCGGCATTGCTGGTGCTGGCAAAGTCAGGGTCGTCCACGCTGAAGCCTGCCACCGGGTTGTTGGCGGCTGTGGCGCTGTCAATGGTGATGGGGCCGCTGGGGCCGGTTACCGTGGGTTTGTCGTTGGCGCCCACCGTCGACAGCGTGATCAGGAAGGTGTTCCAGTTGGGGGCGTTTGTCCCGCTGTCTTCCAGAACGCCATCGTTGACCACGAAGTGGAATTTGTCGTTGTAGGTGCCCAAGGTGTCGGTGGTGGCGGCAGTAACCTCCGCACCATTGTGGCGGTAGGTCACTCTGCTGGCATCAATGTCCGCCTGCGTGAAGGTAGAGCCTACGCCCAGCACCGCACCATTGCGCAGCAACGTACCCAAAGTAGGCGTCTCGGTGATGCGGTACTGCCGCTGCTCGGTGGTGTTGTCGCGGTCTACCGCCGTCAAAAGGGTATTGGTGATCGTGGTGGTGCTGCCCTCCACCACGTCGATGAGGGGGTTGTTCACGCCAGTGGTGGCACCACCACCGGCAATGGTGGCGCCAATGGTCGGATCGGTATCGCCAGGCTTGTCCGCAATCAACGGCGCATCGTTAACCGGGATGATGTTGATGGTCACCGTAGCGGACGCGCTGAGGTTGGACTGCGCTGAGCCAGAAACGTTTGCTGGCGCCGTGTTGTTGGTCGCAAAAGCGTCGGCCGGATTGAGCAAATCGTCGCGCACGGTGTAGCCGAACGTCACTTTGGGGCCGCCTATGTAGGCGAGCGGCTCGCTGCCGTCGTGTACGTAGCGCAGGCCCGAGGTGCCGCCGTCTGCGGGGGCGCTCAACAAGGTGTTGGGTAGCCAATCGCCGGGGGTGACGGCAACCCAGGCTGTACCGCTCCAACGCTGTAGTTCGCCGCGCGCTGTACTCGAACCATCAACCGGCTGCGCCGTCACCTGAAACCACAGGAAGTCTAAAGCGCCCTCACCCGTTTGTTTTGATGCGTCCAGGCTCAGATCGATGTCACCCATGCCCAATTGCGCGGTGCCCAGGCGTGCGATGCTTGTCGCCGAGCTGCCATTGCCTTCCCGAACCTGTATCGACGAGCCGCCGCTGGCCGTGGGGCGGTCGTTGGTGGGCGTGACATCAATCGCAAAAGTGCCCGCAATATTGTTGGGTGTGCCGTCGCTCACGGTATAGCCGAAGGTGGCAATGTGGTCTTCGCCACCGTCGTGGAAGAAGCGGATGGCGTTGGTGTTGATATCGGCCTGGGTGAATTGGCCGTTGGTGGGGATGTCTTGCCAGGCAGCACCGACAAGCCGCTGCACCGTGCCGTTGGGCGCTTGTGTCGTTAATGTGTAAACCGTTTCGCCGGCCGGCAGTGTGATGGTGGCCAAGGCAATGCCACCGCCGTCTCTGGCGGTACGGGTAATTTCGTATTCCAGCATTGTCCTGGTAATGACATTGCCAGCTGCTGTTGGCGTGACCACGTTGGCCTCCTGCCACGCGCCAGCACCTGCAAGGTTGCCTGGAGCGACCACTATGGAGGTGAAGGCGTACTCCAGCGTCAAGCCAGGTGCTGTGCCGTACCCCGGCCACGGAGGCCTTGGAGGACCTTCGTAAACCGTGTGGGCGGTGTCGTTGCCAGTGATGCTTAGATGAAATGTTTGCGGGGCAATAACGCCTGTGGCTGTGTCGCGCAAACCCCCTTCACGCCCGCTCGGCGGCGGATTGGCCGCAGCATTGGTGAACAGGTCAAAGCCAAAAGCCGAATCGCGGAGGGTGAACTGAAATGAATCGGCTTGCGTTACGCCGTTTGCCAAGGAGCTGGTTTGCACGAAGCGCACTTTGCCAGCGTCCACATCGGCTTGGGTGAAGCGGCCTCCGATGCCGAGGACGATCCAGCCGTTGGCTCCGGTGGCTGGCGTTGCACCGGTGCCTGACCCGGTACCCCAGCCTGCGGAACCGCTAATGTCGAGCTGGACTTCACCGAATTGCGGATTCGCCGTGAGGGTGTAAACCAGTTGGTCTGTCGGCGTGGTCTGGCTGACGTTGGCCGGGTTAAGGTCGGCGTCGGAAATTCTTAGTTGTGCGTTTGTAAGACCAAGCGCCGCGCCCCCGGTGACAGCCAACGGTGCGCCTGGAGTGGCATGGGTGTTTGCAAGCGTGGGGTCGTCGTTGTTGGGCTTGACGTCGATGGTGATCGTTGCTGATATGGCCGCAGAAGGCACGCTCGTACCGCCACCGGCATCGGTCACAGTGATGCGGTAAGAAGGCGCGACCGCGCTCGGGGCATTGGGCTCGGCGCCGTTCTGAGCGAATTTCAGCTGCGTCAGCAGGTTTGCCTTTTGAGTTGCATCAAGCGTGGTTGTGCCGGTGAGCTCCTCGCCCCCGTCGATCACATTGTTGTTATTCGCATCAATGAAAAACGTGCCCTGACCACCTGTTACCAAGTTATCGATAACGATGATTGAGTTGGCCAGCGTATCAGCCGTATCGCCCAGGTTGATGGTGGGCGCGACGACTTTGACTTGCCCCTCAATCAAAGACGGGCTACCGCTGATGGTGGGCGCTGTGTTGGCGGGGTTGATGGTGATGCCAATCACGCCAGCGGTCTGCGCACCGCCGCCGTCGCTGACGGTGACGTCGAAAGTGTCAGTGGTGGCCAGAACGATGTCGGCGCCGTTGTGGGTGTATCTCAAGTCGGCAAGGCTGGACACCGGAATAACTTGCCCGGTGGCCACAGCCCCGCCGAGATAAGTCAGCGTGCCATTGGCGGGCAGGCTGTCGATGATCACCATCTGCTGGCCGATGACCTGCTGGCCGGTCAGGATGTCAACGTCCAGCGCGTTGGTGCTGCTGGCGAGCTGGGCCAGTGAGAACGGGCTATTGCTGCTGCCTTCGCCCACAACCAGATTGACTTTGGTGCCCAGGTTGGGGGCGTCGTTGACTGCAGAGACCGAGATATTGTTGACCGTCAAGTTGCCAGCTCCGCCGCTGGTGACGACAAGCGCAATAGATGTAGCGAATCCAGTGGTTGAGCTGTTCCGATCAGTTGATGCGGTGTAGGCCAAGGTGCCAAGGGCTGTGTTGACGTTGGTGATGGTGCCGGTTACTGTGACCAGTGCCGTGCCGTTGTTGGCCACGGTCAAGCCGGTTGTGGTGCCGAGGTTGGCGGTACCATCGGCAGTGGTGATGGTGAGGGTGATGACGTCAGACGCACCGCCCGTCACACTCAGGCCAGCGATGGCCAGCGGCGTGTCTTCTGATGTCACACGCGGCGTGGCGGCGTTGGCATCGGCGATTGCGGTAGCAGCCAGCACCTCGCCATACCCCTGCATCGCAGCCGCGCTCAGCGCCAAACCCGCTTCAATCCGCCCGGTGCTGGATTCCAGCACCCAGTCGCCGCCCTTGTCGGCGCTGCCCGTGGCGTTGGTGGAGGCGGCGATGTCGGCGCCGGTGAGGTGGGCCAGTTGGCTGATGAAGGCCTGGCCTTTTTCGCTTTGGGCGATGTCGCAGCCGTAAAGCAGGATGTCGGCCTCGGCACTGAGGTGGTTGGCCCAGGTTTGCAGGGCATCGCTGTGGCTGGTGAGGCTGGCGCTGTCGATCTGGTCGCTGCCCAGGGTGAGGCTGCCGGGCGTGCCGTGGCTGAGGATGTGAACGGCATCGAACTGGCCACCCTTGGCCAGCTCCTGGCCGATGGCGGCCAGGCCGGATTCGCCGTTGTCGACCACCCGGACGGTGACGTTGGCCGGCAGGTTAGCGAGCAGGTTTTGTTGGTCGGCCACGCGGGCATCGACCACCAGCAAAATGCCGCTGGCGGTGGGGCTGGGGGCCAGCGCTTCTTGCGAGCGTTGCTCGGTGTCGGGTCGGGTTTCGCGGGGCTGCGCAGCGGCGTTGAAACCGGGGTCGAAACTGTGGTCGAAGCCGTCCGCTGCTGCGACGGCTCCAGCGCCGTCAAACATCAGGCGCGCTTCAAGTGCCAGCGCGCGGGAAACGGGGCGGAAGTGGGTGCGGTTCTTGTATGACATGGCGCTGACCTTGGTTCGCAAGGCGAGAACAGGTGGATTTGACTGGAAACAGCTCTTGAATGGCGAGCTGCCTTGTTTGGCGAGACACACGTCAGGCGGTGCGAATTTACCAACAGTCGCTGCTGCCTGACTGGCCTGGACACACGAAAATGGATGTGTGGTCGGTTTTTGTGACAAATCACACGGGGGTGTTTCAGCAAGGGAACGGTTTCGCTTGCGGGTTCTGGGTTGCACAGCGACCGGTGAGACAGGCGAAGCGGCCTTGGGGGGACGCACATCTGGCTCGATCGGGATGGCTCTGGCGGACCGGAACGATAGGATGTCGGGCTTTTGGTCTTGCTGCACGAGCCCCACACAGTTGGGCTGCTGGTGGCCAACAACCTTATTCAACCAAAACCTATGACCAACCTACCCTCTACCGAGCGCCCAGTGCTGCCTGATCACCTGTCCATCGATGCACGCAGCCCGCACCATGTGGCTGCGGTGTTTGAGCACGATGTGGGCATCCGCTTCAACGGCAAGGACCGGCTGGACGTGGTCGAGTACAGCGTCAGCGAAGGCTGGGTGAAGGTGCCCGCAGGCAAGACGCTGGACCGCAAGGGCAACCCGCTGGTGATCAAGCTCAAGGGCACGGTTGAGGCGTTTTACCGCTGAGCAATGCCTTGGCGGTAGGCAGCGGCGCGTCGGACGCGTTTTTTCCAGATTTACTCAAGCGGCAGCGGAAAGCGCTGCCCAGCCACTGCGCGGCTCTTTGCGGTTGGCAGTATTTGGCACGGCCTCGGACTCAGGCTGTTTGGCTTCACGCAAGGCTTTAAGCCCTTGGATGAGCTCGTCAACTTGGTTCAAAAAGTCGTCTCGGGACTGGTGTGGGCTTTCGGTGATAAGGCGCGCTGCCTGATCAGCCAGCACCGAGCGGCCGGCTTCGCGGGCCCAGCGCCGCACATCGCAGTAAGAGACAAACGCCAGTCGACCCAGGTCGCCGTGTTTGCGGGCGTGTTGCAGGTCGGCGAGCAGGTCGTCAAGACCCCATTGGCTGTTCATTGTGGGCTCCATGTTGCAGTGCAGCATAGTTTGCCTGCCTTGGGCAAACTGTCAAGCCGGTCTGATGGGCGGATGCCTCTAAAGGAGCATCCCACCGCCGCGACCCGCCAGCGACAACACCAGCCAACGCCATCTCAACCGCTCAGGTGCCACAAAAGGTGCGGTAGCTGGCCATGGACTCGGCGGGCGCGGGCTGCTCGTAAGCCGTCAGGCCTGGGCGGGCGTCGAACGGTTGATGCAATACCGAGAGCAGACGCTCGAATGGGCCTTGATCGCCCTGCTCAACGGCGGCAGCCAGCGCAGCCTCCACCTGGTGGTTGCGCGGGATGTAGAGCGGGTTGGCCAGGCGCATTTGTTCGGCGCGCGCTTCGTTCGTTGCGTTGGCGCTTTCGGCGTGTGTATGCCAGCGATGGAGCCAAGCATCGAGCGCAGCAGGGTCGGCAAACAGGCTGCGCAGCGCGGTGGCGTCGCTCGAATGCGCGAAGTCGGCCAAGCGGCGGTGGGCCAGGGTGAAGTCGGCGCGCTGGGTTTGCAACAGGTCGAGCCAGTCGCTGACGAGCGTGTCGTCATTTTGCAACTCATCTTGCAGACCGAGCTTGCGGCGGAGCTCGGCGCGCCAGTGGTGCTGGTAGCGCTCGGGAAAACCGTTGACCACCTCGCTGGCCAGCGCCACGGCTTCGTCGGCATCGGTGTGCAGCAGGGGCAGCAGGGTTTCTGCCAGCCGGGCTAGGTTCCACTGGCCGATGCCGGGCTGGTTGCCGTAGGCGTAGCGGCCTTGGCGGTCGATGGAGCTGAAGACGGTGGCCGGGTCGTGGGCGTCCATGAAGGCGCAGGGGCCGTAGTCGATGGTTTCGCCCGAAATCGTCATGTTGTCGGTGTTCATCACGCCGTGGATGAAGCCCACGCCCATCCAGCGCGCAATCAGCGCGGCCTGGCGTTCAACCACCGCACGCAAAAAGGCCAGGTAGGGCTGCTCGCTGTGTGCCAGCTCGGGGTCGTGGCGCTCGATGGCGTAGTCGGCCAGGCGCTTGAGCTGCTCGGGCGTGCCACGGGTGGCGAAAAACTGGAAGGTGCCCACGCGCAGGTGGCTGGCGGCCACGCGGGTGAGCACCGCGCCGGGCAGGGCGCCGCTTTCGCGCAACACCTGCTCGCCGGTGGCCACAGCCGCGAGTGCGCGGGTGGTGGGAATGCCCAAAGCGTGCATCGCCTCGCCCATGAGGTACTCGCGCAACACCGGGCCGAGGGCGGCCTTGCCGTCGCCACCGCGCGAAAACGGCGTGCGGCCTGAGCCTTTGAAAGCGATGTCACGCCGCTGGCCATGGGTGTCGATCACTTCGCCCAGCAGCAGCGCGCGGCCATCGCCCAACTGGGGCGAGAAGCCGCCGAACTGGTGGCCGGCGTAGGCCTGGGCGATGGGCGTGGCGCCGGGCGGCGCGAGGTTGCCGCTGAAGATGGCGGCGCCCAAGGGGCCGTCGAGTGCGTCTGCGTCCAGGCCGAGTTCGGTGGCGAGCGCGTGGTTGAGCTTGAGCAGCGTCGGCCTGGACACCTGGGCTGCCTGCCAAGGCGCGTAGAAACCGTCGAGCTCTCGTGCGTAGCTGTTGTCGAAGTTGAAGCCGGCGCGAGCGGCGTCAGGGGTGGGGGCTGGTGTTGCGTTGCTCATGCCGCGAGTGTCGGCCAAACAGCGTGACAAAGGCGATGGCAGGGTTTCGCACTCAGCCTCATGGAGCAACTGCCGCCCCTGATGACAAAACTCGGGCCAGCGCGGGACTTCAAAAGCTCAGCCCAGGACGACGTTGGGACCCCGTCGGGCTGAAGCCATTGAACGCGCAGAAATTTCAGCCGAACACACCGCCGTACTGCTTTCGCAGATCGCCTTTTTGCACCTTGCCAGTGCCGCCCACGGGCAGAGCGTCCAGGAACACCACGTCGTCGGGCACCCACCACTTGGGCACGCGCTCGCTGACGAAGGCGAGGATCTCGTCCTTCGCCACGGCATGTCCCGGTTTGAGCACAAGGAACAGCAGCGGGCGCTCGTCCCACTTGGGGTGCTTGACACCAATCACCGCCGCCATCGCGACCGCCGGGTGGGCGATGGCGGCGCTTTCCAGCTCCAGCGAGCTGATCCATTCGCCGCCGGTTTTGATCACGTCTTTGGTGCGGTCGCGGATCTGCATCACGCCCTTGGCGTCGATGGTGGCGATGTCGCCGGTGGGAAACCAGCCGTCCACCAGCGGGGACTGCTCGCCCTTGTAGTAGCTTGAGACGATCCACTGCCCGCGCACCATGAGCTCGCCCTGCGAGGTGCCGTCGCGCGGCAACGTGGCGCCGGCCTCGTCCACCACCTTGATGTCGATGCCGAACACGCTCTTGCCTTGTTTGGCGAGCAGGGCGTGGCGCTGCTCTGGCGCCCAGTCGCGGCTGGCGGGTGGCAACGTGCCGATGGTGGCGACCGCCGTGGTTTCGGTCATGCCCCAGCCGTGGCGCACCTCCACGCTGTAGGTCTCCATGAATTTGGCGATCAGCGGTTGGGGCATGGCCGAGCCGCCCACCGCCGTGCGCCGCATGGTCGTGAACCTCAGACCGTGTTGCTCCAGATGGGCCAGCAGGCCTTGCCAGATGGTGGGCACGCCAGCGCTGATGGTCACCGCCTCGGCCTCCATCAGCTCGTAGAGCGACTGGCCATCGAGCTTCGGACCGGGCAACACCAGCTTGGCGCCCGCGATCGGCGCGGCGTAGGGGATGCACCAGGCGTTGATGTGGAACATCGGCACCACCGGCAGGATGGTCTGATCGGGCGCCAGCGCCAGCACGCCAGGCAGGCAGCCGCTG
>Ga0335395_10000473_pt1 | contig 25217 bp, 24 predicted proteins | sample MAT02_FD_205744 | JGI IMG/M metagenome (GOLD analysis project Ga0335395, IMG submission 205744) | Freshwater microbial communities from Lake Fryxell liftoff mats and glacier meltwater in Antarctica - MAT-02 (spades assembly) (version 2) ...
GTGGTGGCCCTGATGCGGCGCACCATGAAACGCAGCTCATTCAAGATGTGGCGCGAGCGCATGGCGGGCCGCACCACCAAACACGAGAGCCTGCGCCAGCCCGACACCCTGAGGCACCGCGCCAGCCACACGCGCCAAGCGTAAAGGCTATGTCGCAGCGACCGGCTCGGGCTGGGACCTGTGGCCCAGCTTTTCAAGCAGACGCGTCGGATGTGCCCAAGAGTGCTGCGCACCCTGGTGCGCGCCCGGATGCGTGGTGTGCACAGTCCCCAGATGCGGCTGCTCGAACGGTGCTGCCCGGGGAAACATGCGCTCCAATGCCGCCTGCACCTGGGTCAGCCGGGGGTCGTGGCCATGCGCGTCGTCGGTGGTGTCGTTGATGCAGAAAAAATCCAGCTTTCCGTCAGCTGCCACCAACTCGGCGAGCGGGTCCGACGGGTCGGCGTCACCGGTCGCCAAGTACAGGTGCTCATAGTCTCGGATCTTGGCTACCCCATGCGCCAGCGCCCAGCGCAAGACGAAATCGGACACCAGGGTCGGGTTGTCCCAGGTGCGGAACACGCCCGAACGCACCCGCTCAAACAGCTCAGGCGCCTCGTCTTCGAGCCGAAAAAGCAGCGACTTCAGCATGGGTCGCGGCGAGTGGGCAAAGGTGCGGGGCGTGTGGCTATAGCCCGCTTGGGTGAGCGCTGGCAGCGTGCTGAGCCACTGGTTCGAGAGTCGGCTGGCGTTTTCCAGCGAGTTGTCCTCAGGTCGCATCGGACCCTCGGCCACCGCTAGGTCATCCGACCAGGCGGCGTAAAAACCACCCGACCAAAACCAGTGGTCCAGCCGCACGGGAGCGCCAAAAAACACGTCGTCGTTGAGGTAGATGTAGCGCTCAGACAGCCCTGGAATGCGGTGGATGTAAGACTCAATGTTGCCGGAATCGAAGGTGGGCAGGCGGTTGGCGGGCAGCAATTCTTGGTGGCTCACCACCGTGATCCGGCTGGAGGCTCTGAGCCAATGCGGTGTTTGGCTGTCGCTGACGAGGTACACATGACCGTGGCCAGGAAAAAACCGCTCCAGCGCACGCAGGCTGTAGCGCAGTTCGCCGTTGTCCCGAAAACGACCTTCCACGTTGCCGTAGGGCGCCATGGACTGGCTTTCTGCGGCACCCATGCGCAGGGCTGCAGCGTGTCGCTTGGCGCGCCAAGCGGGGTCGCTTCCGTCCACCCAAAGGTAAACAATATCGATGGGCGTTTCGGCAGCAGGTGAGGGCATGGCTCAAGACAGGCGATGAAGAGAGAGATGGTTTTCACCACAGGCAGCCAGCCAGGCTGACAAATGGGGTGCGATTTTAGGTGTTTCGTGTTGGATGACGGGATTGCGGGTGATGCACCTGCCTGCACGAAGACCCAGCCAGCCACCCAGGTCTTTTTTTTCACACAAGCAAACACAAGACCGTGCCGCAGCTCGGCACATCCGAGGCACGCAGCAGCGCTTGGAACGCTTTGGGATTCAAGGCGACACGAAACCAACCTCCAGCGCAGCGGGTGCGGGCGGGGAAGCAGCCGTCTCAGACCCCAGCGAATTCACAAGCGCTTGCTCCAATGTGAGGCGATTCCAGCCGCTGGCGGCCCACATCGCCTCGGTGTGCAAGGTGCGCCGCAGCAGCAGGCTGTTGGCCAGTGGCGCCAGTGGCGTGAGCGAGGGCTCAATCAGCAAGACCCAGCGCGCGCCTTCTTCGTCCAGACAGCCTGCCCAGTCGAGCTGGCGCAGCACACGCAATGGCTCTTCCAGCTGCAAGCCATCGACTTGCAAGGCGCGGGCCAGATGCTCCAAGCTCACGCCGCGCAAAACCGCGTCCTGCCCTTGCGTTTCTGTGCTGCGCGCTTGCACCAACTGGTCGACCAGCTCCAGCGCCAGCTGGTAATTCCAGCCTGGCGTGTCGCCCCGGCGCGCAATGCCATTAAGCAGGCTGGGCAGGTAAGCCGCCACCACCGCGCCCAGCAGCACGATCACCCAGACCAGGTAGATCCAGATCAACAGGATCGGCAAGCTGGCAAAGGTGCCGTAAACCATCGAGTAGGTGGGCACGATCGAGAGGTACAGGGCCAGCAGTTTTTTGGCCAGCTCAAGCCCGGCCGCCACAAACAGGCCGCCCATCAGCGCGTGGGTCCAGCGCACGCGGGTGTTGGGCACGTAGCGGTAAAGCGCGGCCACGCCAGCCGTCATGAGCGCGAACTGCAAGGTGTCGAGCAGCAGCTTGAGCGCGTCGGGCATGGAGCTCACCAGACCCTTGGAAGCCGACAGCGCGTACGACGTGACCGCCAAACTGCCCGCCAAGAGCAGCGGGCCCAGCGTGAGCACCGCCCAGTACACCAGGACGCGCTGGGTCAGCGGCCGACTCTCGCGCACACGCCAGATGTCGTTGAGCTTCCTGTCGATGGTGAGGATGAGCGCCAGCGCGGTGATGAGCAAGGCGAGCGCACCCGCCCAGCCCATTTGGCCCGCCTGGGCAGCGAACTGGTTGAGGTAACTCAACACCTGCTGGGCGATGTTGTTGGGCACCAGGCTTTGCACCAGCCAGCTTTGCAGGCGCGCTTGCAAGACAGCAAACATCGGAAACGCGCTGAAGATGGCCAGCGCCACGGTGACCAGCGGCACCAAGGAGATGGTGGTGGTGAAGGTGAGGCTGCTCGCGGTCATGCCCAGGCGGTCTTCGCGAAAGCGCTCGCGCAGCGTCATGGCTGTGTTGCGCCACGGGAAATTCAGGGTGTCGTGCCACAGCGTGTGCAGCAGGGCTTCCAGCCGTCGCCAGCGCTCAGTGAGGGTCATGTCGGTATCATCCCAGAACCCAAACCCGACCCATTTCAACTGCCCTGCCCGTTGCCATGCCAGACCCGACCGCTCTTCTTCCCGGCAGCAACGTGCGCTGGACCCGCCAGCTCGCTGTGGGCAGCCTGCTGGCCATGATCGTGCTCGGTCTGGCGTGGGAGCTCTGGCTGGCGCCACTTCGTCCTGGCGGCTCTTGGCTGGTGCTCAAGGTGTTGCCTCTGACCTTGCCACTGGCGGGCTTGCTCAAAAACCGCATGTACACCTACCGCTGGCTTAGCCTACTGGTGTGGATTTACTTCACTGAGGGCGCGACACGAGCCTTCAGCGATGGCGGGCTTTCAGCGGTGCTGGCCGGTATTCAGGTGCTGTTGTGTGTTGCCCTGTTTGTGGCCTGCGCGATGCATGTGCGCATTCGCCTGCGCGCCGCTGGCACAGAGGCGGTGGAGGCGGACAAGGTGCGCCACGCAGCCGCTATCGGCGCGGCGGCCGACCCGGTGCGACCCACCGCCACCAAATGACCACCGCTTTGTTGCAAGCGCTTCGCTCGGCTGTGGGCGATGCGCAGGTACTGACCCACGAAGACCCCGCCACCGATTTGAGCGCCTGGGAAACCGATTGGCGTGGTCGCGCCCATGGCCGTGCGCTGGCGGTGGTGCGCCCGGGCAATACCGACGAGGTGGCAGCGGTGGTGAAAGCGTGTGCCGCGGCTGGCGCTTCCCTGGTGCCGCAGGGTGGTAACACCGGCTTGGTGGTGGGCTCGGTGCCCGACAGCAGCGGCACCCAGGTGCTGCTTAGCCTGACCCGCATGAACGCGGTGCGCGCGCTCGATACCGCCAACCTCACACTCACGGTAGAGGCTGGCTGTGTGTTGCAAGCGGTGCAACAAACGGCAGAGAAAGCTGGCCTGCTGTTTCCACTCAGCCTCGCCGCCGAAGGCAGTTGCACCATCGGCGGCAACCTCGCCACCAACGCGGGCGGCACCCAGGTGCTGCGCTACGGCAACGCGCGTGATCTGTGTCTGGGCCTAGAGGTCGTCACAGCGCAAGGCGACATTTGGCACGGGCTCAGCGGGCTTCGCAAAGACAACACCGGCTACGACCTGCGCAATCTGCTGATAGGCAGCGAAGGCACGCTCGGCATCATCACTGCGGCCACGCTCAAGCTCCACCCGCAGCCGCTGGCCCGCCTGACCGCTTGGGCTGCCGTGCCCTCGCTCGACGCCGCCGTGGCGCTGCTCGGCCTGGCGCAGCGGCAACTGGGCGCTGGGCTGACCGGCTTCGAGGTGATGGGCCAGTTTGCGCTCAGCTTGGTCGACAAACACTTCTCTGCGCTGCGTGTTCCGCTGTGGCGCGAAAGCCCGTATTGCGTGTTGCTGGAGAACAGCGACAGCGAGTCGGAAGAACATGCGCGTGCTCAGTTCGAGCGGCTGCTGGAAGCGGCGCTGGAGCAGGGCTTGGCGAGCGACGCGGTGGTGGCCGAGAGCTTGGCGCAGGCGCGCGGCCTGTGGCACATCCGCGAGAGCATTCCGCTGGCGCAGGCCCAGGAAGGGCTGAACATCAAGCACGACATCAGCATCCCGGTGTCGCGCATCCCCGCTTTCTGCGTAGAGACAGATGCTTTGCTGGCAAGAGAAATCCCCGGTGTGCGGCTGGTGAATTTTGGCCATCTGGGCGATGGCAACCTGCACTACAACGTGCAAGCCCCCGAACACGCCAACGCAGCCGATTTTCTGCGCACGCAAGAAAGCGAGGTCAACCGGCTGGTGTTTGAAGCTGTGTCGCGCTACGGTGGTTCGATCAGTGCGGAGCACGGTGTGGGCAGCCTCAAGGTGGACACCCTGCCCCACCACAAAGACCCAGTGGCGCTGGCGCTGATGCGCTCCATCAAAACAGCCCTGGACCCGCAAAACACCATGAATCCCGGCCGCGTGCTCACCCGATGACCCTGCGCCCAGCCCTGCGCCTGTTGTTTGGCCTGCTGATGGCAGCGGTGCTGCCCGCGCAAGCGGCTACCGCCAGCGCCAGCCAAGCTGCAACGTGGCGCGAGCAAGCTGGGGCGCTGGAACACGGCGAGGGCGTAACGCGCGATGTCGACGCGGCGGTGGCGCTGTACTGCTTGGCGGCCGTGGCTGGCGACACGCTGGCGCGCTACAACCTCGGCTGGATTTACGCCAATGGCCGAGGCGTGGCGCGCGACGACGCCCAGGCCGCCTATCTCTTCCAACTAGCAGCCGATCAGGGCGACGAGCCCGCGCGCCGCATGCTGGCCAGCGTTGGGCCACAGAGCCGCAAGCCAGCGTGTGTGGCACAAATCGAAGCCGAGCGCGCCGCCGAGCAACAGGCAGTTGCCCAGCGTGCCGTCGAGCTGCAGGCGATTGCCCAACAAGCAGCCGAGCGCGAAGCGCTGGAGAACCGCTACAAGGCATTGATCGACAACGCCCAGCGACGCCAAATCTACGCCATCGTGCAGCGGCTGGCGCCCGAATACGGCATTCACCCCGCGCTGGCGGAGGCACTGATCCGCGCTGAATCCAACTTCGATCCGCAGGCCGTGTCAGAAAAAAACGCGCAGGGCCTGACGCAGCTCATCCCCGAAACCGCTGCCCGCTTCCGGGTGAAAAAACCGTTCGACCCCGAGCAAAACATCCGCGGTGGCATGGCCTACCTGCGCTGGCTGCTCGCCTATTTCCAGGGCAATGTCGACCTCACCGTGGCAGCCTACAACGCTGGCGAAGGCGCGGTCAACCGTTTCGGCGGCGTGCCGCCCTACCCCGAAACCCGCGGCTACATCAAACGCATCCGCGAGGTATTTCACCTGCCCACGCACCCGTTTGATGAGCGCATCACAGCGCCCTCGCCGATGCTGCAGGTGGTGCTTGCAAAATCCCGCACCTGAGCCTCAGCGAGCGTTCGCAGCAACCGCTTTGCTCGTGCTTGGCGCTGCCCCGGCACAATCTCGGGCTGCTCCCCGCATTCGCCTACCCCCGATATGACCGATCTCGCACCTCCACGTCCCATCCGCTCGCAATACGAAGACTTCATGCGCCACGTCAGCACCACCGGCGTGCAGAAAATGGACCGGACCGGTACCGGCACCACCAGCGTGTTCGGGCACCAGATGCGCTTTGATCTGAGCGAAGGTTTCCCGCTTGTGACCACCAAAAAGGTGTTTTTGCGCGCCATCATCGTCGAGCTGCTGTGGTTTCTGCGCGGCGACAGCAACGTGCAATGGCTGCAAGAGCGCGGCTGCACCATCTGGGACGAATGGGCGCGCGAAGACGGCAGCCTGGGCCCGGTCTACGGCGTTCAGTGGCGAAGCTGGCCGACCCCCGACGGCGGCCACATCGACCAGATTGCCGATGTCATCCGAACCCTCAAAACCAACCCCGATTCGCGCCGCATCATCGTGAGCGCCTGGAACGTGGCCGAGCTCTCCCAGATGGCGCTCATGCCCTGCCACGCCCTGTTCCAGTTTTACGTGGCGCCGTCCACCGTTCCCGGCGGACGCGGCAAGCTCAGCTGCCAGCTCTACCAGCGCAGCGCTGACATTTTCCTCGGCGTGCCATTCAACATCGCCAGCTACGCCCTGCTCACCCACATGGTCGCGCAGCAGTGCGATCTGGATGTGGGTGATTTCATCTGGACCGGCGGCGACTGCCACATCTACAACAACCACCATGAGCAAGTGGCGCAGCAGCTGAGCCGCACGCCGTTTGCTTACCCCACGCTGCACATCAAGCGCCGCCCTGATTCGATCTTCGACTACCAGTACGAAGACTTCGAAGTGCAAGGCTACGAATGCCACCCCGCCATCAAGGCGCCAGTGGCCGTCTGAAACCATGATCTCCACGCCTTACCGCATCGCGGGTCGCCCGCTGCGAGGTGCCACATGATCTCTCGCAAACAGGCCTGGGCCTTGCTCGCGCTCACCCTGATGTGGGGCGTGAACTGGCCGATGATGAAGCTCTCGCTGCAAGAAACCACGCCGCTGATGTTCCGCGCCAGCACCATGCTGCTCGGTGCTGGGTGGCTGTTCTTTTACGTGGCGCGCAAGGGCGAGCGCATGTGGCCAGCCGGGCGCGAGTGGGCGGCGATTGCGCTGCTCGGCCTGCCCAACGTGCTGGGCTGGCACACCCTGTCGATCTTTGGGGTGCAAGAACTCGCTTCGGGCCGCGCCGCCATCCTCGGCTTCACCATGCCCATCTTCACGGTGTTGCTGGGTGCGGCCTTCTTTGGTGAGCGCATCACACCGCGCGTGCGCGTGGCCGTGCTGTGTGCGGCGCTGGCGATCGGCTTGCTGCTGTGGCACGAGCTGGCGCGCCTCAGCGGCCGACCGCAAGGGGTTTTGTGGATGCTGAGCGCAGCGCTGTGCTGGGCCTTGGGCACGCTGATGTTTCGCCGCGCCAAGCTCACGCTCTCGCCGCTGGTGGTCACCGTCTGGATGCTGCTGCTGGGCAGCGTGGTGGTGGGCGCCATGGCATTTGCTCTGGAGCCGCTGCCCGACCCGGGCCGCTTTTCGGTGCCGATGTGGGCCAGCCTGGCTTACGGCGTGGTGATCAACTATGGATTTGCGCAACTGATCTGGTTTGGCATGGCACGCGATCTGCCGCCCGCCACCAGCGCGATGAGCATCATGGCGATTCCGCTCGTTGGTACGCTGAGCGCCACGCTGATCTTGGGCGAGATTCCGCACTGGCAAGATTGGCTTGCGATGGGCTTTGTGATGATGGCGATCGCCAGCGTGCTGTGGCCAGCGCGCCGGGTAGCGCCGGTGGCGGGCGCGGCACAATCGCCGCATGTCTGACCACCTGCCACCCGCTGCACCGCCGACCGCAACCCCCGCCCGGTTGCACCTCATCTACGCCCGCGCCGCCAACGGCGTGATCGGCCGCAACGGCGCCCTGCCTTGGCACCTACCGGAAGACCTGGCGCACTTCAAACGCACCACCCTGGGCTGCCCCGTCATCATGGGCCGGAAAACCTGGGACTCGCTGCCGTCCCGCTTCAGGCCGCTGCCGGGTCGGGTCAACATTGTGGTCACGCGCGATGCCGATTGGACAGCAGATGGCGCCGTGGTCGCCCACTCGCTGGAAGCAGCGCGCGATCTTTGCCCACCGGGCAGCGATGTCTGGGTGATCGGTGGCGCGCAGATCTACACGCAGGCGCTGCCGCTGGCCAGCAGCGTGGTGGTGACCGAAATTGCCAAAGCGTTCGAGGGCGATGCTTTCGCCCCCGAGCTGGGCTGCGGATGGTGCGAAACGCGACGAGAAGCGCAGGTCTCGGCCGACGGCTTGTCGTTCGCTTTTGTGATCTATGTCCGCGCCAATGCAAGCTGAGTCAGGAGCTGCAACTCGCCACTTAAACGGCGCATCGGGCGCTCAAGGCATCCCAAGAGATTGCAGCCAATGGCAGAGACTGGCATATGTTTTGCACCACCAAAACACGGGCGCGAGGAGATATCAACCAACGCAAGCGATTCCTTGAAATTTCACCGGGCAACACCACTTCAAGGCCTTAAACGTCTTTTACTGATTTTGAAAGTTTCCCTTGGAAATCACCTTGCTTTGGGTCTTGTGTATTGGCTTGATCGTCTTGGGCCTGGCGGGGACGGTGCTGCCGTTGTTACCGGGCACGGTGCTGGTGTGGGGCGGCATTGTGCTGGGGGCCTGGATCGATGACTTCGCGCGGGTAGGAACGACCACCGTTGTGGTGGTCAGCGTGCTGGCAGTGCTCGCCTGGGCGCTGGAGTATGTAGCAGGGCTCATGGGGGCTCAAAAAGTCGGTGCCAGCAAACAGGCGCTGTTGGGTGCCGCCGTGGGCACGGTGGTGGGGCTTTTTATGGGCTTGGTGGGCGTGCTGTTCATGCCCCTGGTCGGTGCTGCGATTGGCGAGTACCTGGCTCGAAAAGACCAGACCCGTGCCGTCAAAGTCGGGGTCGCAACCTGGATCGGGATCATGGTGGGACTGATCGCCAAGGTGGTGCTGGCGTTCATCATGGTGGGGATTTTCGTGGCGGCTTTGCTGATCTGACCCGTCTTCCAGCGCGCCAGCAGCAACCCGCACCCGATCACCAAAGCAACTGCCCAATTTTTAAAACCACCGTGTCACGCACCAGCCCATCACGACCAACCCCTTCCGAGTCAAGGAAACACAAACGGCGAGCTGTTGTCGAACGAATGGCCGCTGCACACCTGGCCACAATGCAAGGCACCTTGGCTGAAACCGTTGGAGAAAGCAATCGACAGCGGCTGGTGTGGTTGTCGTTGCTGGCCATGCCGCTGCTCTTTCCAGTGGCTCTGCCCGGCATGGCCTCGGCGGTGGGCGGATTTTGCCTGCTGACCGCCTATGGGCTTTGCGTGGGTCGGTCGGTGCCTCTGCCCGCTTGGCTCGCCAAGCGAGAACTGAATGGCCGCATCAAAACGCTGCTCACAGGCATGGTGAGTCGGGTCATACGCGTCATTTCCTGGGTGGGGCGGCCCCGCATACTGTCCCTGACCCACCCCTCTGCCCGGGTGTTCAATGCGCTCATGCTGTCTGCGGCAGGCCTGTCCATGATGATGCCGGTCCCCATCATCAGTTTTGACAATGTCCTGCCCGCGTTGGCCATTGTCCTGATTGCATGGGGTCTGCGGCTGCGCGACGGCCTGATGCTGCTGGCCGGCTATTTGGTCAGTCTCGCGGCAGTGGGTTCGGTGGCCCTGCTGTTGTGGGGAGGAACCCATATCGTCACCGAACTGCTTTCGCGCGTGGGCATAGCTGTCGGTCCATGACGGTTGTCAAGGAACCGTGTGCGAGAGGTTTCCAGACACGTTGATGCCGTTTGACGGGGTGCAACAGGACTTGGAGAGCAGAGCCGCTGAACCCCCGGATGAATTTGTCGGCAACAAGCTCATCGAACAACTGCTTTTTCGCTTGCCGACTGGCCACCGATATTCCAGAAAATGCTGACGCTCCAACACCCACAAGATATCATTGATATCGCCTAATTTGATGGAGAGCATGATGGCCGATTTGTTGGTTCGCGGTGTCGATGAAAACATTGTCCGAGCGCTCAAGGAGCGTGCTGGAGCGCATGGCCGAAGTGCTGAAGCCGAGCACAGGGAGATCTTGGCCGCAGCGCTGACACGCCCAAGCAGACGAAGCTTTGCCGATGTCTTGGCGGCCATGCCCAACGTCGGCACAGACGCTGACTTTGAGCGCCCAAAAGCCGCCTTGGAGGCGCCGCGTGTATTTGATTGACACGAACGTCATCAGCGAAGCCCGAAAGCAAGGCAGGGCCAACCCGGGTGTCATTGGGTTTTTCAAACAAGCTTCCAAGCAAAACGAAGCGATCTACCTGTCTGTGGTGACCGTTGGCGAGCTTCGACGCGGTGTTGATCTGATCCGCCATCGCGGTGACGAGGCGCAGGCAGCGTTGCTTGAGCGTTGGCTGGCCGATGTGCTGGGTCATTACGCCGACAACATCCTGGCCTTCGATGCAGAGGCCGCACAGGTGTGGGGGCGATTGCGGGTGCCCCATCCGGAACACGAACTCGACAGGCAAATTGCTGCCATCGCATGGGTCAACGACTTGACTGTGGTGACGCGAAACACGGCGGACTTCAGGGGCACCGGCGTCAGGTTGAAGAACCCGTTCTTGCCGGTCTGATCTCTTTTTTTAGAGTTGCGATTGGCGGGAATGGAATCGTGTCCAGGAAACTTATTTCAACAAAATCAACCACTTGAGACAGTCATGCAACTCGCCACCTGGAACGTCAACTCCCTCAACGTGCGCCTGTCGCAGGTGATCGACTGGCTCAACGCCAACCCGGTCGATGTGCTGGCGCTGCAAGAGCTCAAACTCACCGACGACAAGTTCCCCGCACTGGCGCTGGGCGAGGCGGGCTACCAATCGCAGTGGTTCGGCCAGAAGACCTACAACGGTGTCGCGCTGCTGAGCAAAAAGCCAGCGGTCGATGTGGTGAAAAACATCCCGGAATTTGCGGACGAGCAATCGCGGGTGCTGTGCGCCACGTTTGCCGGTGTGCGGGTGATCGGCGCTTACTTCCCAAATGGCCAGGCGCCTGGCAGCGACAAGTTCGCTTACAAGATGCGCTGGCTGAACGCGCTGCGCGAATGGGTGCGGGGGGAAATGGCGGCCCACCCGCGCTTGGTGTTGATGGGTGACTACAACATTACCTTTGACGATGCCGACGTGTGGGACCCAGACGGTATGCGCGAGTCCATCCACTGCACGACCGAGGAACGCACCCATCTGCGGGCCCTGATTGATCTGGGCCTGACCGATGCGCACCGCCTGTTTGAACATCCACCCAAGACCTTTAGCTGGTGGGATTACCGGATGCTCGGTTTTCAGAAAAACCGGGGCATGCGCATCGACCACATTTTGATCAGCGGCGCTCTCAAAGCCCAGGCCACTGCCTGCACCATCGACCGCACGCCGCGCAAAAATCTGCAGCCCAGCGACCACGCACCGGTTGTGCTGACGCTGGCCGATTAAAACGGCAGTGACCCGCGCAGCGGCGGAGCGTGGGCGCGACCGATTTCCCGCCGGGCCGCCCCAAGGGAAATCAAACCCCTCGGGGGGCAGCGACCCGCGCAGCGGCGAAGTGCGGGGCTCTTACTCTTCCAGCCCCAACTCCTGGATCTTGCGCGTGATGGTGTTGCGGCCAATGCCCAGTTTTTGTGCAGCTTCGATACGTCGGCCCCGGGTGTTGCCCAGCGCGGCTTGAATCAGTGCGGTCTCAAAACGCCGGCCCAGGGCGTCCCACACATCGGTGCGACCAGCATCGAGCAGTGAGAGGGCCTCGGTGCGCAGACCGGTCTCCCAGGCTGAGACAGGTGCATTGGCAGACCACTCGACGGGACTCCCCAACGCAGCCTCAGCGATCCAGACCATATCCGCCGCCACCGCTGCAGGCGCGGCAGGCGCGTAAGCGTTCTCCGGAGCAGCCACGGACGTCGCTGCTGTTCCTGCCAAGGTCTTGGCTGTTTCGGGTGGCGCTCCAGCCAACGCCAGCACCTCGGGCGGCAAATCCTTCACCTCAACCACTTGGGCCGGCGCCATCACCGTGAGCCAGTGGCAGATGTTTTCTAGCTGCCGCACATTGCCAGGAAAATCAAATGTCCCCAACAGCTGCAGCGCACCCACCGAAATTCGTTTGGGGTCCACATTGAGTTGGCGGGCACTTTGCTGCAGAAAAAACCGCGTCAGCATGGGCACGTCTTCAATGCGTTCGCGCAGCGCGGGCAGACGCAAGCGAATCACATTCAAGCGGTGAAACAGATCTTCTCGAAACGCGCCTTCTTTCACCCGCTGCTCCAGGTTTTGATGGGTGGCGGCGATCACGCGGACCTGCGCGCGCACAGCGCTGTGCCCACCCACGCGGTAAAAGCTGCCGTCGGAGAGCACCCGCAACAGCCGCGTCTGCAGGTCGAATGGCATGTCGCCGATCTCGTCCAGAAACAGCGTGCCGCCGTCGGCTTGCTCGAAGCGGCCACGGCGCATGGTCTGTGCGCCGGTGAACGCGCCGCGCTCGTGGCCGAACAGCTCGGACTCCAGCAGGTCTTTGGGGATGGCTGCGGTGTTGATCGCCACAAAGGGGCCGTTGGCACGGGCCGAGTGTTTGTGCAGCGCGCGTGCCACCAGCTCTTTGCCCGAACCCGACTCGCCTGTGATCAACACCGTGACCTGGCTCTGGCTCAGCCGACCAATGGCTCGAAACACATCCTGCATGGCAGGCGCCTGGCCCAGCATCTCGGGCATCTCGTCCATGCGCTCCTCCGCCACCTCCTCGCGCTGGCCCTCGGCCACCGCGCGCCGAATCAGCTCCACCGCTTTCAGCAGATCAAACGGCTTGGGCAGGTACTCGAAAGCACCGCCCTGGAAGGCCGACACCGCGCTGTCAAGGTCAGAGTAAGCGGTCATGATGATGACCGGCAGGCCAGGTAGGCGGGCTTTCACCTTCTCCAGCAGATCCAGACCCGAGCCCCCGGGCATGCGGATGTCGCTCACCAGAATCTGCGGTCCTTCGCTCTCCGGCGTGTCGTTCAGGGCCTGCAGAACCTCTTGCGGGTGGGTAAAACTGCGCGTGGGCAGGCTCTCGCGAAGCAAAGCCTTTTCCAGAACGAATCGGATTGAAGGGTCGTCATCCACTATCCATATCGTCTTCATGTTCTTCTCTTCCCTTCATCGGATGTGCAGTGGTCGGACTCAGGGCAGCGGGATCAACAGCTTGAAATCCGTCTGCCCAGGCTGGCTTTCGCACTCGATCAAGCCGTGGTGTTGCTGCACAAAGGTCTGCGCCAGGGTGAGCCCCAGGCCAGAGCCACCGTCGCGCCCCGACACCAGCGGGAAAAAAATGCGGTCCTTGATCGAGTCGGGCACGCCAGGCCCGTTGTCGATCACATGCAATTCCAATGCCAGGCGGTAGCGTTGCTTGCTAAACGTCACCTGCCGACTGACTCGGGTGCCAAAAGTGATCTGCGCGTCACCGGTTGCGATGCGCTCCGCCAGCGCCTGCGCTGCGTTGTGCGCGATGTTCAGCACCGCCTGAATCAGCTGCTCGCGGTCGCCTCGGAATTCGGGGATGGAGGTGTCGTAGTCGCGCACCACGCGCAGGCCCTTGGGGAACTCGGCCAGGATCAGCGTGCGCACCCGCTCGCACACCTCGTGGATGTTCACATCGCCCACCACATGCGGGCGTCGGTGTGGCGCCAGCAACCGGTCCACCAGCAACTGCAGGCGATCGGCCTCGTGGATGATGACTTGCGTGTATTCCCGCAGTTCGCGTGTTTCCAGCTCCAGCTGCAGCAACTGGGCAGCACCCCGAATGCCGCCCAGCGGGTTTTTGATCTCATGCGCCAAGTTGCGAATCAGCTCCTTGTTGGCCTGCGCCTGGTCCAGCAAACGCTCTTCGCGCTCTTGGCGTGTCTGCTGCTCCAGCGGCAGCAATTCAACCACCACCTCGTCGGGCCGATCGGTCTGCGCCACCACCACATGCACCGGCAGCGGATCGTGACCGCCTCGCTTGAGCCAGGCGTCGTAGCGCAGAGCGGCGTACTCGTTGTCGCGCGCACCGCTGAGCGCGGTCTCCAGCAAGGTGGGCTCGGTGAAGCTGTCTTGAAGCGGGACGCCAGTGATGCTGCGGCGGGACGTGCCCAGCGCATCCTCGAGCGCGGCGTTGACGAACAGCACACGGCCCTCGGTGCTCACCACTGCCACCAGCGTGGCCAGCAGGTCAAGGGCCTGGAACCGAGTGGAACCGGACGGGCTATGGAGCTCCGAGGGGAAAGTGGGCGCCGATGTCGCAGCTGCCAGGGGACCAGCGGACTTTTTCAAGCTGTCTATTGTCCAGAAGCGGGCAAGCGACCGAGCTCGCGGCGGATACCCTCCACGTCACTCTCGGCCCGCCCCACCGAAGCCTTGAGTTCGGCTACGCGATCGAGATAGCGCTGGTAGTTGCGCGACTCAATGCCCTGCTTCTCAGGCTCACCGTTGGCGTACACCTTGCGCGCCTCGACCAAGCGCTCCCCTGCCTTGCGAAGCTCGGCTTCCAGAATGGCCCGGGCGTCGCTGTCGCGCTGACGTTGCGCGGCGCCATCGACGCGGTCGTTGCCACTGCGCGCAACAGGCGCGGCAGCGGTACGAGGCGCATTGTTGGGCGCGGTATTGCTGGCCTGTGGCTTGGTGCCTTGCACGATGGTGATGTTGCCGCCCTCCATCAGCTTGCAACCACGGCTCTTGGCCACCTCGGGGTTGTTGATGTATTCGACAGGATTGCCTTCGCAGCGGAACACCCGCTCTTGGGCGTGCGCGGGCAGCGCACACAGGGCAGCAACCGCCACCAGACAACCCATCAACCTAAGAAAAAATTCATTTGAAATCAACACGCACTCCCCGCTTGCCTTTGCACATTGGGCTGTCCCACAAGACCGCTATTTTTAGTATGACCGATGTGCGTCGAAAAAGTGCCGACATTCACCGCCCAGAACCGCCAGTGCGCCGGTCATCGCCAAAAAAAGGGACAGCAGCTGCTGTCCCTTTCGCTTTGGCTGCGGACAAGGCCTGCTTGCCCGGGCCTCACCAGGTCAGAGGCTGTAGTACATGTCGAACTCGACCGGGTGCGGCGCCATGCGAAAGCGCTGGACCTCGCCCATCTTGAGTTCAATGTAGGCATCGAGCATGGAGTCGGAGAACACACCGCCCTTGGTCAGGAACGCGCGATCCTGATCGAGGTGCTCCAGCGCTTGGTCCAGGCTGTGGCAAACGGTCGGGATCAACTTGTCCTCTTCTGGCGGCAGATGGTAGAGATCCTTGGTGGCGGCCTCGCCGGGGTGGATTTTGTTTTCGACGCCGTCCAGGCCGGCCATCATGAGCGCCGAGAAGCAGAGGTACGGGTTTGCCAGAGGATCGGGGAAGCGCGCTTCGATTCGGCGGCCCTTGGGGTTGGCCACGTAAGGAATACGGATCGAGGCCGAGCGGTTGCGGGCCGAATAAGCCAGCTTCACCGGGGCTTCAAAGCCAGGCACCAAGCGCTTGTAGCTGTTTGTGCCGGGGTTGGTGATGGCGTTCAAAGCGCGGGCGTGCTTGATGATGCCGCCCACGTAGTACAACGCGAAGTCCGACAGGCCGGCGTAGCCGTCACCGGCAAACAGGTTTTTGCCGTCTTTCCAGATCGACTGGTGCACGTGCATGCCCGAGCCGTTGTCGCCGGCGTAGGGCTTGGGCATGAAGGTGGCGGTTTTGCCGTAGGCGTTGGCCACGTTCCACACCACGTACTTGAGCACCTGCGTCCAGTCGGCGCGCTCAACCAGCGTGCTGAACCGGGTGCCGATCTCGTTCTGACCAGCGCCCGCCACCTCGTGGTGGAACACCTCAACCGGAATGCCCAGCGACTCCAAGATCAGCGACATTTCAGCGCGCATGTCTTGCGTGCTGTCAACCGGTGGTACAGGAAAGTAGCCGCCCTTGGTGGTGGGACGATGGCCACGGTTGCCACCTTCGAGCTTGGCACCGCTGTTCCAGGGCGCTTCGTATTCGTCAATTTCGACCATCACACGGCCAGGCTCGTTGCTCCAGCGCACGCCGTCGAAGATGAAGAACTCGGGCTCCGGGCCGAAGTAGGCGGTGTCACCCAGGCCAGAGGCCTTGAGGTAGGCCTCGGCGCGTTTGGCGACCGAGCGTGGATCGCGGTCATAGGCCTTGCCGTCACCGGGCTCGATCACATCGCACTGCATGAACAGCGTGGTTTCTTCGAAGAAAGGGTCGATGTTGGCGGTGTTCGAGTCGGGCATGAGCTGCATGTCCGAGGCTTCGATGCCCTTCCACCCGGCGACCGAAGAACCGTCGAACGCGTGGCCCGAGGTGAATTTGTCTTCGTCGAAATGCGAGACCGGCACGGTCACATGCTGCTCTTTGCCCCGGGTGTCGGTGAAGCGGAGGTCAACAAACTTGACCTCGTTGTCTTTCACCATTTGCATCACGTCTGCGACGGTCTTGGCCATCAAATACTCCTGTAGCTGAATCGGTGGATAAAGAAACTAACAACGAAACTAAGCAGATTCTGTGCCATCGCTCTGGCCGGAGCCAAACGACAGCACCCTTGCTGCTGCTCGAAAGAGATTATCGGACACTCCTGCGTGGCAAAAACAGGGTTGACAAGGGCTTCACAACAAAAGACACCAAATCAGTGCCAGTGAGCCTTAGCGCACTTTTTTAGTGCAACCAATCAACGCACCATTTCAGGGCCTAAACGAGCACCTTTTTCCTGCAGTCCAACCAGCAGCTGCGCAAACGCCAAACCCACAGCGGCTGGCTCGCCCTTGACGCCCAATTCAATGTGTCGACCGAACTGCGGGTGGTCCACGCTGGGCAGGCTGAAGACCTTGACCTCGTGCTCACGCTCAATGCCTTCCATCAGCGGCGTGAGCGCCGCTTCCATCGCGCCCATCACCACCACCGAGCGCTCCAGCCAGGCGCCCAGCCGCTGCCATGGGCGGTATTGGTCGTCCAGCACCGACTCGATCATGGGCCAAGCCATCACCGGAAAGCCCGGCAAAAAATGCACCGTGCCGCCCCCATGACCCACGCAGCTGAAGCCGGGGATCTTGTTGTATGGGTTCTGGATCACGCGCGCACCGACCGGGAACACGCCCATGTTGTAGCGGTGTACGTTGTCGGGGCGCTGGGGATCGAACACCTCGCCCTGCTCGATGGCGACATCGCGCATGCGTTGCTCGATCAGCGTTTTGGCTTCGGGATGCAAAGCGAGCTCCACCCCCAGCGCTGCGGCCGCGCACTGGCGCGTGTGGTCATCGGGTGTGGCGCCGATACCACCGCAGGAGAACACCACCTCGTCGCTGACGAACGCCTCGCGCAAGGTGGCGGTGAGGCGGGCGCGGTCATCGCCCACACAGCGCGCCCAGGCCAGCGACAGGCCTCGCGTGGCCAGCAGCTCGGCCACCTTGGGCAGGTGTTTGTCGGCCCGCTTGCCGGAGAGGATTTCGTCACCAATGATGAGCAATCCAAATGCGGGTGGCTGGGCTGGGGGTTTGGCGGCGGTAAGGGCGTCGGTCATGTTGGTTTTGGGGCATCACCCACTCGCAGCAATGCGGGGTTGTTCAAAGCACGGTCGTCTGCCGCTCCTGGCAGAGCCGGAAGGAGAAGGTCGGCGGGAGGCTCAGCGTCGCGCAACGCCTGCAGGCAGTCCAGCGTGTAGTGGGCAAACCACAGGGAGGCGAAGGCGAACACCAGGGTGTAGATCCAAATGGCCACCGGGACCAGCAGCGGCGCCATCGCAATGAACATGGCGCCCGAGGCCCACAGCAGACTGGGCGCTGCGCCCAAGTAGCCGCTGGCCACACCCATGAAGAGCAAGGTGCCGCGGCGCTCGCGCAAGATGCTCTTTCGTTCGTCGACACTGGCGTGCTCCGCCAGCGCGTCAAAAGCGAACACGCGGTAGGTGAGCCAGCCCCAGATCAGCGGCGGCAAGATCAGCACCAGTGGCGGGATCAGCCACAGCGGCATCGAAACAGCCAAGGCAATCACCGTCAGCACGGTTGAGCCAAGCGACCACAGCACGCTGACCACCATCGAGCCACCCTGCTTGCGTTCCATCTTGGCAAAACGGCGCTGCGCGACCAGCTCCACCATCGCTGGCGTCATGAACACGGCCACCAGCAGCAGGCACAGCAAGACAATCACCGGCGTGGCCATCACCAGCACCAGCAACGGCCCAAACACCGAGCGCAATCCGCCCATACCCAGCCGGTCGAGCCAACCCAAAAACGCCTGCATCAGCTCGTAGCTTTGGAGCCAAGCAGTGACAGAAGCGACCGCGCCCTCCCAGAAAAAGTAGCCCAGGCCAAACGACAAAACCACCATCAGGATCAGCGGCAAAAAAGACAGTGCGATCACGCGCGGATGCATGCAATAGGCCACTGCGCGCCAGAACGAATCGAACAAGGGCTTCATGCGGCTGAGAATACCGTTTTTCTCCACATCACCCGCCTGTGGTGGCACCGATGAAATCTCGAATCGAGCGCGCCCCAACCTGCTTGGTCCGCCAACATTGCCAAGCCATGGGGCTGCAAAACGCGATCTGTGCTCAGTCTGGCACTGCAGATGTCGGCACCTTCTGCGCCAGGGCGTCCACTTCAGCCTCTGTTAACCAACGCCACTGGCCAGGCAGCAATTCCGGTGGCAGCGACACCGTCCCGATTCGCGATCGGTGCAGGCCTTCCACCCGATTGCCCACAGCCGCCACCATCCGCTTCACTTGGTGGTATTTTCCTTCGGTCAGCGTGAGCTCCAGATCGAGGTCGCCGTAGGCGCTGCATGCCGCTGCCCGAACCGGCTTGGGATCGTCGTCCAACACCACACCCGCACGCAGGCGCTCAAGCTGTCCCACGTCCAGCGGATGTTTGACGCGCACTTGGTACACCTTGGATACATGGTGACGCGGAGATGTCATGCGATGGATGAATTTGCCGTCGTCCGACAGCAGCAACAGCCCTGTGGTGTCGTGGTCCAGCCGCCCCACCGCCTGCACCCCGGCCGCAGCACCGCCACCACGTATCCTCAGCGGGCCGGGCAACAGGGTGTAGATACTGGGGTGGGCACCCGGTTTGTGCGAACACTCAAAGCCAGCCGGCTTGTGCAGCATCAGAAACGCCTGTGCTTGGTAAACCCACCGTTCGCCTTGTACTGTGTACCTCAGCTGCTGTGGCTCGAATACCTCAGCGGGGTCACTGACCACCCCAAGATCGGCACCCACCTGGACCTGTACCAAGCCTTGCTGCACCAAGCCAGAGCAAACCCGCCGGGTGCCAAAGCCTTGAGAAAAAAGAATGTCTTGAAGCTGCATCATGGGAGCGCATTGTCGCTGCACCCGAGGTCAGCCCGGCTCATCAGCGAGAATCCTGGGTTGCCACTCTTCTCCAACCTTGCGCCGGATGAAATCCAAGTTCAAAAAATGGCTCCCTGACCCAGCGTCTGTGCGCGCTAACCGCTGGTTGCGCTGGATGGGTCCGGTGCTGAACCATCCGCGTCTGTGGCATTTCAGCCGAAAAGGGATCGCCATGGGTTTGGCTTTGGGCGTTTTTTTTGGTCTGTTGGTCCCAGTCGCCCAGATCCCCTTCGCCGCAGCCATGGCTGTGGTGCTGCGAGCCAACCTGCCGATGGCTGTTGCCAGCACGTTGGTCACCAACCCGGTCACTTTCGGGCCTGTCTATTACGGCGCCTACCGCCTAGGCAAAACCATTCTGGGCCAGGAAGCACTCTCCGAGCAGGATGCACTCAAGGCCTTGAACAAGGTCCACACGACACCGGCTGCTACCGACAAGAGTTGGCCCGAGCGCATGAAGCTCTGGCTCAAACAGTTCGGCAAAATTGGCAAACCACTGGTCGTCGGGCTCGCGGTCGTCGCCACCGCCAGCGGCTTGCTCGTCTATTTTGTCGCCAGTGGGGTGTGGGCGCTTAGGACGCGATGGACCCGCCGACAACGCATCAAAAAACGGGTCAAAGCCGCTGATGCGCTCAGCATCTCAGCGCCACACCAACCCAAGAACGGGTTGCAAGAAGGAAAAAAAGACGCATAAAAAAAGCCGCTAGGTGAGTGTCCCTAGCGGCTTTTGTGCAAGGTTATGGTGGAGCTGGGGGGATTCGAACCCCCGTCCGCAAGCCTTCTTCGCGCAGTTCTACATGTGTAGTCGTCTGATTTGATCTCACTCCCCAAACCGCGCAGCGACACGCTGAAGGGAAAGCCAGCAACCTTGAGTCTTGTTGTGCGCCAAGTTGCCCGACGCCCAACCAGCCTATTGAATTATCTTTGCAGCCTGGATTCTCGCGGCTTGCACCGTTTGAACCCTTGCCCAGCCCATAGGCCTGCTGTTGCAAAGCTCACCGGCAATTAAGCGGCGAGTGCGAAACGTTCGTCGTTTGCAGTTAGTTTTTTTCTGCGGATTTACGAGGTGACAGAACCTCGACATGCCCTGCTGCGTGTCCGAACCCACGTCGAAACCAGTGCAGCCCCTGAACCACTAGTTTAAGGCAAGTCCAGCAATTTCAAGACCTCGAGCGGCGAATTCACCTCGGCGTCTGCCCCCCAGCGAGCAACATCAGCACCTGGGCCCAAGTAACCATATCTTGCTGCCACCGTGAGCATGCCAGCCGCATGCCCCGCCAGGATGTCGCGTGCATCGTCACCAACGTAAATACAGTCGGTGGGCGGGAGATTGAGGCGCCGAGCCGCTTCCAGCAAAGGTGCAGGGTGCGGCTTGGTGTGCGGCGTGGTGTCGCCGCTGACGATGGTGGCTGCGGATGCAAACAGCGGCATGGCACGCGTCAACGGCATGCTGAACCGCTGCGCCTTGTTGGTGACCACGCCCCAGCTCAGGCCACGCAGGAGCAAGGCTTCCAGCAATTCGGCCACGCCAGAAAAGGCGCGGGTCTGCTCGGTCAGACAGGCTTCATACCGACAATAAAACTCTTCTCGCAGGGTTTCGTACTCACTGTGCTCCGGAGACACGCCGAATGCCACACCGAGTATGCCCCTCGCACCAGAGCCGGCGTGGGGGCGGTAGTCTTCCAGCGGGAGAGATGGCATTCCACGCGCCAAGCGCATGCGATCTGCTGCTGACCCCAAGTCGGGCGCACTGTCGACCAGCGTGCCGTCCAAATCGAACAGCACCGCGCGAATGTTGAGCAATCGCACCGGGCTCATGGCTTGCGTGCGGCAAACATGTAGTTGACGCTGGTGTCTTGGCTGAGCCAGTAGCGCCGCGTGAGCGGGTTGTATTCAAGGCCTTTGGTTTGCGTCAGCTCCAAACCTGCGGCTCGGCAGTGCGCTGCCAACTCACTGGGACGAATCAGCTTCGCGTATTCGTGTGTTCCCTTGGGCAACACCTGCAGCAGATACTCAGCGCCCACGATGGCAAACAAGAACGCTTTGGGGTTGCGGTTGATGGTGGAGAAAAACACCCACCCGCCTGGCTTGACGAGCTCAGAGCAAGCCCTCACCACCGATGAGGGGTCGGGCACATGCTCCAGCATCTCCATGCAGGTGACGATGTCAAATTCGGCGGGGTGTTCCAGCGCCAACGCCTCCGCGCTGATTTCGCGGTAGCTGACGTTTGCCGTGTTGGCTTCCAACGCATGCAGCTGGGCCACGCGAAGCGCTTTGGTGGACAGGTCGATACCCGTGACTTGGGCGCCTTTGCGTGCCATTGAATCCGAAAGAATCCCACCGCCACAACCCACATCAAGCACGACCTTGTTGGCAAGCGGTGCCACCGTTTGGATCCAGCCCAAACGCAAGGGATTGATCTGGTGCAAAGGACGGAATTCGCTCTCGGGATCCCACCAACGGTGGGCGAGATCGGAAAACTTGGCCAGCTCGGCGGGGTCTGCATTGATGGTTTTCATGATGTGATTTTCCCATGCCCGTCGCACCCAAGTTCGGTGGCGGGTCATGCACTGCGTCAGTGGGGTTGTCACAGACCAGCAAACCACGAAAAAGGCCCTGCTGACTTTTGCCAGCAGGGCCTTTTGCGCGAATCTACAAGTTAGAAATTACCTGTTGGCGCGTGTCCCGACCACTTCCACTTCCACGCGGCGGTTCTTCGAACGGCCTTCGCGGGTGCTGTTGTCAGCGATTGGCTGTGCCTCGCCCTTGCCTTCGGTGTAGACGCGGTTGCTCTCGATGCCCTTGCTCACCAAATAGGCCTTCACGGCTTCGGCGCGGCGGTTGGACAGGGCTTGGTTGTAACCGTCAGGACCAGTCGCGTCGGTGTGACCGACAGCAATCACCACTTCCAGGTTGATGCCACCCACTTTGCTGGCCAGGTCATCAAGCTTGGCTTTGCCTTCGGGCTTAAGGACCGACTTGTCGAAGTCGAAGAATGCGTCAGCGGCGTAGGTCACTTTGGACGCAACGGCAGTAGCGGCTGCTGCAGGCGCTGGAGCGGCCGCAGGAGCTGCTGGGGCAGCTGCTGGAGCGGGGGGCCGAGCCGGGGCTGGGGCTGGGGCTGGGGCTGGGGCGGCAGCTGCAGCTCTTGCCACAATCGCACCATCACAACCAACGGCGGCGGTAGCGGGTGTCCAAGAGGCGTTGCGCCAGCACAGTTCGTTGGTGCCGTTTTTCCACACAGTGCCGTCTGCAGCGCGCCAATTGTCCACCGTCTGGGCACCAGCGGCAGTTGCCAGCACGCCCGTTGCAAACAGCACTGCCACTTTGTTCAATTTTTTCATGGTATTCCTCTTGGTAAGCCGCAGTCGGGCTGGATATCAACAATGACGCTTTAAGTGACCACCACTAGAAACGTTGGAAATAATTGTGCCACAAGCTGATCTGGCCCACTCCCACCAGACAGCCAACCGCAGCAAGCACCTCACACAGGGTTTGAATTCGTTGTCAATCCACAACAGCGAGTCTTGGTGCGGCACGACGGCACGTCCAAGTAAACTCGTTGGTTGGCTTTTTAACCACTTCCACGCACGACACAGCAGCCCATGACACAGTTCGCCAAAGAGACATTGCCCATCAGCTTGGAAGATGAGATGCGGCGCAGCTACCTCGATTACGCAATGAGTGTGATCGTGGGGCGCGCTCTGCCCGATGCGCGCGATGGCTTGAAGCCGGTGCACAGGCGGGTGTTGTTTGCGATGCATGAGCTCAACAACGACTGGAACCGGCCGTACAAAAAGTCGGCTCGTATCGTGGGCGATGTGATCGGTAAGTACCACCCACACGGCGACAGCGCGGTGTACGACACCATCGTGCGCATGGCGCAAGATTTCTCCTTGCGCCACATGCTGGTCGATGGGCAGGGCAATTTCGGCTCGGTCGATGGCGACAACGCCGCTGCCATGCGCTACACGGAGATCCGGCTGTCGAAAATCGCCCACGAGATGCTGGCCGACATCGACAAGGAAACGGTCAACTTCGGCCCCAACTACGACGGCAGCGAAAAAGAGCCGCTGGTGCTGCCGAGTCGTCTGCCCAACCTGCTGGTCAACGGATCGTCGGGCATCGCGGTGGGCATGGCCACCAACATCCCGCCGCACAACCTCAATGAGGTGGTGGATGCTTGCCTGCACCTGCTCAAGCACCCTGAGGCCACAATCGACGAGCTGATGGAAATCATCCCGGCGCCCGACTTCCCCACCGCCGGCATCATCTACGGCATCAACGGCGTGAAAGACGGCTACCGCACCGGCCGCGGCCGCGTGGTGATGCGCGCCAAGTGCCATTTCGAGGACATCGACAAAGGTCAGCGCCAGTCCATCATCGTCGACGAGCTGCCCTACCAGGTGAACAAGAAGACGCTGCAGGAGCGCATTGCCGAGCTGGTGCATGAGAAGAAGATTGAGGGCATCAGCCACATCCAGGACGAGTCCGACAAGTCGGGCATGCGGCTGGTGATCGAACTCAAGCGCGGCGAAGTGCCTGAGGTGGTGCTCAACAACCTGTACAAGCAGACCCAGCTCCAAGACACCTTCGGCATCAACATGGTGGCGCTGATCGACGGCCAGCCGAAGTTGTGCAACCTGATGGACCTGATCCAGGTGTTCCTGGATCACCGCCGCGAAGTGGTGACGCGGCGCACCGTGTTCAACCTGCGCAAGGCGCGCGAGCGCGGGCACGTGCTCGAAGGTCTGGCGGTGGCGCTGGCCAACATTGACGATTTTATTCGCATCATCCGTGAGTCACCCACGCCGCCAGTGGCCAAGGCCGAGCTGATGGCGCGCGCCTGGGACAGCGCGATGGTGCGCGAGATGCTCACCCGTGCCAAGACCGATGGCAGCGTGATCAACGCTGACGACTACCGTCCTGAGGGTCTGGAGCGCGAGCTCGGCATGGGTGGCGACGGCCTGTACCGGTTGTCCGAGACGCAGGCGCAGGAAATTTTGCAGATGCGTCTGCAGCGTCTGACCGGCCTAGAACAAGACAAGATCGTGGCCGAGTACAAGGAGGTGATGAGCGTGATTGATGATCTGCTCGACATCTTGTCCAAGCCCGAACGGGTGTCGACCATCATTGGCGAAGAGCTGACCGAGGTGAAGCAGGAGTTTGGGCAGACCAAACTAGGCGCGCGCCGCAGCCTGGTGGAACACAGCTCGTTCGACCTGTCCACCGAAGATCTGATCACGCCGACCGACATGGTGGTCACGCTCAGCCACAGCGGCTACATCAAAAGCCAGCCACTCTCCGAATACCGCGCCCAAAAACGCGGTGGGCGGGGGAAACAGGCTACAGCGACCAAAGAAGACGACTGGATCGACCAGCTCTTCATCGCCAACACGCACGACTACATCCTGTGCTTTTCCAACCGGGGCCGGCTTTATTGGCTCAAGGTGTGGGAGGTGCCTGCCGGCTCGCGCGGCTCGCGTGGTCGCCCCATCGTCAACATGTTCCCGCTCGACGAGGGTGAAAAGATCAACGTGGTGCTGGCGCTCACCGGCGAGGCGCGCAAGTTCCCCGAAGACCAGTTTGTGTTCATGGCGACATCCATGGGCACGGTCAAGAAGACGCCACTCAACGAGTTCAGCAACCCGCGCAAGGCCGGCATCATCGCGGTGGGCCTGGACGAAGGGGACTACTTGATTGGCGCTGCGCTGACCGACGGCCAGCACGACGTGATGCTGTTTTCAGACGGCGGCAAGGCGGTGCGCTTCGACGAGAACGACGTGCGCCCCATGGGTCGCAATGCGCGCGGCGTGCGCGGCATGATGATCGAAGACAGCCAAAACGTGATTGCCATGCTGGTGGCCGAAGACGAAGCCCAGAGCGTGTTGACGGCCACCATCAACGGTTACGGCAAACGCACGCCAATCTCGGAATACACCCGCCACGGCCGTGGCACCAAGGGCATGATCGCGATCCAGCAAAGTGAGCG
>Ga0335395_10000474_pt1 | contig 25209 bp, 34 predicted proteins | sample MAT02_FD_205744 | JGI IMG/M metagenome (GOLD analysis project Ga0335395, IMG submission 205744) | Freshwater microbial communities from Lake Fryxell liftoff mats and glacier meltwater in Antarctica - MAT-02 (spades assembly) (version 2) ...
CAGAGCAGGGGACTAGCTACGCATCCACAGGGTGTCGTGACTCTCAAAACGTAGGCAATTAAGCCTTAGTCTGGTCAGTACGGCTTGCCAGATTTCTCTTGCAAGCCCCGTGTCTTTAGACCGGGGGTTACTGACTGGTTCAAGCTGAGTGGTTTGCTGTTTCGCGTGTACCATGCGCGACCCGGTTGTGTGTTAGTTGACTTTATCCGCAACGGTTCCGTCAACAATTTGATAGCCCCACATAGAATACTTTTCAGCTAGTCGCTTTGCCATGTCAAACTCTCCCCAAGCACAGAGTTCAGTCAATTGTTGAAATCCAGAATATTTCTCTTGTCGTTGCCGTTCTCGCAACAACTTCTTGTGTTCACCTTCAGTTGGGTGCTGTTTGTTGCCACATGGTTTGACGTTTTTGATTTGGTGCATAACTTTCTAGGAAGGGATGTGAAAATTTGTAGACAGTTAAAACGGTAAAACGTTTTTGCTGTTTCGCGTGTACCATGCGCGACCCGGTTGTGTGCTATCTGCTAGTCTTCGAGTGCTTCAACTGTAGTGCTATCAGTCGTTGCTGAAGCTCCCAGACTTCAGATTCTAGTGCCGATTCTTCTTCTTCTTCTTCTTCTTCTTCTTCTTCTTCTTCTAGCCGATTCCATTCTTGATAGCTGATAATCTCGGTGTAACGACCCTCAGAAACAAGTGTTGTAACCCATTTTTGATACAGATTTATACAATCGGGCGCGGAGTCAAGTTCGGGTTCCAATTCAACCGGAGCGGGGGTTGATAATAATTTAACACCGCATTTCTCCAGCACCCATTCTAGTGTCGCGTAATGCTGAAGTCCAACGTATCGAGCGTAGTTATATCCTTCTGGATTGGCCAGGGTGTAGTGTTTGCCGTTTGTAACGAGTACACTCAGTTCGTAACTCCCTCGCCGCCATTTTCTAGCTTCTAGTTCGTCGCAGAATAGCTTGTCATAGTCATCGCCGTATTTCTCGCTAATATAATGACTACCGCTACCGCCCTCTCCGGCTAACCAGTCCTGGTCGGTGAGTAGTGAGTGCAAAAATGTTTGGTAATCTTCAGTGGCAAGGTAAACAACTTTAACAATTTTAACTTGACAGAGATTAGTTGCTTGACTGCGGTACTCATCAATCCAGTCCCGCTTGTTTCCATCGGGAAAATTAGCTTCGATATAAACTTCACCTTCGACTGTGTGTTCAGCAAGCGGAATAATTGGCGGTTCCCATTCCGGTTCAACTTGCTCCGGTTCAACTTGCTCCGGTTCAGGTGTTGGTGTATTGAGTTTTTCATAATACCAGCGCTTGTCCGACGGTTCGTTACCGTATTTGTCAACTAATTGTGACGCTACGCCATTCTCTACATAGGTGTAGTAAAGCTTGGTCGCTTGAGAATGTTCCTTGCCGTCAGCCTGCAAAAATCGTGCATACCTGTCGTCCCAAGTAGCGTCAGCGAAATTGTAGTCAATAACTCCGGCAACTGCCGAATCTATTATTTCTTGAGTGTAGCTGGGGTGGTAGTAGACAGATGTGCCAGACGACCAAGCGGTATCGTCTATCGAAGAGCCGTGATATTGAACCGTTTCATGCTTTTTGCAAATCTCTTTAACGGCTTGCTTGGTTGCGGCTGTGCCGAGAGTCATCTCCCATGCGACACTGACATCATTGCGCTTTGTTGTTACCGAAAATTTAATATCTTTGAAATTTTGCTTGAGGTCTTTTTTAAGTGCTGCTGCGATTGTAGTCATTTGCTTGCTTTGATTTAGTGGCTATGTAAACTACTATAGGCTACCCGCAAAGGTTTGTCAAGTGTTTTCTAAAAGTATTTTTTTGGCATGACTCAAGCATATACGGCGTAAGCGTTTTGGCTGTTGTAGTAACAATGTAGCTGACGCTTGCACAGGCTGCATAATACACGCGCGAGCGGGTACACTCGGTTCTGCTATAACAAGGCTGGCAAAACAAAAACCACCCACAGCGGTTGGGACTGTGAGTGGTTTTTGTTGATTTCCTGTTTGTTTAAGCTAAGGTTCGTCAGGAATTGCCGCAACCCTGGCGAGATGCAATGCCAAGTCTTCCGTCACCTTACCTGCAATAATCCTAGTTCGTTCTCCGCAACTTTGATGAATTTCTCTAAGTGCAGTTTTTAGGTTTTTACCTTTACAGAATACGGTAACTAATTGATTGGCAATGTACTGTTGTCGCGGTTTTCGGAGTTGGCTGAGGCTTTGATGGGATAGAATCAGCTTTTTTAGGTCTGTCTTTATTTCTTTCAATTTTGCACCCTTAAGGACAAAGTTTCAACCCGTTCGCAATCACCGGGTTCAAGTTTTTGTACAATCGTGGGCTACTTGGATCAGGTTTGTGGATTGATTCGACAGGTCGGAAAAAGCCTGAGCTACGGGCAATACCATTCAGCGCATATTCAGTTCCGTTTGGTGCGATGAACGTCACAACTTGCCGACGTTCGGAAAACCAGACACAAGACAGCCTCCCTTCCTCCACTGTAAACGGCCAATCTACTCCATACTCGTTCTGCCGAATCGCTTTACCTTTCTCGCCGCCACAGCCGACCAGTGACAAAATCAGTAATGTCAATAAAACTGTATTAATAGAAATTGATTTTCTGGCAATCATGCAATTTGCTCCTCTGGCGTAACAATTTCTTCCGCTTCTAATTTTTTAGCATTGCCTTTCAATACTTGCGTCCAAAGCTCGTCAGCGGTTACGCCCCGCTTAGCGGCTAAGTATTCTACGCGCGACCTTATCTCGCCCTGGCGTTGCATCAGCTTTGCACATAGTAATGACTTCCCCTGCCCCGCAACTGTCTGCGCCGTAATCCAAGCGTCAACCCTAAGCAAGTCTTCGTAGAACTCTCCCAGCGGAGAAACCAGCAGCCTTTCATCTTTTTTAGCCATACAACCGTCTTTGTTTTCCTAAATTGTAGCGTGTCTATGTCGATACAGTGTCGATTGTGTCGCAACATTAAGAACCGCTCATGACATCATCCCTGTATTGACACTGTATTGACACAATGCAATGATTGATTTGTGAGCGGTTTATGACTGCCGCTCAAGAATCGCTCAGGAATCGCTCATGAATCAATCACTACCTCTACCGGAAGAAATTAGTTATGTTCAGCGCCGTCAAGTCTTGGAATTGCTCTACCTCAGCGAGGCACAGCTTCGTCGGGATGTTGCGGTTCTTCAGGAATTGGAGCCGATTGGATGGCGTTATCAGCCAAAGAGTCGCGGTTTTCGGCGTTGCACCATTGAGATTCTTTGGGAGTTCCGGCAGTTAGTTCAAATCATGGGTCGTACCGAAGCTATCAGTCAAATCAATCAACTCATAGAGAAAAAACATGAACGCATCGGATAAAGCAGCAGTTAACGCAGCCAAAAATGGCAAGTCTAAATCTACATCTACCGCCAATGCAGAAACTGGGAAAACCTTAATTTCAGACAAGATTGCACAAGCTCGACGCAAGGTCGCCGATGCAACCAAAGCTCAAATCATCGGTGGGGGATTCAGTGATGCCTTGAGCGAAATTGCAGCCGGAGATTTTGGCGAAGTAGGAATTGGGATACTTGCTTCTTTTGATAGCTTCATTGACGGATTTGAACAAGATGTAGTGGCTATTGAGGCAGCAGAAAGCCCAAAGTTTCTGCCAGCAAGCTATCAAACCACCTGCGTAGAATCTTAAAACAGGAGCTTGCACTGGCGCACTATACCAAGAAGGAAAAAACCATGATTAGACGATTTATCAGATTTCTGCATTCCTTGGAGTGCGCCAGTCAAAATTCCAATGACCGCATTCTTTCTCTTGAACTTTTACATTGTTAAACAACATGGCTATCACATTGACTTATGCAGAGTATTTGGCAACAAAGGGACGAATAAACCGCCTAAGTGAAGGAGAGAAAAAGGTTTTGATAGCGATTCACGAAATCGGCATTAGTACGAACAAAGAAATAGCGAGGAGGTGTTTTCGCGCGGAAAACAGCATTTCAGTAACCTTGAGCGAATTGAAGAGTATGGGGATTATTGAAAAAGGTTCCAACCCTTCAGACAAGAGAGAAAGCCATTGGTGGATTACCGACATTGCCATAAGCCAAGTATTGTTAATCAACGACCGAGAGCCAACACTTAAAGAGGTTAATTCATGAACACAGTTACGAAAGAACGTCAACAGTTCGCTAATTTACATCTAAACGCAGGTGGAGCGGTAGTTGTTAGCAGTTCTCAAGCGGATTTCAATCAACACCCAGAACCGTCAAACAGTAAACAATTCTTGGTGTTTGGAGGCGCGTTAAGCTTACTGGCTGCGGGTGCAATTGCTGGCTACTTAGCGACGAACGCTATCAATCAAAAAGCGCTTTCTGAAGCTGAGTCAAAAGCAATAGTTGCTAGTTTCAACCTACGGCAAAATCAAGCCAAGATTGACGAGTTTTGCAAAACTAATTCATCATTTGGGGGCAGGTAATGACTTACAAAAAGATTGCAAACCTGACAGACCAAGAGCTAAACGAAGAAATTGCGATTCAAGAAAAGGGGATTACCGAGAAACGAGTCTTTACTCGAATTCGGATTAATAATCTGCTAAATGAGAGTGTCCGCCGATACGAATTCAAGATTGCTGTTGCAAAAGCCGAATTACGGGGAATGGAAAAAGATTAACGCCCGTACATAAAGTCTAATTCATCTTTGGAGATAAGTAATGGCTAAGGCTGGAAAGAAATTGGCAAAAGCTCACGACGTAGACCTTGCGTTAGCTAATGTCCCGCAATGGCTTTCAGGTATTAAGATTCCACCAGCGTTGGTTCGAGTTCTTGGCATCAATCCTGGTTTAATTGGTGCTTTAAATCTCGAAAATATGGCACAAGCAAAAGCCGTGAAAGAAGGAGGGCTCCTGCAAGTTGAAATGGCTTATAAATTCTTTGAGTACCTTACGGCTATCTGCGAGTCACACGAAGAAATCGAAAGCTTAAGAGCCGAGGCGGTTAAACTCATGTACGCCACCAAAACCAAAGAGGACGGATTTGTTATGTCTTCCCTATTGGCAGGTACAGAGTATGAAGAACATTACCGCACCTGGCAACATCAATTGGAAGAAGAACAAGGGTTAATTCAAGGAAAAGGAGATATAGAAAGGGATTACCTGACTCAAGACTTCAAGAACCGTCTTCTAATAGCTGCTGACGCTACAAAAAGGAAGAAAGAGAAGTCAGACGGTCAGGTCGAGAAAACCAAAAGTCAAGTTAACGACAGGGTAAAAGAAGAAACGGAAGACGACCAAAAGATAGCAGCAGCCAGAACCAAGCTTGAAAAGCTTTTTAGCAAGAGGTAGTCAATGTTTATGTACCCAATGGGGGAGGAAGAAAACACTCCGATTACCCCCTACAAATCAGCCGAGGTGACGATTGATGTAGCCTCTGAAGATTACGCAGAAAACGATGTTATTCCAATCGAAAACGACCTTTATAAAAGGGTTACAAAGCAATGGGTGTTAGCTCAGGAATTGGCAGGTTTGACCATCTTTATCAGCGGCGCATCACTACTTTTCCTAATCTTTCGTTCAATCAACTGGTTTGTTGTCGTCATGGCGTTGTTTGGATTAGCGTTAGTCGGAGTCGGGCTGACATTCGCCTTTACTTGGGGGCAACTCAAGACACTTGACAAATTTCGATTGTTTACTGGTGGCATCGGAACTGGTTTCGCTGCTGCTATCAGTAACTCCGACCTGATGTTGGATTGGCTCGCCAAGAATCAGCAGTTAGCTGTTACAGTGCTTGTCGGCTTCCTGGTTGTGGCGGCACTTACAGCCGTTAAATTCGCTAGTAGCTTCCTACCCAAAAGAAAGAGGGGTTACTGATGAAAAAGAACCTCAAAGCAGTAGCAATGTTTTCTGGCTGTGTGACGGCTGCTTACGCGCTGATGATACTCGGTGCAATGGTTCCCAAACAAACCCGCTACCAATTAACCAGTACCGAGCAAATCGTCACAGAACACGAATACAAAGTGCTCAAGAAGCCCGCCATCAAAGTTGCGTCAAACTACACAATTCTAGCCATTCTGTTGTTAATGGGTTCGGTTCCTCTGTCGGTGATGGCATTCCTGATAGTCTCTAATCGACTCCCAGAAGTCGAGCTAGAGGCAGAAGAATACCAGAAAGCAACGCGCGTTCGCAAGATTCGCACTGAGTCCGAACTTCAGACAGAGCGGGAGTTGTGCGAGGCAAACAAAACAACAACTGTTACAGCACACCAGAAAGACCTTGAAAGCGCGTTTATTGAACTTGCGGAAGCTAGCAATTGGTACGCTAGTGAGCCGGAAACACGCCAGCAACAGCAATTACCCGCCGTTAACACTCAATCAGTCAATCAACAAGCTTCCTTGCCGTCAGCAAGCGAAAACGAGGCTGAAAAAAAAAGTATCTTGACTGACGGTATCGTTGACACGTTTGGGGTGACTGAAATTGCTAGCCAACCAGTGCTTGAACCGGGTTTGTTACATCCGTCCGAAACTAAAGCGAAAGCTATTCTTAATCAGCTAGCGTTATCAAGGAAATCCCTGCTATTGATTGCAGGTACAGGCGGCGGTAAAAGCGTTACTCAAGCGGCTTTGATTTCAATACTCAAAGAGAAACAGTCGTCCGCAGAGTTCTGGGTAGTTAGTCAGAAAAATGATAGTTTCTGTGGGTTGAAAGAGAAGGGAAGAGTCACAATCTTTGACATCAACCAAGTCAAAAAAACACTCGATACTATTCACCATGTATGGAGTATCTATGACAAGCGCAGACACTTAGACGAGGAAAAGAGGAAGAATCTATCACCTGTTCGTCTACTACTGGCTGACTGGTTCAGCATCAGCTTAGCGTTAGAGAAGTTAACCGCTCATCCCGACGTTAAAGACTCTAACTACTTGGTTGAATTAGTAGATATTGTTCTCAACGGGCGTGACTTCAATGTTTGCTTGTGGGCAGATTTACAAAGTTTCAATCTAAAAGCAATTGGCATGAAAGCTGACAACAACTCGCGTCAAAACTTCAACCTAATTGGGCTAGGAAATTACTATACAACCGATGAAGGAGTGAATGATTCTTATGGTGTTTTGTCCTACATGATTCAAAGTCAGCACATCATCAGCGACAGAGATATTCGAGTTAGATTAATTGCCGAGTTTGAGAAGCTTAGACCAATCTCACAACACAGCGAACGTCCTATTATTTTCTCGACATTGGAACCAGCGAGTGTTTGCCTTCAAGCTGATGTCAGGTACTATCAACAGCAGCATCAAAATACTGCTGTAATTGAATTAGAACAACCTAAAGAAATGGAATTGATTGAGCCGCAAACTGAAATCAAGACAGACAAAGAGAGTGAGGTTGAGAGGCTGGAACGGATTTTCGGTCTTAAGCCGGATTTGGGCGAAGGTGAAATGGTTTCAGATACCGCTCAAGGCATGAAACAACCATCTGACAATGGTTTCACCGATTCGGATATTGTTTATTTCACGCCCTTGAAACTCGGCAGAAATCAAGTAATTGAGCTAATTCAAAAACTGAAACATGAAACGAAACACAACCAAACCGAAATTATCTGGATATTGTGGAATGCACGACCAGGCAAGACGAAAGCTTATGAATCAGCACTTGCAGAATACAAGGAGTTGACAGGATGAAGAAGCTTAGCAATCGCTATATTAATGGTGTTCGCAATGATTATGTGCCAGGCAGTGTCTACATCTTTAAAGACACAAAAGGCTTCTACAAAGTCGGATTAACTGGTCGCGACATTCACCTACGAAAACGCGAATTAGAGGAAGATTGGGGCAAGCTAGAGTTGGTAGAGTTGGTACATACCTCAAGCATGAGAGCGTTAGAAGATAAGATGCACAATCATTTCCGCAGGTTTAATGTTTACATGGGTCGGAAGTCAGGGGGTACAGAATTCTTTCGACTACCCTATTTCGAGCAATGGAAAGCTCGATATCTACTTCATTGTTGGAGTGAAAGTAATAAGCCTTTGTGGTTTTATTTTTACTTTGTTGGCAGTTGGATTAAATACGCTTTCACACAGCTATGGAAAATTGCAAGGAAAAAGAAATAAACTTCTTGCACACCACCTCGGAGTCGGAGTGTGCAGGTCTGCCGGATGTCGGCAACAGTTAATTAACACAACTAACAAATGCTAAACAAGCTTGTCAAGTTACTTCCAAATAAGTCTCTCAACGCCAAACCGACAGGAGTAAATCAATGAGCAACATCATCTCAGTAGCAATCAATAAACTCTTGGGCGGATTAGGTGAAATACGTCTCTACACTCAAGAAGAGACAAACGAACTCGCGGGTGAAACAAAGAGACTACAGGAAGCCGTCAGCCCAACAGTGGAGAACTTGAGACTACAAGGTCAGGCACTTCGAGCTAAGGCAGATATTACCATTGCCCAACTTCAAGGGGTGTCAGAGAAAGCTAGGGCAACAACTGATGTAGCCGTAGCAGTGGCAGACACCATAGAAGTTGTCGTTACCGAGTCGCAGAGGTACTACGAAGCCGAGCAGCGAGTCAAATCTGTTGCAGCACAAGTTCTCCCTGATTATGCAGCTTTACTCTCTGGGGACAGCCCATTTAGCCGTCCCGAACAAATTGAGCAATCTCGCAATTTTCCACAACTACCCTACAGGAAATAAAATGTTTCCACTCGCATTAGGATTAACTGTTTTAGTTTCAACCAACTTTCTAATTTACGCAATCAAATCTCAGTTACTAGCCGCCAATATAGGGATTATCATTCTAGGGTTAGTTATCTGTTCAAATCTTTTAGCAACTCTTATGCCTACGCTGTTCTCGGAACTATGGAGCTTCCCGGTCAATAAAGTTATCGCCTACTCTATCGGGTTTTGGTTTTGCATCACTTGTGGACTTATCGTAGGGGTTGCAACCTAATGTCGAAAACGACTGAGCATTTCTTTGGAAATCTTTTTAACGAGAAAGATTTCAACGCTCTAACCACCAAAACAACCGTAGCAATATCCATATCTGGTGGTGCGTGGTTAGGGAGTCTATTCTTTGGTGGCAAACCATCAAACCTTAAAACGGCAAGTCTGTTGCTTGCTATTGCCATAGGAGTTTTGGCAAGCTCGTTAGCGCTCAAAAGACAGAAGTTAGTACGGAAAAAAGCCGTAATGATCCAGGTGGAAAACAACGACTTCCTGCAAAAGACAGGTGTTCTCACTGGGTTAAACGCAGAGCTAACAACAAAGCACCTAGAAGAGTGCTTGAAGCAAGATGTCAAGCCAAATTCTAAATAGCAGGAGAGCAAATGGATTTCTTTCAAAGGATTGTCGATGTCTGGACACCGCCAGTTAAACAAGGTAATACCACTGAATCAGTACCTGCTGAAACCGCTAGCAGACAAAGGATAGACTCAGGTTCGAGCCTTGAAAATCAAATCTTGATTGAGGTCAATAACTACAGAAAGAGTAGAAAACTCAATTCCTTGACAATGGATTCAAGACTTAGCGAGATTGCTACCACCCACAGTAGGTGGATGGATAAAAGCAGTCGCCTAACTCACGATGGCTGGAATGAGGCAAGGGGCCCGCAAGTTATGAAATCTTTTGCGAGAGCCGGAGAAAACTTGGCGGGTGGAGAGTGTTACGATTTTCAATTTTCCGAGCAACTCACCTTGATTGTCCCTGGCTGGATAAAAAGTTCAGGACATCACACAGTAATGATTCAACCTTATTTCACGCATACCGGAATTGGTATTTCCATCTCACGACTCCAGGGTGATGATGGAAGAATCAATTATTTTGCAACTCAAATATTTGGAGCGTAAAAGCAATGTTCAATAAAAAAAATCTTGAGAAATCAGAAATCTCAAGAGACGAAATCGAGAAAATGTTAAGAATTGTCCACTCCGGCGACGTATATCGAGAACGAGGGGGACTTTTCAAAACAGACGGCACGGTAACAGAAGAACCTAATACGGGTGGCAGGTTCTGTCGAAGTATGCTCATTTTGGACACCGACTCGTTTGACTGGGATAAAGTTAAAGCACTTTGGATTAGCAACGAAATTGAACCGGAAGAGGGGTATTTCGATGAATGTTGTAACCGTTGCGTAACAGCACGGGAAGCCAAAGTGAAAGCCCCTAGACTGGATTTTGTCACTCCAGCTCAAGGAAATTGGGCGGATGCCTTTAAGATTCCGCTGGCGGTGTACCAAGCTGAAAGTCCGACAATACTTGGAAGTTTTGACTACTATGACCCAACCGGGGAAACGTTGGGAGTCAATTTCTACCCTCAGTCAAAACAGGCAGGAATTGCGCGAAAAGACCCTAAGCTATTAACGGCAACCGCTTTAAAAGCCGTAGAGTTTATCAAAGCAAGGGAGGCTCAAATAACTGAAGAATGGATGGCTCTAAAACAAGAGTACGCCACTCAAGAAAGGCGTTGCATGGAAGCAGCCGAACAGGCCTTGAAAGAGTTGGAGCCGTTGAGTGTTGACTACGCAAACGCAGTGGAGAAAATTAAGCGTTACGGTGGTCAATCTCCGCGCCAACCCAACTATCAGGAGTGGCGAAACCTGCATATCGAAACGGGTTTCAACTCTCAGAATCAATCACAGCAAGCGAACGAAGCAAAACAAGTTGCCCAGATTAAGCAGCAATTGCTGTCTCCATCACCCGACCCTTTTGAATTTCCTTCTGAGTTGCCGGAGAAGATTGGTATCCCAGTTCAGGCTTATTCCAATTGGAGCAAGCAGAGTCACGCTAAAAATATGGCGCGTTAGTTGCTGAATTCCTTTTATACTCAGTCAAAAGTGTGTCAATTTCAATTATTGCAATAGCTTCAAGGGGAGTGAACAATGCCGGGAGATACAAGCATATTTGATGTTGCCGTCAAGCTGTGGGGAATTAACTTAGAAAGGCTTTCACCTGAATACAGGTCAGGATTAATGCAAGACTTGCAAGACTCTCTAGCAACGGGTGGCTGTTTTGAAGACGAAGGTTTTTTGTCTGTACCTTGTGATAGTGGAGCAATTACCATTAAGCCGCTAACTTGGTTCAGGTCAAGAAGAGAAGCCTTGGAACTGATAATGATGATTAATCGCCTAGAAGGATAAAACAATTGAGTATCAACACCATCGCCGGAGATATGCGAGATTACCCCGTCCAACCTCGTCCCTGCCTAACTTGCCCATTTGAAGGCAAAGAACCTGTACAACTTTCACCAGGAGCTTACGCCAAATATACTCAGAATTTAATGGGAGAGGGGCAACATATCTGCCACAGTAGCAACGGTACTCGCATTTGCAGAGGCGGACGAAACATCCAATTAAGATGGCTTTGCGCGACTGGGCAGCTAGCAAAACCTACCGATGAAGCCTTCAACCAAGCTATTGATGATGCAATGAAAAATAGGGAAAGATGATACAATCAATACTGTAAACAATATTGCAGAGACACATCCCTGAGAGAAATCTTAGGGTTTCTTGTATGCAGACAAAAAACAAGTCACCCAGCAATTACTGTGCCGTTTGCAACAATAAAATTGTCATAAAACCAAACGAGTCGGTGTGCCGTTTTAAATGGCTAAATTACAAAGGTCAACTTTCAACAATTTACGCTTGCAATGATTGTATATCGCCCGACAGTAGCGGAGACAATCAAGCTTTAATCGGTTAACTACACATTCAATCCTGTTTGCAGTGGATAAGCTTGGTTAAACCAGACTAAAAACTCGTCTACGTTAGAGAATCGTTGAGTCAGTAGATGATTGCTGGGTGTGGCAAACAAACCACCCATATAATGCCGAATTTGCCATTCTGATGCTTCTGAAGTAATAATTGATTCATGCTGGCTTGGAACTTCAGCATCCTCGCCGTAAATTAGTTTATAGGCTACGTCAACTCGTTGACTTGGTGGTAATGATTGCCTTTCTTGCTGAGATTGTTCTTCGGGTTCAACCTCTTCAGTCGTTTTTGTGACTCTGCTCATGACGTTTTTTTGATAATTTGGATTAATTATAGCATTAAAACTATTGCTCTGTAATCGCATCGGCACTTAATACGTTATTGATGACGGTTGGACATAGTAGTTGACATCAGTAAAGCGACACTAACATCTAAAGCCTTAGCCCAAATAAAAATATCCGAATATTTTAACTCTTGACTATTTGCCTCAACTCGGCTAACTGTTTTTCGAGACTTGCCAACAAGCTTAGCGAGTGCCTTCTGAGGCAGTTGCTTTCTTTCGCGCAAGATTTTTATTTTTTCACCTAACGTTAACTCAATACCGTCTATCTTGGCCATAAAACAACCATTCGCCCATATATTAACCATTAGTAGTATAGCACAACTAAAACTTTGATAGAATTGCTGATTGAGTAAGCTTTTAGCGTCAGCATTGCCCAGTAACTCGGTCAATCTACCTATTTGTACTTAGTATTGAGAAAATCACACGGTAATTTAATATGGCTTCTGAATTTGCAGAGTATGTAAATTCCAGACTATTTGTAACGGTTGATTTACTCGAAACCGATCAAGACGAATGGGGAAATACTCAACCTAAACAACAGTCAATAGAAATTTTAACATTTTTGAAACAGTCTCGCGGCAGCAATAGTCAACCAAGCGTAGTCAGCCTAAACAACGAACAAGGAGCGAACTCATTGAGAGCTTATCTAAAAGGCTATTTAGTAAACCCTATGCAATGGCCCGGAAATACTAGACCTACGGAATGCGAGGTTGAATACTACGAAAAAAAAGGAAAGCTTCAAGTTCTGTCTCAGTTTCCCCGACCATTTGACACTGAGTTGTTAACAGGAGCAATAGTGGAAGGATGGGCAACGTTTCAAGTTTAAATGACGAAATTATCGTACTTAAAACAGCTATAGAGTCATTGACAGGTCTGGGGACGTATCTTTTCCCCACTGGGCAAACGTTAAAGGCTGTTGCCGTCGCTAAACCTAACTTTCCACCAACTGGGACACAAACGCAAGGGCTAGAGGTTGTAATTATTCCAGCAGAAGAGTTGACAATAACGCCAATGCTCAACCAAGGTTCTAGCTGGGCTCAACTGCACAAAATAATTCTCAAACAATGGGACAATCAAGACACAACTCTAAAAATAATTGAGCCATTGATTCAACTATTAATGCAGCTCAATTACTCGGTAGATGTTGGACTAAGAATCATTCCCAACCCCAAGATTGGGAATATAGAAACTAGAAATCTGACAATATCTAAAACAATTATTTGCAGGAGAAAACATGGGGACTAGCTATCAAAACCGAGAATTACAGAAAGGCTGGAAAACATCAGTACATTGCTGGAGGCAGCGGACTATACCCGTGTTACCCTTCGCTCCTGTTGTTTTGACCGCAACTACATTAACAGCAAAAGGCGCGATAGCAATGACAGTCACAGGTGCTCCAGCTACAGCAATTGAAAAAGGTAATGTGTTGTTGTTTGTTGATGCAGACGAATTGGCGTATCTTGCCGAAGTCACTGCTAATAGCACGGGCGGCGCATTAACCGTCCGTGCGTTAGCTGAAGCCATACCCGCAAGTGCGACGGCTATGTGGCCCCCTGAGTTGCTCGACAGGACTGATGCTGAAATCAGTCGAACAGTTGACACAACCGACACCCAGACTTTTAATACTGGTGGCAACAAGTTAATCACTACAACCACCAGCAGTCGGTCATTAAGTTTACCAGGCCCGTATATGCTTAAAAACGGTGGATATTGGACAGCTTTTCTTTCGGCAGAGGAGAAAGTTGCTTTATGGTTTGCAATTCAACACGAAGCGCCCGACCAAGAGATGGGTACTATCAAGGAATCACCATTTATTGCTAAAGGTTATGTTACCGACAACACTACCTCGGCAGCGGCTGACGGATTCAGAATGGGCGACCTATCGGTTGATATTACTGGCGCACCCGTTAGCGATTTCAGGGTAATTGGAATGCCTGTCACACCTTAATTTTAAAGATGGCTAAAGTTGCATCGCTTCAAACTAAAGGTGTTTTCGGTTGCTGCTGTGATGTTCACGATGACTATATTCGTTGCGAATTACTAGCAGTTAGCGGGAATCAAGAGCTTGAAGCAAAGTTACTTGATGTAGACACAGGCAAGCGTTACTTAGTTCGCTTACCTGTTGGCGTAGACATACTATGGGATTACACTATGGAGAAAATTGATGCTACCGTTTAAAACTACCTTGATAGACAAGGGAGAAAATACAGCACTAATAGAAGATGGATTTGGCAACTCAATTGAGGTTCCAAAATATGGATGCTTGACTTACAACGAAGAAAACGCCATCAGTCAATACTACATTGGTCTTAAAGATGGAGTCAGTCGAGTTGATGCACGGTTGTCAGAGATTACTATTTTGCTTCGTTCAAGGTTCAAGCTTCCTAGTCTAAAAATAGATGAAGTTGCCGAACAAGCATCTACAATGCCAATGATTGACCGCCTTTACGAGTTTGTATTAGGCGAACGTACTCGCTGGACACCCAAAGAGGTTTTACTAGAAATAACCGGAGAAGTTGCAAAAGAAATAGCGATTGAAGCAGCCCGTCAATACAAAGGTATCGCCGCTACCCGCCCTGACCTTGAACTCGAAAAACGTTGGGTAGTGTTTGCTAAAAAAGGTTCGTGGCTTGAAGGATTTGAAATTCTTAAAGACTTTACGGATGAAGAGCCGATGGGAAAGCCATTAGCTCAAAACCTCAACTGATTGACTGGGAAAGTATCTACTGGAAACTGCGGTTGAATTATCCCTCAGACAACAGGTTTACTTCTGATAATTTTGCAGACCAACCCTTGACAATTATTGAGCAAGCCTTAGAAGCAGTTAGTAAACGAGAAATTGAACTAGGTAATCTGATTGCGACTCCGATTAGTAGGGCAATGCTTTACATTCTTTCTAGCAAAGGAGTCAAGCGACCGGAGAAAGAACTTAACTCAATTAATCCATACGCTCAGGCTATTGAAAGCGAAATTGCCAAGAAAAAATACTCTAAAGAGTTCACCCAAGTTTTTCTTAAATTGTTGAAAAACGGCAAAGTTCCGCAGTGGCTTGTAAGTAAATTAGATATTGAATCAATAACATTAGCAGGAGATTAGATGAGCGTATTAAAGTTTAAAGTATTGGCAGAAGTCGTTAAGCAAGACGTTGAAGTTTTAGACGATATAGGCAATGTAATAGTCATTCCTAGCAAAGGTGCTTCTGATTACCAGGAATACAGACAGGCAATGAGTCGGATATTAAGAGCACAAGCCAATCCAGGGTTAGCCAGCGCGATAGAAATTGATGTGGTTTTAACGTGCCTCCGGTATCGGTTTTCGATTGAACCCAAAATCAGCGATGAAGAGATTTTGCAACTAGAGAACGGAGAATTGATGAACTCATCAATGATTCAAAAATTGTTTAAGTTTTTTGCTAGAGAGTTAGGTATTGAAGGACTTGCACCAAAACAACCTGCTCAAATGGAAGATGCTACACCATACATTGAGCAATCAAAAATCGAATCAACTAAAGGATTTAAAAAAGCCAAACCAATCGATTAGACTTATGCCTAGAATACCAAAACCCTCTGTTAGTTTTAACGGTGGCGCAATTAAAGGCGCTGCCCTTCGTGCTTTTCAGACAACTATGATTGAGCTTGGCGAAACTTTCCAAGAAGTTATTGAAGAGATGGGTGCATTTTCAGATTTTCCCCAAAGCGATATTGTTGACACCGGAGAATTGCGGGATTCACAGCAGATTGATTTCCCATCGCCGGGGGCAGTGAGATTTGATTGGCCTGTAGACTACGCGCCTTACGTGCACGAAGGCTATACGTTGCAGAATGGAAATGAGCAGCCGGGTCGTCCGTGGACAAAAGTTGGGATTGCTAGATTTAAGACTCAAATGCGGTATGCAGAGAATCTGAATCAAGAATTAGAAAGAGCTAGTAAAAAGCGGGCTAATGTAGGTTCCCGGCGTAATTTTCAAAGGAATTTGAGAAACTTTTCAGATTAAAAATTAGTAATAGGTAATTTTATGAATGTAGGTTCTGTCTTTATCCCTGTTGCTCTTGATACCGGAGGATTGCTTCAGCAAGCAAATACGGCGACAGATATACTGAATGGACTGATTGCACCCGCGATGACAGTTCAAGGTGTAGTTAATCGCATCACGCTAGGTGGAGTAATTGGATCTGCTGTATCTCAATTTAATTTTTTAAGAGCAGATTTAGTATTTTGGGCTAAGATGACAAATTCCCTTGTTGGGAGTTCGTCTGTACTTGGCACTAATTTAAAAAGCTTTACTGTTCCTGGTGGTTTTTTACAGGATTTGGTAACAATCTCAACCGAAATGGGGGTAATCGTAACACAGATTCAAACTCGGCTTACAAATTTTCAAGCGATTTCAGGTCAAATTATTCAATCAGCCGCCAGTCTAGGTGCAGGGCAAGGTCTAAATCCTATAATGATGCCTGGTATGCAAGCAGGGCCGTCTGTGGCGACAATGCTAGATGTCGATCAAGGGATTGAAGAGTATATTCCCTATGAAAAAATTGCTAACACTTTTCGGGCAATGGCACTTGCGGGAGGCGAATCAGCTCAATCAATCAATCTAGTTATGGAAGAAACCAAGCGTCTCGGTGCGGTAACTTCTAAAACACCTACAGAAGTCGCAGGTTTAGCGGGAGAACTATCTAAGCTAGGATTTACCAGTGAGTCGGTTCAACAGTCCTTGGAGGGAATCACTCGAACAAGTGAGGCAACTGGGGAACAGTTGACTCAAGTAGGGTCAGTTGTCGCCACAGCATTAAATGCTTTTAAAATCCCTGCTGAAAAAACTTCAATAGTTAGTGATAAAATGGGAGCTATTGCCAACGCTTCTGCAACAAGTATTTTATCGATTGGAGAATCACTCAAATATACTGGGTCAGTAGCTAGTGGAGCTAATCAAAGTTTAGACACTATTTTAATTACATTAGGATTACTTTCTAGTGCTGGGATAGAAGGATCGGGCGCGGGAACAGGATTAAGTTCTGCAATTTTAAACTTACAAAAAGCGGCTACCGCTGCGGTTCCAGCTTTAGAAAAATTAAATAAAGAATCTGCTGCTTTAACCGAGCAAGACATGAAAGATTTAGCAAGTATTGGCTCTGAAGATTCTGGTTCGGTCTTTTCTGGACAAGTTGAAGTAAAGGACGTGCAAGGCAAACAAGCCAAAGCGTTAAATGCTTTGGGGCTTGATAAAAATAGTATTCTAGATGCAAGTGGAAATTTAAGACAACTTACTGAAATAATACCTACGATAAAAATCAAGGTAGATGAATTAAAAAAGACAGCAGAAGGGACATCAAGAGTTCCAATTTTAGTGAATGCTTTATTTGGCGTACAAGGTGGTAGAATTATTCAAGCTTTGCTAGGTCAGACGGAAGCGGATATTGACAGATTAACAAAAGCCGCTCAAAATGCTGAAGGGTTTTCGGCTAATGTTTCTAAAACAATGTTAGGAGGCTTGTCGGGTTCTTTAGAGCAATTAGCTGGGTCTGTCCAAACTGTTAGTTTAATAGTTGGCGAATATTTTGCTCCAGCATTTAAAGTACTGGTTGACGCTACATTAGCAGCAGTTAACGGATTCTTATCTTTACCTGAACCTGTTAGAAGCTTTGGATTTACCCTGTCAGTGGTACTTCCTTTGCTAGGGTTGTATTTGCGGGCAATAGACCTGTCAAAAAGTGCCGTAGACGCCTACAGAGTAGCTACAACTTTATTGACAATGGTAAAAACGGCGCACGGACGAGCCGCTTTAGCAACTATTGTGACCCTATCGATAGCTGAAGCAAAGACTCTAGCACTCACCTCGGCTATTCGATTACAAGCCTTTACTACTGGAGTATTGTCAGGAACGATTAGTTTACAAACTGCTGTAAATATTATATGGGCTAATTCAATAATTTTAGCAACAAAAGCTTTTGAGATTAATACGTCGTCAATACAGTATCTGGTCAACAATCTATTCACTCCAATCTCTCTCATTGGTAAATTTATCGTTAGTTTAGGATTATGGGTCACTAACCTTAACGTTGCGACCGCCGCAACTAAGTTATGGGCTGCTACCACTTTTATAGCTACTAATTTAATTAATGTTTCCGTCGCTTCAGTCAAGTTGTTAATAGGAAGTATTTACAAATTAACTAGCGGTATAATTACAAGTATTCGGGCTAGAACTCTAGCCACAGCAGTTAACAAAGCAGAAACAGTAGCAGAAACGGCGCAAATAATTGCAACAAATGCAAGGACTTTGGCTGATTTAGGATTACTATCTGTTACAAGAGCAAATAACCTTGCCAGCATTGCTAAAAACAAACAATTGATTTTTGAACTATTAAATACACGATTAATTAGTGCTTTCACCGCACACTCTGTCGTCGTGTATAAATTGCAATTAGCGGTAACTTGGGCAAATGTTTTAGCATTAAAAGCCAAAATATTTGTATTACAAGCCACAATAGCTGTACAAAACATATACGCTCTTGTTACTGGTCGCGCTACTACCGCTAATTTAGGTTTTATTGCTTCTACCGCTGTTCTGATAGCCAGATTTGCAATAATTGCCGCCGCCGCATGGGCAGTATCGCAAGCTTGGAATTCGTTCACATCTGGGGCAAAAGAAGCTAGCGGGATTCAAGAAACTGCTGACAAAATAAACAAGCTTACGGCTGAACTAAATAAGCTAAATGCTAAGACCGAGGAGTCCGTAGGAGGACTTCAGAAGTTTTGGGAGGCTGTGCAGAAGAAGGGTGCGATTGAAGCAACACAAGGCGCGCTAGCTGGAATGACTGGGGGGATGCCGGAAGACACATTTGGAAATGACGGCGGATTTATTACCAACTCCCAACTAGCCGCTCAACGAGCCATGTTTGCTACAGAAAACGTATCTAAAGCTGTTGACGTGCAACTAGAAAAAGGTATTTCCACAATGCAGCGCTACGGTGTAGAGACATTGGATGCTGCGGATAAACAGCGGTTAGGAACTAAGGGCATTGCAGACTTTAAAACTGAAGCTACTTCTCAGATTGAAATGCTCAACAAAACGATTGAAGCGCTGAAAAATCAAAAGCCAGCCAACGATGAACAAGCTGCCTTCATTCAAACCAACATTGCGCTAGCAGGGCAACAGGTCAAGATACTACGAGGACGAGTAGTTGCATTAGAGTCAGAAACAGCAGTAACTAAGGTTCATATTTTAACACTAGAAGAGTTAACTCAAAAGTACAAAGATGTATCGCAAGCGTCTGAATTAGCGAACTTACAAGCAACTGCATCAATCGAAGAATCGGCGGCAAAAGGGAGTAGTAGTGGAGGCATTAGTCAAGAAGAAAAAAACAGACGATTAAATGTATTAGGCAAAACAGAAATTAACGAGCGCGTTCAATCTAATGATAGTAAATTAAAAGATTTAAATACTGCAAGTATTGGAGCGTCACCCGAAGATGCAACAAAAATCGCTGAAGAAATCAAACAAATTGAAATTGACCAAGTTAAAGCTAGAATTGATATTGCAAAGTCTGAGCAACAAGAACGCAAAAGTCTTAACGAAGACCTTTTAACAAGCAACAAAGAACTTGAAGATGCCGTAACCGCTAAACAGCAGTTGTCTAGCCAAAATCAGATAACGGCTATCCGCAAAGCTCAAGCCACCCGCACTCTTTCAGCGGAAGAAGCAGCCGCTAAAATTGCCACAATCAACAGTGCCGACCTGCAAGCGTCAATTGCCCGCGAAACTGAGAAACAGCAGAAATTAAATCAACTTCGACAATGGGGCGTAATTTCTGAAGAGGAAGCTCGGAAAGGAATGCGCGAATCGGTTGGTGAAGTTGCTAAAATTCAAGGTCAGATTGCTGAAGCCGGACTGAAAAAAACTGAAGAGCAATCAGCAAATCAGCTTAAGTCAATTAAAGACCGCGAAAATTCATTAGCAACCGCCCAAGAATTATCTAGTCAAACCCAGATAACAGCCATCAAAAAAGCTCAGGCAGCCAAGGTTTATTCTGCCGAAGAAGCAGCCGCTAAAATTGGAGCAATTGAAACTGCCGACCTGCAAGCGTCAATTAACCGAGAAACCCAGAAACAGCAAAACCTCAAACAATTACAACAGCAAGGAATAATTTCTGAAGAGGAAGCTCGGAAGGGAATAGGAGAGGCGGCAATTTCAATCGCCAAAACTCAAGGACAGCTTGCTGAAGCTGAAGTTAAAAAATCAGAGGAACGAGTAGCCGCACAAGTTAAAGCAATTGAAGAAAAAGCGAAGTTCTCTAAACTTATTCCTGAGCAAAAGTTAGCAAAATTAGACACTCAATCATTCGGAAACGACCAAAAAGGGAAAATAGCAACCGCTCAATCAGGAGTTGTTGACGCTCGTTCTGAATTAGACAAGCAGCGATTAGGATTTGCTTTGCAGTTGGCAGAACTGAACAACAATCAGTCACAACAAGAGCGGGTTAAAGGGCAAATTTATCAGCAGCAATTAGCATCGCTTACTCAGCAACAGGAATCTAAGCGACAAGAACTAGCACTAAGTCAACAACAGCAAGCAATTGAACTTGAACGAAAACGGATTCAGTCTGAGATTGCCGTACTTGAAGCTCAATCAGCCCTACAAGTAGCCCAAACTCAAGGCGCGTCCGCAGCGGAACTTGCCGGACTGCAACAGTCAATCTCGCTTAAACAGCAAATTGTCGCGCAGGTTGCTACAGAGACGGCTAACCAGGGCAAAATCAACAGCTTATCTAGTGAGCAGTTAACAATTCAGCAACAGACAGCCAAGGAAGGCTTAGAGCAACAGCGTCAGATTGATTTGCAACGAGAGGCGATTGAGAAAAAGACTAAAGCCATTGAAGAAGGACTGAACCGGGCGAAAGCCTTGTCAGAAGCTCAATCACAAAAACTAGAATTCAAAGGGCAAGACATTGGCGCTGAAATTAGCAAGCAAAAATTATTAGCAGATATTTCTCAGTCTCAGTCTAACCTGCAAAAACAGCGACTAGAGTTCAGCTTGCAAACCGCCGAACTGACAGGACAAGAATCAACCAAAGAACAACTTAAACAACAAATTTATCAGCAGCAGCAAGCGTCATTAATAGCCCAACACCAAGCCCAAAAAACCAGTCTTCAGTTATCTAATCAGCAAGCAGCTATAGAGCTTGAACGCAAACGAATTCAAGGCGAAATCGCATTGTTAGAGGCTCAGGCAAACTTAGAGTCGGCACAAGCTAAGAACGCATCAGCCGCCGAAATTGCTAGCCTGCAAGCTGTTATCACCCTTCGTCAAAAATCGGTTGACTATATTTCAATCGAAGAAGCTAATCAGAACAAAATCAACCAGCTAACCAGTCAGCACCTCACCTTGGAGCAGCAAATTGCCAGAGAAGGAATGGAGCAACAACGTCAATTAGAGATGCAGAAACTGGCAATTGAAAAACGAACTAAGGCGATTGAAGATGGGTTGGTTCGGGCTCGCACGGCAACAGAGGGAAAATCTCAAAACCTTGAATTCAAAGGTCAAACTATCGGTGGCGAGATTGACAAACAAAAGGGTATAACAGACATACAACAGTCGCAGTCGATACTACAAAAACAGCAACTAGACTTTGCTCTACAACGCGCCGAACTAACCGGGAACGAATCAGCCAAAGAGCAGATTAAAGAACAGATTTATCAGCAACAGAAATCTGCATTAGTTGCTCAACAACAAGCTCAAATTGTTGGAATTGGATTATCCCGTCAACAAGCGGCAATCGAGCTTGAACGCCAAAAACTCTCAGCACAAATTGCAGTAACGGAAGCGCAAGCAAATCTAGCAAAAGCTCAAGTTACCAAAACTACATCAGTCCCTGAGATGGAAGCACTACGAGCAACTGTTGGCTTCAGGCAGCAAGCGCTCAGTCAGATTACTGCACAAGCGGCAGTCAGCAAACAAATTCAATCAACCGAAGACCAGAAGCTTGCTATTGAGCGGCAGACAACAATGGAGAATCTGGTACAAACTCGCGAACTAGAACTCCAGAAAGAAGCAATTGAAAATCAGAAAAAAGCAATTGAGGAACGATTACAAGCACAAAAGTCAGGACTAGAAAATCACCAAGGCAAGTTGGAACTGTCAAATCAATTACTTGATTTAGAGTCGCGGCAGTTGTCGGCTCGTTCGGGATTAACTGAAGCGGTCAACGGACTAGAGCAACAGCGACTTGAGTTTTTGATGTCTCAGGCTGAAATTACAGGCAATACTGCACAGAAAGAGAGCTTGAAAACCCAGCTTTATCAGCAGCAGTTATTGGCACTTGACCGCTCACAATTAGCTCAGCAACAGTCGTTTGAGATTAGTCAGAAACAGAAACAGATTGAGCTAGACAAGCAAGAAATTCAAGCTAAAATCGCTAGTTTTGAAGCTGAAGCTAATATTGCTAAAGCCAAAGCCGATAATAGTTCTGCTCAGCAAATCTCAGCCTTAGAGTCTGTTTACGAACTCCGAAAGGACGCATTAAACCAAGTTGGGCAAATGCGGACAGCGGAAGGGCAAATCGCAAACCTTGAACGACAGAAGTTGGGTTTTGAGCAACTGTCGGCACGGGAGAAGTTGCGCCAGACAAATCAGCTTGAAAAAATGAAACAAGCTTACGACGCAAATAACAAGGCTCTTGAAAAGAAAAAAGAGCTAGAAAAACCAGAGTCTATTGATACAAGTGGCGGACTTAGTTGGGTTGACAAAGCAAAACCAGCGTGGTTTGAAAACGCTAAAAATCAATTTGAGAAATCGGCAGATGATTATTTTGCCGCGTCAGTCCCTTCCAACTTAATACCAATTACACCGAATGCTTTGAAAACTGACTCGTTAGCAACTCCGCAGGGCAAAACGCCAAACACTCCGCAGCAGTTAGCTAATATGCAAATAGCGGCTCAAAACGTCTACCTTACAGGAACAATTACAGAAACCCAAAAATCAACAGACTGGGTGTCAAAAACGCTTGCCGACATCAATGCGCCGACAGCAAAATCTGAACCGATGAACGCAAATGTTCAACGCGAAGCAGCTAAGGCAAAAGTTGAGCAAGCACAATCCGCGCTGTCAGCAGCAATTAGTCGGCACAATGCTGAAGCTCAGTCACTCACAATTGACCCGGCAGAAGCAGCACGTCAGGGATTGCAAGCGGCAGCATCAGCTAGAGCTTACGCCGCTCAAATTCGGGCTGACTTAAAGTCTGGCGTACTCAAAAATCAGGTGTCCGGCCCGACAGTTGCTGTCAATCTACCTCTATCATTGGCAGAGTTAGCGTCAAACATTGCAAAGGCAGAAGTAGCACTGAAGGAAATCAAAGACCCTGTTACACTAGACTTAATATATAAATCAATGGAAGAAATAAAAGGAATATTAAGCAACTTGCCAACCGGAAATTTGACCGTAGTTTCTCAGAACCCGGTTGCTGAATGTGGGGAAATTTTAAACGCTCTTACTAGGAGGCGGTAATGCCCTATCCGACGATTGAAGAATACCCATATTTACAGCTAGATATTGACGGTAAATCCGTTAAGTTAAATCAATTCACCAGTTATTCCAGAAAGGTTTTACACGGTGCAAAAGTTGATTATGCTTTCAGTGGTAATGCTTTTATAAAGCGAACTCCACATGAACCCAAGCACCTGTGGACAGTGACAGCGTTAGTAGACTGGACAACCCGCAACCAGTTTTTATTTGTTGCTAAGTTAGCAGATACTAAAATATTTACTCCGCCGTTTGACGCTTACAAGTTAACTTTAAGTGATGTATTTTTAAGTATCGTTGAGCCTTCAATATCTCGCCTGAAGGCTGATGTTTTTCAGGTAACTGGCGAAATAGGAGATATTGAATATTTCGCCAAATTCTTAGTAGCTATTGATTTAAGTTCAATTGAAGAGCAATCATTAGGTAATTGGGTACAGTTGAGCTTTACGATGAACGAGTTAGAAAAACTTGTTACGTGAAAGTCGATAACGAAAAATCTAATCTTTTCAATTACTTTAGTTTCCGTGCCGACCAATACAGAGCCCCCGTAGGTGGAGCGATTAAACCAGCAAAACCTAAAAATATCCGTAAATTGATTTGATCCTCGCTAGCAAAATTTGACAACAATACACCTAAGAACAAGCCTGCGACGCAGGAACCAATCAAAACTAAAGCGTCAGTACCTTGAATTTGAGCCTCTCGCTTACCAGCGACAGAAGCGCCACAGTGCGGACAAGATGCGGCGGTTGAAGAGACTTTTTTTTTACACTCAGGACACGTAATCAGAGGCATATTAGATTTTGAAAATACTATCTCTGTCTATCCTACTACCATTACACTTTCTACAAGTTGGTGGATGCTTGCGAATCAAGGAGCCACTACTTATCCACAACCAAAACTAAAAACCGAGAGTTGGAATCAAACCAACGCTTGTCACCTCTATGTCCAACAATGAAGATTCATTAACAGCGCTAACCTTCATTTGTGCTAAGAATCTTAGCAGCCGTTCAACGTGTGTAGACTACTATTATCCCTCCGGTATGGGCAACGCAGGAATTGAACCTGCCGAACCGTACTAGCTATCCTGTTAACTCAAACAGTGACAGTTAGTACAGCCCTTCGCCTGAAAGCCCTTAGAGTCGGGGGGTGGAGTCGAACTACCATAATTCAGCTTATGAGACTGATGAGCGACCGCTGCTCAACTCCGGCTAGCCCGTATTAACGTCACGGGAAGACGGATTGATAGGGTTTACTATCCCTCTGCAATTTTTGATTAATCGCCATGCAGGGCGACGGCATACGTTGAAATACTTACCGACCTGAAGGTGCGGTGATTCTTGACGCTTCATAGGGCTCTGCCACCGAAGTAGTCTGACAAACCCTCTGCGCCCGTTTAGAGTCGTGGCGATTCCCCATCCGACTTTCTCTGTTAAGCGCTGGTATGCCAAGGTTTCTCAAACAGATACATTTAACCCGGCAATTCCCGGCAATCCGAGGTTGCTGTGTATGGCAAAACCTGATAATCGGTAAGGATTCCGGTTTTGGAGGTATCTCTCAAAGCTTTCAACAAGATATTGAAAGCGCCATTTAAGTCGCGGTCTAGTTTATGACCGCAGGAGGGGCAAGTAAAACGTTTGTTGC
>Ga0335395_10000475_pt1 | contig 25179 bp, 23 predicted proteins | sample MAT02_FD_205744 | JGI IMG/M metagenome (GOLD analysis project Ga0335395, IMG submission 205744) | Freshwater microbial communities from Lake Fryxell liftoff mats and glacier meltwater in Antarctica - MAT-02 (spades assembly) (version 2) ...
CCAGTTCTTCTACAGCTGCACCAACGGAGACAGGGTGGAAATGCGCGTCGCAGCCGAAGCCGGCGTCGCAGTCCTCATCCGGGGTGAAGAACGCCTCGAAATGCAACGCAAGCCCACGGCGACCGGCTTCATCTACCAAAGCGGGCAGACCATGATGCTGGGCAACAACAACCAGCTCGAAATCAACGCACCCGGCCTTCCGCCGCTTCAGTTCCGCATGGAACAATAGGAGACAGCATGAAAATCCAGTTTTTGGCCACGCTCGGGCTCGCAGCTCTTGCAACCGCCTGCGGAAAGCCCGCTGCCGTCCAGCCCGACGCGCAGCTTGCCAGCACCGCCGCGCCCGCGGTGGAAGCGCCTGCCGTCACCCCCGCCACCACAGTGCAGGCCGGACCAGCCGCCGATCTCCCGACAGACCAGACCACCCCTGAACAGACAGCCGGGCTGGAAAAAGCCGCAGCAGAGTCCGGCCTTCCGGTCACGAAACAAACCCGCACCACCTTCAAGTGCGATAATGACGAAAGCATCGAGGTCCGCTTCTTCCCGGATCAGGGCACCGCCGTCCTCGTCCGCGGTGGCGAAAACATCGAGCTCAACGGCGAAGCCGCTGCATCGGGCTTCAAATATTCCAACGGGCAAACGACCATCCAGGGCAAGGGCAATGAAATCATGCTCAACGTCGGCATGATGGCGACAGCGAAATGCCTCGCCGCTTGAAATCGGGCTGATCACGGCAAGGAAACGGCCACGAAGCACCTGCTTCGTGGCCGTTTTTCGGTCCGGTTGATGCACGTCTCGCGTAAGCCAATGTTTTCGTCACCGCGATAGAGCGTCAGGCCGCCAGCGCATTGCGTCCCCGTTTCACCACCAGCTTGTTCAGCGCGTTCACATAAGCCCGCGCAGACGCAACCAGCGTGTCGTTGTGCGCGCCGACCCCGCGCACCGTCCGGCCATTCTCCGCCAGCACGACCGAAACCTCCGCCTGTGCGTCCGTCCCCGCCGTCACGGCCGAAACCTCATACAATTGTAAGGTGGCATCATCATGCGGCACCAGCTTTCGAACCGCATTGAACAGCGCATCCACCGGGCCGTTGCCGCGCGTGGCAGCCGTCACGTCCTCGCCGTCGATGGTCAAGGTCAGGATTGCGCGCTGCGGGCCGTTCGATCCGCAATATACTTCCACTTCCGTCACCTGGATCCGGTCGTGGCCGCGCAGCACCTGGTCATCCACCAGCGCCACGATATCCTCGTCGAACACCTGCTTCTTGGCGTCGGCCAGGTCCTTGAAGCGCTTGAAAGCGTCCAGAAACTCGTTGTCGGCCAGCGCATAGCCCAGCTGCGCAAGCTTGTCCTTGAAGGCCGCCCGGCCCGAATGCTTGCCCAACACCAGCGACGAGTGCGACTGGCCGACCGATTCCGGCGTCATGATCTCGTACGTGGAGCTGTCCTTCAGCATCCCGTCCTGATGGATGCCGCTTTCATGGGCAAAGGCATTGGCGCCCACGATCGCCTTGTTCGGTTGCACATGCATCCCCGTCACTGCCGAAATCAGCCGGCTGGCGCGCGTGATCTCGGTGGAAACGATGTTGGTGCGATACGGCAGCACATCGTGTCGCACCTTCAGCGCCATGGCGATTTCCTCCACAGCGGCGTTGCCCGCCCGCTCGCCGATCCCGTTGATCGTCGATTCCACCTGCCGTGCGCCGGCAGCCACCGCCGCCAGTGTGTTCGCGACAGCCAGGCCCAGATCATTGTGGCAATGGGTTGAAAACACCGCCTGATCGGCATTGGGCACGCGCGCGATCATGTCGGTGAACATCGCGCCATAGGTTTCGGGCGTTCCATATCCCACCGTATCGGGAAGGTTGATCGTCCGGGCTCCAGCCCTGATCGCCGTCTCGATCGCGCGCGCCAGGAAATCCGGTTCGGATCGCGTGGCATCCTCGGCAGACCATTCCACATCGTCCACCAGGTTGCGCGCCAGCGTCACCGATTCGCGGATCGCTTCCAGCACCTCTTCGGGCGATTTGTTCAGCTTCACCTTCATGTGCAGCGGCGATGTCGCGATGAAGGTATGGATGCGTGGGCGCCGTGCTGCCTTCAGCGCCAGTCCCGCCCGCTCGATATCGGCCCGGCCCGCCCGCGCAAGGCTGGCAACGATGGCCCTCTCGCACTGCCGCGCAACGGCCTGCACCGCTTCGAAATCACCGTCCGATGCAATGGCGAACCCGGCTTCGATGATGTCGACGCCCAGGGCTTCCAGCTGTGCAGCAACGCGCAGCTTTTCCGCCAGGTTCATGGAACAGCCCGGCGATTGCTCGCCGTCGCGCAGCGTGGTGTCGAAAATCAGAATCTGGTGCGGGGTCATGCTCTGGGGTGTGCTGGTCATGGGAAATGCCTCATTGGCTGAATGCTGCTGGCCTGGTGCTGCTGGCCCGAAACTGCTGACTTGGCGCTCTTCGCACTTTTTTCGGATGTGCTGATTTGCCGGATACCGGTCCTGTGAAGCTGGCCCCTAGGCGCGTGACTGGCAGGGCGCACAGGCCCGTTGCAACGCGCCTAAGGGCGCGTAAGTCGAAGCAGGCAAAGGGTGGCCGAAGCGTCCATGATGGTGGTGGCATACCAGAGCCCCGCCCGCGCTGTAAAGCACCCGGCACCACCCGGCGGCACGGGGCCGAAGTCCTAGGCCAAAGCCTCGGGCCCGGTGCTCCGCCGTTGTCAAGGGGAAGGCCCGCCCCTAAGAGGCAGCCTGACCCCGACCTGTTCTCTCAATCCTCCCCCTGCACACCTGGTGGTTCATGGCTCTCATCGTGATGAAATTCGGCGGAACGTCCATGGCCGGGATCGAGCGGATCCGGGGCGTCGCCGCGCGCGTCAAGCGCGAGGTGGAAGCGGGAAACCAGGTCGCCGTCGTCGTCTCCGCCATGGCAGGCGAAACCGATCGCCTCGTCGGCTTCTGCCGGGAAGCCTCGCCGCTCGCGGATCCGGCCGAATATGATGTTGTCGTCGCGTCGGGCGAACAGGTCACCTCCGGCCTGCTGGCCATCGTCCTCCAGTCGATGGGCCTCGCCGCGCGCTCATGGCTTGGATGGCAGCTCCCGGTCGCCACGTCCGACGGGCACGGCAAGGCGCGCATCCAGACTGTGGAAACAGCAGCGGTCAAGGCGTCGATGGCGAACGGCGAAGTCGCCGTCATACCAGGTTTTCAGGGCCTCTCGTCCGCCGGGCGGCTCACCACGCTGGGCCGCGGTGGGTCGGATACGTCGGCCGTCGCGGTCGCGGCCGCTCTCAAGGCTGATCGCTGCGATATCTACACCGATGTCGAAGGCGTATTCACGACAGATCCGCGCATCGTGCCCCGTGCGCGCAAACTCGCAAAGATCACCTACGAGGAAATGCTGGAACTGGCGAGCGTTGGTGCCAAGGTGCTGCAAACCCGCTCGGTCGAACTCGCGATGAAGGAAAAGGTCCGCATCCAGGTGCTGTCGAGCTTCTCCGACGAACCCGGGACGATGGTTGTTGATGAGGATGAAGTCGTGGAACAGGAACTGATCGCAGGCGTCGCTTACGACCGCAATGAAGCCAAGGTCACGGTTGTCGCCGTGCCCGACAAGCCCGGCGTGGTGGCCGACATCTTCGGCCCGCTGGCCGATGCGAACATCAACGTCGACATGATCGTCCAGAACATCGCCAGCGCGAACAACACGACAGACGTCACCTTCACAGTTCCGCGCACCGAACTCTCGCAGGCGCGCGGCGTGCTCGAAGCCAATGCGCAGAAGATCGGCTACGAACGCCTCGTCACCGACGATACGGTCGTGAAGGTGTCCGTCGTGGGCGTCGGCATGAAAAGCCACGCCGGCGTCGCCGTCACCATGTTCCGCGCACTCGCAGACCGGGGCATCAACGTGCAGGCCATCACCACGTCCGAAATCAAGGTCTCGGTCCTCCTCTCGGAAGAGTATCTGGAACTCGCCGTCCGAGTCCTCCATACGGCCTACGGGCTGGATGCAGCCACATGACGATCAGCGCACAAACAGGGTCCATCGCCTCCGGCAGCCCCCGGCTCGACGCGCTTACAGCACGCGGCCGCACCTTTCTCGGCAGCCGCCACGCCATCATGGCGGGCGCCATGTCCTGGGTTTCGGAACGCCACCTCGTCTCCGCCATTTCCAACGCCGGCGGCTTCGGCGTCATCGCCTGCGGGGCCATGCCGCCCGCCCTGCTGGAGGCCGAGATCGCCGCCACCCAGGCGCGCACGTCCAAACCCTTCGGCGTGAACCTCATCACCATGCACCCGCAGTTGATGGACTTGATCGCGGTCTGCAAGGTGGCAGGCGTCACCCACGTCGTGCTGGCCGGCGGCATCCCGCCGTCGCCGGCCGTCGCCGCCATCACCGATTTCGCGAAGCTCGTTGCCTTCTCGCCCAACTTCGCGCTGGCTCGCAAGCTTCTGCGCTCGGGCGCAGATGCCCTCGTCATCGAAGGGTCCGAAGCCGGCGGCCACATCGGCCCGGTCTCGCTCGCCGTCCTCGCGCAGGAAATCCTGCCGGCGCTTCCGGATGCCATCATCTTCGCCGCAGGCGGAATCGGCCGGGGCGAAGCCATCGCCGCCCTGGTGGAGATGGGCGCGTCCGGCGTCCAGTTGGGAACGCGCTTTGCGGCATCGGCGGAATCCATCGCCCACCCCGCCTTCAAGAAGGCCTTCGTCCGCGCGTCCGCTCGTGATGCCGTCGCTTCGGTGCAGTTCGATCCGCGGCTCCCCGTCATTCCCGTGCGCGCGCTGAAAAACGGCGGCACCGAAGCCTTCATGGAAAAACAGCGCGAAGTCGCTGGAAGGCTCGAAGCCGGGCTCGTCGCGCTTCCCGAAGCCCAGCTCGAAATAGAACATTACTGGGCCGGCGCGCTCCGCCGCGCCGTCATTGATGGTGATATCGAAGGCGGCTCCCTGATGGCCGGCCAGTCGGTCGGCATGGTCACCGCCGAAGAGCCCGTCGCCAGCATCATCGACAGCCTCGTCCTCCAGGCCGAATCCGCGCTCGCGCGCCACGCCGCCCCCTTGGAATCCGCCCTGCCAGAGCCCGCCTCTCTGGAATCCGCAGCCTGATGGCCCCGGTGCCGCAGGCCATCCGATAGTGCCCGCTGTCCAGAAGGGGCGGTCATAATGCCCGCTGTCCAGAAGGAGCGGTCATAATGCCCGCTGGCGGCGCCCGCGAGCTGCTGCGTCGGCTCCACGCCGTCATGGCGGCGCGCAACTCCACGCAGGGCAAGCTCGATCAGGTGGCAGGCCTCATAGCAGATGCGCTCGAATCCGAAGTCGCCTCCATCTACCTCCTGCGCGACGGGATGCTGGAGCTGTTCGCCACGCGCGGCTTGAAGCAACAGGCCGTGCATGTCACCCGGCTCGCCATGGGCCAGGGCCTCGTCGGCACAATTGCCGAAACCCGCACCGCCCTCAACCTCGCCGAGGCCAGCACCCACCCACGCTTCGCCTACAGGCCCGAAACTGGCGAGGAGCGTTTCCACAGCTTTGCCGGCGTCCCCATCATCCGCCGGGAACGCTCGGTCGGCGTCCTCGCCGTCCAGCACATGCAGCCGCGCGATTATGTCGATGTCGAGATCGAGGCGCTGCAAACCGTCGCCATGGTGCTGGCAGAGCTCATCGCCGCCGCCGGCCTGATCGATGATGCTGCCTCGGTGCCCAAGGGCCAGAGGGATCAGTCCCCGCTTCGCATCGGTGGCCTGAAACTTGTCGATGGCATGGCGCGCGGCGTCGCCGTTTTCCACGAACCCCGCATCATCATCACCCACACCGTCGCCGATGATGCCGATGCCGAACGCGAACGGCTGAAGTCCGCCTTCATCCGCATGCGCGAGGAAATCGATCAGATGGTATCCCGCGCGGAATTCGCCGGGCCCGGCGATCACGACGATATCCTCGAAACCTACAAGATGTTCGCCTTCGACGAAGGCTGGGCGCGCCGTATCAACGCCGGCATCGATGGCGGCCTCACCGCGGAAGCAGCGATCGAAGTCGTTGCACAGGCCCAGCGGATCAAGCTCGGCTCGGCGTCTGATCCCTACCTGCGCGAGCGGATGCACGATCTCGAAGATCTCTCGAACCGGCTCATCCGCATTGTCTCGGGCCAGTCGGGCACAGCGGCCCAGCGCGGCCTCACGGAAGACAGCATCCTCATCGCCCGCAACCTCGGCCCGGCCGAGCTGCTGGAATATGATCGCGCCTTCCTCAAGGGCGTCGCGATGGAGGATGGCTCCCTCACCGCCCATGTCACCATTCTTGCGCGCGCCATGGGCGTGCCGCTTCTCGGCCGTGCGCGCGATCTCCGCGACCAGGTCGCCGAAGGTGATCCCTTGCTGCTCGATGCCGGTGCCGGCGCGCTTTTCGTCCGTCCTTCCCAGGCCGTCATCCTGGGCTATCAGGCGCAGGTTGCGCTACGCGCCAAAAAGCAGGCCGCATTCGCAAAGCTCCGGGATCTTCCCGCCGAAAGCCGCGACGGCGTGCGGATCAAGCTGATGATGAACGCCGGCCTCCGCTCGGATCTGCCGGCGCTCGATATCACCAACGCTGACGGAATCGGCCTGTTCCGCACCGAATTCCAGTTCCTCGTGTCCGCCACCCTGCCGCGCAAGGGCCGCCAGGTCGCGCTCTATCGCGATGTGCTCAAAGCCGCCGGAGACCGCACCGTCATCTTCCGCACCGTCGACATCGGCGGCGACAAGGCCGTCCCCTACGTGGAAGATCGTGGCGAGCGAGAGGAAAACCCCGCCATGGGCTGGCGCGCCATCCGGCTCGCGCTCTCCCGGTCCGGTCTTCTTGCAGCCCAGTCCCGCGCGCTCCTCGAAGCCGCCGCCGGGCATACCCTCCACCTCATGTTCCCGATGGTCGCCGAACCGTGGGAGTATGAAGCCGCCCGCGCCATCGTCGAGGATCGACAGCGCCGCCTCGCCGCCGCCGGCATCCCGCACGCAGGCCATGTGAAATTCGGCGCCATGCTCGAAGTGCCCGCACTCGCCATGGTGCTGGATGAACTCCTCCCCCGCCTCGATTTCCTGTCGATCGGCACCAACGATCTCACCCAGTTCCTGCTTGCGGCAGACCGGGGCAACCCAAGGCTGGCCGATCGTTACGACTGGCTGTCCCGTGCGGTCCTGCGCTTCTTGAAAAAGGTGGTCGACGAAGCGACCGCCGCCAATGTGCCGGTCAGCGTGTGCGGGGAAATGGGCGGCCGGCCGCTGGAGGCGCTCGCCCTCATCGCAATCGGTGTCGATCGTCTCTCGATCACGCCCGCCGCCATCGGCCCGATCAAGGCGATGGTGCGCTCCAGCCATATAGGCCCGCTGCGCGCCGCGATGGACCAATGGCTTGCAACGCCGGGCACGGATATCCGCAAGGCGCTTCTGGCGGCAGCAGACGCCCAGGGCATTTGCCTGGACTGACCCCGACGCAACCTGACGCCGGATCCGGAAATCGGCCAAACATCGGCTACCCGAAAGCGCCCTATTCCATCCTGTAGACCGGCCCGGCAACCACGCAGCCAGCACCCGCCAATCACCAGGTTTTTCCGCATGTGTGGCCCCGTCTCCCGTCGTCGAGCCGACCATCCGTGAATCCAGCGTGGCGTCCAAGCTTGGCGTTCAAGCGTAGCAGCGTGCACCGAAGGTCAGCATCAGGCTCGATCGAAACCGCGCGGCCGCCTGGCGCATGCCCTAGAAGGCGACAGCGCCCCCAAGGAAGACTGCGCGATCATCCTTGTTCGGGTCGAGCGGTGTCGGGCTCTCCGGCGCGAGGCGGTAGCGCACGCTTCCGCCAAGCGAAATCTGCGGCGAAAGCGAAAGGGCACCGCTCGCCTCGACAGCAAAGCGCGGATCGGGCGTCCCGCCGCGCGGAAGCAGATAAAGGCTCTCGCGCTCGGCCGTAGCCAAAATGCCGGTCTTCCAGTTGCGCGCGGCATAACTCAGGCCGACATCAACGCCTCGCGTGCTGCGCCCGCCGACTCCGGTGTCCATCCGCGTCATGCCACCAATCAGCGCAAACCCGCGATAGCCGACCGAAAGATCGAAATTATACCCAGCCGGTGCAAGGCCCGCGTCAAGAGGCGGTGCCGCCGCTGCGCTCCGCTGCACGGCCGGCGCAACACTGCGCGCCGTCATCGCCAGCGAAACGCCGCGCTTCGAACCCGATGCGGATGGCGTAAAGCTGAACTCCCGCTCCACAGCCTGCATCTGGCTGCTCGCCATGCGGCCCGGCGCGGTGAAGGCAAAGCGGCTGACATCAAGCGTGATGGGCTGCAATGCCAAAAGCGGCCTGGATTTCACCCGGAAACCGGCCGTTACATTGTCCGTCGTAACCTGCGGCTGCAGCTTCGATTTGCCGTTTGGCGCACCGTTCAACGTCCCCGGCGCGGCCATCGCAGGCACCGCGCACAGCAAGGCAATCCCCGCAATCGGGGCCAGAGCCTTGGACAGGGACTCGAAAGCTGCGCGCATAACTTCCACCTAATAGACGATCCGACGACGGATTCCCACGCCCTGCTGGCCCAAAATCGATCAAATTCGCACAACCACGCGGTTTGAAGCGACCTGTGGCTTTTGCCGCACAGCCGCTTGCTCCTCAATGAACCGGAATCCGGCCTCTCCCGTGTCGGTCCCGGTCCTTCGCACCGTTCATCCTGCATTCCGCCGCCATCCTCCACCGCGTACAAGTGCGCCGGCAGTTGCACGACCGCCCCTGCCGCCTGTATGGCCTCTGCACGCGGTCGCACAACAAGGCCCGTGCGGCTGCAATGGACGGAGCTTGGCTTGACGATGGGAACGATGATGCTGCCAGGCCGGAACGGGCTGAATCAGAACACAGGCCGGAACGGACTGAATCAGAACACAGGCCGGAACGGACTGAACGGGATATCCGTCGCAAGGACGTCCGCCGCAAAGGCCGGGGCCGTGCTGGCCCTCGCGCTGGCGCTTGCCGCCTGCGGTGGCAAGGGCGATCCGCCCACCCTCGCTCAGCAGACCAACGTCAGCACCATCGGCGTCAACAGCTACCTGTGGCGCGCCAGCCTCGAAACCATGCAGTTCATGCCGCTCGCCCAGGTCGATTCCGCCGGCGGTGTCATCCTGGGGGAATGGTACCAGACCCCGTCCGTTCCCAATGAGCGGGTGAAGGTAACCGTCGCCATTCTCGACAGTGCGCTCCGTGCAGACGCCGTGCAGGTCTCCGCCCACCGCGAGGTCAACGAGGGCGGCCGCTGGGTCGCAGCCCCGGTCCGCGCCGGCACGGTCCAGCGGCTGGAGGAGATCATCCTCGAGAAGGCCCGGGTCCTGCGCCAGGCAGATCTCGCCCCCGACTGAGTGGGGCCACCTGCGTGACAGACACCCGCAAAGACCTTGTGCCGGAATTGCTGGCGATCGACAATCTGCCCGACCCGCCCACAGCAGACGCGCAAGTTCTTGATTCGCGCGCAGCAGACGCGCAGATTTTCGATTCGCGTGCAGCAGACGCGCGGTGGCAGGCCCGCTGGGAAGCAGACGCGGTGTTCGTGGCAGATACCGCATCGGCCAAACCCAAAACCATGATCCTCGAAATGTTCCCTTATCCGTCGGGGCGCATCCACATGGGTCATGTGCGCAATTACACCATGGGCGATGTGCTGGCCCGCGCGCGCCGCATGCAGGGCCACGCTGTCCTCCACCCTATGGGCTGGGACGCGTTCGGCATGCCGGCCGAAAACGCCGCCATGGAACGTGGCGTCCACCCCGGCGAATGGACCCTCGCCAACATCACCGGCATGCGCAGCCAGCTGAAGCGACTCGGCCTCGCGATCGACTGGACGCGCGAATTCTCCACCTGTGAGCCCGAATATTACGGCCACGAACAGGCGCTCTTCCTCGATCTTCTGGCAGCCGGTCTCGTCGATCGCCGCGACGCCTGGGTGAACTGGGATCCGGTGGACAACACCGTGCTCGCCAACGAACAGGTCATTGATGGGCGCGGCTGGCGCTCAGGCGCGCTGGTCGAACGCCGCAAGCTCACCCAGTGGTTCCTCCGGATCACCGCTTTCGCCGAAGAGCTCGCAGCCGACCTAGCAACGCTGGACCAATGGCCCGAAAAGGTGCGGCTGATGCAGGAAAACTGGATCGGCAAATCGCGCGGCCTTCGCTTCCGCTTCGATGTCGATGCCCCGCCATCCGGGGTGCCAGCCAGCTTCGATGTGTTCACCACCCGGCCCGATACGCTGTTCGGCGCAAGCTTCGCCGCAGTCGCCATCGATCACCCGATCGCGGCCGCCATTGCGGCACAGCAGCCCGCCGCCGCCGCCTTCATCACGGAATGCCGCGCCAGCGGCACCGCGGCCGCCGAAATCGAAACCGCCGAGAAAAAGGGTTTCGACACCGGCCTTTCGGTTGCCCATCCGCTCGATGCGGTGCGCCGCCTCCCTGTCTTCATCGCCAACTTCGTGCTGATGGACTATGGCACCGGTGCCATCTTCGGCTGCCCCGCGCACGATCAGCGCGATCTTGATTTCGCCCGCAAATACATGCTGACCGTGCCGCGCGTCGTTGCCCTCCCCGGCGCAGAAACCACGCCCATCGCCGATGAAGCCTATGTCGGCCCGGGAAGGCTCATCAACTCCGGCTTCCTCGATGGCCTGGAGGTAGAGCCCGCCAAGGCCGCCGTCATCGCCCGCGCCGAGGCAGAAGGCTGGGGCGAGGGCACCACCGTGTTCCGCCTGCGCGATTGGGGCGTTTCGCGCCAGCGCTACTGGGGCACCCCCATCCCCATCATCCATTGCGAGGATTGCGGCCCCGTCCCCGTCCCCCGCCAGGATCTTCCCGTTGTCCTGCCAGACGATGTCACCTTTGATCGCCCCGGCAACCCGCTCGATCACCACCCTACATGGAAAAACATTGCCTGCCCCGCCTGCGGCAAGCCCGCCCGGCGCGAAACCGACACGCTCGACACCTTCGTGAACTCTAGCTGGTATTTCCTCCGCTTCGCATCCCAACCGGCCGACAAGCCGTTCGATCGCGCCGAAGCCGAAGCCTGGCTTCCCGTCGCCCAGTATATCGGTGGCGTCGAACACGCGATCCTGCATCTCCTCTACAGCCGCTTCTTCACCCGCGCGCTCGCGTCGATCGGCAAGCTCTCCATCACCGAACCGTTCAAGGGCCTGTTCACCCAGGGGATGGTCACGCACGAAACCTACCGCAACGCCGAAGGCCAATGGCTGGAGCCGGAGCTCGTCGAAAAGCGCGGCGAAAGCTGGTTCGAACGCGCCGATGGCCGCCCGGTCGAACTCGGCCGCACCGAAAAGATGTCCAAGTCGAAGAAGAATGTCGTCGATCCCGATGCCATTCTCGATCGCTACGGCGCCGATGCCGCGCGATGGTTCATGCTGTCCGACAGCCCACCCGAGCGCGATCTTGCCTGGTCCATTGCCGGCATCGAAGGGGCCGCCCGCTTCGTCCAGCGTCTGTGGCGCATCGCGCTGCTCGCCCGCGATGCCGCACCCCGGGAAAAGCCGGGATCCGGGCCCGGGGCAGGCGAAGCCCTCACCCGCCACCTGCACAAGACCATCGACGGCATCACCCACGATATCGACCGGCTGCAATTCAACAAGGCCGTCGCCCGCGCCTACGAACTCGCAAACGCCATCGAAAAGGCGGAACCCTCGGCCGCACGCGCGGATGCCGCGAAAACACTCATCCGCCTCGTTGCGCCGATGGTTCCGCACATCGCGGAAGAAGCCTGGGCCCTGCTGGGCCAGCCCGGCCTCATCGCCGATGCCCCCTGGCCCTGCGCAGATCCGGCGCTGCTGGTCGAAACCGACGTCACCTACGCGGTCCAGGTCAACGGCAAGCTCCGCGAAACCGTCACGCTCGCCAAGGGCCTCCACCGCCCGCAGGTCGAAGCCGACGTCATGGCCCTGCCGCGCATCCAGGCGCTCGTCGCAGGCGGCACACCAAAGAAAATCATCGTCATTCCTGACAGGCTGGTGAACATTGTCCTCTAGGCGCTCCGGCCCCGCTCCGGCAGCGGCCCTGGCAGCGGCGCTGGCAGCGGCGCTTGCGCTTGCCGGCTGCCAGCTTCAGCCCGTCTATTCCGGCGGCTCGCAGGGCCCCGCCCAAACCCTGCTCGGCGCCGTTGAAGTCTCCCCCATCCCCGACAAAAGCGGCTTTCTCGTCCACGATCGCCTCGTCCAGCGCCTGCAACCCGCACAATCGCCGCGCTATCGGCTCGATGTCGTGCTCGATGATCGCATCGACGGCTTCGGCGTCCGGGGAGATAACAGCATCATCCGCGAACGGCGCACGCTGCGCGCCCGCTACCGCGTCGTCGATATCGGCAGCGGCGCTGTCCTGCTCGATACCACCGCGGTTTCCGATGCAGGCATCGATGTCGTCTCGTCCGAATTTGCCGTCGTCGCCGCCGAAGCGACCGCGCTCGAACGCCTCTCGATGGACATCGCCGACCAGATCGTCGCGCGCCTTGCTCTTCTGGGCCGCACGGCCCGGCCATGACAGCGCTCAAGCGCGGCGAATATCTGCGCGCGCTGGAACGGTGGAACGCCGACACCCGCCTCATCCTGCTCTTCGGCCCAGACGAATCCGGCAGCCGCGAGCTCGCGTCTGCCGCCACGAAACATTTGGCAGATCCAGCCGATCCGATGGCCATCACCGATATCCCGCCCGAAGAGCTGAAGGCCGATCCGGGCCGCCTCGCCGATGAAGCCGCCTCCGTCTCCATGTTCGGCGGCCGCAAAATCATCCGCGTGTCCGGCGCGGGGGACGGCACAGCCGAAGCCGCACGCCTGCTGCTCGAAGCGCCTGCCGCCGGAAACCCGGTCATCATGCTGGCTGGCGATCTGTCGAAGGTCAGCGGCCTGCGCAAACTCGCCGAAGCCTCGCCGCTCGCGCTTGCCGTCATCTCCTATCCGCTCGATGCCCGGGATGCCGCCGCCTGGCTTCAGGCAAAATCCCGCGAACTCGGCCTGAAACTGGAACCGGGCGTCGGCGAACGCCTGCTGGTGGCAACCGACAGCGATACCGGCATCCTCGCAAGCGAACTGGAAAAATTCGCCGTGTTCCTTAACGCAGACCCGGGCACCCCCCAACGCCTCGAACGGGATCATCTGGCCGTGCTGGGGGCAGACAGCGCCGAGGAAGACATGATGCGCCTCGTCAGCGCCGTCATCGCCGGCAACCAGCGGATGATCGAACGCCAGTTGCAGCTCCTCCATGGCAGCAGCGCGATCCCCGCGCTCCGCGCCGTCGCCCGCCGTTTGGTGCAGCTCGCCGAAGCCCGCGCCGCCGTCGATGCGGGCGCGCAGCCCGTCGCCGCAATCAAGGCGCTCCGCCCACCCATCTTCTGGAAAGAGGCCGACGCCATGGCAGCCGCCGTCTCCCGCTGGCCCATGCAGCGCATCACCGCCGGTCTTGCCGCCATGCTCGCAGGCGAACGCGCCATCAAGCAGCCCGGCGGCCCGGGCGAAGCCGCCGGCTGGCACGCCATCCTCGGCGTCGGCGCAAACCGCTGACACCGTCCTTCAGCACCCGGCCGCTTGGCGCAGCGCCTGAAAGCGCCTAGCTTCCCTCCAATGCCCGCAACGGACATCGCCAGCCGCGGCTTCTTTGCCGATAAGAACAAGGCCTTCTGGACCCTCCAGGTCGTCGGCTGGGTCGGCTATTTCCTGCTGCGCTCGCTCGGCGGCCTCGCCAACCAAATGGGCATCGAATTCATCCTGCCCACCATCCTCGTCACCATCACCGGCTTCTCCATCACTCTCCTCATGGCCTGGGCCTATCGCGGCATCATCCGCATGCGCCAGGTCTGGGTGTGGAGCCTCACTGCCATCATCCTCATGGCGGCCTCCGTCCTGTTCTCCGCAACCGAGGTGTGGGCCCACGCCACCTTCTACAAATCCGGATGGCGTCCGCAGGGGATCGAATTCTTCGGCGCCATCCTTCTCACGCTCGCCGTGCTGGGCGCGTGGACAGGCCTCTATTTCGGCATCAACTACTATCTTCTGCTGGATGCCCAAGCCGAACGCTTCGAACGGATGGCGGCCCAGGCCAACACCGCCCAGCTCGAAATGCTGCGCTACCAGATCAACCCGCACTTCCTCTTCAACACGCTGAATTCCATCAGCACCCTCGTCCTCCTCGCCGAAACCGAACGCGCCAACACCATGCTCTCGCGCCTCTCGTCCTTCCTGCGCTACACGCTGGTCGGCGAACGCGAAGGCCAGGCCACAATCGCGCAGGAAATGCAGGCCCTGAAACTCTACCTCGAAATCGAACGCACCCGCTTCGAAGATCGCCTGCGGACCCGCTTCGATATCGATCCCGCCGTCATGGGTGCCCGCATCCCCTCGCTGCTGCTCCAACCCCTCGTTGAAAACGCCGTCAAATACGCCGTCACACCGCTCGAAGAGGGCGCAGACATCTGGGTCACCGCCCGCCAGGTCGGGGGTCATCTGGAAATGACCGTAGCCGACACCGGCCCCGGCCTCGCCGAAAACCGCGCCGGCGCGGCCAATCCCCGGCCCATCATCCAGGGCACCTGCATCGGCCTCGCCAACATCCGCGATCGCCTGCAACAGGCCTACGGAGATGACCACCGTTTCGAACTGCTCCCCAACGCAGGTTCACCCCTTGTTCAAGCCGGTCTCGCCAAGGGGCCAGGCTTGCTCGTGCTGATCGAGATCCCCTTCCAGCTCGTCACCCCGGCAGATCATGGCGGGCACGATCATCTGGCCGGGCAGAACTATGAGGTCGCCAAATGAATATCCGCACGCTCCTCGTCGATGACGAGCCGCTTGCCATCCAGGGCCTGGAACTCCGCCTGAAGCCCTTCCCCGAGGTCGATATCGTCGGCCGCGCCATGAACGGCCGCGAAGCGATCCGCGCCATCCGGACCGAAAAGCCCGATCTCGTGTTCCTCGATGTCCAGATGCCCGGCTTCGATGGCTTCTCCGTCATCTCCGCATTAGCAGATGTCGAGCCCCCATTGTTCGTCTTCGTCACCGCCTATTCTGATCACGCAATCCGCGCCTTCGATGCCCAGGCCGTCGACTATCTGATGAAGCCGGTCGAACCCGAACGCCTCGCCCAGACCATCGAACGCGTCCGCGTCCGCCTCCAGGAAAAGCGCATGTGCGAGGAAGCCGAACGCCTCGCCGCCCGCCTCGCCGAAATGGATCCGGAATCGGCCTCCACCTTGGCCCCCGCCACCGAACCCTCGGCAGACCGCTTCGAACGCATCATCAACGTGAAAGACCAGGGCCAGATCTTCCGCGTAGACGTAGACTCGATCGAAAAGATCGACGCCGCAGGCGATTACATGTGCCTAACCACCGCCGACCAGACACTGATCCTGCGCGAAACCATGAAAGACCTGGAACGCCGCCTCGATCCCCGCAAGTTCCAACGCGTCCACCGCTCCACCATCGTCAACCTCGATAACGTCCGCCAGGTAAAACCCCACACCAACGGCGAATGCTTCTTGACACTAGCCTCAGGCGCCACCGTAAAAGTAAGCCGGAGCTACCGCGACGTCGTCGCCCGCTTCCTCTAAACTCGACCGCCCCCGCGTCGCCCCCACCCCCCTGAATTCGTCGCCTCGGCGAAGGCCGGGGCCCACACCCGGCAGTCACGCGGAAGCGTCCGGCAGGCAGGGCGGTTTTCGCCCTCCAACCCCGGACCATACTTGGCTTCGGCAGGGTCGGCTCGCAGCTATGCGATTGCTCGGTACAAGCTGAACAAGCTGGTGCCCGTCAGTACGAAACCCACCATCAGCATCAGCAGTTTGGTCGGCATAAACTTGGCGACAATGGCGCCGAAGGGGGCTGCAACGATGCCGCCGATCAGAAGACCGGCAGTGACAACGGTGAAGGCCTCGAACCCGATTGTCAGGATGAATGTCGCCGAAATGGCTGTGGTGATCAGGAATTCGGCCGTGTTGACCGTTCCGATGGTCTTGCGCACGTCTGCCCCCTGGATCAGCAGGTTGGAGGTGACGACCGGGCCCCAACCGCCACCACCCGAGGCATCCAGAAAGCCTCCGACAAAGCCAAGTGGGACAGTCACCTTCGCCGTCCTGACTTTGGGGGCAGCCGGATATGTCAGCGCCTTGTACAGCAGATAGAAGCCGATGGTGGTGAGATAAAGCATCACCAGCGGCCGGGCGACCGAGGCGTCCACGCTCGCAAGCGCATAGGCCCCCAGCACCCCACCGATGATGCCCGGAATGGCAATCTTGGCAAACAGCGCCCAGTCAACATTTCCGAGCGCAATATGGCTCAACCCCGATGCGCCGGTCGTGAACATCTCTACCATGTGGACACCAGCCGAGGCGCGCGCGGGCGGCACACCCATCACACTCACCAGCAGGGTCGACGAGATCACACCAAATGCCATGCCGAGCGCGCCATCCACCATCTGGGCTGCAAAGCCGATGGCGATGAAGGGCAGAAGCGCCTGCCAATCCTGCGATGCCAGCCAATCCATCATGATACAAAAATCCCAAGCAGGCCGATGCAACGCGCAGCGGCGGTTGTTCATGTACATCCGGATGCGCTGCCGTTGTCGGGTCGGCTTCCTCCGTGCATCTTTGTCTATCGCTTTGCTTGATGCAAGTGCCAGAATCTGCGATGGGATGGCGATGCTGAACATGAAATCCCGCTATGCCATCCGGGCGCTCCAGTATCTGGCCAAACGCCATGGTAATGGCCCGGTTCAGATCGAGGATATTGCGACCACCCAGAATATTCCACGCAAATTCCTGACGGTCATCCTGTCGGAACTGGCTCGAGAAGGGGTGCTTAGAAGCCTGCGCGGCCGCGATGGCGGATATTGGCTAGCGCGCGAGCCGTTCGAGATAACCTATTCGGATGCTGTTAGAATTACGAGCGGCTCGCTCGCCATGGTGCCGTGCGCCAGCCGCTTTGCGTATCAACCCTGCGATAATTGCGTGCCCGAATCCGAGTGCCATTTGCGCCTCGTAATGCTGGCAGTCCGCGATTCGACCGCATTGGTGCTGGATCGGCTGACGCTGGCCGACCCACCACCGCGCGAAGTCAGGCTTTGACACACTAAAGCTACATTTCACCGCAAACCACATTGCCAACTGTTACGGTTATGTTGGTTTCTCCTCATCAGTTCGCTTGAGGGAGAATGACGATAACCTGCCGCAGTCGATTACATGATCGAAATGGAGGCGGATTCGTGCGCCGTCAGCCGCTGGTGCTGAATGGGCCAGGTCTGTGCAACAGCGGACCCGGCCATTGGCAGACCCGCCGGGAAGCGTGTTATCCCTGGTTTCAACGGGTAGAGCCTGGCCAGTGGAACCGGCCGGATCGTCAACCATGGGTCCAGCGTCTGGATGAAGCCATATGCCCGTCCAAAACCGCGTTCATTCTGGTTGCAAACAGCCTCGGCTTCCTGGTCATACATGTCAGCGATGCTAGCTGCCGTCGCCACCATCAGGCCCGGCCCAAGATTTCAGCCACGGCACAACAGCGCCACCACACCCACTGTCCTACACAGCCCATCCGTGCCTTCGTCCCCGCTGCTGTTTCGCAACGCTCGCACACCCCAAAGGAGCCGCCCCGCACCACCGCCCGCACAACCACCAGCCCACGGAATTTTCCGCCACGAGAGCGAACATTCGGAACATTCGGCTTCGTCCCCGGCAGAAAAAGGCGCGAAGCCGGGCCTCGTCAGAACGGATGTTCGGGGGTTGCAGGGGCTACAAGCCCCTGCCCGCCGGAAGCAAAAAACCAATCCTTACAAAGGCTTGTTATCCAGCCTCAGGCCCCGCCAAGCGCCCCTTGCGTCACCATGCAGTACAGCATCGGCAGTGAAAGCACCGTGTTCGTGCGGCTGAAGATCATTGCGGTGGTCGCGGCCTTCGCCTTGGTGTCGGCGTCTGCCTCCACGATCCCCAGGGCCTTCTTCTGGTTCGGCCAGATGATGAACCACACGTTGAACGCCATGATCAGCGCCAGCCACATGCCCAGCCCGATCAACCGATAGGGGGATTGCAGCATAAGCGCTTCCATCATGTACCGCGAAAGCATCGCCACGATCAGCCCCGTCACCACGGTCGCCAGCGCCGACCAGCGGAACCAGAACAGCGCTTCGGGCGCGATATATTTCGAAACCGCCGGTTTCAGCTCGGCCGGCACCTTCGGCATGGTTGGGATCTGCACGAAGTTGAAATAATACAGAAGGCCGATCCACATGATGCCGCACAGCACGTGCAGAAACCGGAAAAAGCCGTTAGCATAGCCTTCGGCTGAAACGATGCCACCGTGGAAGCCGAATAGCACCACAAGCAGCAGCGCCGTGCCCAGCAGTATGGCATAGTTCAGATTGCCCAGCAGTTTCGCCATGGGAGACCCCTTCTCGTTGAACGCGGCCGCGTGGGCCGCAGGAATGAATGCGTCATGCCCGCAACAACGCGCAGTTGCAATCGTCTCGCAGCCCCGCCATCGCCGCTGCATGCGTCTTGGGCCGGTCTTTCTCTACATCACCGGAATCGCGGTGTTCTGCGCGATGGATGCCGTCATGAAGCATTTGGTCCTCACCAACCCGGCGCTCATGGCAACGTTCTGGCGCTATGTGATGGCGGTGGGCTTCACGCTCGTCTTCTGGGTTCAGGCCGGCCGCCCAGCCATCACGCGCGAAATGTTGCCCGTCCATGGGCTGCGCGGTCTCATCATCGCCCTGTCGGCCTTCCTGTTCTTCTGGTCGCTCGGGCAGCTTCCGCTGGCGCAGGCGGTCACCATTGCCTTCATCGCGCCGCTGATGGTGCCGCCGCTCGCCAGCCTGATCCTGAAGGAGCGGATGCAATCCGGCAGCGTGATCGCGGGCCTCATCGGCTTTGCCGGCGTTCTGGTCGCGGTGGGCTTCGATCCCGCCGCCCAGTCGCGCCAGCAGCTCCTGGGCGTCGGCGCGGTTCTGGTTTCGGCCGCCACCTATGCCTTGTCCGTCATCCTCATGCGGATGCGCGCCGCGCGCGATGGCCCGGCCGTCGTCAGCCTGATGGGCGCAGGCATTCCGGCGCTGGTGCTGCTGCCTTTCCTCGTCGTGCTGGTCCCCGCCGCCCGGATACTGCCGCGCGGGATCGATTGGGCCTGGGTTCTGCTGGCCGGGCTGTTCGGCGCCATCGCCCTTCAGTTCCTGGCGCGCGCCTATGCCCGTGCGCAGGCACAGACGCTGGCCCCATTCGAATACAGCGCGTTGTTCTGGGCAGCGCTGCTCGGCTGGCTGTTTTTTGCAGAGCCGGTGTCGCTTCGCACCTGGGCCGGCGCTTCCATCATCGCCGGTGCCTGCATCTGGCAGGCCCGGCGCGCTGCAATCCCCGCGCCATCCTCTCCCGCCGCCTAGACCATATTCCAGAGACTCGCTCTAGGCGGCAAAACTGTCCCGCGCGGCACAACGATCCAGCCAGCCCGGAATCCACGTCAGCCCATAGGGCAGCGGCATTCCGGAATCCCGGCCGAACAGCAAAAACGTGGCCAGCGTGATGTCGGCCAGGCTGAACCGCTCCCCGCACACCCATTCCCGGCCCGCCAGCAGTCCATCCAGATGCTGCTGTGTACCGTGCATCAGCCCAATCACCTCGGCCCCGGCCGCTTGCGAAAGCAGCGCCATGCGCGGCTCGAAAAACGCCCGCCCAACTGTGGAGCGGAAGCCGAACATGAAGGGCTCCATCACGCCAAGGTCGAATCGGCGCACCCACATGCGGGTTTCGGCGCGCTCGGCGGCATCGTTGCCTATCAGCGCGGGCTGGGGGTGCAGTTCCTCCAGAAACTCGCAGATGGCGACCACCTCGGTGATGATCTGCCCGCTGTCGGTTTCCAGCGCCGGCAACTGCGCCATCGGGTTCACCGTCTTGAAGCCATCCTGCCGGTTTTCGCCGCCCATGATATCCACCGCCAACTGGTCCAGCACCAGTCCTTTCTCGGCGGCAAAGGTCCGCACGATCTGCGGGTTGGGCCCAAGGCTGTCGTAAAGGCGCATCCGGTGTCTCCTCCGCCATCTTTCGCCTATCCATAGACCCGGCACGCCGCGCTTGCTCCCCCACGGCCTTGTTAGCTTGCGCAGCCGCCGCACCCCCGCCTACGCCTATGTCGAACGGCCCGCGCGGGGAGGCGCAACCAGATTGAGCAGCCAAGCAACACCCTTTCCAGGCTGGACAAAGGACAGCCTGGACAACCGCATCGTCAACCCGGAGGTCTATGCCGACCCTGCGGCGCTGCATGCAGATTATGCAAGTCTGCGGCGGGACGATCCGGTCCATTGGGCCCAGCCGGTCGGCTACCGCCCGTTCTGGGCCATCACCCGCCATGCCGATATCACCGCCATCGCCAAGGCGAACGACCGCTTCATCAACCGCGAACGCACCTACCTCTCCCCGATAGAGGGCGAAGAGTGGATCCGCTCGATGACAGGCGACACACATCTTTTCCGCACACTGGTCGATCTCGATGACCCCGAACATCGCAAGCTCCGCCAGGTCACCAACGCGTGGTTCCAGCCCGGTGCCGTGAAGGCCAGTCTCGAAACGAAGATCCGCGCCATCGCGCGCGAACATGTGGAGATCATGCGCTCCAGGGGGGAAAGCCTCGATTTCGTGAACGAAGTCGCGCTTTTCTACCCGCTGCGCGTCATCATGGAAATCCTCGGCGTCCCGCGCGAGGACGAGCCGCTCATGCTCAAGCTCACGCAGGAAATGTTCGGCGCGCTCGATCCCGACGTCATCGCCCGCTCACAGACCCTGACGCAAGGCGTCGGCAATGCCGGCACCGGCAACCCACAGGTCGATCTTCTCGCGCTGGCGCAGATCTTTTTCGAATATTTCGGCAAGGTCATCGCAGACCGTCGCGCCAACCCGCGCGATGATGTGGCGACCGTCATCGCCAACGGCACCATCGATGGCGCGCCGATCCCCGATCGTGAAGCGCTGTCCTACTACGTCATCACCGCAACCGCCGGGCACGATACCACCAGCTCGTCTGCCGCCGGAGGCTTTGCGGAACTCGCGTGCAACCCGGCCGAATTCGCCAAGCTGAAGGCCGATCCCGCGCTGATCCCGCTGTTCGTCGAAGAATCGATCCGCTGGTCCACCCCGGTCCGCCACTTCATGCGAACCGCCACCGAAGATACCGAAATCGGCGGCAAGACCATCCGCAAGGGAGACGGCCTTGCGCTGTTCTACTGGTCGGGCAACCGCGATGAAGCCGTGTTCGCCGACGCCCATGTCTTCCGGGCAGACCGCAACCCCAACCCGCACATCGCGTTCGGGCACGGCGTGCACCTGTGCCTCGGCATGCACCTGGCGCGGCTGGAACTGCGCATCCTGTTCGAAGAGCTTCTCCCGCAGCTCGCCAGCATCGAACTCGCGGGCGAACCCCGGCTCAGCGTCGGCAATTTCGTGGGCGGCCTGAAGACCCTGCCTGTCCGTGTGAAGTGGCACTGACGATGGCGGCATTGAAGGACGAGGGCTGGCGGCTCACGCCCGGACCCTATCCGCTGCGGTTCACCGTGCAGACGCGTTATGGCGACATGGATGCCAACGCCCATCTCAACAATGTGGCAATAGCCCGCCTCGTTGAAGAAGCGCGCGTGCGCTTCCATTTCGCGCTGAAAGTGCGCGTGGCCTCGACCGATCCGTCGGGCATCATGATCGTCCACGCTGCCATCGACTATCTGGGCGAAGCCTTCTACCCGGCCGACGTCGAGGCCGGGGTCGCCGTCGCGGGAATCGGCGGCTCCAGCTACCGGCTCGCTATCGGCCTGTTCCAGAATGGCAAAGCCTTCGCGCTCGCCGACAGCGTCATGGTCAACCTCGCCGAAGACAGGTCTGGTTCGGCGCCGATCGGGGATGCGCTGAGGGCGCGACTGGAGGACATGCAGCATGGTTAAAGGTTTCGAAGGCCCTGCGGCGGATATCGCTGCGATCCGCGCATTGAACGAACGCTACGCAGACGCGGTCAATCGCAACGACGCGCAAAGCTGGGGCGCGCTCTGGACCGAAGATGCCCTGTGGGACCTGATGGGAACCGAAGTCTCGGGCCGCGCCGCAATTGTCGGGCTGTGGACCCAGGCAATGTCGGGCTTTGCCTTCGTTGGTTTCTTTTCACAGCTGGGCGCGCTCAGCGTCTCTGGCGATACAGCGCAGGGCCGCGTCTGGACTCATGAACTGCTGGACAGCGCAGACGGAGAGCGGCGGCCCCTTGGCCGCTACGAGGATCATTATGTGCGGCACGAAGGCCAGTGGCTTTTCGCGCGTCGAAACTTCAGCCTGAGGAGACGCTGATGCGCATCGTGATCAACGGCGAAGTCGATCTCGCCCCCGGCCAGCGCGCGGCGGCACTCGCGGGAGCCTTGCCCCTGATCGACGAAGCCCTCGCAGAGCCCGGCTGCTGCCACTACGCCTGGTCGATCGACCCGATCCTGCCAGACCGGATCCACGTATTCGAGGAGTGGGATTCCGCCGAGGATCTGGCAGCCCATCTGAAAGCGCCCTCATATTACGGGATGCTGGCCCATCTGTCCCGGTTCGGGATCGTGAAGGCGGAAACCCGCAAATACCGTGTCGATCGCGTCGAGCCGGTCTATGGCGCAGACGGCGTCGCGACAGCCATTTTCACAGGGGAAAGCGCATGATCCGGCTGGACGGAAAGGTTGCGGTCGTCATCGGTGCCGCCGGCGACGAAAACATGGGCCAGGTGATCGCCCGCAAGCTGGCAGAGGCTGGCGCGAAGGTCGTCGTCTCGGGTCGCAAGGATGCCCCGCTCAAGGCCCTGTCGGCCGAAATCGGCGGGGACTGGATCGCCTGCGACATTACCAGGAAGGCCGATGTCGAGCATCTCGCGCGCGAAACCGTCTCCCGCCACGGCAGTGCGGACATTGCCATCAACGCGACCGGCTGGGGCCTGCTGAAGCCGCTGGCCGAAGTCACGGAGGAAGAGCTCGACGGCCTCGTCGCCCTCCAGTTCAAGGGCGTGCACCATTTCCTGGCCGCCTTCGTGGCTTCGATGAAAGGCGGCGGCTCGATCATCCAGATCTCGTCCGCCTCCACCTTCGCTCTGCTGTTCGATCACGCCGCCTATATCGGCACGAAGGCCGGTGCCGACGCGCTGATCCGCTGCGTCGCCAACCAATATGGCGCACAGGGCATCCGCGCCAACTCCATCGCGCCGGGCCTGACCGCCACGCCGATGACATCGGGCGCGATGGCTGCGCCCGGCCTCGAGGCTGCCTTTGCAAAGGAATATCCGCTGGGCCGGATCGGCACGTCCGACGATGTCGCCCAAGCCTGTCTCTGGCTCGCGTCCGACCATTGCTTCATGACAGGCGAGACCCTGCAAGTGAACGGCGGCCTCACGCTCAGGCGCAACCCGCTTCCGAACGAAGTGGCAACCGCAATCGGTGCGGCCATGGCCGCCGCCGGAGCAAGCTAGGGTTCAACAGGCAGAGCCGATAAAGCCTCCGGCACTGCTTAGAAGGTGGAGGCGATAAAGCCTCCGGCAGTGGTTAGAACGCGGAGGCGATAAAGCCTCCGCCGAGCAACCGCGGCCCATCATAGCAAACGGCCGCCTGCCCTGGCGAAACCCCGAGCTGCGGCTCCAGAAGGTCCAGCCTGGCCCTCTCCCCGCCGAACAGCCTCGCGGGTGCCAGCGGCGCCATCGATCGCAGCTTCACGGTCACGTCCAGTCCGTCCTCCGGCACCGGCCCGGCCAGCCAGCTCAGCCCGTCCAGCAGCACGGTCGAAACCGCAAGCGCTGCCCGGGGGCCCACCACCAGCCGGTTCGCCGCAGGCTCCAGCCGCACGACGTACAAAGGGTCGGCCTGCCCGCCCACGTCGATACCCCGCCGCTGGCCCACCGTGAAGCCGATCAGCCCGCTGTGCCGCCCCAGCACCCGGCCTTCCATGTCCACGATGTCGCCAGGCGCTTCGGCTTCGGGCCGCAGCTTGCGGACCACCGCTCGGTAATCCCCGCCCGGCACGAAGCAGATGTCCTGGCTGTCCGGCTTCCCAGCCACCCGCAGCCCGAAATGCTCCGCCAGAAGCCGCACCGTCGGCTTGTCCAGGCCGCCCAGCGGAAACCCCAGCCGGGAAAGCTGCCGAGCCGTCGTGGCAAACAGAAAATAGGTCTGGTCCTTGGAAGGATCGATCGCCCGGTGCAGCTGCGCCCCGCCCGAATCGTCGATTCGCTGCACATAATGGCCTGTCAACAGCGCATGCGCTCCCAGATCCTCGGCTACCGCCAGCAAGTCACGAAACTTCACGGTCTGGTTGCAGCTGATGCACGGCACCGGGGTCCGCCCCGCCAGATACTGGTCGGCGAAGTCCTCCATCACCTCGGTTCGAAAGGCGCTTGCATAGTCCAGAACATAGTGCGCGAAACCCCGCGCGTCGGCGATTGCGCGGGCGTCCGCAATGTCCGATCCGGCACAGCACGCCCCTTTGCGCGCAGGCGAATCGGCACTGTCCGAAAGGCGCAGCGTCACCCCGATCGTCTCGCACCCATGGGCATGGGCCAGCGCCGCAACCACGCTCGAATCCACCCCGCCCGACATGGCGACGACAATCCGCGTTCCGGGCACCGGAAGGCAGGCCGAAGCTCGGGCAATTGCAGCCGAAACCGCAGCATCGGGCCCCGCCGAAGCAGGGATCGTATCGCTGGTTACAATGCTTTGCACCACTTGCCTCCCATTTCCGGTTACTTACCATCCATCATCTGTCTCAAGGCTGGCGCAAGCCGGCCGTAAGCTTGGGAGAAGGTAAGCGAGAGACCGGTGAACAGGGAATGGGTGCAGCTTCATCGCTGACGCAGGACCCCCGGCCGGCCCCCAAGTGGCCGGACATGGGACGGTCAGGCGAAAAGCGCAAGAGCGGCTCCCGGGGTGTGAAAGCGCTTTCCCGCCTGTGTGTTGCGTAATGCGTGTGCTTGTCGGAAGCAAAGGTTGGAATCATGGACGAATTTGAACGTAGATATCAGGGGGCCGCAGGGCTGCAAAGAACAGCGCTGCCCGAGCCCCTGACGGAAACACGGGACAGTGTGGAAAACCAGAGCGAAAGAGCCGTAAAGGCCGCAATCGGGGAAACATCCGGCGCGCGGGCTGATTCGGTTCGTCCACTCGAAG
>Ga0335395_10000476_pt1 | contig 25139 bp, 24 predicted proteins | sample MAT02_FD_205744 | JGI IMG/M metagenome (GOLD analysis project Ga0335395, IMG submission 205744) | Freshwater microbial communities from Lake Fryxell liftoff mats and glacier meltwater in Antarctica - MAT-02 (spades assembly) (version 2) ...
AAATGGCGATCGACTATTTCGTTGCCGGTAGTTCCCCAATCTCCAACAGCCGGAAACCAGAAAACTCCTGTTAATAATCCGCCTCGGAAGTCTGGAAGTGCGATCGCCTTTGCAGCCACAAATACCATCAAAGCGCCTTCAGAAGTTGTCAGTTCCCTTACTCTTGCTTCCGCTTATTTTACCACAGGAAATAGCAACGGCACAATCTCAGTTTGGAATTTTCCCAGTGGACAATTGAAAACTACGCTGCAAGGACACACTGAATCGGTAAACGCATTGGCATCGAGTGCGGACGGAAAGGTGTTAGCTAGCGGCAGCGACGACAAAACTGTAAAAATTTGGAATTTAGAAACTAATGCGGTTGTACGCACTTTGAGCGGGCATTCCGGTGCTGTTTCGAGTGTTGCCGTCAGTCCCGACGGTCAGTTTATCGCGAGTGGCAGTTGGGACAAAACAATTAAGATTTGGAACCCGAAAACCGGGGAATTACTGCGGACTTTAACTGGCCATTCTGGGTTAGTCGGTGCTCTAGCAATTAGCCCGGACAGCAAAATTTTAGCTAGCGGCGGTAAAGACGGTTCAATTAGGTTGTGGAATTTAGCAACAGGCCAAGCAATTCGCACGATTGGCGGCAAAAATTTGTCTGTTTTGTCCCTAGCTTTTACTCCTGATGGGAAAACTTTGGCTGCGGGAAACAGTAACGGGACAATTGGGTTGTGGAATGTCGGAAACGGGCAGTTAATTCGACGTTTGAGTGGGCATACTGACGGAGTTTGGTCTGTGGCAATCAGTCGGGATGGGAGTATACTGGTTACTGGGAGTTGGGATAAGAGTGTAAAACTTTGGGATGTGCGATCGGGGGATTTGAGAGGTACTTTGAGCGGGCATTCTGGCTATGTTAGTGCTGTGGCGATTAGCGGGGATGGGAAGACTATTGTGAGTGCTGGTTGGTTGGGGGAAATTAAGATTTGGAAAAGGATGTGAGAGGGCGATCGAATCTGCTATGATGAAATTAGAGCATAATTGAATTACAAAAATAGTCTCATACAAAGGTAAAAAATGAGTACCTTAATAACTAAATTACCGACAGATACTTGGGTAGCAGCGACATGGGAAGAATTCATCGCGATGGCGGATGACCCAGCTTACAATAAAGCCAAATGCTATTACCGCAATGGACAAATGAGGATTGAAACTATGTCAGTAGGGCCCGATCATTCACGGGATAATGCGATCGCACTTTTCGCAATTAACCTATTTTGCACTATCAAAGGTATTTCTCTTAACGGTCTGGATAACTGTAGCTACCGAAAAACAGGAGTGCGAGAGTGTCAACCGGATGTATCATACTATATTGGAGCTAGAGCGCAATTAGCACCTAGAGGAACCGCGATCGCAACTCTTGACATTACTCCACCACCAGATTTAGTCATAGAAGTTGCTGACTCAACTTTGGCTGATGATATTGGTGAAAAACGGTTGCTTTACGAAGAAATGAAAGTCGCTGAATATTGGGTAGTAGACGTGCAGAAATCCGAAATTATTGCCTTTGCGATTATTGCTGATAATGGCAGTCGGCGGATTGTTCAATCTGAAGTTTTACCTGGATTAACTATTGCTTTGTTGGAAGAGGCTTTGCGGCGGAGTCGCACTGAAGATCAAGCACAGGTTGGTGCTTGGTTGTTGGCTCAATTTCAGCAGCAGTAATCGACAGAGGAACAAACAAAATGGTTCAATCACCTCCAAAACTTATAACTATTGACGAATTTATTATCAACTACGGCGACAGCGATTGTTACGAACTAATTGATGGTGAATTAATCGAAATGGAACCAACAGGGCCACACGAACAAGTATCAGGGTTTCTGGGACGAAAACTGAATGTAGAAATTGACCGCCTGGATCTACCTTACTTTATTCCCCCTCGCTGTCTCATCAAACTATTAGGAACATCCACAGCCTTTCGCCCCGATGTGCTTGTATTAGATCAAACTCGACTAATTAATGAACCTTTGTGGCAACAAGAACCTGTAATTACATCAGGTTTCTCAATTAAACTAATCGCTGAAGTCGTTAGCACTAACTGGCAAAACGATTACGCCCGCAAACTTGAAGATTACGCCCTATTAGGAGTGCCTGAGTATTGGATTGTTGACTATCTGGGTCTTGGTGGCAGAGAATATATTGGCAAGCACAAACAGCCGACAGTTACAATTTGTACGCTGCGAGAGGATGAGTATCAAAAACAGTTGTTTCAAAATGATGACCGACTTATTTCCTCAATGTTTCCAAACTTGCAATTAACTGCACAACAAATTTTTGTGGCAGGCAGAATTGCTATTTAGTTGATAGTTGGCAGTAGCGAATGCAGTTACTTGAGGGTTTATTTTGAATGCGATCGCACTTATACTCTCGGCGTGATCGCTATTTGTTGAGCGTTAATGTTCTTGCTGAATCCAACAGCTATCGATGCTTGACTTTGATCAATTTTGGGTTTTGACATATAGCAACCGCCACATCGGTGAGGGCATAAATAACTTCATGAATAGAGCCGATACCCGTACTGCATCAATGATTTGATTCCCGTTATAACTGTCAACTGTCAACTGTCAACTGTCAACTGTCAACTGCTATACGATTTGTCGCCGTCGGTAGTCCTGAAAAGGGGAAATAGAAAATACATTTTTCGACCTTTCCCCTTCTGCAAACGGGATCACTAATTAACCGATGTTAATTGTTTCTCCTTAACTTCAATCGGCGCAGTCAAAGCATCCTCCAAATCAGCACAACCTAATTTTTCCTCCAAAATTGCCATCACTTCACGACCGAAATCATTGGAATTTCGCTGCCAAGCTTCTAAACAAACTTGTCCGAAAAATGAACCAAAAGGCTCTGGATTCCATAGCAACTTCCGGGCATTCCAAGGCATTAAACTCATGGGGTCATAACCAGGTTTTAGAATATCTTTTTTGAAGGCGTATTCTTCCAAAATGGTGTGGGGCTGCAACCCGATAAAGAAAATCGCCGGTTCTACTTTATCGACTCCGAAAATTCGCTCCAATTCCCGGTGATAGGCAATAGTTTGGCGGATGGTTTCAAAGGTTTCGTCAATTACATTAAATGAGTAATTCACCGAAACCACATCGTTGTAACCAGCGGCTTTTAAATCGCGGCAATTTTCCAATACTACGCGCAAATTGTAACCCATCCGCATTTTGCGAACCAGTTCTTGGGAACCGCTGGTAATGCCGATTTCAAAGTAATTCATCCCCGTTTTTACCATCAAATCGCACAATTCTGGTGTGAGATTGTCCGCACGGATGTAAGCAGCCCAGTGGATGTCTGTCATCCCGTCGGCGATGATTTTTTGCAGGAGTTCAACTGCATCATCGATGAATTTGCGGGCGGGGATAAATTGAGCGTCGGTAAACCAGAAATTGCGGATGCCTCGATCGTACAATTGTCTAATCTCCGCCACCACCTCATCCGCTGGATTGATCCGCACTTGCTTACCTTCAATCACCGTGTAAATGCAGTAACAGCAGTTGTGAGGACAACCACGCTTGGTTTGCACTCCGATGTAAAAGTCGAGATCCTGTAGATAATATGAAAATTCTGGCCAAATAGTCTCGATGTACTTATAGTTACAGGCAGTCTTCTCGATGTTGGCTGGCTTTTCGTGAATTAGTCGATCGCGCGGCACTGTCTCACCTACGACATAACACCGTTCCTGAGCCAAATCTTCCCCTTTAATCAACTTCTCCAGCAGCGCCTCGCCTTCCCCCACCGAAACCACAGTTCCCGTCGGCAAACTGCGCCCCAACTGCTCGTAAAACACGCTCACAGCCCCACCACCGACCACTGCACGAGCTTCGGGACGGTATTTCCGGGCATGATGCAATCCGCGCTTAATCAAGCCCAAATTGCGCCAGAGTTCAGTGTAGTAGGAGATTGCCAAACGCAGTCCCCCAAATGCTCCCCGCATTTTAATTAGGGGATTGTTGGCGTAGTAAAACTCGAAGGCATTTTGCAGGGGATTGCCGCCTCTACCGCCCACAGGTGCGTAAATTTGAATGTCTCGCCAGGAGAAAACTAGCAGCGTCGGTTGAAATTCCTCCACTGCGGCATCTAGGGCCTTAGCGTAATCCAGCGGTGGGACTGCACCGACATCGAAAATGCGCTGTTCGACATCGGGAAATAGCTTGTGGACATGATCCGAAAGATACACTACTCCGATCGGGAAAATCGGATTGCAAGGGAGGCGAACATACATAACTCGGTTTTCCATGATTGCCACATCCTTAAAATTTCAAGTTTTTTGTTAATATTCTTTTAATATAACTTTACAATCTCTCTAATTTTCGCAATTTAAGATTAAATCTTTTTAAATTTTCCTCAGTTATTAAAAGTTGAGCCTGCTGGCGTAGCTGGGTTGCAGGAACAGGAAATAGTTAAATTTTAAGTTAATACAGCTTATTTTGGTAAAAAATGGACTATCAAGGTTCATATCGGGTTTTTCCTTCCTGAATCGGTACTATGGTCTGCTCATGTGCTAAGGAATTGGTAGTCGGCTTTACAACAATCCGGGATCGCAAGGTGTTAATTTTGGAAGATAACCAAAACTTTTATCCAAGGCTCCCCAGCAGTTATGGCTCAAATTCTTGACCCACTACCCTCAGACGCCGACAGCAAAATTCTCTGCTGCTACGTCAACGCCACCAGTCAAATTCAAATTGCTCGCATCACCAACATTCCTAACTGGTATTTTGAGCGAGTGGTATTTCCCGGACAGCGCTTAGTTTTTGAAGCGATGACAGCAGCATTACTGGAAATTCACACCGGGATGATGGCCAGTGCAATTTTGTCTGATACAATTCCTTGCGCTCGCCTGCAAATTAACGAAGGCCCCTATTCTGCGATCAATTCTACCAGATCTAGACCCGAAACTGCGATCGATCGCACTTCAAGTACAGCCCGCCCCAAATCTAGAGAAATCTCAGAACCTTTGACAGTACCTGCGCTAACAGTGGTTGATTGAGGTGGAACTTCAATTTTGAGATTCTGACCAGAGTTAATAAATTTTCCATTTAAGAAACAAACCTTGTACAAAATCTGCTCTCACTTGATCCGAGTTGGTAGGAGCAGTTTTTTTGCATTTTCCGAAACCTCTGTTATCATTTCCGGTTGCACCGGAATGAAGTTAACAGTTAACTGTTAACTTCTTCCCTCGGACTTACATCCGTTACATCCGTTACAGAATCCGTTGCCGAACTTCCTTCAGCCATGTCAGTACAACCGATTGAATCACCATTATCCTCAACTCCCATATTTGAGCCTGCGCTATTCCGGCTTTCTCCCTTGATTAGAATCACGCTGTTGAGTTTGTACGCAGCTTTGACAATTCCTTTACCTTTTTTGTCGGAAGCAACTTCAGCACCAGTTCCTCCTAATCTGATGTGGGCGGGAATTGTCGTCGGCGCTGTGGGTTTGTACGGGGTACTCAGTGAAAGGGTAATTGTGAATGATGACGGAATTCATGTCACCTATCCTAACTGGTTTCCCAAAATATTTCGCAAAGGTTGGTCGCTACCTTGGACAGAGGTGAAAGCTCTCAAACCTCGATCGACTGGTCAAGGTGGTTTAGTTTACTATTTTTTGAGTCATTCGGGTGAAGGTTATTTGCTACCAATGCGGGTGGCTGGATTTGCTAAATTAGTTCGTTTAGTTGAAGCAAAAACAGGTATTGATACTACAGATGTTCGCCCTCTCTCTCAGCCTTGGATGTATTTAATTTTGTTGGGATGTACGCTGCTGTTGCTGTTGGTAGATGCGTGGACGATTGTAACTGCGATCGGGTTGAAAAATTAACAGTTGACAGTTGACAGTTGACTGTTCACTGTCAACTGTCAACTGTCAACTGTCAACTGTCACCGAGTAGCAATCATTCCCGTCTGACGTGCGTAAGCAAACAGTCCGCCGGCATCAATGACTGGGCCTACTTCTCCCAAAGGTTTGAGGTCGTAAGTGCGATCGAGAGTGTGGTTGATAATTCGCTCTGCTGTAAAATCGATCGTCACTTCTTGGCCAGTCGCAAACACATCGCAGAGCCGATCGCCCGACTCGATCGGATATAATTCACCAGTAGCCGAACAATTGCGAAAGAAAATGCGGGCGTAGGACAAAGCTACCACAGCTTCTACACCCGCAGCCCCAAGAGCAATGGGAGCGTGTTCCCGCGAAGAACCGCAACCAAAATTTTCGCCAGCAATGATAATCTGATAGCGGGTTTTCATTTCACCAGGTTCCATAAACTTACCATAGCGATCGGGCAACCCGATCATCGCGTAACTTCCCAGTTTTTCGTACTCGTCGGGCTTCGATGGAACCAAAGTCAGGTATTCGGCTGGGATAATTTGATCTGTATCGATGTTGTCATCTACTACAAAAATTTGACCGCTAATTACTTTACTCATAATTTATTTTCCCTTAGCCTCGAAGATGCTTTTGTGATGATTTTGAAGTCAAATCTGTATGCAATATCTGCACTTGTCTATTTTAACCTGCGAGTGTCAATGATAATCTATATAGTTGAAAATTCAGCTCCGAAAGTTTTTGTCAAAAATTAATAGATTGCTAAGCATCAAAATATTTTTATGGTGAATACAGTAGAGGATATTGCGCGACAAGCTCGCGAGGGTTCGGTCGCAGCAATCATTCAAATCCTGAACGATAGACTCGCAGAGATTGGAGTTAGAACTAGAGCCGTGTTTGCAGATGGGGTGCTACAACTGCTGTGCGAAGCTGCAACAGCCGATTTACTAGAACAGTCTAGCTTGGTCGATCGCCTCACGGAAATTTTGGAGCAACTTTCGCCCCAGAATATTCGCCGAGTCAAAATCAACAGCCGGCTTGTCCGAGAACATCAACTGCTGTGGCTGGAAGAAATTAGTCGTGACCCGGAAAATCAACTGCTGTGGTCTCAAGAAATTAAACTGAGAAGAGTCTATTTTTGGCAACGTTTCGCGATCGCCCAAAAAGAACGCCAATCCCAGAAACAAGCTTTGCCCAAAATGACCACCCAGCTTCGATTTTCCATGCAGGAACCGCGACAATTTCAGCGCGGGATCATCGGCGGAGTTAGCCTCAGCGTGTTGTTGCTCGTTGCCGTCGCCGCCATCTACAAAGGCCTCAATTCCCGATCGCATCACAGCACAGCCACTACCACCCAAGCAGTGGTCACTCCGACTCGCCCGCCGGGCCCACAGAAAATTGCTCAGGTGAACTCAGATTCTTTTGCACAAGCAGTGCGACTGGCCGAGCAAGCAGCCACAGAAGGCAAAACAGCCCAATCTAGCCAAGATTGGTTAGTTGTAGCTGCTAAGTGGCAGCAAGCTTCCGATTTAATGGCCACAGTGCCATCGAAGCATCCCCGCTACACAACGGCAGCCAACCGGACGGCACTTTATCATCAAAATAGCGAAAAAGCCCAACAGGAATCACAAAATAGGTAAGCAGATACGGAGGACACGGCACTGCCGTGTCCCTACCCAAAATAATATTGTAGGGACACGGCATTGCCGTGTTCTCATTTCCGCTAACTGGAAAATTTGAAGTTTTGCGATCGAAATCACTCGCTAGACGGACTTGCATCACAAAAAATTTTTGCTAAGATCACAAACTGAAATAGGAAACATCACAGGTTTTGGAGAGGGGCGTCACCAAGCAGTGACTACAAAAGCTGGATAATAGCCCGTAGCTTCTATCTTTGCATCGCAGACTAAACAAATCTTAAAATACAAGGCTGGGCTGCCATGACCAATTATCAGGGAAGTCAAGACAGTGAGCCGATCCACCGATCGTCCTCAGAGTCTTGTACGTTGTATATACACCAAATCACAGAACCAGCATCAGTCCAAAAATTTCTGGATCGAATAATGCAGCACCAGGTCGATCCTGCTCAAATCCGGCGGCAAATTTGCCAAATTATAGCGACAAACTCCGATCAAGAAACGTTGCTGCTACAAATAGCTAATACTTTAGGAACTGCTTGTCAAGCAGACTACTGTTTAGTTGCTGCTGTGACTGACAATCAAATCGCAATTCCCAACGCTGGCTGGGGCATTTTTGGCGATCGAACAAATTCCACAGTTGTTTCCGATCCCGCAGCGGGTTTAACTCAAACAACAAGATTAAACTCGCCCTTAATTTCACTCGAACATCCCCTATTCGTAAATTTACTCGCAGAGGGCGAGATGGTAGCGATTTCCGACATTCACAATTTTCAAGCAACAAACGCGCCAAACTCCCATGCGACTTCCCTTCCTTTCCGGGCAATTTTGGCATCGCCAGCGCGATTTGGCGGCGCGCTCAATGGGATGATTATTCTTGGCAAATTGCAACCCCACGAGTGGTCTGCTGCCTCGCGCCAGTGTCTAGAGCTAGTATCAGGTGCGATCGGCTCCGCCATTTCCCATATTCAAAAAAATCAAGAAATTGCCAGCTTAAACCAACAGTTGCAGCAACAAGCTAAATACAAAAATCTCCTCACCAGCATTGTCAAAGAGATTAATACGAATTCAGAAATCGAGCAGATTTTTCAGCAGGTTATAAAAAATACCACCGATACCCTGGAAGTAGATAGATCTCAAATTCTGCTATTGAAATATACAGAACCCCTTTTGAAAACTCGCTCTCCCAATCAAACTCCCAAAGCAAAAATTGCCTTAATTTGTGAATATGGGGCAAAAAAACATGAAACTCAACCAAAAATTGAACAAAGCGAAATAGGTCAAAAAAATCCCACATCTAAAAATAAAAACAAAGATAAAACTACTAATTCAAAATCCAAGATTACTAGCTCAAAATCCAAAAACTATGCTGATTTTTGGATGTCGGAATCTAACTTGTGCCAGTCAGCATTCAACAGCGCACCCAAATCCTTTGCCCTTGCAAATGCAGGCGAATTAATCACCACCGAACAGCAACACCCATTAGAAATCTTGAAACTTCAGGACACTCGCGCCTTGGTGCTGGTTCCCCTTGTGAGCCCAAAGGCACAGGAAACTATTTTGGGTTTCTTGGTTTTGCAACACTCACAACCTCGCACTTGGCAACCTGAAGAATTAGAGTTTTTGGAATTAATCGCCGCTCTCCTCAGCACGGCTATGCTCCAACTTCAGACAGTCAAGGAAGTGCAAACTGTGCTCGAAGACAGAAGCACTCAATTGGAGCAAAGTCTAGATTTGCAGGCAAAACTGCACGAAAAATCTGCCAATCAATTAGAGCAAATACGCAAATTGAAGCTGATTCAAGACGAGTTTTTGAGCGTGGTGAGTCACGAGTTACGCACTCCTTTGACTATCATGAAGCTGGCGATTATGATGCTCAAACAAGCGGAACAGCCGTTGCCGAGTCGGATTAAGTACCTGGAAATTCTAGAGCAGCAGTGTTCTAAAGAAGCAGAGTTGGTTAACGATTTGCTAGCACTAAAACAGTTTGAGCCTCAACAAGTCCCGATGTCTCTACTCCCTATAGATCTCAAGCGTCTAATTCAAAATTTGGCCGGGGACTTTGATGAAAAGTGGGCTGATAAGGGATTAACTGTGGCTCACGATTTGTCGAAACCATTACCTCGCTTGGAAACTGACAAGGACAGTCTCTCTCGCATCTTGCGGGAACTTTTGACAAATGCAGGCAAATACTCAGCTTCTGGAACTGCGGTGGTGTTGGAGGTATCTCAAGCAGTAAACAATATTGTCCTGAAACTCTCTAATTTTGGGCCTGGCATTTCTCCTGTTGATTTGCCCCACATCTTTGAAAAATTCCGCCGCGGTACTGGCATTACTGAGCAAGCTATCCCTGGTACGGGGTTGGGTCTGGCCCTGGTAAAGTGTTTAGTACAGCACTTGAATGGTAGTATTGAGGTCTCTAGCTCTCCGTCAGAGATTTTTGAAGATCCGTTGTGGCTTACATCTTTTACTCTGACTCTGCCCCAATTTCCCAGAGAACTCTGTAGTCTGGAAGCTTGACGGTTGACTGTTGACTGTTCGCTGTCAACCGTCAACTGTCAACAGTCAACCGTCAACAGCCAACAGCCAACAGTTAAAATATTTACGGTGCATTTAATTTCATAGCCTATATTATGCTCACAAAAGCTGCACCAAAAACCCTGCGTTGGCAACGTTCTCAATATTCGCCGCTAGCAAGACAAATAGATGTTTTTGCAGCGGCGACAAAATTTATATTTTGTTTGTGGTGGGATGGACTGCTACAAAATAAATCTGCCCATACTAGAAGAATTCGCGCCCATTGGTTGGTCAATACTTTGTTGAATTTGGGCCCAACTTTTATTAAAATCGGCCAGTCTCTCTCGACTAGGGCGGATTTGTTGCCGCTTGAGTATGTCAAGGAACTCGAACAATTACAGGATCGGGTGCCTGAATTTAGTTCCGAAGAGGCGATCGCCCTTGTAGAATCAGAGTTGGGCAAAGATATCTATGCTTTGTATCGCGATTTTGACCCTTTTCCCATTGCCGCTGCAAGTCTCGGACAAGTTCACAAAGCTAGACTCCATACCGGAGAAGACGTGGTTGTCAAGGTGCAGCGTCCCGGATTAGAAAAATTATTTGACTTGGATGTGAAGGCTGTTCGCCAAGTTATGAATTTATGCAATAACTATTTTCCTTGGATTCGTAAGTACGACTTGGAATCTATTTATCATGAGTTTTTTAAGATTTTATATCAAGAAATTGACTATGTACAAGAAGGTAAAAATTCCGATCGCTTTGGCGCAAATTTTCAAGACTATCCTCGGATTATTGTCCCCAAAGTCTATTGGCAATACACTACCAAAAAAGTGCTAACTGTGCAATACGCTCCCGGCATTAAGGTAGACGACCGCATTAGTTTAGAGGCGATTGGAGTAGATATTGCCAAACTCAATCAACTCGGAATTTGCTGTTACTTGAAACAGTTGTTACTAGACGGTTTTTTTCAAGCTGACCCCCATCCGGGAAATTTGGCCGTCACTGAAGATGGTAGTTTGATTTTTTACGATTTTGGGATGATGGCAGAGGTTAAGTCTTTGGATAAAGACCAGATGGTCAAGACTTTTTTTGCTGTGATGAGAAAAGATACTGATGAGGTACTGGATACTTTAATTGCGATCGGCTTAGTTGAGCCAATGCCGGATATGATGCCGGTACGCAGACTAATTACTTTTCTGTTGGATAGGTTTATTGATAAGCCGATCGACTTTCAGGCCTTTAATGAGATTAAAAACGAACTTTACATCATGTTCGAGCAGCAACCGTTTCGTATGCCAGCACAAATGATGTTTATTCTCAAGTCAGTGACTACCCTCGACGGCATTGCCAGAACCCTCGATCCAAACTACAATTTCCTAGTATCAGCTCAGCCTTTTGTCAAGAGTATTGCTATCAGCAAGGGTAGGGGAAATACGGTGGGACAACTGGCAAGGCAAGCGCGAGATTTTATTAGATATAAGTTGCAGCAGCCTAGTAAATCCGAAGTTTTATTCAGACGTGTAGAGCAGCGGATTCAAGATGGCGAGTTGCAAATTAGAGTGCGGAATATAGAGAGCGATCGCGCCCTGAAACGCATCAATTTAGCCCTAAAAACTCTGATTTATGCCTGTTTGACTGGTTTTGTCTTGCTGGCGGGGGCAGTGCTGCTGGTAGGTGGATATCGCAGGGAGGCGATCGCCGCTTTTGGTTTGTCAGGATTCGGTAGTTTGTTTTTGGTGCATTCTTTGTTAGATTTGTTTATTAAAGAAAAACTTGATAAATTAGCTGAAAAATAAATTTATAGCACAATACGGTTCACTTAAGACAGATCTCCCTGGCACACCCCTTAAAAAGGGGGGGACAAGAAAGCTCTCAAAGTCCCCCTTCGATCGGGGAGCCACTGCGGTCTTGGGGCCTCCCCAAGAGGAGCAAGTGGCGTGGATTTAGGGGGATCTCCGGGGCATAAATAGTGTTAAGTGAACCGTATTGATTTATAGCAGAAATACAGCACACGGCTGTAGGGACATCTATTTATCTCGATCGCTGCCAACAACAATTATAAAAGTCAGACAGCCGAAAGCTTTACTCATACCAGTGAGTCCAAACATACCAATTAAACGACAGCGATCTTCAATTATCGAACTTTCTGGGATTTGTAGTTCTTTTGCGCGATCGTAAAACCGGGAAAGGTCGATCGCTTCACCCGAATCTGGCTTAGCTGGTTGCGATTGTTGGTAGCGACGCACAACAGCTTGAATATTGCGCTTGGAGACTGGTTCGCCCAAGATTTGGGAGAGACTTCGCCACAAATGCGAACCCACTTGTTTGATGTAGTCGTGCTCGTAACCTAGCTGCTGGGCAATTTCCGAGTAGGAATGTTGATCCCAAGTTTCCAGAAATACAGCAGATTGCAAATCGTTGAGTTTTTGTCCGTGGTTAGCTGCTTGTAAAAGGCGATCGACTATGGCCAGCGCTTCTTGTCCTCTCATCACAACTACCTTGACTGATTATTTTAGGTTTACTGGCTTCTAACCCGCTTGACAGTAGCCTTTGAGGAAACCTTACAGAAACTTTACAAAAGCAACTCACTTTTTCTCACCGACAGGGCGATCGGGCTTCGGTTATCAAGTTAATAACCAGCTTTTAAAAGCTGTACTTACTTGAGGTAAATTATGGCGATCAATCATAAAGTTCCGTATTTCAGTCAAGAAGATAACGAGATTGAACCTTGGCGCGCCTGCGGTGCTACAAGTGCAGCAATGTGCTTAAAGTATTTTAATATTCGAGATTTAGGTTCCTTCCCACAGTACGAAGATGATGTTAAAGAACGTTTTGATAGACTTGACCTAGATCACGGTTCTCCAGATGGAATCAGGAGGTTGTTAGAAGGTTTAGGGTTAAGAGATAATTTGACCCTGAAGGGAAGTCTCTCAGACATTACTCGCTCTCTTGATTCTGGTGAAATATGTATATTGCATGGCTATTGGACGAATTCGGGTCACATTTTAGTTATTCGTGGTTATAACGACAAAGGTGACTTTTTTGTGAACGATCCACATGGAGAATGGATCTACGGTGGGTATCATACAAATTCAACAGTTTCACCAGATAACAAAGGCGAAAATAAACTCTACAGTCGCAGGTTGATATCTTCTGGTGCTAATGCTTTTACCCTGAAGGATGCTTTGGGTATTTATGACACTTGGGATAGTAGCAAGATAGAATCTACTGCAACAATGTGGCTGCATAGAGTTTCTCTGAAAATATCAGGAGAAGATGTATCTAAACTTGGGGAAATCTTGAAAAATCGGCTAGTGATTAAGTTGGACAAACTCACTGCTGACAAGGAATTAGTTCGGGAAATCCAACGCCGACTTAATGCTATTGGTCTACTGCAATTATCTGATGTAGATGGAAATTTTGGAAACGTTACTAAGAATGCGCTAACTCGCTTTTGCGATTCAGTATTCCTCAACAACATGAACACTGGCTCATTTGGGCCGACATTTTTCCAAAAACTTATGGATCGTCGGGGTACGCCTAGTGTACCTTCTTTTCCGATCGATGCGCCCGGTTCTTTGCCGAAAAAACTTGCGATCGCACTTCAATTTACCTTGGAATGGGAAGGAGGCTATGTCGATCACAAAGATGACTTAGGCGGGCCGACAAACAAAGGTATTACTCATAGAAATTATGACACATACAGGATTGCCAAAGGACTCCCTACCAAGGATGTGAAGTTTATTGAGGATGCCGAAGTGATGGAAATCTACTCCGAGATGTATTGGAAACCATCTCAGGCTGATTCAATGATATTGCCTTTAGCTATAGTGCATTTCGATACAGCAGTCCTTTTTGGAGTAAGCGGTGGTATTTTGTTTTTACAGGAAGCATTAGGAGTTGGCGTTGATGGAATTTTTGGGCCGCAAACTGAAAGGGGTGTGCGAGCTAATAATAACAAAGAAACAGCACTGAAGATAATTCAAGGAAGAATTGAATATCATCACAGGAGAGTGGAGGAAGATCCTTCGCAACCAATCTTTTTACAGGGTTGGCTGAACCGTGCTAACGACTTGAGAGAGTTTATCACAGGGCTGTAGAGAAAAACTGAACTAAATTCGGCAAAAGGTCTGTCCGTTAATTGAGGAGCGATCGCATCTGTTTTTAAAGGCAGGGTGCGATCGCACCTCGTCACTTATCCATCGTCTCATCAGATCGCAGGGGATGCGGGCGAAAAGTGCGATCGCGGGTAATTAAAGTGCCAATTTATATAGTTGTAGCTACATCAATACCTGCATTTCGGAGTGCTTTGACTAAGGAACGTTCCAGAATATCCTCATCTAGATCTAAACGAATTAGGCTCAAGATTAATTCCCCGCTTTATATTCATTGTCTAAGCGATCGCACTCAGCTTCTTCATCAGCAATATCGGCATCTATTTGCTGTTTATTAGCGTAGTATTAAGCTAATGCTGCATGAATTTGTGCCAAATTTAAGTGGGAAATTTCTGCAATAATTTCTTCGGGTTTCATCCCCATTTTGTACCAAACGGCGATTCGTTGAACAGTTATTCTAGTTTCTGCGATGTGGGGGCGATTTCCACAGGTTTCTGGTGTGGAAACGATCAGAGTGCCAATATCAGTTAAAGTTGGCATAGGTGAATCTCAGGTTAAAACTTAGATTTTAACTATAGCATAAATTTATGATTATTGAATTTTGCCGACTTAATTTATGAAGAGTAGATTCTTACCGATCGCCCTTTTGAGCCAACATTGCCTTAGCCTGATTCCACAACTCGTCTAACTCTTCTGGGGCATAATCCGACAAAGGCCGATCGCACTTTCCCTCCACTAACGCAAACCGTTCCACAAACCGCTGATTCGTTCCCTGCAAAGCTTCCGACGCATTTAAACCATACCACCGCGCTAATTGAATTAACACAAACATAATATCTCCCAATTCCGACTGCTGCGCGGCTTGATCCTCATGTTTTAGAGCGTGTTCAAATTCGGCCATTTCTTCGTGAAACTTATCCCAAACACCGTCCACACTATCCCAATCAAAACTGACTTCCGCAGCTTTTTGTGAAATTTTCATTCCCGCTGCGATCGGAGGCAAAGTGCTAGCATAACGCTTCATTTTAGCAGCTAAAGTCGGAGTTTTACCAGTTTCACCTTTTTCTGCTGCTTTGATTTTGTCCCAGTTTTCATTAACTTCATCGACGCTGTTAATCTCAACATCACCGAAGACGTGGGGATGACGGCGAATCAGTTTTTCTGCAATCCCGTCGGCGATTTCCGCGAGGGTGAATTGACTCGATTCACTGGCAATTTGAGCTTGGAGCACTACTTGTAAAAGTAAGTCGCCCAATTCTTCAACAATCGCATCTTTTTCTCCACGACGAATCGCATCGGCTGCTTCATAAGCTTCTTCGATGATGTACGGAATTAGAGTTTGGGGAGTTTGGGTTAAATGCCAGGGACATCCGCCGTCTGGATCGCGCAATTTGGCGACAATTTCGATTAAGCTTTGCATTGCTGTGAGCGATCGAGTTTGAGAATTAGACATCATAATTCACCTTTTATAGCAACTGCTAATATCAAATCTGGTGGCATCGTAATTAATATTAACCGAAATCAGGACACGGCATTGCTATTACTTCTTCCCTCTTCCTTCTTCCTTCTTCCTTCTTCCTTCTTCCATAGATGTGCGAGTGGGAGCTTTCCGTTTGGGCTTCTTAATTGAGCTTGGCGGGCGCAACTCCTTCAATTCTTGCTTTTTGAATCTTTTGTAAGCCGAGCCGCCCCAATCGCTGAGATAGTGGCTCATCGCGCCCAATTCTAAGCCGATGTAAATAGCTAAAAGTTCGATCGGGTGTTGGACGATCGATCGCCAACAACCCAAAACCACATCCTGCCAATTCTCGGCTAAGTTGCCAATTTTTTCGGCAATTACCAATCCCAATATCCCCACAACCGCGATCCAGGTAGCGAGGTACAAGATTCGCAAAGCAGTGCCAATCAGAGGCCCGTGGGACACCAAAGAGCGGTGGCGCAGGTTTTTTTGGTACGGAAGCCAAATCAGTTTGAACCACCCCCAGCGCTGATACTGACAAGAGTAGATATCCAAATCGGGGCCAAACATCAGCCCGCCGAATAAAAAGCTACCAGACACCAGCAAAGTCAGATTGCTGCTTTGAGTCTGGGCAAAGGTGAGGGCTGCGACAAAGGGCAAAGTCCACAGGGTGATGCGATCATGCGTGCGGCCAGAGGGCATTTAAAATTTATGATTTTTTTATTTGATTTTTTTGAGATACTGTGATATAATAAGTCCTTGTAAGCGCAAATGGGTGATTAGCTCAGTGGTAGAGCGCCTGCTTTACACGCAGGATGCCGTAGGTTCAAATCCTACATTACCCATCAGATAACTGAATATCAATAGTTTCAGCCGTTTTTAGCCCTCTAGTTTAGAACGGCTGAAACTCTTTCGGATGTCTGTTGGATGTGGTGAGGACTCAATTCCGGTTGCACCGTCAGGATAGAGGAGACGGCAATGCCGTGTCCCTACAATGTTATTTTGGGTAGGGACACGGCACTGCCGTCTCCTAATTTCAGCTATTAATAATTCCGATGCAATCGGAAACGATATGAGGACTCAATTCCGGTTGCACCGTCAGGATAGAGGAGACGGCAATGCCGTGTCCCTACAATGTTATTTTGGGTAGGGACACGGCACTGCCGTCTCCTAATTTCAGCTATTAATAATTCCGATGCAATCGGAAACGATATGAGGACTCAATTCAACATTTTGTAGCGGATGTCAAAAAGTTGGCACTCTATGCTGGAAAATTAATTAATTGATTTTCTTTTTTACCATCCTGATATATGAAGCCGAAAATAACAAGCCCGATCGCGTGGCAGCAAGCTGAACTGCTGATGCAGCCCGCCCTGATTCGAGTGCTCGACAACATCCGCAAACAACTAGAAGAGTCGGTTTGGACAGGGACTTATCAAGAAGTGCACACTCCTTTTCCTGGCTATCAACTAATTTTAGAGCGTCAAGGTGAACAAAGATCGATCGATCTTTGGGAACTTTGTTATCGAGTCTGTTTTGTGAACTACCAACCAGCCCACTCTGATATGCAAAGCCAGGAAGTTGTAATTGACACTCTTTTGATTGAGGAGGATACTGGCGATGTAGATTGGATGCGTCTGGATGCTAAAACTAGCCAATTAATACAGGAAGTATTCGCGAATTTAGCTAATTAGTTATTGGTTATTAGTTATTGGTTATTGGTAGCACCTAACAAATAACTATAGCGTTTCTCAAATAAATGAAGTAGGTTGGGCCCGGCTATAGAGAAACCCAACACTGGATTTTAAATAAAGAGTTGGGTTTCGTTCCGGTTCCTGAGCGTAGTCGAAGGGCAACCCAACCTACCTATTTTGGATTTCACTTTATTGAGAACCGCTATAATAACTAATAACAACAGATAACCGTCAACTGTCAACTTATCAACAAAATCCTATGATTCAAGAATTGCACGATATTCAAACATCCGCCGATGCTATATTTGCCGAGTTAACAACCGGAGAAACTGTCGCAGTTAGTTTTGGGAATGATCCAGCCGCTATCACCGCCACTAAACAGGGTGTAGCTTTGTGCGACCGCACTCACTGGGGACGCATTCAAATCACTGATAGCGATCGACTACGGTTTTTGCACAATCAGACTACCAATAATATCAACAAACTCCAACCAGGTCAAGGCTGCGATACCGTTTTCGTGACATCCACCGCGCGGACGATCGATCTCGCCACCGCCTACGCTACAGAAGATGCTGTACTGCTGCTAGTTTCCCCCAACCGCCGCCGACAATTGCTCGAATTGCTCGATCGCTATATTTTCCCAATGGATCGGGTAGAATTAACAGACTTAACCGATACAACTGTTGCTTTCAGTCTCCTCGGCCCAGAAAGCAGTAAATTACTAGCACAAATCGGAGTTAGCGAACTCGAAAATCAACCCTATGCTACTCACAAATTGATCAAAACCCCCCCTCTTTCCCCCCCTTGTCAAGGGGGGGATGAAGGGGGAGTTCGAGTTGCTGTTGGTAGTGGCTTAGCATCTCCTGGATACACCTTAATTGCGTCAGCCAAGGATGCGGCTAGCTTGTGGAAAGAATTAGTCAAAGCTGGGGCCGTACCAATGGGCGATCGCATCTGGGAACAACTACGAATAGAACAAGGCCGCCCCGCAGCAGATTTTGAACTCACAGATGATTACAACCCCCTAGAAGCAAGACTTTTGCACACAATCACCTATGATAAAGGTTGCTACATCGGTCAAGAAACAATTGCTCGATTGAACACCTACAAAGGAGTAAAACAGCAACTTTGGGGCGTGCAATTAAGCGGATATGTTGCACCAGGTACTGTGGTGACAATCGGAGAGGAAAAAGTCGGGAAACTTACCAGTTTAACTGAAACAGAATCCGGCTTTTTTGGTCTTGCTTACATCCGCACCAAAGCTGGTGGCGAAGGATTGAAAGTGCAGGTTGGAGAAATTTCTGGGGAAGTAGTAAGCCTGCTTTTCTTAAGTTTATAATCTAAAAGAATTAATTAATTGTGGAACAGGCAAGATGCCTGTTCCAAAAAAGTCCTTATTTAGCCGATTTAGGCCCTTTGTTTTCAGATTCGGGAGATTGCAAAGCCTCATCAAGAATAGCACGGGCTGACTCAGCTTTACCCCTAGCTTCCCGATAGCGGACATTAGCTTGAGCGAAGTTTTTCAACACCTTGAAACCATCTTTCAGACTGCTAATTTCCTCAGCAGTCACAGGCTCATCAGTAAACAAAATATCGATCGCAGCCCGGATTTTCAATGCTTCCTCGCGGGATTCCATTACCTTCAATTTGAGACTTGCCAAATTGCTCAAAATCTGTATTGCTTCAGTAATCGCGTCCTCGGTTTCAGATGTACTATCTTCGAGGTCTTTAACTTCCACAAACTGCTTTGGCCCAAATCCTTCTTTGAGCTCCGTCGATAGCTTGTCAGAGTCGATAAGTTGCATAAGCTGATCCATCGCTTCTTCGCGGGCTTTTGCTGAATCTTTCCCTTTAACAGTTAAAATAGTTTCAGGGCTTTGAGGAAGTGTATAGCGAACCATATTTTGATAGCCTTTGCGCGACAATTGAATGATATTTTATCTTTAACTTGACACACATACACTCAAAAGGAACACTAACATAATGAAAGATAAATTTATTGACTGGCTCAACATATTTTTAGTAGCAGACGTATTTTTCGTATTTGCTAGCTTTGCATGGTTTGCGATCGCAGTATTAGGTCGATCGACTGGTGTAAATCTCGGTTTCGATCTGTGGTACAGTCTTTGGCAGCCTGTATTTAATCCCGCCCTGGGAATTCTCATGGGTGGCGCTATCCTGAGTGGTATAATTAACCAAGTTTCTAAGCGTCTCAATCCCAAGTAAGATTTTTGCAGAAAACTTCCAAAAAGCTCGATCGTCCGCCTGTCAGTTTAGATGCCGCAGAGGTACGATGGAGCTTAGGGAGGGATGCCAGGCCCGGTAAGGTTAAGCTTGGCGAAAATACCCACAGGAAAGGAAAAATGACACTTAACTTGCGGCGACCGGTTTTAATTGGTGGAATAGGACTTTCAGCAGCACTGTGGCTGTTGGATAGTCTACAGCACTCGGCCTCAGAAATGGGCGAAACAGGACTCATCGGCCTAGTGGCTGCGGGTGCAGGATATTGGTGGTGGCAACGACAATCGCCCAAACTCGAATGTCCACTCCCAGAAGCCCTGGCAAGTCGGGAAGCGGCTTTAAAGGCGATCGCGACTTCGGAAGCAGCAATTAATTTGCTAGCCTCAGAAGCTCAAAACTCTATAGCTCCTGCTAATTTAAAAGCACAGCTCGATCGACTAACCGCCGAATTAGACCGACCAGATTTGCGGATTAGCGTCACAGGCGGCAAAGCTGTAGGCAAAAGTGCCTTAATTCAAGTGTTAAATTCTGATTGGGCATCTCAACAGTCGCAAAAGTTGACTTTTCAAGAAACAGCCCCACTATTTACTAGCACGAATAGCGATGCCAAAATCAGCGATGATTTAGTGCTGTTTGTGACAGCGGGCGATATCACAGATTCAGAATTTCAAACATTATCTCAGCTAGTTTTAGCAGGTCAACGCTTCCTCCTAGTTTGGAACAAACAAGACCAATATTTGCCCGCACAGCAGTCCCAAATTTTGCACTCTTTGCAGTCAAGAATGGATGGCATACTGGGGACAGAGGATATAATTGCGATCGCAGCTTCCCCCAATTCAATTAAAGTGCGCCAGCACCAAGCGGACGGCACTTTAACAGAACGAATGGAAACTCAAGCCTCGCAACTCCAACCGTTGACGGCAAGATTGACCGAAATCTTAACTGAAGAAAGAAAAGAATTGGTATGGGCGAATACAGTGCGATCGGCCCAAACAGTCAAATCTGAGGCGAAAACTTTATTGAATGCGGTTCGGCGCGATCGGGCAATGCCCATCATCGAACAATATCAATATATCGCAGCAGCAGCAGTTTTTGCCAATCCCGTTCCCGCCCTAGACTTATTAGCAACAACCGCCATCAGCACCCAACTCGTAATCGATCTAGGTGCTATCTACCAGCAAAAATTCTCCTTAGACCAAGCTAAGACAGTAGCAGCAACTTTGGCAAGCCAAATGTTCAAATTAGGATTAGTAGAAATCTCAACTCAAACTATTACTGGACTTCTCAAAACCAATGCAGTCACCTTTGTAGCCGGAGGCGCAGTGCAGGGAATTAGTGCAGCTTATTTTACCAGAATAGCTGGACAGAGTTTAATTGAATATTTCCAAAGTCGAGAACTGGAAAACACTGTCAATGGCGGTTTAAATATTGACCAATTGACCAAAACTTTGCAAGCAGTATTTAAGCAAAATCAACAAATTTCCTTCTTGCAAACTTTCATCAACCAAATTGCGAGTCGTCTCTCACCCTCAACATCCATCCATTAAATCCGTTACCGAACTGCTTCCTCAACATCCATCCATTAAATCCGTTACACAATCCGTTGCCGAACTTCTTCCTTCTTCAATGGCTGACAAATCCACCCAAGAAAATCGCCTATCCCTTGCCCGCGCTAGCTTGCGTCAATCCCTAGCGCGCTATGCTCACTTGCGCCAAGGCAAAAAAAACTCAAATACCAAATTAGAAGCAACCCTACAAAATCAATTAGACCTCCTAACTTTCACCTCAGAAAAACTCAACCAAAATATCATTCGTATAGCCACCTTTGGTTTAGTCAGTCGCGGCAAATCAGCCGTATTAAACGCACTTTTAGGTCAAAAAATCCTACAAACAGGCCCTCTCAACGGCGTGACTCAGTGGCCGCGCTCCGTGCGCTGGGCAGTACCTTTATCCCTGAATAACGACGAGTCAGGAGGCATACAAATCGAATTAATTGATACACCCGGAATTGATGAAGTTGGTGGCGAAGTGCGCGGAGAAATGGCGAAACAAGTCGCTCGCCAAGCTGACTTAATTTTATTTGTCGTCGCCGGCGATATCACCCGCACTGAATATCAAGCACTTTGCGAATTGCAAGCAGCACAAAAACCACTAATATTAGTTTTTAATAAAATTGACCTCTATCCAGAATTAGACAGAAAAGCTATTTATAAAAGTTTGCAAGTTTTGGGAAATGCCCAACAGTTAGCAGCCGACGCGGTGACAGATAAATCAGATACCGAAAATTTGTCCCCAAACAACTCCTCAGATAAATCTACTCCTAAAAATGGCAAATCTTTAGAAATAGTCATGGTAGCCGCAGAACCCGCACCAATGCAGGTGCGGATTGAATGGCCCGACGGCAGAATTACCCAGGAGTGGGAGTCGCCACCACCGCAGATAGACGAACTCAAGCAGAAAATTTTGACAATTCTTAACCGAGAAGGTCGATCGCTCCTAGCACTCAATGCTTTAATTGAAGCTAGAGATGCTGAAGCAAATATAGCCCATCAAATTCTCAAATTGCGACAAACAGAAGCCGAAGATTTAATCTGGCAATTTGCCAAATATAAAGCTTTAGCTGTCGGCTTAAATCCCATTGCTTTCCTCGACGTAATGGGAGCAACTGTCGCCGATTTAGCCTTAATTCGCTCTTTGTCTAGACTTTACGGTTTACCCATGACTGGTTACGAAGCTGGTAAACTTTGGCAAACTATTTTCTCTAGTGCTGGAGGCGTACTTTTGGGAGAATTAGGTAGCAGTTTCCTCTTGGGATTCGGCAAAAGTGCGGCGATTGCTGCTCCCCAAATCGGCTTTTCTACTTTTGCAGGAGTTGCGGTAACACAAGCTAGTTTAGCAGCCTACGGAACTTACGCAGTGGGTCGCGCCGCCCAAGTTTATTTAGAAAAAGGCTGCACTTGGGGCCCGCTGGGACAAGATACGGTAATTCAAGAAATTGTCGGCACTATAGAACGTGATGCAATAGCTAATCGCTTAAAGCAAGAGTTGAAAATTGGCAAGTGAAAATTGATATCAATTCCGGTAACACCGGAATGATATAGAGGAGACGGCAATGCCGTTTCCCTACGTCAGATTAATTGTAGGACACGGCTCCTCGTAGGGACACGGCATTGCCGTGTCCCTACTGCACTGCAATTCTTTAATCGAAAATCGAAAATCGAAAATCGAAAATCGTCTTACCGTCTAGCGATGACAACACCTTGCCTAAAATGAGCAATTGTCGCAATTACCGCAATCGAAAAATAAAATATTCTAATCAGCCAAAAACAAATCAGCATCGCCCAAGTAACAATCGTCGGAGCAGCACCTGTTAACTGCACAAATCTGGAATTAACTTTTTTTTCAAAGCTATCAAGATCTTTCATCTCAGATTGTTTCGTAGGAATCACCGGAAACTGACCGGTATAGAAGTAATAACCCAGAAAACCCGGAATTCCCACCTGTTTTTTCAAAAATGAGTTAGTTAATTTTGTAGTTTCCGTGGGCGATAGATTGTCTGATTCTTCTACTTTGTCCAGCCAATAATTATATCTAATAATCGGCGTACTCATAAAAACCAAGGGAACGATCGCTATCAACAAAATAGCACTAACTTTGCGACCGTATTCAGGCCTTAAAAGTCTGGTAGCTACACCAAATCCCATGCCGATGAAAGCAAATACTAATATATTTAATAATTCAATAATTTCGATACCTCTCAACAAATCGCCCAGAATAAAAATTGTATATAATATTTTGTCTGCCAACATCAGTGCGACAAATTTGATCAGGACTGAAATGCCCACAATCACAACTGCAATAGCTAGATAGCCGATCGCACCTAGAAAGTAAAGTAAAATAGAACCAATTTGTTTTGCTGACTGCATGAAACTATTAATTAAGTGAAAGGTTAGAAGCGGGATTGACAAGTTCCCGCTTGGCCGCCTGTGTGACTTCTGCGATCCGTTCTTTCATAACACTCTCTTCCACAGCACTTTGTTCTGACTGCTGTTGGCGATCGCCTCCTAACCATAAAAGATACTCGATATTACCAGCCGGGCCAAGTAAAGGCGACCACGTTAAGCCCCGTTCTTCCCATCCTAAAGCTCTCGCTGCTTTCCACACCTGGAAAATCGCATCAGCTTGAGTTGCTGAGTCTCGCACTACGCCTTTTTTGCCGACTCTCTCGCGCCCAACCTCAAACTGTGGTTTCACCAGTAACACGGCTTCTCGCGGTGGTGCCAACAACTCCCACAGCGCCGGTAAAATCTTATCCAGGGAAATAAACGACACATCTACCACCGCCAAATCTGCATAAACCCCTTTTGGCCAAGCATCGCCCAGGGGCAACTCTTGCTCCTCCCCTTGACAAGGGGGGGCTGGGGCTGCTGAATCTTGCTCCCCCCCTTGACAAGGGGGGGCTGGGGCTGCTGAATCTTGCTCCCCCCCTTTGGGAGCTGGGGCTGCTAAATCTGGCTCCTCCCCTTTGGGAGCTGGGGCTGCTGAATCTGGCTCCCCCCCTTGACAAGGGGGGGCTGGGGGGGGTGAATTGCCATAAAGCTCAGCAGCCGTCATGTACCGCAAATTGGTGCGTTCTTTCAAAATTACCCTCGGATCGTTCCTCAAGCCCCAATCTGCTTGACCGTAGCCAACATCTATGCCATAGACTTTGGCTGCGCCAGCTTGCAACAGACAGTCTGTAAAACCGCCTGTGGAAATGCCACCGTCGAGACAAATTCTATCTGTAACGGGAATCGCAAAAACTTGTAGTGCTTTGGCTAATTTTTCGCCACCTCTAGAAACGTAGCGCGATCGTTCTTTAATGTGAATGTTTGCCGCAATATCAACCTCAGTACCCGGTTTGTCAACTACCTGTTGGTTGACTGTAACTTTTCCAGTCCGAATCAAAGCTTGAGCTTGTTGTCTGGAAGTGCACAAATCTAGGTTGACCAGTAAAGTGTCTAGTCGCTGCTTAGCCAAAATTATTAATTTTTATAAATAAGGTTAACGACAGTACCAGATTAGCATTCCTGTGACTTTTGTCACTTAATATTTTTAGTTTTATCACAAATAGACATTCGTATTATCACACTAAAACCTTGATATCGAATACATGATAGTAGCGACAGCTTAAACCGTTACAAATCAAATGCCTTTTGTAAACCAATGTCCAGTTTTTAACCGATTAAATGCGTCGCACTCAATAATGAAAAAAATTAACTTCCCTATCAGAAATACGGATAATTGTCAAGAAAATCCCTTGGCTTTCATCAGTGGCAAGATTGTTCACATTCTCTACCCCAATGGGGAAGTAGAAGCCACAACCGTCGAACAAGTCGATCGTCGCCAAACTAAAATTCCCCTTGACAAATGTCTCGTCTGGGGATGTATCGGCGATTTTTAGCCCATGAAAAAAGATCGCTTTTATATTGTGATGTAATAAAAAGCGATCGATCCAACTTCTACTTAGATTAACCAAACAGAGTTAGATATCTGTTTCGCTCAATTCACGAATCATGTAATCAAAAGGCTGTTCCAGAAAAGCCCCGACAGACAAGCCAGCAGC